>Ga0180437_10002769_pt1 | contig 27176 bp, 28 predicted proteins | sample SS_ome_4_FD_132410 | JGI IMG/M metagenome (GOLD analysis project Ga0180437, IMG submission 132410) | Hypersaline lake sediment archaeal communities from the Salton Sea, California, USA - SS_3_D_1 metaG | ecosystem: Environmental > Aquatic > Non-marine Saline and Alkaline > Hypersaline >...
ATCTGGACCGCAACCGCCGATTCCATCCTGGCTAAAATCAAAAGACTATGTCAATATATTTCCGAGACGCAACACTAGCTTAATGGTGATTATATGAAAACCGGATTTTTCAGGGGAAACGGTGGTGCGCCTAGCAGGATTCGAACCTGCGACCTTCGGTTCCGGAGACCGCGTGGCTTTACGGCTAATTGATTGATTATAATTGATTTAAACAAGTCTGATTGCTCCGATGTCCCCAACCTGTATCTAAAAAGACCTTATCAGGGGACAAGTCCGGCCAAGCAAAATTATAACTCAATGCTGGACCGCTATAAGGTGGTCAGGTCAAGGGCAAAATATCCATCTCAAGCTCGATATGAGCTTTATAGTGCTGTTTTCGAGGCAAACATGATTCAGTAATGGTTAGGGCTGAACGCTTGCAACAGGCTGTCAATATTCGGTCCATTCAAGATCTTATATTTGACGACCGCATAATTTCCCTCCTCATCCTGGTTTCTGGCAAACAGGATATCCACCTGAACGAACATGAAGCTGGCTTCTTTTGGGATATAGAAAGAATCTAGATATTCTCCACCAAGTGAGAACACATCAAACAAAACTCCCTTGTCTTCATCTTCTGTCGAAGTCATGATCCAAATCTGGCCTTCATTCCAGATCATGTTTCTAATGTCATACAAATATTTTCTCTCTGGCCGAGCGTCGCCTGGCCGGGGTGGAGGTTTTGGGGCTCTTAATCGCTTGTATTTCCTCTGTAAGATTCTCAAGATTTCCCCGGTGGAAGTGTCCATGACCTTTATCCGGTACTCGGGAGAATCATTGATAAACAAAATGCTCCCGTCTCTATTCGGGAGGACGAGAAAGGGAGCATATGAGACTCCAGAGGATGGCTTGAGGAACCAGGGAACAGGAAAGGCACGAATTTTCTTTGCTGCACCGGATTCCTTGGATACTAGAAGAAGATTATGATTGATCTCGATCATGCCTTTTCTTTGATCAGGATTGGGCATGTCGTATGAGGAGAAGATAAGCGAATCTCTGTAATGTCCGACCATTCTCATGCCAAAATGTTGTTCTGGTTTGAATTCCCGCATGAATTGACCATCCAGGTCATAAAAAACAATCTTCCGGCTCCGGTTGTCCCAAACGTTTATGGTTTCTCCCTGGATGTTATAGCTGAGTATCTGGACTTCTCCCGGCCCCTGGCCTTTGTAGTGGAGATTTCCTACATACTCCCCTTCTGGAGAAAACTTGAGGAAGAAATCACGATCCTGGAAATAGATGAAGCCATTTTGGTCTAGACTCAGGTTGAATGGACGCTTGAAGAAGAATTCTTCACTTTCATCCGTAATCCGCAAGAGTTCCTCCAGCTCCAATATCCGACCTGCTTTCTTACTCAGTGGTTTGGACGGATTATTAATTACTGTCTGAGATGAAGCAAGCCAGGACAAAAGAATAATTCCCATAAGAAGACCTAATGCTTTTTTCATGTCCCCTCCTGTCATATAAACATATGCAGAAAATATGCCAGGATGGTCCGCCTGAATATTCTTCCAATGGATTGGCACTTGTTCGTTAAGGTTACAGGCATGTTCGAAATCGTGCACGTAGAATAATATGCGGATCAGAATATAATCCCTACCAATAGCTCATTGATAGAGACGATAGCTATTCCCATATCATCTTGTTGACAACCAATTCTTTATAGCCGTTCTCCTTCTCTCTCAAGCAGAAGAGACGCTTGTTTTTTGCGGTTGCATATAAAGGAAGAACATTCGCGGATCGTCTGACAAATGCATCCAGACTTACACTCTCTACAAAGACACCGTCTGAGTTGAAAATATCAAATATGTACTCATTAGGATTCAAGCCCTTCTCAAATGTCATAATGAATAGTCTTCCCTCATCATCAGTAAAGAACAGACGTTGAAATGGAGGTTGAACATCGGGCACTGCTCTATTTCTTCCTTCCCATTCCTCCCTAAGGTCTTTTGGAAATCTGACGGGTTTATACTCTTTCTTTATCTTTCTGATTATATTTCCATTTAAATCAAAGACACATATTTCGTATCCCCTCCTGCTGGTTCCAAAGAATATTCTTCCATCTGATACTTTCCAGGAGCGGACTGGAAGCATATGAGGACTTCGCATATCTAATAATTGGCTACTATAGTGCATCAGACTTATGTATTTGATCCAACTGAAATCTGAATCAAAGAGGCTTAAAGCTCTTTGGACTCCCTCTTTTGGTAGACCTTCACCGATTTGTCTCAGTTCTCCTTCAATATGGTCAGCCAGATAATTTCCATTTTCCAAAGGACATACATAGCCGTTCACCGTGAGTTTAAACGGCAGCTTAGTCTCCCTAAGAAAATCACCGTCTTTGTTGAAATACACAAGCTTAAGACCATTAGTGTCAACTACAGGGATCTCCTCATTCTCAGTGATTCTCAGATATGCGGCATGTTGTATCTCACCTGGTCCTTGACCTCTTGGAGCAAATGAAGTTAGAAATGTTCCATCTCCATCAAATTTGTAAATCAGATTGTCTCTGACGCGAGATGGAATAAATATGTAAATATTTCCATCAGAATCAACATCAAAGCCCTGGATATCAGGTATACCTAACTCTGCAACTTCATCTTTTTCTGTATCAATTGAAAGCTCTTTCTCTAAACTTAGATTGCTGGATTCCCCTTCAATCTTGTATGGTTTAAGATGATTGACAATGACTTCCACTCCATTCTCAATTCTCTTTTCTACTTCAATTGGCTGCGAATTACAGCAAAGATACATGAGAAGGCTGAGTAATACACAAATGTGTTGCTTCATATGCCTTCTCTTCAGAAATTATTAAAGAAGGTTTTTGATTTTACGACTACAAAGCAATTTGTTCCTAAATCCATTCCTCCCTCAGGCTTACGGATAGAGAGAGTCAGCTATTCCCATATCATTTTGTAAACGACCAATTCCATATAACCACTTTCATCCCGTCTCCTGCAATAAATCCTGTTATTCTTGGCAATTATGACCAGATGGCTTGCGACTATTCTTTCCCATTCTGCGTAGTTGCCAAAACTTGTTTGATGGATGAAGACACCATCGGGATTAAAAACATCCACAATGTATGATTCAGCATATTCATCTGGCTCAAACGTCATCACATACAGCCGTCCTTCATCATCACAGAATAAACTTTGATATGGCGGCATATATTTCGGGAAAACAATTCTCTTTGCGATATCCCTAACCATTGCTACTGGAGATTTATCATAGGGAGCGAGGACACTCTCTTTATATTCATCTGTAACTTCTACCGGCGGGTATTCCCTTCTTACTTTCCTGAGCAGGTTTCCATCAAAATCATAAACCAGGATTTCATACTCTCGTCGGTCGTTGTCTCCCACATATATTCTGTCTTGAGATACCGCCCAGAGGAGATACGGCCTATCAATCATTGTCCCTTTGACTTCCATAGCGGTTCTTATGTCATCCTCTCTATTAATCGTAAGCTGCTTTAATTCTTCCATGCTGGAATTGTAAAGCACCATGCGATGATCTGTGTATGCCCCGTTTGGCGCCTGTTGTGTCTCAGTAACGAAGTAATTCCCTCCCACCAGAGGATAGAGGATCCAGGCCGGAGATTTCAGTGCGATTACTTTGATTTTCTCTCCCTCAAAGTCGAGATAAATCATCTTCCCGGGGAAGTAGTCAGTGACGACGAACTCGTCATTTGAAGTTATTATGGGCAGATTAGGAGATTGGATTTCATCTGGGCCCTGCCCTATTTTAAGAAATGATTTTTGGAACTCACCCTTTGAATTGAATTTATAGACTAGATTCTCTGTCGACCTTGGGCTGTTCCACAAATAGATGTTTCCAGCATCGTCCACATTTATTGCCCAAATGTCAGTCAGGCCTAATTCCGCAACGACATCGTCTGCTGTATCTATTGATAATTCTTCTTCAAGCGTCAAGGCGGATGGTTCTCCTCTCAGTTTATATGGTTCAATCTGATTTAGAACAACTTCCACTCTATCCTCAATTGTTCTTTCAGGACCACTTTTTTGTGTGCCACAAGACCAAATAAAAGGCACAATGAAAAGCATATATGTCATCTTTTTCAATCTTGCTCTCCTAATAGAATTATCCCTCAATATTCATTACAGCATATATTTGTGTTTATTCCCCACCCACAAGTGAGATGTCATGCACACTCTATCATGGGGCATGATTGCCAGGGATTGTAAATTTATTTGTTATCAATAATTTTATATTTGGCAATGCTGCAAAAATCATCCGTGTCGGTATCGATGGAAAAAATGAACTTGCCCGTAATGACAACATTTCGCATGCTGAACCGGTGCGGCCTAACGGTATTAGGGAACTCCAGATAGAAATTATCGACATAAATCCCTTCTGCATCAAAGACATCAATCAGATGTCTTCCTTTTTCATCTCGAGTCGAGGTTAATACCCACAAGTCTTCCTTAATCAAAGCCATATATCGGATATCTTGCTCGAATTTTGGTATTGGGGCAATGTTTGCTTTAGGCGGGGCCTTTGCAATTCTCTCTAAATATTCTTTTGAAGGGACATATTTCACTCTCTTATAATCTCTCCTAATTATTTTCTCTTCCACGTTCCTTTTGATGTCGTAGACGGAGATTTTATAATCTTCTGTATGGACGATTAATAAGGTGTCAGGACTTTTAAAGGCAAATACCGGAGAGGCTTGCGCCCACCAGCCGCCGAGTTTTACGTAATGTTTAACCGGAAATGAGGCAATCAATTCTTGTTGATTCGAATCGATAAATACTTCATAGAGATTTAAAGGAAAATCAAAATATCCCTCACTTCCTAAAACACTTCTATCAGCCTCTTCTAAGAATCCCATTAGCCTGTCATCGATACCAATAAAATGCCGGTAAGCATGAGGCGTTTCGGTTCTCATTTCGTCTATGAGCTTGCCATCCAAATCATAAATCAGGATTTTCGGAGGGGTTCCTGCCTGGACAATGATATTGTTTTTTAAAAAGGCGCATTGGGTCCGGGTCATGACTTCCGCCGGCCCCTCACCAATTTTCAGGACCGTAAAGAGGAAATTTCCCCTTGAGTCGAACTTGTGCAGTATCCCGTTGTCATAAAAATATATGCCTCCCTTGGGCCCGATCTTGAGGTCAGTGGGGAACCTGAATATGATATCTCTGCCGTTATCTTTAATTCTGAAAACTTCCTCTAGCCTAACGATTCGTCCTGCCTTTTTATTTTGAGGATCGTCTAAATTTTCTATGGTTGTCTGGGGATGGACGAAAATCAAAAAGCACAAAGTAAGAAATGTGAGAAAAGATGCTTTTTTCATTTCTCCCTAATTCTCTTGCTTATAAAAGCTGGACCTTTTAGACGGCCCAGCTGGAAGCTTTTTAGAATTTGACTATTCCCGCTAAAGCTGTCTAAGCCCTCTCCAAATTTAGAATCCCATCGCTCTGGTGTCAATCTTGCAAGTGGACGGACCTTTCCTCGTGTGTCACTGATGTGTCTGAAAATGAACCTGCATAGCATTTGATATGGATAGCTAAACCGAAGACTAAATCCTAACACTATTCCCACTTCAACCCCCTTTGCTATAGGCGGCAAATTCAAGGCATAGCTTGAATCAGGGCCCGGGATCTCCACCCGGGCCTGTCGCCTCAATCCCTAATACAAGACACTTGAATGCAGATCCAGCACTCGATCTTTTTCCACTCCATGCGCGCAAATAAAGTAGGTGGGCTCATGGACACAAAGGTCTTATGCAGGCTTTGCCTCTACATTTGACCGCCTGAAGCGCGAGGCGAGTTGACTTCAGATTTGATGCTGAATCCAAAACCCGGAAAGGACGCCGAGCCTTATCATCCCGCTTCATTTCCCTGTTTTTATGAGCGGTTTTTTCTTTCATAAGATTGTGAAGCTCTTGCCGCCAAGGCCTGAGATGCTTATCCTCTAATCTTATGGTGTAGTTATATGTCGGGCTCTCAACTTCACGCTTAGGATTCCATCTCCAGATCTATTTCTTCGCATGAACACTTTCTCCTACACTGCTCACAACAAAAAATCTTTGAAACTTATTCTCTATCGGATAGCTCCCTGGCTCTGTTCTAATCCACTTTGTGGTGTACTCTCTTGAGAGTCTGGAAGTGCGTCCAAACAAAATGAACGGGTAAGTAATTATCATATACATAGTGCTGTCATTTATTTATCTATTATCAGGATTTCTTCCACTTCCATTCGCCACTCTTATCGAGGCCAACTTCCCGCCTATCTGCTTTTCTTTAGGCGTTCCGCCAGAGGGTAATTCTCCAAAAGACCATAGGCAAAAGAATATGGATCGTCCGATTAAGGCTTTAGCGGAGTGATCTTAAGCGTTTCATTATAAAAAAGCTTGAATATCGAGGAATGTCCTTCTGTTTATATGTCTTCTTTCATTTGGAAAGCTCATCGGCCAGAATCCAGTAGGGATCCACCTTGGGAAATTCGAGCGTTTGATCGGCGCCGTCTCTTTGAATCTTCATACCCTTGGCTTCGGGAATCACTTCTCCGATGATACTGCTGAGGATTCTATTTTCTCCAAAGGCCTTAATCAGATCCGAACTTTCTTTAGGATCGACTGTCAAAATAAGAGTCCCCTCGCTAATGGCCGAGAAAGGATCAAAATCAAATAATTCTGCGGTTTTTTGAATAACCGGCTGGACAGGGATATCTGCCTGGAATACATGTATCCCGAATTTCCCAGCTTGTGCCATCTCGTAAAGCCCACCCCTTAGCCCGTATTCCGTAGCATCGTGCATGACGTGCACACCAGGATACTCTCGAGCGATGGCGCAATCGTCTAACACAGACATTTGATAAAATATGTTTTCAGCTTCTCTTTGAAAATATGTTCCTCCCGCTTCAATAAACTTTTGCGGAAAGGAAACAGCCAATAGTCCCGTTGTCTCAACCGCCGGACCCTTTGTGACAACTATATGATCTCCAACCTTAACCTTGTGGGGACCGCGTAGTTCATTCTTATCACCCACTGCAATTCCGGTTGCACCCCCTACCATTGGATAATTGCAGCCGGAATATCTAGCCGTATGTCCTGTTATGACACTAATTCCATATTTTTGCGACTCTAGGTGTACGGCCTTCCACATCTCTTCCAACTGTTCTTCACTCATCTCGGGAGGCAGATTCAAATCGATGGCCAGATATTTCGGTTCCAACCCGGACACCGCAACATCACTCATGATGATGTGGAAACCGAACCAGGCCGCCCGTGAAAATCCGTATTGCGGCACGATAAAAAAAGGATCTGTGGACAAAGCCAGATATCTATCTCCGATTCTCAATACCCCATAATCAACACCGTGTCTGGGGCCGATGACGATATTTTCGTTCACCGCTCCAAGTTGAGGATATATGACACGATCGAAGAATTCTCGATGAATTTTACCGAGTTTGGAAAGCTTGGAAGTATTCATGACTCTCTCCCTACGCAGGAATCACCCTGATCAGGGTCCATGGGTCCCTCAGTTCCTCCTGAGGTTCTCAGCTCGAAGCCCGAGCCAGAGCCTAGGATTGTTAGGTATGATCCGAGGAGAATGAGCTCCCCGCTGATCTGAATTATGAGTGTATCAGACAGGTCAACAGCGAGTCAATCCAAGAGGAGCGTGGATCTCTAACCATTTCAAGAAGGATGATTTTTTCTCTACTTTTGGCATGAGTTGGCGGTGTGCGTTTATGGAGGGATTGAAGCTAGTGTTTGGCAATAGCCGCTCACATCACATCGCCGTTTGGGCAACAATTTTGACATTAAACCTATTTTAACTATAAAATATATTTGAATAATAACTCTAGTACAATCATATGGATTCCATCCAGTCGCAAATTTCTTTTCAATCCAATCGCCATCCCACCTCAATATTAGCAAGAAAGATAATAGAAAAAGAAAATAGAAGTCTCTCACTACTCTCTTAATAACAGGGAGGTCTCATGATAAAGATTTCCACAAAAGGAAGATATGGGACACGATTGATGTTGAATTTGGCGAATCATTATAAAACCGACCAGAGGCCTGTTATCCTAAAAGACATAGCCGATGATGAAGATATTTCCATTCGTTATTTAGAACAAATCATAATTCCTCTTATGCTCAACAGACATGTAAAAAGTGTTCGTGGCGCAGGAGGAGGCTATGTATTAGCCAAGCCCCCATCAGAGACAAACATATATGATATTTTTCACGCCGTTGAAGGCCCCCTATGCCTTGTTGATTGTGTCGACGACAGCGATTACTGTGATCGTATTTCGTTCTGTCCAATAATTGAAATTTGGAGAGAAGCGACCTTTATGCTGCGAGATTATTTTCAAAAAATGACTCTCCAACATCTCATCGAAATCACTAGGACGAAAAATCCGTAGCTCTAAGAACTAAATCTATTCATTTCCAATCTTAAACAAGTTGCGATGGCAATGGTCGATAGATATTCAAGGCAGATCCTTTTCCCTAAAATCTAGGCTCTATATCCCCTCTCCTTGAGTAAACGCACTGGTAATTTGAGATTCTAATTCCTCAACTTCCTCTTTTGAAATATCAAGTTTGCTCAACTTCTCAAGCTTTCTCAGACGTGCTTTCAACTCTTCCTGTTCCTTTAAAACAAACCTTAAGGCATCTGCTACTGGATCAGGCAACTTTCCATGTTCTAAATCCAGGAGGTGTTCTTGTTGCTCTTCAACAATTCTGCCTGGAACTCCAACAACTGTCGAGCCAGAGGGAATGGATTTTAGTACAACGGAACCGGAACCAATCTTAACATTATCCCCTATAGCGATAGGGCCGAGGACCACAGAATTTGCTCCTATCACTACATTGTTGCCGACTGTGGGATGGCGTTTCTCTTTTTTCAATGTCGTTCCTCCAAGGATTGCTCCTTGGTACATCAGAACATCATCTCCGATTTCAACTGTCTCACCTATAACTACTCCTGCACCGTGATCAACAAAGAAACGCCTACCTATTTTAGCTCCTGGGTGTATATCAACCCCAGTGAAGAAACGGCTTATATGAGAGAGCAAGCGAGCCGGAAATAGGAGCCTATTTCTCCAGAGAAAATTAGCGCAGCGGTGAAACCACAGGGCATGTATTCCTGGATAACAGAAGATTATCTCAAGCACACTCCTCGCTGCAGGATCTCTCTCAAATACTGTATTGATATTTTCCTTTAGGGCTTTAAACATAATAATTATTTCTTTTCTCTTCTCTTTCCAATCTTTAGTCCTTTGGCCTATTCCTAAATATCCTGAAAGAGCCAGGTAGACAGATAACGTTCACCAGTATCAGGTAAAACGACTACAATTAGTTTCCCTTGGTTCTCCTGTCTTTTTGCTACCTCAACAGCTGCCCACGTTGCTGCTCCTGAAGATATTCCAGCTAATATTCCTTCCTCCTTGGCTAGCCATATCGCCATCATCCCGGCAACTTCATCAGTGACTTTTATGATTTCATCAACTAATTCCATGCGCAAAACGTCTGGTTTAAATCCTGCGCCAATCCCTTGAATCTTGTGAGATCCAGGTTTCCCTCCTGAAAGAACAGGAGAATTTTCAGGCTCGACAGCAACAGCTTTGAATTCTGGCTTTTTCTTTTTTATAGTCTCAGCTATGCCTGTAATTGTGCCTCCCGTCCCTACACCAGACACAAGAATATCCACCCTTCCATCAGTATCTCTCCATATTTCTTCAGCGGTTGTTATACGATGGATCTCTGGATTTGCAGGATTTTCAAATTGTTGAAGCATAATATAATTAGAATTTTCGTTCACTAACTGCTGAGCTTTTCTCACGGCTCCAGGCATTCCCTCTGCTCCCGGAGTTAATACCAATTCCGCCCCGAAAATTGACAAGAGTTGCCGCCGTTCACGGGACATAGTATCTGGCATGGTGAGGATAAGCTTGTACCCTTTAGCTGCGCAAACAAAAGCAAGGGCAATTCCAGTATTCCCACTCGTAGGTTCAATTATAACTGTATCTTTATTTATATATCCTTTCATCTCAGCGTCAGCGATCATGGATACTCCTATCCTATCCTTCACACTTCCCAAGGGATTAAACGACTCAAGCTTGGCCACCACCTCTGAATCTAAACCTTTGGTTATCCGATTCAGTCTGACCATAGGCGTATTGCCAATCAACTCAGATGAGTCTTTGGCTATTCCTCGAATCACTTTCGGTATTGCTAGAGCTTTATAGTTAAGCTTCTCTATTTTTTGGGCGATCTTTGTCATGCTGAATTCCTCCATTTGCATGCTTTATCTGAGCTATCCTTTTGGAAACATTATATGTAGTACATTACCATCTCAGGCTGCTGTTTTCTTTTTTGCCGATCAGCCAGATCCCTAAGGGTTGTAGATTCCAAAACTCCATTCATTACGCTCTTTAATTCAATCCATATTTCTCTTGGAGCACAAAATTCAGACCGAGTACAGATTTCAGGTTGATTAATGCACTCCGCAGGAAAATTTGAACCTTCAAGAAGTTGAATAACTTCACTCATTCTAATCTGTTCAGAGGGTTTGGCTAATGAAATCCCACCTTTGGGACCCCGAGTACTTCTTAGGATTCCTCCTGATATGAGAGGAGCAATCAATTGCTCTAAATATCCCAGTGAAATCTGCTGTCTTTTGGCTATGTCTTTTAAGAGAACTGGCTTCTTATCTTCATGAAGGGCAAGATCCACCAGTGCTCTTGTCCCATATCGGCCTCTTGTAGAGATTTTCATTGATTCTTCCAATTGTTTATTAAAATAATCAACATACTAATAAATATGAGAGATTGGTAGGATTTGTCAATGTGGACTTTAGGAAAAATTTATTTTCTTGTATCGAATAAAGGGAGTAGACATGCAATTTTTTTCGAATCTATACAAAAAAATGTGTGAGAGGGCAGCTGAAGTGCAAGCCAGTTGGCCAGATGATGAAGACATCTATGCATGCAGAAAAAGCGATTACAGTGAGGATGTGGTACGTTATTATTGTCAGCTTTCAGATGAAGAGAAAAGAAAGGCCAAAACCAATTACTTTTGGATTCCCATTGATGTTGAGCTAAGCCATTATGTATTTCCACGCTTTAAAAGAGGCGTTGCCACAGATTATGTGTTTGAAAAGATGGCTGCAGAATATATCTCGAACAAGGAGATTCATGAGCGGTTTTAGAAGTATTTCTCTGATCAAGAGGAAATTCGTTACGCTATGTTGTTAACATTCTATATGGAAAATCGATGCAGAAAAGAATGGAATTATGTTAAGGAGGACTGGATAGAAATTACATAAAAGTAATAGATACCCGCGGGCCCGGCCGGAGCCAGGCCCCGATTACGATGTGGAGGCAGAGCGCAGAGGGTGATCGATAGGAATGAGATGAGAGTTCTCGGGAGGCTAGGAAAGCAAGGGAGATAAAGAAAGAGGCGGCACCCGGCGGTGCCGCATCGCCTTTTTTCGGTTTGAGAATTCTCTGTGTGTGCTCAGCCGATCCGGATTAGGTGATCGCGCCCACTCGGGTCTCAGGACCGACGATCCAGGATCCGTTCCAGCAGGCCAGGTCATAATTGAAGCTGGGGATGTCTTGGATAATGTAGAAACCTGCATCGGGAGTGGTGGGAGAGTAGGCGTAGTCGGCGCTGCTGTCGACTCCGTCGCGGCCATAGGAACCCACCACGAACTCATCGTTGCCGAAGGTCGAGCCGTCCGCATAGGCGGCGCCCCACTGGCCGTTGGCCGATGCGCGGGTGTAGATCAGGTAGGGATTGCCCCACTGATCGTTGACGGGCAGTACGCGAATATAGAACGGGGACAGGGCGGAGTAGATGGTGTCGGTGTTGGTGTAAGCGCCGGTGGACCAATCAGGGACCACGCCGTGGTCGGTGATGTGGTCGGTCAGGCCAGTGGAGATGGTGGTGATGTCCTTCATGGATCCTTTCTGCTTGGCCTTCTGGATGGCGGTGATGGCGTTGGGGATCAAGAGCGCAGCCAGGATTCCGATGATCGCGACGACGATCAGCAGCTCGATGAGCGTGAATCCTTTTTGTTTTTTCATTTAAAGCCTCCTTTTATTTCCCGGTGTTGTCTCACCGAAATTTGATTTCACGGATTAATGAGCAACTTTTGTGCCTACCTAATTAAAATCTATCTTATTGACATTATAGCATTTAAAAGGTGTCTGCGGCGGTGTTTTATTAATTATTGACACTGTTTGGGTAATATGATGATAAATATTAACATTTCCCTGAAACTTCTCGGCTTCTTGGCCCATGAACATGGATTGTTCCCCTAGGAATCCCGGCGGCTTTCGAAGTGCTGATTCTCCGCCTCCGGTCGATTCAGATCCTCTTTTTTGTTATTTTTCAGATCGTGTTTTTCGATCAAATATCGAAGCGATTGGCTGTTGACGCCCAGGAGGGCCGCCGTCTGCTTGACATAGGACTTGGCGATCTCGTCCAAGGTTTTATTGAGGTCGAATCCGGGCTCGATGAGCCTCCCGGCTCAAGCGTCGTTTGGGATTCCGTAGTTCACCGGGAAGGCTTTTGTTGGTGATGGTCTCCCGATCCTCGATCGACACAATCCGCTCCAGTATATTCTTCAGCTCCCGCACATTTCCGGGCCAGGGATAAGATTCGAACACATTGATCACTTCCGGGGCGAATCTTTTCACCCGCGTCCCCAATCGCTCACAAAAGCGCTGCAAAAAATGATGGGCCAGCAGCGGGATGTCGTCCTTTCGCCTCCGCAGGAGCGGCATTTCGAAGCAGATGACATTGAGACGGTAGAACAAATCAGTTCGAGTGTAGTGTGTGGAGGATTCTTGACAATTTGAGGCCGATTAAGTAGACTTTGTACCAAGCATTTCCATTCGATGGAGGGGAAAATGGCAGAGCAATCTGGCACTTTCAAGTTATTATTGGGAATAGGGATTATTCTATTCTTACTCTGGTTTTTAACCTTCTCATTAGCTCCTGTAAGCATATTAACCAAACTTGCATTTGTTGAAACTGAGGGATTTTTTCTCCGAATGTTCGGAATTTTTCCTCTGGGTTGGGCGGTTCTATTTCTTTTTGCGAGAAAGGATGCCACGAAGAATATTGCTATCATCAACAGTGCGATTATTACCGCAGCTTTTCTGATTATCGCTTTCCTCATCTACCACTTTGTTATTGAAAGTTTAACAGGTTGGTTTTTGTGGCTGAGTACAGCAGTGCTATTTGTTTATAACTTACTACTGCATCTATTCAAACCAAAGGCCGGATAATACCCTGCGCCTTAATCGCCGAAGCTTAATTTGAGTTAGTAAGAAACAGCAATCTTCTTATTCAATCCAACTTTAAGGCCAATATCACAAAATGAGTTTCTAAGAGATCAAATCTATAAAGAATGAGTTAGAAGCCCCTGACATGAAAGTACTTCTAGTGTACCCAAAATGTCCAGATACGTTTTGGAGCTTCAAGCATGCTCTGAAATTCATCTCAAAAAAGGCATCTTTGCCACCGCTGGGTTTATTGACCGTGGCTTCGATGCTTCCTAAAGAATGGGAGAAAAAGCTCATTGATATGAATGTTTCTGTTTTGACCGAGGATAACCTTGAGTGGGCTGACTATGTATTCATCAGCGCCATGGTCGTTCAGAAAAAGTCAACAGTGGAAGTCATCAGAAGGTGCAAAAATTTAGGAATTAGAATTGTAGCGGGCGGCCCTCTTTTTACCACCGGATATGAAGAATTTGAGGATATCGACCATTTAGTACTCAACGAAGCCGAGAAAACTCTACCAACGTTTCTGGATGATTTAAAAAAAGGATGCGCACAGCATATTTACAGCTCTAAGGAATGGCCTGATTTAGAAAAAACTCCCTGTCCACAGTGGGAGCTTATTAACATGAAAAATTATGCCTCGATGTGCATTCAGTATTCCAGAGGTTGTCCTTTTAATTGTGAATTTTGTGACATCGTCGTTCTCAACGGTCACAAGCCACGGACAAAAGGTAAAGGCCAGGTTTTAAGAGAATTGGAAGTTTTGTACACATCAGGCTGGAGAGGCGGACTATTTTTTGTCGATGACAATTTTATAGGTAATAAGAAAGTACTAAAAAACGACATTCTTCCCTACTTAGTCGATTGGATGAAAAAGAAAAAATATCCTTTTTCTCTTTACACAGAAACATCTATCAACCTCTCTGATGATGAGGAACTGATACAATTGATGGTCAAGGCGGGGTTTTATAGGATTTTTATCGGAATCGAAACTCCAAATGAAGAGAGCCTCACAGAATGCAATAAATATCTGAATAAGAACCGTGACCTGGTGGCCTGTGTTAAAAAAATCCAGGAACAAGGTCTTGAAGTACAGGCCGGATTCATTGTCGGATTTGACAAAGATCCGCCTTCAATTTTTGAAAGGCAGATAAATTTTATTCAAAAGTCCGGAATCGTTACGGCCATGGTGGGATTATTGAATGCGCCACGTGGCACAAGGCTTTATCATCGCTTGAAAAAAGAAAACAGATTGTTGAATGATGCATCTGGTGATAATACGGACTTTTCAATCAACTTCATCCCTAAAATGAATGTTGAAACACTCATGAATGGATATAAGAAAATCCTAAATACAATTTATTCACCCAAATACTATTACAAGCGTGTGATAACATTCTTAAAGGGATACAAACCCAAACCATTAAAGAAGAGACTCCATATCAATTTTTGTGACCTTATAGCATTCGTAAAATCTATCTGGTTTTTGGGGATAAGAGGAAAAGAAAGATTCCATTACTGGAAACTTATTTCCTGGACATTAGTAAGACGCCCCCGCTTCTTCAACTTAGCTGTTACATTTGCAATTTATGGCTTTCATTTTCGAAAAATTGTGGAAATTTAAAATTATCGTTTTTCGATTATATCATAGACATCTTTTTTAAACGGCCCAGATCATCGAGCATCTTGCCGGCACCAAGAACGACTGTCGTCAGAGGATCATCAGTAATAAAAACCGGCAATTGTGTTTCCTCGCTTATACGCTTATCCAAATTCTTTAGAAGCGCACTTCCCCCTGTCAGGATGATGCCACGGTCAATAAGGTCTGCTGAGAGTTCAGGAGGAATTCTTTCAAGGGCATATTTGATAGCGTCGATAATTGAAGAGACAATATTTTCTAATGCTTCCCTTACTTCCTGGTCATTAATGATGGCAATCTTTGGAATTCCCTCACTTAAATCTCTCCCCTTGATCTTCATGGTCATTGGTTCATCCAAAGGATACGCCGAACCTATTTGCACTTTGGCCTTCTCGGCACTGCTTTCTCCGATGAGCAAATTGTGTGTTTTCCTAAGATGCTGGATGATGGCTTCATCCATTTCATGCCCGGCAATTCGTATGGAATGGCTAAAGACGATACCGTTAAGAGATATGACAGCGATATCTGTCGTTCCCCCTCCTATGTCCACAATCATACTACCATCCGGATCGGAAACAGGAAGATCTGCTCCTAAGGCCGCTAAAACCGAATGCTCAAGCAAATAGACTTCGGAAGCCTTAGCTCTTATGGCAACGTCTTTAACAGCACGCTTTTCGACTTGAGTAATTCCTGAGGGAATCCCGATAACTATTCTCGGTCTGGTCAAAAAGCCTTGGTAGTCTGTGGACTTCTTAATAAAAAAATCTAGCATCTTCTCTGTTAGCTCAAAATCGGCAATAACGCCATCCCTCATTGGCTTGACAACCAGGAAACTGGCCGGGGTTTTCCCCATCATCTCCTTCGCCTGTTCTCCCACAGCTTCCATTTTACCAGTCTTCCTGTTAATAACCACCACTGAAGGCTCCTGAACTATGATTCCTTTTCCTTTGAGATAGACCAAAGTATTGGCAGTACCAAGATCTATTGCCAGATCACAGAACAGCCTATCTTTAAGCCATCTAATCAACCTCATTGGTGTCCTTCTTTATCTAGTGAAGGGATGGGTAACACGAAGATGTGATGCACCTCTTTTGAGAGCCTATGTTGTGATAGATCCCCTTTGGGATATAATAAATTATGTGAATGTGATGGACATAAGCCATACTCCGAAGCTATGATGCTCATCGGAAATTTTATACTTTTATTTTTAATAGATTCCTGTAAAAGACCTGAGTTTTTGACTGTCTCTAGAATTCTTTAATCTTCTTAAGACTTTTGCTTCAATCTGCCTGATTCTCTCGCGAGTTAATCTGAATTGCTGTCCTAATTGTTCCAGCGTGTGTTCATTGCCGCTACCTATCCCGAATCTCAGCGTCATTATTCTTGCCTCTCTCTCGGTGTAGGTCTTCAATGCTTCTTCAATTTGCTCCCTCAAACTAATTTGAATAACTGTATCGGGAGGCGAAGGATTGACTTTATCTTCGATAAAATCACCCAGATGACTTGCTTCTCCTTCTCCTATTGGCATCTCGAGTGAAAGTGGCACCTGTGCAATTTTCATGATTTTTTGCACTTCACTGACAGGCAGATTCATAACTCTCGATATCTCTTCGCATGTCGGTTCTCTACCTAATTCCTGAACAAGAGTTCTCGAAATCCTGGTTAGGATGCTTATTCTTTCTGTCATATGCACCGGGATTCTGATCGTCCTTGCCTGGTCTGCGATGGCACGATTTATTGCCTGTCTTATCCACCAATGCGCACAAGTTGAAAATTTATACCCTCTTCGATATTCAAATCTATCTACCGCTGTCATTAAGCCTATGTTCCCTTCCTGGATCAAATCAAGAAACTGGAGCCCGCAGTTGACGTATTTCTTGGCGATGGTAACCACTAATCTTAAATTAGCTGTGACAAGTTTTTCTTTTCCTTGATCGCTGATATTCTTTCCTGCAGTGATGGCTCGAAGTATCTTTCTTAATCCCTTTGAATCAAGCCCTACCTCTTTCTCTGATATTCTCAGACGTTTGTCAATTTCTCGAATTCTCTGCTTGAGTTCCTCTTTTTCTTTTTTACCTATGGCTTGAGAAAATGACCTGTTCAACTCTTTTTTCGTTTCTTCTAATTCGCTGATATTTCTGAGCTTTTCCCTGAGAGTCTCAATAAGTTCCTCTTTGTATGTATTACGGATATTAAGTCCTCTGATGAGACGGCTCATTTTGACTATGAGACGCTTTCGTGTAAAATCATTTTTATTCCTTGAAGGGATTCTCTCCAGTCGGGAATATATCTCTCTGATTTTCTTGATTTTATCTGTAACTTCTAATATTCTTTCTTCCAGGTTTTCCTTTGCGTCATTATTCTTGCTAAAGTCAAAAAATTTCTCAATAATTCCCGGTTTCTCCCTCATTTTCTCTTCTAGCGAAAGAACCTTTGTAAGAACAAACCATGTTTTGGAAATAGCCTTGATCGTAGTCTTTTCGCCTCTTTCTATTTTCCTTGCAATAGCTAGCTCTTCTTCCCGTTTCAGGAGCGGCATATTGCTCATATCCTTAAAATAAAGCCTTATAGAATCAGTGGTCGGCTCCAGATCCTTTAGAGAAACATAGCTACTGTCCCCTCTTTTAGAGATAATTTGTCTGTGTTTATCGAATAATTTTATCCCAGAGTCATCCATGGATCTGAAAAAGCCATTAAAAGCCTCCCCATCATTATAATCATCTTGAAAGGCTTTTTTGCCTTCTTCAAAAAAAAGATATCCTTGTTTCTTTCCTTTTAAAATGAATTGATGAGTTTTCTCTTTTTCCATATTTATTTTATATCTCTTATTTTTTATTCATCATTCCTTTTATGAAATTAATAGTTGAAAACGACACCTTACATTCCCCCTTTGGATCTCTCTCCATATCAAGGGAGGCTGGTAACCGAACTCCCTGACATTAGCAAACGATCACGAAGATAAATTTGGCATCTTTCAGGCAGAGTTTTCCCTTATTTTGGCCAGCATAATAGATGTATTTACGAATTTTTAGGTACAAATGGGCAAACAAAGCAATCTCTCAATATGCTTTAATGCAAAATGTGACTATGGTCATGAAATTCCGAGTTCCGCTTATCAGAAGCGTCTCTTACCTCCAAATCCACCTCGGCGGTCGTCACGAGGGCGAGCCTCGTTGACCTTAAGCGTGCGCCCCTTCAAGTCTTTCCCATCAAGGCCGGCGATTGCGGACTTAGCTTCTTGGTGGTTGGGCATCTCCAAAAATCCGAATCCCCTCGAATCGCCGGTGTACTTATCTGAGATGATATTAACAGATGTGACCTGCCCGAACGCTTCGAAAGCTTGTCGCAAATCGTCTTTCGTAGCTTCCCGTAATAAATTGCCTACGTAAATATTCACTCTGGTTTCCTTTTTATGTAGGAGTTTTCGTAAGAAAGAGATTTAGTCTTTTCTTGCTGAAGTATCCCCTGATCCCTTATGATTTCGGCCTGTTCTCACTAATGAACAGTTCTTTTCAATTTCAACCGAGATAATAGCACAGGGAAGATTCTGCGTCAATGAAATTGCACAGTCGTTAAAATCTACCTCCAAATTGAGGAATGGCAAAAAACTATAGAAGAAATAGTATAGACATGTCGATGAGGCCTCCTACCTCCCCTGAGGATCAAAGGGGGGGTCCGGGGTTCGGGGGGTCTCTTGAAATCTGAAAGAATTGGCTACATTTTTTGAAAGGTCCGAGAAGATCCAATCTATTGGAAAAAATGCAATGATAGACTAATCCCCATGTGACACAAATGTGCTAGAAAATGCTTAATCCTGCTGAAACTACGTTAAAATAACTTAAAAGCCCAAAGCATGGAAAAGGCCGGATCTTAAGGGATACGTCTGGTACGCCCGGAGGGATTTGAACCCCCGACCTTCTTATTCGTAGTTACGCTATCCCAGGGCTATTTGACTCATTCGGCTAACATCGGGAGCAGGAACACACGGATCATCCTTTTTTCCTTCAGATTCTTATGCCGAAATTCCAGAGAGTCCATTCCGGCTTTGTTTTCCAGGATATCGATTTGGGACTCTCTAGCAAAAATGTTGGTGCCGGCCTTGAAGGCATTTTAAGCGGAGTTGCATCTTAATATGAGTTGGCAAATGTTCTCAGTTTGACTTTCATTGCTGGGCATATTATTTTCAATCTGAGTGAGAATGGGCTGAAGAGATGGATAAAGTAACGCGCTTTGGCGTATCCGTTGACACAAGCCTTTTAGGTCAATTTGATGAACTCATCGAGAAACTGGGTTACAAGAGCCGGTCAGAAGCATTTCGGGATCTAATCAGAGAAAGACTGGTGTCCGAAGAATGGAAGGGCGAGAAAGCAGAGACGGTGGGCATTCTCGCGCTGGTATACAGCCATGATTCCAGGGTGTTGACTGAAATTCTGACCGGCATCCAGCACAAGTATCTGGATACAATTGTCTCCTCGACTCATATCCATCTTGACCATAATAACTGTCTTGAAGTTATCGTATTGAGAGGACAAAGCAGGCTGATTAAAGAGATCTCGGACAAGCTGATGGCGACGAAGAATGTTAAGCATGGAAAACTGATCACCACGACCACAGGAAAAGATATAGACTAGAGAAAGTCGATAAGGGAACAGCGATAGAAATCTGATCTCAAACGGCTACATTCCTAAATTTTTTTGAATTTAGAAATTGGGGGGAATTTCCATGAATCTGTTGTTGACTTTTCTGTTGGATGTGTTACTATTTTAATATTAGTGTTACGCAAAGGGAGTTTAAGTATATGAAAAAAAGTGTTTTCGCCCTGATCTTTCTGATCCTCATTTTATCTTTATCGGGTTTTCCTTACTCGGAAATTCAAGAGCATCCAAAAAAAGAAAAGGATGTCAAAGAAAAGCAGCTCCATCCCCATCATGAAATTGTGGTGACAGCTACGATGACCCGAAAAGCCGTCAAGGATTGTTCGGCTTCGGTCAGTGTGGTGGGTGAGACGGATATAAAGGCCACGGCATCCAGCAATGCTATGAACTTATTGGCCTCTCTTCCAGGGATTTTTGTCCGCAAGACAGGAGATTTCGGCCGCTCAGATGTCGACATCCGAGGAATCGGCCAGAGGGGCCAGCGAATTGCCATACTTGTTGATGGGCGCCCTGAAAAGATGGGCCTTTTCGGGTGTGCCGTAACCCACACCTTTCCCCTGGATAATGTTGAAAGAATTGAGGTCGTCAGAGGCCCTTCTTCGGTTCTTTACGGATCTGAAGCTATGGGAGGCGTCGTCAATATTTTGACTCATGAGCCAAGGAAGAAAGTCGAGATTGCTTTGACTTCATCTTACGGGAGCTTTGACACCAAACAGTTAAATTTGCATCTCGGTCAGAATTTGAAGAAATTCAAATATTTTTTCACTTTAGACAAAAGACAAAGCGATGGCCATAGAGAAAATTCTGGTTATTCGGGAGACGCCTTCACCGGCAAAGTGATTTATGAAGTGACAGAAGACCTTGAAGTAAGTCTCCGAGGCAAGTATTTCGCGGGAAAGAAATACGAAGCCGGTTCCATTGAATTTCCCTTGGTGGATTTCTGGAATGACTATGAAAGAGGAGCCGTGGATCTCACTTTGAAAAGGGAAGGCGACAAGGACGAGGCTCTGTTCAAAGCATACCGAAATTTCGGACATCATCAGTTCTCGGACGGATGGCATTCTCGAGATTACACAAACGGTGGGATTCTGCGGTTCACAACCCACCGCATTCCGAACAATGAACTCACTGCTGGAATCGAAGCGAGGAATACCGGAGGAAAAAGCTACTCTTGGCCTGCTGGAGAATGGAAGAAGAGCGAAATTGCCTTTTTTATACACGATGAATTTGTCTTCAAAAAAAAGCTCATCTTTTCAACCGGGATCAGGTTCAACAGAGATTCACTGTATGGTTATGAAATCTGTCCTCACTGGGGAGTCGTTTTTCAGGCTGATAACAATACACGGCTTCGAGGAATGATCAATAAGGGATTCCGTTCTCCCCAGCTCAACGAACTCTTCATGTATCCGGCGGCCAATCCAGATCTAAAACCGGAGAGGATCTGGAACTTTGAAATCGGGCTTGACCAGGGAATCCTATCTTGGCTTGATTTCAACATATCTTTATTCAGAATGCAGAGTTCTAACCTGATTGAAACTGGCGTCAATTCCTCCCCTCCCCCTCATTTTCTTTTTTTGAATACAGGGAAATTTACCTTCTCAGGAGCTGAATTGGGGATTAACACCAGATTCAGCGCGAAACTTTCCTCCAATTTATTCTTCACCTATCTCGATCCTCGTGAAAAGACCAAGGGCAGGCCCGGCCAAAAATGGGATTTGTCCTTACGATTCGAGGACAAAACCATATTTGCTTCCTTGCAAGCCCAGTACATCACCGATTATTTTGGCGCAGATCATTCCCAGAACCCGCTTCCTTCCTATCTCTTGCTTAACGCGAGGGTCGCGGTCGAGCTGAACCGATTCATTAACATATTCCTGGATATTAACAACATCCTCGATACCGATTATCTAATCTATTTGGACCTTCCTGGCATTGGCTCAGGCTCCTATCCCATGCCAGAAAGAAACATCAGTCTAGGGATAACTCTCAAGCATTGAAGAACATAAAATGTCTTCATTCTTTCTCAATTATTTTACGAATCAGGGAATTTCCCCCGATGAGGAGTCATGAGGAAACAAATGTTCACAACTCATATTTCAAGATACAAATCTGAATTAAAATCCTTTGCATCCATTATTCTACTGTTGGTTTTGGGAGGGATGGTTTGTTCAGCTCATTCGGGGAAAGCCAGGTATCATATTATAATCGATACAGATACTGCCGTAGATGATCTTCGAGCCATTTGCCTTTTCCTCGCTTCTCCAGAATTCGAAGTCCTGGCAGTCACGACCTCGGACGGAGTCATCGGTCCTGAACAGGGATGGATAAAGGTGCAATCTCTCCTGAGAAGCTTTGGTCATGAAGGAATTCCGACAGGAGCAGGACAGGCCATCCAAGAAGAAATCCCTCCATGGCGGGCCTTTAACCGGAAGGTTCAATGGGGAGAGGAAGCAAATATTGAAAATAAGGACATGAATAATGCTGTTGATGTAATCCTGTCCGCCCTCGAACTCGAAGAAGAGCCCGTTCTCTTTGTGTGTTTAGGAGGGCTGACGAATCTTGCCAACGCGCTCGAAACAAATCCTGAGTTTCATGAAAAAATTGAAAGGATTGTCTGGTACAACGACAGCATTGATCCTTTATCGGGTACAAATTATGAGTTTGACAAAAAAGCGGCACATTCTGTTGTCTCAATCAATGTTACTTTGGAAGCCGTAAGCAATAACAGCGCTGATGCTCGAGTAATTAATCCAGAATTCATACAATATATCAGCGATCTGAACTCACCTTACGCGGAAATGATTGCATCCACGCATAGCGACGACGGAGTTATCCAGCGGATAACAATAGGACATCTCGAATTCTGGGATGATTTGCTTCCCATTTACCTGCTACATCCAAAGCTTTTCGCATCGCAAACAAGCAAAAAATCAGCTTCCCATAGACTATTCCAGGTGCAAGATTGGGAAAAAGTCAAAGCCAAGTACTTGGAGATATTAACAAGCCGAAATCAAGTCATGAGCAAAGTCTTTAAAGGCTTTCCTGATTTGCAAGAGCTTTACGCCGATGATGTTCAGCCCTATATGAATGGCATCATCCAAAAACACGGTAAAGAAGAGTGGCGCATAGGTGTGCTCACGAACGAGCTGCATGGCCATCTGGGAATTTATGCAGTTGTCGGAGCAAAAATGGGATTGAGAGCTCGCCAGTTTTTTCACATTGGTGTGGATGACATCTCAATCCTATCGCATGCGGGAAGTACACCCCCTTTGAGCTGCATGAATGACGGCTTGCAAGTGAGCACTGGCGGAACTATCGGACATGGATTGATCACAGTTTCCCCTGACCCCCCTTTCCAGCCGAAAGCAGACTTCACTTTTAAAGCAAAAAGCGTTTGTCTCAGATTAAAAGAGAAGTACTGGTATATCATCAGGAGCGATATAAGGACAGGAATCGAGCTTTACGGCCTAAATACAGAAGATTACTGGAAACATGTCCGGAAACTTGCCCTGAACTACTGGCTGGAATGGGACCGAATGGAAATCTTTGATATCGCTCCTCAAAAATGAGCCGCAGTTTCAGCCTTTTGAATCAATTGAATCCACAACCCATTTAATTATATATTCTCTTATTACGGCTCTTATTACGGATTTTCTAAGGAAAAACTACTCCCTTGGCCGGATTCGAACCAGCGACACCCGGCTTAAAAGGCCGGTGCTCAACTCAGTGTAAAAATTATCCCATTACACAAATATTATACAGAAATTGTTGACTAGCGCTGAAAAATGGGTGCCGATACTGAAAGCACAAAACAGGATAAGTTACTGATAATTATAGGGAATGCCTGGTACGCCCGGACAGATTCGAACTGCCGACCTTCTGATTCGTAGTCAGACGTTATTCTACAATTATTAAAATATGGTGTGTATTCATGATCGGATTTTCAGTCAGCGATCCTGGGCTGAGGGATCGCTGGAATGCACGCAACAGAATTCGAATCTGCATGTGTGATGCAGAAATCAAATCGGTACCGGGCTAGTTGATTAATTCTGTACGGTTTGCCTTAGGTGTCAAGTCTTCTTGAATCCTGCTGGTTTCCAATTGGACTATCCTCGAATCAAAAACTTCAGCCAATATCTCCACTGCCTTCCGTTTCACATCATCGGTCGGGTGAAGGTAGCGCTTTGTGACGTTGATATCCGAGTGGCCCAGGATCTCGCAGGCAGTGGCCAAGTCAGTGCCGCCCTGGACAAGGTAGGTCGCTGCAGTATGCCGAAGATCATGGAATCTGAAGCCCTCTATCTCAGCATCGCCGCAGGCCTTTCTAAAGCTTCTTTTTATGTCCTGGAATCGTGTGCCGGTCTTTGGATTCGTGAAAACATACTCACTGATCTGCGTTATGCCAGCAAGCGCCTGCTGTGCGACTGAGCTCAGGGGAATCCTGCGGGACTTTCCACCCTTGGCGTCTTTTACATGAATGAATCCATCCTCGATATCTTCCCACTTGAGATCCAGCAACTTCTCCTTCCGGATCCCGGTCTGGAGCGTCAGGATTATAATCGACTTTAGATACGCCGGCGCCGCTTTTATGAGCTCACTGGTTTCATTCCTGTTTAAGATTTTATAATCATGCCTGGTCTCCTTGTAGAACTCCACTCGCTTCACCGGATTCTTGTTTGCGAGCCTATACTTTATCGCGAGCTCAAACATGTTCCGGAGACATGCGAGCTCACGATTTACGGTTGCCGGCCCGGGCAATCTTATCTTCTCCACCTTTGTTGTGAGCCGGTGGCCCATGTATTCTTCGATCTGTTTCTCGGAGATCGTTGTGAGTTGCACGCCGGTGAAATATGTCTTTAAATTCTTGATGCTGGTGTCAAGGCGGACGTAGGCCTTCGGGCGGACCTTCGACTTTTTAAGCCCCAAGTACTTCTCGGCCTAGTCCTCGAAGAGGATCTTGCTTTCGTTAATAAAGCCGAACTCGCCACGCCGGGCATCTGTTTTTCGAGCCGCAAGGGCTTCCAGGGCCATTCCCTTGGTCTCCCCGGCCGATTTAGTGATCCGCTTTTTATTAATATACACGTCGTAATACCAAAGCCGGCCATGCTTATAAACCCTACCCTCACTTACCCTCATTTTTTCCTCCAATTTTCTGGGAAGGGATAATTTTCGGTTATAAAATCTTAAATTATTACTCTTTCCTCATGTAGGTTATCTCTTGTTTTGTTTAATTTACGAAATACTAAGTTCTTTTTATCTTCTTCAAATTCCCTGTTTTGTTCATCAATTCCACCTAAAAATATTTCACTTAACAACTGGGAGATCGCTTTCTTCGTTTCTCTTGAGACCATATAGGAGTATTTATGGAACACGCTGTGATGGGCTTCCCGTAAGAACTGATCATAGATTTCGTTGATGCTGTGTTTACCCCACGCCTTCCGCGCATTGTCTAAGACGTCAATAAATGGGTTATAAAAATCTTGCATCCTTCTCTCGTTAAATTCCAGGTCTTTTTTTAGATTCTGTGCATCAACAAGCCTCTTGGTCTGTTTTGCATAAAACCAGGTCACGGCAACCAATGTTATGATCGCTGCCGCTTGGATTTTATCGCTGATATTAAGACCGGATAGGGCCCAAATATAAAAGAAGACAATGCCCAATAAAAATACTAAGATCAGATCAGAGGAATGTTTTCCAAGCCACTTCCTTGCTTTTTTCATGACATTTATTATGCTCACAAATTTCTCCCCAAGATTGGAATACTCCACTCTTCGAAAAACGAAGCCACGAGATTGATTCTAAGCCCCGATCTCATCCGGATGCACGGTAAGGCTAAGGTCATTTGCTCCCCATTATTTATTCTCGCCATGAATAAACTTCCCCAAGTCCTCTTCCTTGATTCTGACAAGCCGGCCGACTTTGTAATATTTCAACTTTCCGGACTTCATCCAATTGTTAACCGCCGTTCTCGAAACCTTTAATATTTTCATTACTTCGGACACGGTAAGATATTCGTTCATTATATTCCTTTATACCTTTATATATTTCTATATGCTCTAATGTCAATAGCTATTCGTATTTTCTTTTGAAATATTTTTAATCCTGATCAGGGGATTGCTGCGGTTTGGCGTCTTCGATTCGTCATCTTGGTTTAAATCCTCTTCCGAAAACCCACGCCCACACTGGGGACACCGATAGATTAGATAACGAACCTCTACTGCCGCCCCGTGCGGAAGCTTCATTCTGAATGCGGTTATGTAAACCCCTGGGGTCACGCGGATGCCAGCAAACAGGCACCACGGACAGCGGATGAGAGGTTCAGTGTCGGTCATCGATAACCTTCTGATATTTTTCCGGTCACTTTTAAAAAAGTTTTTATATTGATTGGAACTGCAGTACATTTTTCGCGGTCATAATTTTCCCGAACATAATTTTTCAATCTATCTTTATCAACTTGGTCTAACTTCTGTTTCTCGAAATAGAGATGAAGGACAATTGGACTCAGCCAGTAATATAAACAATTGGGGCAACGTATGGCTATTCCTCCATTGACGTCTTTGTATTCAGCATTATCTCCACATAAATAACAATTTATTGGCATCATGAGAATTTCTTTCTCCCCTATTCGTCACTCTAGCGAGGCCATCTTCCGGCTCAGCCGTCTTGTCGCATTCGGGGCCTGGCTCCAGCCGGATCAGCCGGCCATCATAGTAGAAATCGCAGCGCCATGTATCGCCCCTTTTAATCAAGGGGCTATTGCGGCGGCGAGGCATTTGCACAAAATTATCATGGCTCAAGGCCATATTCTGTTTTGAGCTCCATAGCCATACTTGCCAGCAATTGTTCACAATGGGGATAAACTTCAGCGTATGAGGATTGTATCTCTTCTGTAAGCCTTTTGATTCCATCCACTAATTTATTATAATTCACTTGATCCTTGATATTTATATCTGCATCAATAGCGACTCTTTCAATTATCTCTCCCACATTCTTTGGAGGTGTGGATAAGATCGCATTCAGTCTCTGCTTTAGCCAATCTATTTGCATCTTCTCAAAAAATATTGCTTCTAAATCCTGGTTTATTTTTTGCCTTTTCTGTTGGATTGAATTTAGAATCTCGCCAATCTCTTTGACTTTTGCCCTTACTTCATCACCATAGAAATTTTCTACCAGAACTCTCTGATACCAAATATTCTCAAAGGCTTCGGTCATCCGCAACCAATCGAATTGGGTTATTACCCAGTGGATTTGGGGGATTTTTCTAGCCAATCCCTTATATATGTCAAATTTCAATTCGAATCTTCTATTTTTTTTAAACAATTCATCTCTAAATAGTGCAATAGTCCTCTCATTTTGGGTTCTGTAACCCTCCAGCTTCCTATTAAAAGCATGCCTAGTGGTTAGATTAATCAATAACAGTATCAAATACAGGATGATGTTAATTATTGAGTTTGTCCCAAAGTGACGGGAAACATTAGTTCCATGCATAGGAAACTTTCAATCTAGAAAACCGTAATTGCTTATGGATTTCAAGATACTTTGTCCAAAGTTCATCCCAGAGAGCTGGC
>Ga0180437_10002770_pt1 | contig 27164 bp, 24 predicted proteins | sample SS_ome_4_FD_132410 | JGI IMG/M metagenome (GOLD analysis project Ga0180437, IMG submission 132410) | Hypersaline lake sediment archaeal communities from the Salton Sea, California, USA - SS_3_D_1 metaG | ecosystem: Environmental > Aquatic > Non-marine Saline and Alkaline > Hypersaline >...
ACCGCCATCTCCCCGCCTTCATTCATGACGCCCTCAAACGCCACCGACGATTCCGACGGATTCGACGTCGAAATCGTCCCCGACATCGTTCCGTCCGCGTTCACCGAGTAGCTTCCTCCCGTGCTGCTGTAGTTCGAGCCGTTGATCCACTCGTATCCTCCCTCCGTTATCCCCCCGCTGCCGTCCGGATGCATCTCGCCCAGCCAGCGCATCCCCCCGAATGTCCATCTGTTATCAAAATCTGCCGCTGACGCCGGCGAATGCGCCTTCGTCAGCACCGTCAGCTTGCTGTGTCCCAGCGAGAACGTCACATCCGCTCCCGCTGCCATATCCTTGCCCCGCGTCATGTAACCGTCGAGCGAAAGCTCCGGCTCCACCACGCTGTCTATGTTCGCCGTCAGCGAAAAGCTCCCGTCCGACCCCACTCCGTAGCTCCCTCCCGTTATCGACGCCGAAACGCTCGCCGACTCGTACCACCCTCCCGTCACGTTCCCCGACCCGTTGGTCACCACTTCTCCGTAGCACGTCAAGCCTCCGTACGCCCACGTTCCCCCCAGGTCCGCATCCGAGAAGGTCCCCTTCGACCTCACAAGCACGCACATATCGAACCCCGTTACCCCGCTCGGGGCGTCGTCGCAGCACACGGCTACGTCTCGCGACTTTGCAATCGCTCCCAACCAGTCGAACTGCGGATAACCGGGCGAACTCGTCTGCACGGTGATGTCAACGTCCCCGCCCAAGGTCACCGTGTAGTACCCCCACGTGACTGCATACGTCCCCGTCCCGTCCGTGAACTCCCCGTCCTCCACGCTTCCTTCACCGTTGGTCACGATGTATCCGTATCCACCTCGCGTCGTGAACTCCCACCGCCCCGATAGATCCGCCTTCGAAAACTTCTCCTCCGCATAATCATCAGGCTCCACGCCCACCGTCGCGTAGTGACTCAGGTTCCACGTGCTCGGCGGAGACGGGAACGCGAAATTGTCTATCGAATACCATCCGTCCGACATCCCGCCCCAACCCAAATTCAAATGCACGAACATCCCGTCGTCATCCGTCCCGTCCAGCACAATCGCGTGCCCCCTCCCCAGTTCGTCCCGAATGCCGTATATTACCGGGCGCTCGTCCGATATCTCCACCTGCATCATGCCGAACCACTCCGCGCTGCTGTAGCTCGACCGATACTTCATCGTGAAGTACGGCATGTACGAGAAATATCTCCAGAACGCCTGCGCCGCGTCGCTCAGGTATGCCCCCGACCCCGACGAGCTGTACATCATGTCCACTGCCACCCCGCAGTGATAGCTAAGCTCCGCTACCGCCTCGATCTTTTCATCGGGGCTGAAAATCGACACGTACGTCGGCATGTTCGCCCAGTCGTAATCCACCTCGAAATCAGCCGATATCACGTCCCCCCACCGCTCGTAAAAATGCTCCCCCTTTCCCGTCACCGGGCATCCGTGGAACCGCATCAACTGCGCCATCGCCGTCGCCACGCACCCCACCACCGACCTCTGCATCGTGTTCGGATCGATCGGGCAGTCCCGGTTGTACGGGTTCCCCTGGCTCCATGTGGAATCGAGAAGCGGACCGAACTGCCCGTACGCCCCCAGAGGCTCTTCCCCTCCCTCTTCCCCATCCTCTCCCAGCGTCTCCCACATCCCGTCCGCCAAAGCCCCCTCTAGCTCCAACCCTTCCAGCCTTGCCGCCATGCACTTCAGGATCAAAGCCGCAACCGGCACCGTAGGATCAAAATCCGTTCCTTCCGAGTATGCCAGCACCGGGGAAAGCACGTCGTCAGCAGCCACCAGCACGAACCCGCCCGAATCCCCCGGGAACAGGTATCCAACCCTCCGCCCCGCCGCCTCCATCGCAACCGACGGGCTCGCCTTTCCTACCCCCAGCCGCGCCCCCGGACGCCTTGCCCTCAGCCTTCCGGTCCATTCCGAGGCCACCTCCCGCGCCTTCTCCTCGCGTACCGGTGCCGCATCTGCAAAAGGTGAGAGAATGAGGACTATCAGAAGAATACAGCTAAGACAAGCCAGCGACCTATGAACAGACCCCAACCGCCGCCGCAACGCACCTATCCCCTCTGGCGCCGCCGCCTTCCACCAACTTCCCGCCTTTGGTGTTCTCGTATCCGTCATAGGGCCGCCAACTCCTATTTTCGGCCCGCGCCCGCTCTTCTTTTAACACCTTTTTGGCCTCGCAACTCATATCTTTCAATCCGCGCCCGCGTTCCTCTCTCTACAATACCAACCGTTACTCGCCCTGGCCCATGTGTTCTGCGTTTCTACATAAATTATACCCCACAATCCCCGGTCACGCCGCTCGCCGATCTTCACACCTCGCCCTCAACCCCTTGAATCCCGCCCCAAAAATTAGCAAAATTGACTCTCTAGCCCCGGCGCGGCACCAGACCCTCATTCTCCTAAAGGAACAGGCGGAAGCACCATGACCCTACCCACCGTAGACTTCTTCGGTCACCAGGTCTCAAAGCTCATCGTCGGCTGCAACCCCATCTCCGGCAACTCCCACTTCTCACACGACCGCGACCAAGAAATGGTCGACTACTTCTCCGCCCAAAACGCCAAAAAGCTCCTCTTCCAATGCGAACACCACGGCATCAACACCATGCAATTCCGCGGCGACCGCCACCTCCTCCGCCTCATCCACGAATACCGCAACGACGACGGCAAACTCATGTGGATCGCCCAGACCGTCTCCGAACTCGCCAACATCGGCGCTTCCGTCCGCGGAATGATGGACTACTCCCCCATCGCCATCTACCTACACGGCACACGCGCCGACAACTACTGGAAAACCGGACAGATCGACCAGCTCAAACGCGACCTCGCCGCCATTCGCGAAACCGGCGTCCCCGTCGGACTCGGCTCCCACACACCCGAAGTCATCCAAGACTCCGAAGCCCACGGCTGGGACGTCGACTTCTACATGGCCGCACTCTACAACCCCTACAAGCTCACACCCGGCTGGCGCGAAAGCTTCCTCGTCTCCGGCGTCCACCTTCCCGAAGTCTACGAAGACATCGACCGCGACCGCATGACCGAAGTCATCCGCCAGGTCTCCAAGCCCTGCCTAGCCTTCAAGATCCTCGCCGCCGGCCGCAACGCCGAAACCCCCGACCGCCTCGAGGAAGCCTTCCGCTACGCCATCCACAACATCAAACCGAACGACCCCATCGTCGTCGGCATGTTCCCCAAATACTCAGACCAAGTCGCCCAAAACACCACCCTCCTCACCCACCTCCTCAACCATCCCCCTTCCTAAACCGCATCCGCGTCGTATCTTCCGCACAACCACAGCAGCACATGACATTGAAATCCCTAATTCTGTCGATATAATCCGATACAACTACTGCCCTTACAAGGCGGCCCTGAACTCGCGCACCCTAACTTGGCTTCCGCATCATGAACGAATTGGAATTCACCGCACTGGTTGCCGGATGGATCAACCAGATCATCCGCGACCATCCAGAACTCCCTTTCTCGGACGCCCGTTGCGAGCAGAGCCGCAAGGGGTCTCTTAAGCGCAGGGACCTTACCCTACTCGACAGAAATCACGTCGTTGTTCTCACAGGCGAGATCAAACTCCCATACCAGAAAGATGGCAACAGTCCTTACAATGCCGCCCTCGTGGCCGACGCACGGACTAAGGCGCGACAAGCCAAGACCGACTTCTTCTTCACCTGGAATGTCAATGATTTCGTCCTCTGGCAGACGACCCCCGCAAACATATCGTGGCAGAAGCGTGACTACAGATCCTGGCACGTCACGAGTGTTCACACCGACGATCACATGTCCGTTCCCTCAACCGAAGACGCCATCAAAGCCTTCCTCGGCCAATTCCTCCGCCAGTTTTCGCAGATTCTGCGCGGCGCTTCTCCCATAGGTTCGAAGTCCCCGGATCAGAAGTTCGTTGAGGCCCTCGAATCCTCACTGGACCTCCCCAGTGTCCTTGTCTTCGAGGAACTCCAGAAGGGCTATAAGAAATCGCGCTTTAGGTCCGAACTCGATAAGTGGATGCGCGAAGAGCAGGGCTGGGTTATACGTGACGACCCCGAGGGGATCCGCGATAACCTTCAGCGCGCTTCCAAGTTCGCCTGCTATGCGCTCGTCAACAAACTGGTTTTCCACGAGGCCCTCCTCAAACGATATGGCCGCAAGATGGACAGACTCACTGTCCCTGACCACATCGAAACGGCCGACGCACTCCGTACCCATCTGGAAGGATACTTCGCGGATGCCAAGACTGTCACAGGCGACTACGAGACCGTTTTCGGCGAAGACCACCGCTCTCTAGGCAATCGCATTCCCTTCTACTCCGATCGCGCCGTTCCCCATTGGCGCCAGCTCATAAACCAAATCCACCAGTTCGATTTCTCAAAGCTCGATTACGACGTCATCGGAACCATCTTCGAGCGCCTTATATCCCCCGAGGAACGCCACAAGTTCGGCCAGTTCTACACCCGCGTCGAGGTCGTCGATCTCATAAACAGCTTCTGCATCCTCAACGGTACCGAAAAGGTCATGGACCCTGCATGCGGTGGCGGGACGTTCCTCGTCCGCGCTTACGCCCGCAAGCGAGAACTCAGACCCAACACTAAACACCGAGACCTACTCTACGACCTCTTCGGTGTGGACATCTCCCACTTCGCTACCCATCTCACCACGATAAACCTCACTACCAGAGACCTCGTAGAGCAAGACAATTACCCCCAGATTGCTCGCAAGAATTTCTTTGACGTTGACGTCGCAAAGGTCTTGGTCTCTCTGCCCCGCACCGTCGAGTCTACGGGACTCGGTGAGATGCAACATAGGGATGTCCGAATCCCCCCTCTCGACGCCGTCATTGCCAACCCTCCATACATCCGCCAGGAGGATATCCCTAGCTTCAAGACCAAAGCCAAGGGCTCTCTGCGCCCGGGCACAAAGCAGTACTATTCAGACCTTGTCACCAGGGAAAGCACCGCCCACCTCTCTGGCCGAAGTGACATCCACTGCTACTTCTGGCCCCATGCCTCCACCTTCCTCAAGGAAGACGGTCACCTCTGCTTCCTCACCTCGAGCCAGTGGCTCGACGTTGAGTACGGCTTCCATCTTCAAGAATGGATTCTACGCAATTTCCAGATCGTTGCCGTCTTTGAGAGCATTGACGAGCCCTGGTTCGTCGGGGCTCGTGTTGCCACCGCCGTGACCATCCTCCGACGCGCGCAAGACGCCCACGCCCGTATGGACAATACTGTTCGCTTCGTCCAGCTTCGCCGTCCCATGTCCGAGATACTCGCAAACGACGGGTCCACCGCTGGCGCCGTCTCGGCTGCTGATCAGTTCCGCGACGAGGTCTTGTCACTCCGGCACGACACCGTCAACGAGCGCTACCGGGCCCGTCTTGTCCCCCAAGCGCGCCTCTGGCACCAGGGCGTCAACTTGGGCGTCATGATGGGAAAGTCAAAACACTCCGGCGACGCCCATGGGCAACCTGACGACTACTACGGTGGCAAGTGGGGCATCTACCTTCGCGCTCCGGACCTGTGGTTTGACTTGCTCGACAAGTACGGCGCCCGCTTCGCACCTCTAGGCGACATTGCAGATGTGCATCGCGGCATCACTAGCGGCAAAGACGACTTTTTCTTCCCACGAGATTGCAGTGACGAATGTCTACAAGCTCATCAGGACAAGTCCGAATTCCTACTCACGTATGGTGTCCCGAGGAGGCATGTGCAGTCTGGCAGGGTAAAACTCGTCCGCTGCGGAGAAAAACGCGGCGAGATAAGGCCAATCGAGTCCAAGTACCTCGAGCCGGAAGTCCATAGCCTCATAGAGATCACCGGCTTCAGCGTCTCCCCACAGGAGTGCACCCGCCAGATCCTCCTGGTCGGGCACAAGCGCGGTGACATCAGGGACAAGCACGTTCTCGATTACATAACTTGGGGTGAGTCAAAGGGTTACCACAAAGGCTCTACCTGCGCCTCCCGCGTCACCGCGGATCGGGACTGGTACGATCTCACAGGCCACGCGCGAGGCGCCCTCTTTTGGCCCATGGCCCAGCAATACAGACACATCGTGCCATCGAACGATTCTGGGCTCATATGCAACCACAACCTCTTTGACGTCTCGCCGGGCCGGGAAGACGCCAACACCCTCGGCGGGGTCCTGAATTCCACTTGGGTTCTCCTATCCAAGTATCAGTATGGTCGCCCGGTTGGCGTGGAGGGGAACCTCAAGACGGAGGTTGTTGATGTCAAGATGATGCTTATCCCCGACCCCCGCCACGCTTCAGCCGCCAAGAAGGAGCGTGTGGCCAACGCTTTCAGAAGGCTCAAGCAGCGCAAAGCCCTTCAGTTCATTTCCCAGCGGCGCATGCACGCATCCTCAGGCAGAGCATCGAGCGACGATCTCAGCGATCTGTGTGAGCTTGACATGCCGGACCGACGAGACCTTGACGACGCTGTTCTCCAGATGCTTGGCGAACGCGCTGCCAAGCGCCGGAACCAGCTCATTGACGGACTCTATGCGTACCTTCGCGAGTTCTTCGAACTTACCCGCCAGAAGGAAGAGAAGGCCATCGCGAACAAGAAAAAGGCCAAGCGGCGTGGTCCCGCTCGCCCCGCCGACATCGCTGCCCAGCTCCTCCTCTACATCCGCGAAAGCGAGCCCCACCTCCTTAGGCGCTACGACGCGGACTTCGTCGATAGCTCGAAGCCGTTCGACACCTTCGACCTGCCCGAGCAAGGCACTCCCACCCCGTACTCCGACGTCTTCAGCGCCAACGGGGTGGAGTTCACGAAGGGCAAGAGGACCCACATCGCCATCGTCGAGACCAAGTCACCCGTCCAGGCCCAGCTTCTTGTCCTGGCTGCTGCTTCCGGGTTCCGCGGCCTCCTTCGAGTTCCACGTGCCGACGATGAATGCCGCCGAGTCCTCCAGGACCTCGAGAAATCCGTCAGGGAACGTGACAAGCGGCTTCGCAGCCTAGTAGAGGACCGCACCGTCGACGAGCAACTTCAGCAGAAGATCCTGGCTGCCCTTCTCCCTATGCTTTCCCATAACCGCTAACCAGTCCAGCTTCCAGCAGGGCTCAGTATGCTCCCCGGAAGCCATCATCCACCGCTTCGATCCCTCATGGGACACCATATGACCCATTGACCGGGTCTCGAAACGGCGCCACTTCCGGCGGCGCGAACGTGAAAACCACAAGCGCTCCCGCGAGCGCCAGCAGCATCACCAGTCCGATCGCATTCAGCGACTTTCTCTCTCGCGTACTGCGCAGAATCACACAGCTCACCCCCTGCCCCGCCGCTATCCCGACGAAGAAAATCAGGATGTCTACCCACAGCACGTGATGCCCCAGCACCCCCGTGTAGCCGTAGAACAGCCCCGCTATCATGACGGGCATCGTCCATATGCCCGCTGCCTTCCCGAAAACGAAGCTTCCGCTCTGCCTCCTGAGGAACGGAAATTCAACGCACGCATATAGCACGGACGGCCAGAACGCCAGTTTCAGGTGTTCCCACACGCTCTCGTTCACTGCCGCGAAAATCGCGACAGCCGGACTTCGCCCCGACCACTCGTACGCGAAATGGAGCAGCGACCCCGCAAAGAATATCAAAAACACCCCGCCCACTTCCCATCTCACCACCGACCTCTTCACCGCATCCTCCGCAGTTTCAAGCCTCGTTCCCTTCCCTCTCTCAGGAATTCTCCCCCGACCCTCTCATCATTTCAACCCCCGCCGCCTCTGCATCGTCACACCGACCGCGCCCTCGGCGGGAGTCAGAAGGCATACATTAGATCCTCTGCGGGGGAATGGCGGATTGGTGCGGCTTTGATCTGGCCTGGGTGGCAAGAAACTCCTGGAACATGGTCCCCGCCCCTTGAGGGTGTTACCGTATGCTCCCCAGAAACACGCGCGCGCGAACGAATTAGCGAGCGCCGTCCCTCACACTGGGGCACACAGCCTCGATTCGTCAAGGAGCCTGCGGCGAGCGCGGACGACTTCGCTATGTGCCTTCCCGTTGCCTGTCTCTGCAAACGGGTTATGCATCAAGATACTCGGGAAATTCTTCACACTACACCGACATGCTTCTGGCAATGCCCTTCTGTGGGCCGGTCCGCGCGTACCCCGCCCCCCTTCCGGAGGTCGCGCCGTCCGCGCCGACATGCTTTAACGAAAGCTCCCTCTTTCTCCTACGTCTCGCACCTATGGACAGATTCGTCACAACAGGATAGAGAAGGGTCTTCATACTCGCGGAAAGCTGAAATCCCGGGAACTTCCTCACCAGATAGGTGAAAGTCTCCTGGAGAACATCAAGTGCGTCCTCTTCGTTCCCAGTAAACCGGAAGGCGAGGCCCGTCAGCCAATCGCGGTAGCGGTAGTAAATCTCCTCGAACGCGCTCGCGTCGGCCTTCCTCGCAGCGCCGATCAGTCGCCTGTCATCTTTCCCCGTCCTCTCCATCTCCACCCTCCACTTCCTCGTCGCATCGCCGTTTCACGCCAGTATCCCCAGCTACCGCAACCGCGTCAACACGTCTCTATCCGATCCCCCGTCGCGGATTATCTCGGAGCTTGAGGAATTCTGTCTAAGTAGCTCTGCGCGCGAAGGACTTAGCGGCCGCGACATGTGGGGCCGAGGAAACACTGCTGCTAAGTCACATGGTGCGCAAAGAGCGTCTGCCTGCATGGTCCGCAGACGGCCAGCAGCGCTCAGCGTGGGAAAGAAGGCCGACGTGCCATGCCACTGCCGCGCCTGATATGCGGCGGCTGTTCCTCGGTCGCCGGGAGACAGCGACGCGCGGCCTGTCGCTGGTGAGGCCCGTGGCGAACGTACGTTGCGCCCGAGGACAACGCGCGCGAAAAAATTAGCCAATAGACTGCCACAGGTCGCTCTAGACGGATTGATCCACCGAGTCCGATTGAAAGTAACCTCCGCCTGTGTCGACAGTCCGGTCGTCGCCGAGAGCGCCGGAGCTGCCTGGCAGCGCGCGAGGGCAAACACAGGGTGGGCAACCAGCCGCCAACAGAGCCCCCTACCCCGGAAGACCTGGGCTCAGAACATCATGCCGCGAAGGAATTAGCCTACGACAGCGGATCTTTCGCGACGAATCGTCGGTTCTGTCCGCGCTCACAAAGCCGGGCGACGGCTTGTGCGGCTGCAGGATGTGAAGGCAAAGTGGCCGGGATTCAGCACGTGTAAGGCAGTGCGCTCGCAGAAAAGTCGGGAATTGTGATGCGCCTCGGGGCGGTGATACCGCTTTGGACCGGGACATCGCGAAGGCTGATTGAGACACGTAGCAGCGAATTGATCCAGCTCGGCGAACGCCGCGTGGGAACGACTTGGGGAAGCGTCTTGCGGGTTTCTGTCTCCTGGCTCGTCTTCCGGCGAAGCAGGGGCTCAGGGGCTAACACGGCCGCCGGGGGGCGTTTCTGGGCTGAATTGGGTGTCCGGGTGGACAATAAAGAACGCGGGTCATGTGAAAAAACTGCGTCGCGGTGGGCTGTGGTTGTGGTGGTAGCGATCCCGAAGAGGCGTGCGCGGCGTGCTAGAAGCGGATGGTGAACTCGGGGAATTGGCCTGTTGCGTCGGTCCAGGTTGTGTTGGCGGAGCGAATGTAGCCGCGCATGGAGGCCTCAACTTGGTCGGAAAGGCTGCGGAGATCTTGTTCGTCGCCTTCGGCGAGGAGTTCGACTTGGCCGTCGGGAAGATTGCGGACGAAGCCGGTAACTGGCAGGCGGGATGCGAATCGGCGGACGGTGAAACGAAAGCCGACGCCTTGAACGGTACCGGAGTAGAAAATCTGGAGGCGTTTTTGCGTCATGGATTTCTCTCGGATGGGGTCGGTGAAATTGTAGTCGGCGTGGCTGTTCGTTTCAAGGCATTTGTTGTGGGATTTGCGTTGAAAGTCGGCCGTGAAGTTGTATTATGTTGGCGAGTTCGCGTTGCCGAAAAGAAATTCAGCAGTAGCCGCCTGAGGCCGAAGGCGAAAAAGTCGTAACTGTTCCACGTGGAACATTTACGGGTATTACGGGGCGATAGCTATAATGGGAACACGGGGTGGCGTGAGAACGAGAGCCTGGTGGGGACAGGAGTTTTCGGTAGGCGAGGCGACGAGTAGTTGATATGGAGAGTAGTGCGAAATGATTCGCGGAAGTAGAGATTGTAGGGTCGGGGGTGGGGCGTGTGGGGTAGTGATAGGATAAGCGTGAAGGGGGGGTGGGTGACGGAGGGGATATGCAGGAGGTAGTGAGAGAGAGGATGGAGGCGTGGAGGAAGGTGCAGGGAGGGATAGAAGCCGAGGAGAAGAGTGGCGCGAAAGGATTCGCGCGCCGCTAAGTCAGAGGCGATAAGGGGGTAGATCAAGGAGAAGCGCGATGGGTGAGAGAGAGGATGTGAGGTTTCGAGAGGTACAGAGGTTTTACAGGGACTACCGCAGGGGAAGGTACAAGGTGATGGTCGTTTGTGGCGTGATGATGGTTCTGCTTGGTGGAGGCATGCTGGCGTGGGGAGCAGTTGATAGCGTCGTGCACGTTTTGGACATTGTGTTGCGGGTTGGCTATGCTATGTGTGGGGTGTTGTATGTTCTATTGGGGTGGCTCCAGCGGGGGGAGACGGAGGTACGTGGGGATGGCCTGTACCTTAGGGATTTCCCGTTCAGCTCTCGGGAGATCGGGCTGGAGAATGTGGTTGGGGTCGAGACGCGGAGATACGACCCGGATCGCTATAACCCTACGCGTAGTGAGTACGGGAAGAGTGGGGAGGGAAAGGGCTATTTCCTCTACGGGAAAGAGGGCGTGCGGATTGACTACGCCGATGGAAGCCATGTGCTGATCGGATCGGGGCGGGCGGAGGAACTGGCGGAGGCGATAAGGAAGCTGCTGGAGGATAAAGGACACCTAACATGAGAATCCGGTTGCTTGTGCTGGTGGCGGTGCTTTCCGTGGCGTTCGGCTGCTACGATGCGGACGAACACTCGGCGCGGCGGGTTGTCACGGCTCTTCGTCTCGTTCGCGCTCAGACGGAGGCATTCCGGGCTGCCGTCGAAGTGGACCAGGAGGGGGACGGTGTGGGTGAGTTTGGGTTCTTTGGCGAACTGGCCGGAGTGGTGGAGCTTCGTGGGAGGTCGCGGAAAGTGCGGAGTTCCTATCTGGTGCGCAGCCTGACACCGACGGATGGTATTGTTCACAGGTTGGGGTACGTTTACACGATCTATCTTCCGGGTGATGGTGGAGCCGTTCTGTCGGAGGCAGGCGCGGAGTCAATCCCGCTTGCATAAGGTGACGGGGTGGATATGCAGGAGCGACACTTCATCTGTTATGCGTGGGCTGAGAGAGCGGGAGTAACCGGGAATCGGGCCTTCGCACTCTCCGAAGATGGTGTTATCTGGGAGACGCAGATGGACAAGGCTACCTACGATGGCATGAAGTCTATCCCGCCCGCCGGGGCAGCCTACGGTGGGAAGCCTTTCATGTCGAGCATTGGCGGGTCCGACGGGAATACGTGGGAGCCTGTGGGAAACTGAAACGCTGATGCGAGGGGTGGAAGAGTGGGAGGTTGGGGAAATGAAGGCTGAGATGGAGTCCTTCGGTGGGTGGGGACACAATCGGCGGCGTGAATGTGAAAGATGGAGTGATGGAGAATGTGTGAGATGGGGTTCGAACAGGCGGGCGACCATGAGGGATTATGTCCCCGGGTAAAGGGCGCAGCAAGCGGCTGTCCAGGGGACAGGGCGCCCCTACAATGGATGGGGACACAAACGGGACCCGATGAAGTGCGATAGAGATGTGCGGCGGTATTGGGAGCGCGGCGGGGTGATTGTGGTAAGGTTAGGCATTGTGTCCCCCGTTGATTTGAGGAAGGAACGGTGGCGCTGGTTGAGAGAGGGGGGGAGTGAGTTGTGAAAGAGTGGCGAACTGTAAGCCCTGAGAGGTAGGGGCGGGATGGATGAGGTGAAGGAAGAGATGGTGCCTGAGGCGGAAGGCTGGAAGAAGGCGCTTCCGTGGACGGTTGGGGCTGTGCTGCTGATCCCTGTGCCGATAGTGGCGAGTTGCGTTCTTGCATATTTGCAGGGGCGAGAGTGGCTGAACCTAGTGTGGGTTGTGGTTCTGGGGGTGATCTGCGGTCACCTTGCGCTACGGAGAACCGCTCGTATCCCTCAGAACAAGGTGCGGAGAGAGGTAGTGGGGACGTTGCAGGGCCTGGGGTATGCAGTGCTGTTCGTGCGGTTGGTTTGCGGTCCGGTGATAACAGAACCGGGTCGACCACCTGGGAGCCGGGGGGGGGGTTCTGCAAGAACAACCTGAAGCAGATAGGCTTGGCGATGCAGATCTACGCGACGGACTACGACGGATGGTTCCCGGCGGGGCCTGAAGGGGCGGACAGCTCGTATGCGCTGGGGATCTTGTCGTACGCTGGGCAGAACTATATTGGGGACGTAAGCCAACTTCTGTGCCCTTTCTCGGAGGACCACATTGGGAACTGGGAGCTTGAGGGGAGTGGGCGCTCTGCGGCGGACGGGGGCTTGCGTGCGTCGTCGACGAGCTACGAGTATGTGGTGGGGTTCAGGGATGATTCGCCGGCAGATTTCATGGTTGCGTTCGATGATGCCCCGAGGTCACACCAACGGCCTCGGTTTGGGTGCATTGATGCTCCCAAGGGGCGCAATGTGCTGTTTGTGGACGCGCACGTGGTCTGGATGCTGGAGAAGGGTTTTCAGGAGCGGATGGAGTGGCAGAAGGAGATGATGAAGAGGATTGAAGAAGGCGGGGATTATGTTCCCTTCGATTGGTGGCGGGAAGGTGAAGGGCGATAAGGAGTCGGTTGATGGAGAAGAAAGAGTTGAACCTGCGGGAACGGTATGAACGGGGACTGGATCGCGGCATCGACTGGCTGACGAACTGGGATTCCCGCGGTTGGCCGGGGAAGACTGTCATCGTGATCGGTGCAGTGAGTTGCGCGTGGCTGTACCGAGGAGTCGTCATGGTGGTGGGGATGGTATACGCTCTTGTGGGTGTCTTGAGGGATTGGATTGCGCGGAGGAGGCGGCCGCGTTGACTTTCCGTGAGAGGTGGGATGGAGGAGTTGATTGAGGACGTGTGAGATGGGATTCGGAGAGACACGCGAGCGTGAGGGGTTGTGCCCCCGGTGATTGTGGGCGGACGCGGGGGCCCGCTCCTACAATTTGGTGAGGTGATGTGAGGTGAGGGGTGCGGCATGAAAGACGGAATGAAGAGGCCGATGTCGGTGACGGTGATCGGGTGGATTTGGATTGGCCTTGGGACGTTGATGCTGTTGGGGAGCATGATGGCGCTGGCGATGTTCCTGGTGCTGGTGCGGCCTCACTTTGAGAGTGGGGGCGCGGAAAGCAGGCTGGACAAGCTGCCGTGGTTTGGGAGGTTCTTCCTTCGTAAGGTGGAGTTATTTGCGGCGGTGCAGGCGGGTCTTGCGATATTCGTGATGGTTTCGGGACGGTTCTTCCTGAAGCTCCGTTCGTGGGCAAGGACGAGCCTGGAGGCGGTTTCGTGGCTGGGCCTGGTGTACGTCGTGGGGTTCGGGATATTCTTCGGGATCACGTTCATAAGAACGTTCGCCAGCGGCGAGGTGCAAGGGGGCCCGCCTTTTGTGTTCATCGCGATCGTCGTGCCAATAATGCTCGTGGTAACGGTCGGGGTGTATGCCGTTCCGCTGGGCGTGATCATCTGGTTTCTGAGGGGTGAGACTATCCGGGGGGCGATGTTGTCGGGCGGTGGGAGAAGGATGACTGGCAATCGGGGCGGAAACGCCGGAAGAGAGGTGTCGAAATGACGTGGTTTCGGACCTGGAATGGGGCAGTCGTGTTGCTGTTAATCGGATGCGTAGTGAGCGGCGGGTGTGGGGATTGGGGGAGTGGGAACCGGTCGGCGAACGAGTCGGCAGCAATTACCACGCTGCACTACATTACTGTGGCGCAGGAGGAATTCAGGGCAGCAGGGGAGGTGGATCAAGACGGTGATGGGAAGGGGGAGTACGGGCTCCTGGGGGAGATCGTCGGGATGCAGAAGATGCGAGGGAGCGGTGATTTGGCGAAGCGTGTTTACCTGTCGGAGAAGTGGTGGGATGAGTTAGAGGGTGGAACAGTGCGGAGCAAGGGATATCTGTTCAAGGTTTACCTGCCGGCGGGCGAGGGCGAAGGGCTGGAGGAGGAAGAAGGGAAGGTGCCTGCGGGGGTGGGCTCTGAAGCCGTGGATCTGCAAGAGGCGTACTACGTGTGCTATGCGTGGCCGGAACGTTTGGGGGAAACGGGGACACGAGCATTTGCGGCGATCGAGGTCGCGCCGTTCTGGGCGACGAAGATGGAGGGCCGGGGTTATGAGGGATTCGAATGGGTGCCGGATACGGGGGCTATGTACAAAGGCGAGGCGTTCGTTTCGGAGCCGGGGGGTTCTGACGGAAATACGTGGTCGGTGCCGACGTACTGAGGGTGAAAGAGTGCAGGAGGCGATACGAGGTTTGATCAAGGAGAAGGGGGATGAGTAGCAGAGAGGGTGTGAGGTTTCGGGAGGTGCAGAGGGGGGTGTCCAAGAGGTGGGTGGTTGAGTTTGTCGCGGGCGTGGCCATTCTCGCGGGTCTTGCGGTGATACTGTGGCTGAGCGGATCGGTGTACTGGGTTATCATTGGCGGGGGTGGTGTGGTGTCGACGGCGTACTTGGCGACCCGCCAGATGCTGTTTGAGCTAACGACGGAGGTGCGCACGGACGGAGTGTATGTGCGGTTCCGTCCGTATCACTGGCGGCTAAGGAAAATAGTTCCGTCGGAGTATATGAAGTCCTGCAGAATAGAGGAGTGGGGACGGTGGGATGCTTGGAGGATAAGCGGTTGGGCCGGTCCTCGTAGGAGCGAGGGGGAAACAAGGTATGCACTGAAGGGAAGGAAGGGAGTGCTGATCTATGCTGACGGCGCCCACGTGGCTGACGGGAGCCATGTGGTGATCGGTTCGCAGAGAGCGGAGGAGCTGGCGGAGGCGATACGGTCGTTGGTTGAGGTAAGAGAATGAGGGTGGGGGAGCGTGAAGGTGGTTGACTTGCGTGGATGCAGCGGGAGAATTGGCGTCGTTAGACGATGGTAGTGAAGGTGTCGGGAGTCGTAGGTCCGTAGAAGGAGGTGTGAGGATGAGTAGAGGTGGATGGGCCGGCCAGGTGGTCGGTGTGGTGTTGGTGTTGTTGGTGGCAGGCTTGCTGTTGTGCGGATGCGAGAAAGAAGGGGAGACGGAGGGTGCAGCGGCGGCGCAGCCGGCGGGTGTTCCGGCTGGCGCTCCGGGTGCCGCGCCTGCGGGCGCTCCGGCAGTCGCTCCGGCGGTCGCACCGGCGGCGGCTGAGAGCGGGGACATGGGGGTCATCTGGGCGCTGAACCGTTGGAAGAAGGGTGAGAAGGCGGGCGCGGTGGAGCAATTCCTGGCTCTGGATTTGAAGAAGAGGCCGCTGTTTCCGGCAGGTACGCTGCTGGGGACGACGAATCAGGAATTCGGCGACGCGACGGTGGGTTCGCCGGAACTGGTAAATGAGAAGGCGATGCAGATTGGTGCGGAGTTGGTGACGTTGGGCGAGCTGCTGAATCACATCTTGGCGGAGGGTAGGTCGGCGATTGCTGCGGGGAACGTTGCGAAGGGGAAGCGGTACTTGAGCGCAGTGCTTGGGTTCTGCCAGGGGGTGGCGAGCGATCCGAACGCATTTGACATGATTAAGGGAGAAATGGAGGGGTACATAAAGGCGGCTTCGGAGGGGTTGGCGCTGCTGAACAAGTAGGCGGGCGGGGTTTGAGAATGTGACGGTGGAGGAGCTCGCCCAGGCAATCGGTTTGATGGTCGAGGAGTGAGAATGAGGGTGGGGTGTGTCTTGAGATCGATTGCGAAATGGGTGGGGATTGTGTTGGGGTGCGTGATGGGGCTGGTGGTGCTGATCGGCGGATGGCCTGCGTCAATTGGGCTGGTGGTTGTGGGGCTGATTGTGTATGGGATCATTCGTCTTCGAGCGGAGCATTTGATGAATCGAGTGTGGTGGACGGGTTCGACGCGATGGGATGAAGAGTCGAAGAGGATTAGAGAGAAGCGGAAGGCGGAGACGGAAGGGGAAGAAGAGAGAAGGATGCACAGTGGCGATCCAAGAGTTGAGTAGAGTGGCGCAGCCAGGACTGCCCGGCACGACTTTTGATTGGAGAGCATGTTGTGATAGTATGTGGCCCGTGGAGGGCTACGCTAGGTGACGAAGGAGGCACGTGCCGGTGGCTAAGGATTACGCGAGTCAGCGCGACTACGTAAGCTGGGTGAAGGGGGATGCGGAGAAGCGGCAAGGGGCTGTCGAGAAGGCGCTGCGAGAGGCCTTCTCCGGATTTCTGGAAGTGCGTGAAGTCGATGTGGTTGTGTTTTCGGAAATGACGGCGAGGGATGTGGCGCACGCGATTTCGAGCCAACCGTTGGTGTTGAAGTCACTGCTAGCATGCTGCAACGTTGCGGCAAGAGCCATTGAGCGGGACCTGGACATAAAGAATCTTGACACCTACGCGCCTCGGGTGACTGAGGCCCAAGCGAACATGATCTCGGGATACATAAAGCCGTTTCTTCCAGATTATGTGGAGCTACCGGTTTTGAGTGGGCTTGATAGGATCTCCTTTATGGATAAGGAGATACGGAAGCTCAAGGGCCGGTGGGAGGTGGGCGTTCTGAAGGCACTGAACCGTTTCGGGGAGGGGGTTTTCCGGAAGAGGAAATTCCGGGCTGGGGAGGAGGATTTCGAGATTGACGCGGCCAGCCCCGAAGAAGGCGAGATAAGAATCGGTATAGATATCAAGCGGATCGAGGCCCGGAGGGATATTCACAAGCGGTGTGATGAGATTGTGAACAAAGCGCGCAACCTGAAGGCGACCTATCCGGGGGCGCGGTTCGGGGCCGTCATCTACTATCCTTTTCTGGCGGAACACGTGAACATTCAGAACAGACTTCGCTCGGCGGAGATTGACGGAGTCGTATTCGCTGCGGTGTCAGCGGAGTCTTTAGAGAACGCCGTGAAAATGTTGCTGTCCACGCTTCGCAGGTGAGGAATATGGAGCCTCGAGCTCGGCATTACTTGGTTGAGGGGGACGCGCGGGATATGCAGTTCGTGCCGACCCAAAGCGTCCACCTTGTGGTCACTTCTCCACCGTATTGGACGCTGAAGAAGTACCGGGAGCATCCAGGGCAAATGGGGCACATTAGGGACTATGACGCATTTGTCGAGGAGCTTTCGAAGGTTTGGAGGGAGTGCTTCCGCGTCTTGGTGCCCGGTGGGAGGTTGGTGTGCGTCGTGGGGGATGTATGCCTGTCGCGGCGGAAGCACGGCAGGCACGTAGTCGTGCCGCTCCATGCGGACATCGCGGTGTCCTGCAAGGGGATCGGGTTCGACAATCTCAATCCGATCATCTGGCATAAGATATCGAATGCCAGCTATGAGGTGAACAACGGAAGCAAATTCCTTGGGAAGCCGTACGAGCCGAACGCGATAATCAAGAACGACATCGAGTTCATTCTGATGCAGAGGAAACCCGGCGGATACCGGAAGCCGACTGCGGAGCAGCGGCGTTTGTCGATGATTGAGAAATCGGACTTTGATGAATGGTTCCAGCAAATATGGACGATCCCAGGCGCTTCGACGCGGGAGCATCCTGCCCCGTTTCCTTTGGAGTTGGCCTACCGTCTGGTTCGCATGTTTTCCTTCTCCGGGGATACAGTCCTGGACCCATTTTGCGGTACGGGGACGACGATGGTCGCAGCGGCGAAAGCTGGGCGAAACAGCATCGGGGTTGAGGTGGACCCGTCGTACTGCGAGATGGCCATGCGAAAGCTTGAGAAGGAAACGCGAAACCTGTTTTCGGATGTCGAAGTGGAGATGGTGAAAGCAGATCAAACCATCGAGGGACTCGTCTGATCTTCTGACTGCGTGCTTGGTAGCGTCTTCGTGAAACTGTGTGTTGCTTGTCGTGTGGGGTGGTAGCAGATGGCGGTTAGGGTGTTGGTGATATGTAATCAGAAGGGTGGGGTGGGGAAGACTACGTCTGCGGTGAATCTGGGGTGGGGTTTGAGCCGGGGTGGGGTGAGGGTTCTGGTGATCGATCTGGATTCGCAGGCGAATGCGACGGCGGGGCTGGGGGTGAGCCGCGAAGGGCTGGGGGCGTACTCTCTTGCGGTGGGTGAGGATGCGGAACGAGAAGTTGTGAGGGTTGCGGACGGTCTGGAGCTGCTTCCGGGGGGGACGCTGATGGGGCGAGTGGGATGGGGTGAGGAGGAACGGATAGGTGCTGCGTTACGTGGGCTGGGGGAGTCGAGGGATTTCGTGATTGCAGATTGCCCGCCGAGCATTTCTCCGGTGATGATGGGGGCTTTGCGAGCGGCGGGAGAGGTGCTGGTGCCGGTGGAGTGCGAGTACTACGCGATGGAGGGTGTGGCGAAGATGCTTGGGTTGGTGGAGTCGGTGGGGAACGATGCGCGGGTGCATCTGGCGGCGACGATGTTCAAGGATGAGGTGGAGCTTCACCGAGAGGTGCTGGAGGAGTTGCGAGGGCACCTGGGTGAGCTTCTGCTCGATACTGTGGTTCCGTGGGATGCGGCGCTGGCGGAGTCGCCGAGCCACGGTGAGAGTGTGTTCGATTATGCGCCGCGAAGCCGGGGCGCGTATGCTTACGCGATGCTGACCAAGGAGGTGAGAGGCCGTGGCTAACAGGAAGCTTGGGCGAGGGATAGAGGATATTTTGAGGCGAAGGCCGGCGGAGGAGCCGGGGGCGGTGGAGCTTGATGTGGGGGTGATCTTTCCGAATAGGTTCCAGCCGAGGGAGGGATTCGACGAGGAGAGCCTGGAACGGCTGGCGGATTCGATAAAGCATTCGGGTGTGCTGCAGCCGGTGGTGGTGAGACGGTCGGAGGGTGGATACGAGCTGGTGCTGGGAGAGCGGAGATGGAGGGCGGCGCGACGGGCGGGGTTGACGAAGATCCCGGTGCTGGTGAGGGATGTGGCGGACGGGGAGCTTCTGGAATACGCGCTGATAGAGAACGTTCAGCGGGAGGATTTGAATCCGATCGAACGGGCGAAGGCGTTCAAGCAGTTGATGGATAAGTTCGGGTTGAGGCAGGAGGAGATAACGGATCGGCTGGGTGTGGAGCGGTCGGTGGTGTCGAATACGGTGAGGCTGCTGGAGCTTCCGGAGGAGGTGCAGGAGGAGATTGCGAAGGGGCGAGTGGCGATGGGTCATGCGAAGGCGCTGCTGGCGCTTGGGAGTCCGCGGGAACAGCGTGAGATGTGCAGGTTGATTGTGGAGAAGGGTCTTTCGGTAAGGGATTTGGAGAAGGTGACGTCTCAAGAGCCGCCGAAGAAGGGGATCGGAAGACGGAAGAAGAAGAGTGCGGAGCTGACGGAGCTTGAGAGGAAGATGATGGGGCAGGTGGGTTCGCGTGTGACGATTAAGGAGAAGGAGGGGAAGGGATATATAAGGATAGAGTTTGAGGATATGCAACAGTGCCAGCGGCTTGTGAATTTGCTGCTGGGGCTGACGAAGCACGAGCGAGAGGCGATGCGGTGAGGATTGATTTGATTGGGGGAGGGGAGCGATGACGGGAGAGAGCGCGAAGGGTCTGAGAGAGGCGATGCTGTATGAGTCGGCGGATTCGGTGGTGAACTGCCGGCTGTGCAATCATCACTGCATCATAAAGGACGGGGCGAGGGGGATATGCGGGGTGAGGGTGAATCGGGGCGGGACGCTGTATACGCTGGCGTACGGGAGGCTGATTGCGCGGCATGTGGATCCGATCGAGAAGAAGCCTCTGTTTCATTTTCAGCCCGGGACGATGAGTTATTCGATTGCGACGGTGGGGTGCAATTTCCGGTGCGGGTTTTGTCAGAACTGGCAGATATCTCAGGCGGAGAGGGGAGGGGCGATGCTGCCGGGGGAGAAGGAGTCGCCGGAGGAAATTGTGAGGAATGCGGTGAGGAACAGGTGCGCGAGTATTGCTTATACGTATACGGAGCCGACGATCTTTTTTGAGTATGCTTACGATACGGCGGTGCTTGCGAAGGAAGAGGGTCTGACGAATGTGTTCGTGACGAACGGATACCAGACGCCGGAGACGGTGGAGAAGATGCGGGGTGTGATCGACGCGGCGAATGTGGATCTGAAGAGCTTTTCGGAGGAGTTCTACGTTAAGCTGTGCAAGGCGCGTCTGAAGCCGGTGCTGGAGACGATCAGGAATATGTACGAGGGGGGGATATTCATTGAGGTGACGACGCTGGTGATCCCTGGGAAGAATGATTCGGATGCGGAGCTGAGGCAGATTGCGGAGTTTCTGGTTGGTGTGTCGCCGGATATTCCGTGGCATGTGAGTGCGTTTCATCCGGATTACGAGATGTTGGACGGACATATGACGCCGGTGGAGCGATTGCTGAGGGCGATGGAGATCGGTAAGGAGGCGGGGGTGAAGTACGTGTATGCGGGGAACGTGGCGGGGGCGGGGTTGGAGGATACTCACTGCCCGGCGTGCGGGAAGACGGTGATCGGGCGGCGGGGGTTCTTCGTGGGGGAGAGGCATCTGGATGGGAAGAGGTGTGGGTACTGTGGGGAGGAGTTGAATTTGGTGGTGTAGAGGGGTCTGAGAGTGGGGCGAGGACATAAGTCCAGAGAGCATCTGCTGGAGGAGATAGGGGAAGAGGTCAGGCGGTGTAAGAAGTGCGAGCTGTGGAAGCTCAGGAGGAAGGCGGTTCCGGGGGAAGGGCCGGGGGATGCGAAGATGATGATCGTGGGTCAGAGCCCGGGGCGGAAGGAGGATGAGGTCGGGAGGCCGTTCGTGGGGCCGTCGGGGAAGTATTTGAATCGGCTGCTGGAGAAGGCGGGTCTGCGGCGAGAGGAAATGTTCATCACGTCGGTGCTACATTGCTTCTTGCCTTCGGGAGCGCGAGTCAAGGGCGAGCACGTCGAGGCGTGCGTGCCGTATTTGCTCAGGCAGATCGAGGTGGTGCGTCCGAAGGTGATGCTGGTGCTAGGTGCTGTCGCAGCGGAAGCATTACTCGGCATCAAGGATTTCTCGGAAGCGCGAGGGAAGTGGTTTGAGAAGTTCGGAGCAAGGGTGCTTGTCACGTATCATCCTGCGGCGGGGATGAGGTTCTCGGAGGTGGGGAGGGGGATGGAGGGGGATCTAGAGAAGTTTGCGAAGGAAACGAAACAGGTTAGGATGTAGGCGCTCAAGATGGTGAGAACTTCCGATAAGTCGTCGCCCTAAGACGGGACTCAGTTGGTGGGAGTAAGGCGAGGGACAGGAGAAAGTGACTTGGCCCGAATGCCTGATCAACACGCTATTGGCTTCGCGCCATTGACTGACTTCAGATGGGAGGGTAGGGAATTCACTGTGGGGAGTCTGTGCAGGGTGATACCTGCTCCTCAACTTGAGTGGGAAGGTGAAGAGGTTTCGGCCGCTGACATGCGCCGGTTGGCGCGTAGCTCGATACTCAGAATGTCGCCTTTCACGTACGCTCTTTCAGAAAACGACCGCTCGAAGATCGAAGGGGCTTCACACTGGGTGGTTGCGGAGCGGTTGCCGTCTGATCCTTTGAAGACTGGTGAGAAGGTTAACTTGTTCCAGCTGTGCCTTTGGTTTGCTGTGCCGACCAGGACTCGTGTGGAATTAAGATTTGAGTTCGCCAGTGACCACTTCGGAATCGTCAGATGCCTGGACCAGTTCGAGTGGAACAAGGAGGACGTGTGTGATGCGGTGGAGACTGAGCATCTGGAGCAAGCTAGTCGCTTCGCGGATGGGATAGTGAGACTCCGGCGGGATGGGAGGGTGTGGAGCGCGCTGATGCATACCTTGGCTGGATGCACAAGTCACCACTGGCAGGACGCGTTTGTGCCCTTCTGCGCCGCAACTGAGGCCATCTTGGTTTACTCCAGGAAGAGAGGGATCATGGAGCGCCTTGCTAAGTCGCTTGCCTGTCTGACTGAAAGGGATGGGAGCAGCCGGGACGGAGTTTACCGGCAATTCTGCCGTTTGTACGGGGTGAGGTCAGATATTATGCACGCCCGGAAGAGGGCCCGTGCGAACGCCGGGCAGAACCTTGCAGACCTCGCCGAGATCTCGGGCATGCTCAGAGCGCTGTGGCGCGCAGTTCTTCCTTCTCCGAAGGCAGTGGATGCCCTTGAGAAGTCTGACCGTGATCGTGAAAAGTTCTTTACGGAGGTGGAAAAGGGTTATCAAGCACCGCGTTAGAGAGAGGGAAAGGTGACGTGCGGCTCGGAGGTAGGTCCATGCAGGGCAACAGCGAGGAGGATGAGGCGAATTGGGTGGGGTATTTGGGTTGGCAGAGCGGGGACCCGGTGGAACCGAGCGGGTACTGGCGAGGGGCGCGCGATAGGGTTCTGGAACGTGCGGAGATCCGCGCGGGAGACCGAGTGCTGGATGTGGGAAGCGGGATGGGTCTGCTTGCGTTCGGGGCTGCCGATCGAGTGAGACCGAGTGGACTGGTGATAGCGTGCGATGCGGACTGGGGTGTTCTGGAATTATGTCGCGAAGCGGCACGGAACGCTTCGCGGCCCTTTCGTCAAGTGCGTCCCGTTCGTGGGGATGCGTACAGTCTGCCGTTGCTGAGTGAGTCGGTGGATGTGGCAGTGGCGCGGGGGCTGCTAGTGCACGTGGTGGATAAGCGGCGAGTCCTGGGAGAGGTGTTCCGGGTGTTGAAGCGGGGAGGGCGTTTTGTGTGCCACGAGCCGATGGCGCGAAGAGAGAAGAGGCTGAGCGAGCTGGTGGACCTGCGGGGGCTTGGAGGGTTGGGCGAAGATTGCGTTACGGCAGAAAGGGCCATGTGGGATGACCCGCAAGATTCGGAGCTGAATTATGACGAGTGCACGGTTGCGGAGGAGCTGGAGGAGTTTGGTTTTGTGGACGTGCGCGCGAAGCTGGAGCGACTGAAGAAGGAGCGTCACGCGAGCGAGGAGTATTTGCACGACTTGTGGTACAGACAGTGGGTTCCTGGGATGAAGTCGATGTATGAGAGGTTGATGAAGCATCTGGATGCAGAGCGGCTCGATAGGTGTGTGGAGTTCATAAACGGGCAACTGCGTGGCAGGGAATTCGTGCAGGAGCTAGTGGCTGGGGTGATCTCGGGGGTACGGGTGTAGGTGGGAAGGGTCGCGCAAAAGGGTTCGTAAGGGCGGAAAAGTGGTGACTTGGGGGTGGGAATCTGGTCATATATGGGGGGGATGTACGGTCTTGTGGTCCTTTGGGGCCTGGATAGCTCGTCTGGTTGGGGTGCTGGTAGACCGAGACGAGAGCGCAAAGCGGATTTCCGATAAGGGGGACGAAGATGCGTGGGTCTGTGCGTAGGTTCCTGTTTTCCGCCGGAGTGGTGATTCTGCTGGGCTGCGGGGTGTGCCTGGCGGCGGGAAGCATCGTAGATCTGGACCCGATCTTTAACGGCGACTTCGAGATGAGTGTGGAGTCGACGGCTACAGGCGGGGGGACGATATACGGGTCGTACTGGTGCGGGGCGGAAGATAAGGTTGTTCAGATCATGTCGGCGGGAGGTGATCCGAATAATCGCGCGGTGGTGCTGCGCGAGACGGATGAGCATGTGATTCAGCGCTTCCCGGCGTACGAGTATGTGGCGCAGGGGGCGTCGCGGCATGAGGGCGCGTCGGGGAGTATGGTTCTGAATGGGTCGATCCAGGTGACGGATATGTCGGTTGAGGCGAGGGTGGTGGTGGAAGAGTCGCGGCGGGAGATGAACGGGGCGTTCTGGGGGCTTTACCAACAGTTCATGGGCGGGGGGGACATGTGGGAGGATTGGCTGTACTTCAGTTATGACTACGCGGGGACGGGGGCGTTTACTGCGATGGAGTGGTGGGGGCCGGAGAACCCGTACACGGGATACTACAGGGGTGTGAATGATCAAAGCGCTGCGATTTACTCGGTGCATCAGTATGCGGGGAGCGTGGAGGCGACGGTGAGGGCGTGGGAAGCGCCGATGGACGGCCGAGTGCTGGTGCAGTGCCGTGCGGCGCACTATCCGTTCGTGACGGTGGACCCTGACTCACATGTATACCTGCGGGTGAGCAAGTACGACGACAAGGATACGATGAATCTGCTGGAGAATTACTGCGCGGAGTTGGTTGCGGACAGCGACGGGATTACGTTCAGCCGGCTGATCGACGTGGAGACGGATAACGTGATCGCGTTCGAGACGAGGGAGGAAGGAACTCCGGCCGGGAGGTCGGCGCGGGTGCAGTTAGATCCGAAGGTGGGTTACGACGGACGGCAGGTGGTGTATAGGTTCGGGGATGGTCTGTCGTCGCTGCCGTCAGACGAGTGGGTGTGCTATCCGCCGCCGATTCAGATCGATGAGGCGAACGAGTGGCAGAATTTCCGTTTGACGGTGGGTGAGGACTACAGCAATTGGGTCAGCAGTTACGACGGGTTTGCGCACGGGCCTGTGCCGCAGCTTTCGGTGAGGCTGGAGCTTGAGACGGGAGGGGACCCGAACGTTGTGTACTTCGACAACGTTAACGGGGAAGTAGGTTTCCTGAGTTACACGGAAGAGGAGTTGACGGGTGAGCTGCTGGCGGAGCTAGACAGGATCGTCGAGAACCACATGGAATACAGCGTGAAGGATCCGGTATCGGGTGAGCCGAATCTTCACGCGAGGTACAAGATATCGGTGGCGGACGGGTCGGAGGTTGGCACGTACTGGGCGGGGGCGTACTCGTCGATCAGCCAGCTTGTTCTTGGGCTGTCGGGGGAGTTCTGGCACGATGAGGCGACGCCGTGGCTGCTTGATGAGGTGGATTCGATCGTTGCGAATCGGGATGAGGATTTCGGTGTTCCGAGGAAATACAACTTCAACCAGGGCGCTTACATGGATCTGCAGACGGGGGACAAGATCCACGGCGTGAACGACATTGTTTTCCTGGTGGGGATGTACGATCTGACGAATGACATCACGTACCTGGACATGGTGTACGAGATAGGTGTTGACATACTGACGTACGGCAACGACTGCGTGCCGCTGTACACGGGGGAGTTCACGTACGAGTGGAATGACGGGGATCCGTACTTGCAGGGGGACGAGACTTTTTACGTGAGCAAGATTTCGTGGAGTGCGGGGACGGAAGGTCTGGGGCTGGTGGCGGGTAGGACTGCGGCGTTTCCTCAGCGGTACAAGGATCCTGGTCCGGCGGATTTCCTGGACGCGGCGGTGGGCGCGGCGAACTGGGTTCGTAATGCGGTAGATTACCTTGGGGGATGGGGAGCGTACTGGATGCGGATAGATAACCCTCTGGACGATCTCTTCGGGCACAACGCGAGACGGATAGCGACTGCATACGAGGCGACGGGGCATCAGGCTTTCCTTGATTTGCTGGAGCAGGGGGCGGCGGAATTTCAGCCGGAGTGGTTGCAGAGCTTCCGTCGCGGGACGCACATGGCAGGCGACCAGGAGAGGGCGTGGAAGGCGTGGCTGTATACGTTCCATGACAATCCGGATCCGGTTGCGCCTGACAGCAAGTGGGAGCGGGGGCTGGCGTACGTTGAGGCGGGGATGAATTATCTGAGGTCGTGCCAGCTGGGTAACGGCGTGTGGTGCGCGTGCAGCGGGACGCTTTTTTACGAGCCGGGGCTGGGGCTTGGAGGGGGGACGCCGCTGACGCCGGCGGACGGGCACAAGTTCAGGCCCATTTCCACCGCATACGGAGATTCGACGCTGTTCGCGTATGGGATAACGAGCGGCTGCCGCGGCGATCTGCTTGCGTACTATGCGAGCATGTTCAAGCTGAACGTGCTGCACTACGCGCATTACCTGGAGTCGTTGGGTGCGACGGGGAACCAGATAGGCTACATGCCTGCGTCGGCCTGGCCGGACCCGGTGCCGAGCCCGGTTCCAACGTATACGTCGGGGTATGAGTTCCGGGCGTTGAGCGAGGTGCCCGGCATGCTCAGGCAGTTGGAGCCGTATCTGACGAACGAGAGGCCGGTGTGCATGATTTCTCCGGGGAACTTCGGGTACACGAGCCGGAGTGCTTTGAGCGAGATGAAGTTCTATGTTTACGATCCGGACGGGATTGGGGACCTGGATTCCGGGAAGGTACGGATCAAGAAGACGAGGTTCCGGGCTGGACAGGAGCCGGTATCGGAGGAGTACGATCCGGTGATGTCGCCGCTGTTCACGTACACGGTTATGGGCCCGGAGCTGGTGGAGTTCAGTTGGGCGGAGCCGGCGCCGGAGCTGTATGGGGGGTCGGACTACCGGTTTTCGCTGAGGGCGGTGGACACTTCGCGTAGATGGGACCAAGATACCGTGCTGTATGAGATTCGTCCGGCGTTCAGGGTGCTGAACGCGGCAGAGGGAGTGATGTGCGTGAATGATAAGGGGGACGTGATTCTGAAGGGGGTGCTGACGTCGGGCTTGGGCGGAGGGATCTCGGCGAGCGGCGCGAGCGAGCTACTTGTCAAGAACGCGGGTGGGAGAGTTGTCGCGCGGCTTGACCGGGTAAGCGGAGATTTGACTCTAAGCGGGTCGGTGTTGACCGGGCAGACGGGCCTGACGAATCCGGCGGGGTCGGACCTTGTGTTTAAGGGACCGGGTGGGGAGGTCGTCGGCTATATAACTTCGGGCGGGGACATGGTGCTGAAGGGGGAGGTGTACGAGGAGGCTGGGGGAGGCTTGTGACGGACTCGCAGGGCTGACCTGGTTATCGGAATTGTTCAGTCGACGGGTTCGATGAAGACGGGGCTGGCGGTGAGGTCGAGAACGAGCCTGCCTTTGTGCACGGGCAGGGATGTTTCGTTGGCGCGTACGTCGGTCTGGCGGACAGTTTTTCCCTCGATGGGAACGGTGAGGTGCCTGCCGTTGATGCGCTCGCTCCACGCGATGTAGATGGGTCCGGATTCCCTTTCGAATTTGTAGATGCGGGTTTCCGGGTCCCAGTTCTCGACGGGGATGCGGACGGCGGATTTGATTCCGGCGAGTTTTTTGACGAGGAGCTGGTAGGTGTAGTAGGCGGGGCGTATGTTGCCCTTGGGGTAGACGAAGTTGGTGTTGGTGTAAGAGGGACCCCACGTGCCGCCGCCGAAGAGGGCGCTCCAGTAGATCTGTTGAATGCCGCACGCGAG
>Ga0180437_10002772_pt1 | contig 27154 bp, 42 predicted proteins | sample SS_ome_4_FD_132410 | JGI IMG/M metagenome (GOLD analysis project Ga0180437, IMG submission 132410) | Hypersaline lake sediment archaeal communities from the Salton Sea, California, USA - SS_3_D_1 metaG | ecosystem: Environmental > Aquatic > Non-marine Saline and Alkaline > Hypersaline >...
CGGATCTGGAAAAAGCTCCTCGATAGAGTCCAACTGATCCTCTGTCATGCCCGATGCTCGGGCGATGCCAGCCATGATCTTGGCTCCATCGAGTTCCACCTTGACGACTTCTGAGGCAAAATAATAGAGTCTGAGGTCCCGGGGGTCTTTGGGAGCTGGAATACCATAGTAATCTCTCTGCTCCTCTGCCCAGGCGTCCAGATCAAAGGGGTCTGCGAACTCTGTTGCCTTCAAGGACATGACCCTCGTTCGCATTAGTTCCTTCTGCCCCCTGATCTGCATGACTTCGGAGTCGTACTCTGCCATCTGATCCAAGTATTCTGCCCAGAGGGCTTTGTCCTCGTCGGGGGTCTTTGGATCGTCAATGGCTTCCTGGGTATAGGGGATCTCAAACTCATCCTTATCAGCATCAATCATGGTGTAGGTCGGTGCGTCGGGCTTGTCTGGAAAAGAGAGAGCCGACCCTGCCATAATGACCTCGTTCCAGTAGGGTAGGCACTTGAGTCGTACGCCGGTGGATACGGTCACGATGACCGAACCATCCTCGATGGTGTAGAATTTGCTCACGTCAATTCCTCCCTTTATACTCCGCAATGCGGAGTTGGCAACGACTGGGGTTGGGTCAGTGGGAGGGGTTATACCGACCTTCCCCCCAGTCGATTGCACCGAGTCTAGAAGCTTGTCCATCCTGCCGGCATCAGGGACCAGACCTGGCTGTACGTGTCTGTTGCCAGGGCCTCTGTTGCCGCGATCAAGTGGTTAGGATCGCAGAACTTGAGGTCGTTGATCCCAAAGTGTGCTACCGCTGCATTGAACTCTCCAGCCTCTGTGGGGTTGAACTGTTCCCAGGAAAAGCCTCCGTCAAACGTCCGGTAGATGACCGGGACGCCATTGCCCGCGCCGGTCTTGTAGCCACCGATCGCGCCGATGTGATCGTTCAGGAATACTCCTACACCGGTGTTGGCCAGGGCCTCTGGGAGAGAGCGCTGTGTCCAGGTCGCGCCCCAGTTGTTGGTGTAGTAGACTGTACCATCATCTAGGCCGACCCAGGCGCGGGAGCCGTCGAGCACCTGCACCCAGTTGCCTTGTTCCACCTTGGGTTCGGTCGCCATCAGGTTCCAGTGCTCTCCACCGTCCGTGGACTGGAGGAAAAAGCCGGTCGGAGTCGTCCGGAAGCCACCGACTGCCATACCGTAGGACTCGTCCACAAAGTGGATGCCCCAAAGCCCCTCGGACGCGCCGGGGGTTGGCGCGTTCTGGTCGGTCCAGGTCAGGCCACCGTCCTTGCTGAAGTAGATGTTACTAAGGTCGGTTCCGATCCAGATATGCCGGTAGTCAAGGGCAAACATCGCTTGAGAGTGGTTGACGAACTCACCATTGGTAGAACCAACATCGACGTTGGTCCAGGTCGCGCCCCCGTCGTCACTGTAAGCGATCTCGGCGGCGGCAGCTCCATCGGTCGTGCCTCGGGCCGCGATCAGGCGTTCTGTGCTCTTGCCGATCTTGACGCAAGCCAGGGCAGAGATGTGCTCGTCAGCGGCGAACGGTTGTGTAGTCCATGCCGCGCAGGACGAGAGGGCATCTGAGGAGACATAGCCATCAGCAACGGCAGCAGCGGCGGCGTCAGCCCCAATGTGTACCTCGTCGCACCGTGAAGTGTAAGAGCCGCACGGTCCGCTTTGACACATCGTTTCGGAGCAAATCGCCAGAGCGCGGAACGGTTCATCCTCATTGACACACGTCAGGTAGGTGTTCAGGAGGTCGGCGTAGATCTCGGGAGCATAGGGATCTGTTGACAGGGAATAGGCCAATCCCACCATCTCAGGCGTGTCGTTCTCCTCCCTCTGCCCTCGGGCGTTCGTGCTGCTCGACTTGTTGGTCAAGATGCCAGTCATGAGCGGCTGGGTTGTGATGTAGTTAAGGAACGTGTCTTGACGCCCGCACAATCCGTGATGGGCATAGACGGAGACTGGGCAGCGTTCGTCTACTGCCTTCTGGAGAACGTTCCTCTTTTTGGACTTCCAGAGCGTGATGTCAAAGGTCACAGAGGAGGGCGTTCCCTGTGAGGTCTTGACGGTACGGATGCCACCGGACCCGGTACGGCAGAACCGGCGCGTCACGTCGCCCAGAGGTTGATCGATCCCGTCCACCGTGGCGCATAGAACCGGGATCGGCTCGGTGTTAGGGCCATTCGGCTGTACCCAGATTACACCGTCGAACTCGTCAAAATACTCACTGTTGCCTGTAGTCATGGGACTATCCTTTCTCGGCGGCTGATCTGACAGCCTTGGTGATCATGTTCGTTGCGAGACGAATGAGAAGCCGATCCTTGTGATCGAGGTCGGCCCGTGTCCAGATCCCGAACTTGTGCAGTTCCTGCTCAATCCGTTCGGGAGTGAGGTCCGAAAGGTCAAGCATCGCCGCCCAAGGGATACCAAAGGGGATCGCTAGTTCTAAAAGGTCCAAAGAGATCTTGTCCTTGCCCTCTACTTCTGAGGTCGGGAGGTACGCCCGAAGGGGATAGCCTTCCTTATCGTGGTACTCGATCAGGGCAGACTCGTCTTTTGTCTGGAGGATCTTGATCTCTACTTTTTTCGCTCTAGTCGTTGCCATTCTTTCCTCTTTTTCTCCATCACCTTGGTCGTGGCTCTGCGTACATGCCTTCTGTACTTGGGCCGGTAACGTTTCATGGTCCGTTCCTCAAAAAGCCGCGCTTTGGTGCCTGGATGATCTATAGGCTTTTGAGTGTAGACCCATTCGACCGGGCCGCTCCCATAGGACTCCCCCTGCGGCAAGGTCTTTGGGTTGGGGTTATAGTTGCCTCGTACCCCATCCCACGGAAAAGCCAAGAATCCCTTTTCACCTACGGGGATGTCATGCCGTTTGGTTCCTCTGGAGGTCCAGAGCCAGTACATTTTGTTCGGCCCTTTGGCGTTGATGTAGGTAACGATCTGATCGCCTCGGGCCTGGACCCTCACAGACCAGTCCGTTTGATGCTCCCAGTCCTTCTGCCAGAGGTCTAGTTGATCGGTAACCTCTGGCACGACCCGCGTGCGGGTTTCCTTGGCTATCTCTCGGAGATAGTCATGGGGGTTCAGATGTTTACTCCCCTTGCCTTTGCTGACTCTGTAGGCCAGGACTTTCATAGGGTCTCCAGATGGGAGCCGCGCCACCGTGCAGGGTCTGGTTGATGAACTTTATGGCGTCTCGGGCGTCGACGTAGCCTACTGTCCGGTCTCTCCCAAAGGGGTAGAGTGTGCCGGTGTATGGTCCGCGCCAGTATCGCACGCCCGGGGCCTTGCCGGTGTATTGTAGAAGGATGAAACCATTTTCTCCCGGTATAGGTTCGGGAGGTTGATCGTCCTCCGTTGGCGTTTGGAACCGACCCGATCCCTTGCCACCACCGTTTCAGTAGCGTGCGCCTGGGGCGAGTCGTCTCAGTTCTGAGGTCAGATCAAGCATGGTTCCTCAGTATGTCGTTCCAGATGATCTGGGCCATCTGGAACTCGCTATGGCCCTGCTGCGCCCATCCCATCGCCGGGAAATTCTTGCCGGTTGCGCCCTGGCAGATGTCAAGTTCTCCGTCCCTGAGTTGTCGGAGCTGTTCAGACATCCACTTGAGATAGTTGTCACGTTCGCCCGACGAGAATTGAGTTGATCCACACTTACAGTTGTAATAGGCGGCGGCATCAATGATGTTCAACTTGGCAAGGAGGCCGACAGTTGTATCCGTCGAGAGCGCCCAGGCTGACCAGTTACAGTCACATTGGCCCGAGGCCGCTAGTGCAACAATGATGTCACCTGCCGCGACGTTCAGGTAGTGCTCTATGGTAGAGATCTCGATCCCGTTGATCAGGCAGATCCGGTAGAGGTCGGCTGTGTCCCAAGTGACGCCTGTTGCCGTGATCGTGGTCTGCGTGACAGCGGTCACAGGGCCATCGGTTCCTTGAGTCAGATTGTAGAGGATCATCCCCACGTTAGGTTGTACGCCACGCGTCAAAAAGTCCCCTTGTGAGTCGGTCAAGGTAGGAGCCGCCATAGCCCCCTCATGGGCTCCGGTGATCAACTGCCCGTAGCACCAGAAGGCTGCGAACTCCCAAGCCTCTGCGAATCGCTCTCCGCTACATGTGGTTGCTGTGGTCAAGGTCCCTCCCTACACCAACCGGGCCAGGCCCAACGGACCATGGCCCGGTCATACAGTGACAGGATCGTCGGGGATCAGGGACCGACGATCCGCTCCGTTGCCTCATAGATCTTGTGTTCTGCAAGTTTCTTTTTTGCCTTTGAGGTTGCAGCCTTTCGCACCTCTGGGACAAGAGCCAGCAAGTCAGAGATCGAGGAGGCTTGTTCCAAGGCATTGATCTTGTCGTCAAACTTGGACATGGATCCTCCTACGTTGGTGCCAGGATGCTGAAACCGTTGTCTCCGACCTCAGCCTCTGCCACATCGTCACACATGTTGCCGATCCAGATGTCTGCTGCGCCGCCACTGTACCCACCGGCGACGGAGTAGTCTCCGGTCATGACGTTCTGCGTGACAAGGTTGTCGTCTCCAGGGTTCCCGCCAACGGTCGTGTTCAGGGATTGTACAGCGGTGTAGGCATAGCCGACCTGCTGGAAACGGTTGCCCACAAACTCGCACCCGTTGCACGGAAAGATCGCATGGTTGTCGTTGTCCCAAAAGACACAACCAATGATGTGGTTGCGGTATGGGATTGCCAGGGGAGTTGTCCCCGCGAACAGGCCACAAGCATCGTTCGCTACGTTGTTCCAGAGTTGGAACACACAGTCGATGATCCAGACGTCATAGCAGCCGTGCGACCAGATGCCATACTGCCCTGTGGTCAGGCCGTCAAACAGGCAGTTCTGGATGACGGTACGGATCGCGATGTCATCTGCCCCTGAGTCAGTATGCCGCAACTCGATGCACGCGGCAGCGGTCTGCCCCAGGAACCGGAATCCCTGGACCATCCAGCCGACTGCGCGCATGTCTAGGGCTGGTTCATCGGCAGCATCTGACTGCCAGGAGGGGCTGTAGCCGGTAGGCCCTGCCCCGATGATCGAGACGTAACTGGGGCCGGTCACATAGTCGGGCGTGACCACTGACTCCTCAACCGTCCCATTGACCACGATGATAGAATAGTCGGTCAGGAGTGAGGAGCTAACAGCCGCCTGGACGGTCGCCAAGGGCTGTTCTCGGTTGGTTCCGTCCGCGTTGTCGCTGGCGTCTGCATGGCCAGAGTCAACGTAGAGAACCACAGCGTCGGGGCTCCACCTGAGTCCCTGTGGAGCTTCTGAACCCGGCACCCCAAACTGACCACCGAAAAATGGCTTCAGCTTGAGGAGCGGGAAGTGCATGTTTGTGATCATGACGTCTCCTTCTAGGATGAAACGGAAGGCTTATAGATGTGCATCCCAGGAGGACTAAAGATCGCCGGTGCATCTGGCGGCGGTTGGGGGATGCCACTTTCCAGGCAGTTGATCTTTTGACGGAGAACCAGTTTGATCGCCTTGGTCGGTTCAATGGGGCGCATCATACGGATCGCTGCCATTTCGTCGGCCAGACGAAAATGCCGGTCGCTCTCTCGGGCTGCCAGAAAAGTGTACTGATCCTCCTTTGCCGCGTCTAGATCCTTGACTTCGATCAGACCCAGAAAGGTAGCATGCTCTTCCGACCCAAAGGCTATGTAGTCGGATCGCTCCTCGGGGCGTGCCGCCTTGTCTGGAGGTACGACCCCGAGTTGCTCAAGCATCGCTTGCATCTGCGCGACTTGTTCCCTGAGTGCCTTTACTTCTTGTGCCGTTGTTGCCATTTTTCCCCCTCCCTAGGGTAGAGTCTAGGCGACGGTTCCGCTGGAGTAGTAACCGCCACGAAAATCAAACCAGTTGCCTTCCGTCGAGTCGACATAGGTCCCGAACACATCCATGACCTTGAGCACCACATTGCCGGTATCAAAGTCTCCCATCATCGGCTCAACCGCTGCACCCGCACCGAGCATTGAGGTTACAGCCTCGATGTCGGACTTTTTGCGGAAGATCTTTGGTCCTGCCCATCCCGACATGCGCGCCAGCACGAACGGACGGATGTTATTTTCTGTCCAGGCCGGGAACCCGTACCAAGGGAGGTTGGGCGCTGTGCCCGCCATGTAGGGGTCCTCGATGGGGGTGAAGTTCCTGGCGACGTTGACAGCATTGGTCGCCAGTTCAGGAACCAGTTCACTGTTCAAGATCTGGAGGACCGTGTCTGCGAGGCCAGCGTGATGGACGATGTACCGCAGGGAGGCATTGATCGGCTCATTGCGGGCATCGACCCGCTGATTGTAGGCCATCCGGGCCTCAGAGACTCGGGCCGAGGTCAAACGTCCGTTCTGGGAGTAGAGTGCACCCAGGCCGGTGAGTCGGGCGATCGATACGGCGTTGGTGTACATTCGGGAGACGAACTTTTCCAGGGTTCGGCGTGCGGCCTCACCCATTTGTCGGGCCGTGTCCTCAAAATAGCCCAGATCGTCGTTGCGAATGGCCTCCCAGGAAAAGTCAAACTGCTTCTCCCACCGAGAGACCCGATAGGACCGGGCGGTTGCGTCATCGACGGAGCCGGGACGCGCCTGTCCCTTTTCGCCCACCAGTTCCAGGTCATCAAGAGAGCCGCGATTCTGGTAACGGTCGTGCGGCAAAAAGTTGGTCAGTGTATCCATCCAGACCAGAGGCTCAAAGGCGAAAACCTTTTTCTCATAGCCGGGGATCGCCAGTCGGCTCACAAACGTCTGGATCGCGTTTGTAAAGTCTGCACTGGTCATGGTCTCCTGAAGCAGGAGGTTGTTGGTTCCGGTTGGTGACATGCCTGAGAGGTTGTGATCGATGTCCTCAAACAGGCCCTGGCATTCTGCCAGTCGTTCTGGAGTCGCCCCAGCGTCAGCGAGTTCGCCTTTCCAGGTCTCGCACATCGCTCGGAGCAGTTTCCTTGTGATCATGATGATCCTCCTATGATCTCTGTTCAGTAGGTCAGTACGCCCCGAGATCTAGATGTCGCGGGTTGCGTTGGTCAAAACGATGCAGAATACCTGTTCTACCAGCGAGTTGGCCAGGGCCGTGTCGAACGTTGGTGCCTCGTTCGGGCCACCGGCGAACGAGTCTCCCATTTCATCCTGGCAGTAGGTCAGGTAACCAGCCAGGGGGTTGTCGTCGCCGTTTTCGTTCAAGGGAGACATAGAGAGAGTCACACCCTCCCCGATGTCATCTGAGTCATCGACATAGACCGGCTGTCCAGGCTGTGGGGTCTGCTCGAACGTAGCTGGCACCCCAGCCACATACGTCAAGACGTTAGCGACATAGTCTCGGATGATCATGCCGGGGGCAATGTTGACCACGATAAAATCATAGTCTCCATTGATCGAGTTCTCTGCAACGGTATAGACAACGCCGGTGAGGAGTTGACCACGGAAAGCAGCGGTGCGTTCACCGATCGCCACCACTGGGTGATGACCGGGCTCCAATTCGTCCTTGGTTCCCGATCGGCTATTGTCTGAGATGGGCCAAATGTCTTTTTCGTGAACGTTGAACGGGATCAGCGGCCCTGAACTCTGTTCCCAGTCTGTGCCTGTACGGAAAGTTGCTGGCATTGGATATTCCTCCTATAGCTAGGTCTGGTTGATGGGTAGAGTCCTAGAGCCTCTGGGAGTAGGTCGGATCGACCTCTGCCATAATGGCCTTGAACCTGTCCCGTGCATTTTTCTCCCGCTCCGCGGCTGTGACCTGTTTGGGAGTCTCTGGCTCACTCTCGCCCAAAGCGAATGGGCGACCCGCACCGGTCTGGAGAGACGTGACAAACTCTGTCATCTCCCGAATGGCTTGGTCCAGTTCCTCCCGGCTGGCATAGCTCGAGCGGACCAGGAATGACTTGGCGTCAGGAGAGAGGTCCGATTCATCTAGCACATCCTGGACCTGATCGGGAGTGAACTCGGGAGCTGCTTCCGTGGTCTCTGCAGAATCCGGTTCGGTCTCCGATTCAGGAGCGGGATCGGCGTCGGTCTCGGGAGCCTCTGCCTCCGGTGCCTCGTCGTCCTGGGTTGCTTCTGCTTCTGGGGCTTCGGTTTCCTGTTCCTCGATAGGGACTTTCTCCTGTTCCCCCTCCGTGATGGTTTCTTTCTGGTCCTTGTCGTTCATGGTCGGATCTCCTTCCATTTCAGAGAGGGACAGTGCGTGCCCCCCTGCACCTGCCTTTGAGACGAGATCGACGCTGGACGCATCAGTGATCTCCTCTACGATAAAAGCCTTGCGCCCGGCGTGCTCTCCCATTCGGCCTAGGCCAGAAGCATAGATCGAACAATGTAGGGAGGAGAGCTCCCCGGCGTCGGCCCGGTTGCGGGTCTTTTCGGCCATGTCTGGATCGTAGATCAGGAACTGCCCGACAAGGCCGTGTTCAGAGAGGCCCACGACGGATCGGACTTTGCCGACTTTGGTACGTTCGCTCTTTTCCGTTTCCTTGTGGTTGGTAGCGTACACGTCCACGCCCTCAAAGACCGATCCGTCGCGTTCCAGTAGCTGGGGAGAGTAGTACCGGTTATCCCTGGTGTTACCCATCCCCGGCTTGACGATCACAAAATCGACCAGAACAGGGAGTCGGCGCGGGTTCTCTGCCGTGACCGCTAGCTCCTCGAGTTCTGCCTGATCGCGTTCAGAGAGGGAGAGGACGTTGCCGGTCTCCTCCATATCCCCATCAGAGAGGGAGAGACCTACAACCTGTAGGAACTCCCCAAAGAGAGCCGAGAGAGCCGTTCCCTTGTCGTCTATCTCTGGATCATTCAGCGTGTTGTGCATCAGCATCCAGAGTTGGGCCATTCTCTCTTGGAGGTCTGCGACCTGTTCCTGGGCCTCGATCTCCTTGTCAAGGTCAGAGAAGGACGTTGCCGACCAGGAGTAGTGATCAGGGACCATCCACCCTTGGTATTCTTGGAGGTTGGGATCATCGGTCTGCTGATCGTCCACCGGTTGCTCAATCTCTTTTTGCAGTAGAGTCATTTCCTGTTCCTCCAAGGTAGAGTTGGCGATACGGATCGCTCTCGCCTCACATGTTTTGGTCGTGCCGCCATCATCTAGGCACTTGGCTAGGGCCGAGTTGGCGGCAGCGGCCCAGGCTTTTTTCTGCTTGTCGGTCTTGGCCTTTTTGGTATGCTTGGTGGCATCAGACGGTTCCCAGGGCATCACGAAATTCCTTGCGGGGGCATGTCGCTATCGTGCCTCGACATTCTTACCCCTCATACTCATGGAGGCCAAAGTAAAAGTCCATCCAACCATCGACTGCACCGGGAACCTTGCACTGAGCCCAGAGCAAAGAGCCTGCGGGAGCACGACCCGTCTGAACAGGGATGATACCCGTCTCTTTTTGCACCGAGGCCCCATAGACGAACTCAGTATAGGTGCCCGCCGCTAGAGCCGCGGCCCCGCTTGCACCACGACCCACCCGAACGAAGTAGGTAGAGGCTCGCTCCGTGTCATCCACGATGAACTGGTGAGGGTCAAAGTAGGCTTTGCCTACCACGGTCGGTGTATCCGTACCGCCCAGTATCTGGACCCACGTCCCCCAGTCATCATTGCCTGCGTCAATGCGGAACGGCCCGTTGCCTGAACCGATCTCGTCCGCAGCATGATCCGTCAGATTGGGCACCGCAGCGACCTCAAACCAACGTGCTGCACTGTGCAGGTGCCTTTCGATCTCATGCACCTTATAGGCCAGGGAGTTGTTTGTCCCGAGAAGGCCCTCAACCGTTTTCCGATCAATAAGTTCTGTACTTGTCTGCGTGTATCTTGGCATTATTGCACCCTATGTCCTATGCCCAGGATATACATGGAGTCCAATCCGGTTAGGTCATCATGAATGACCATTCTCAACTCATCCCGGCCTCCTGGTGTGAGCACTCCGCTTGTAGTCCCACGCAAGCGAATGGTTACCCCCCAGGCATATCGGAACTCGGCCCGAACCAGAACGGTATAGCTGCCTGCTCCACCTTTGTCAGTGTACACTGTCTGAACGCCAGTGAACAGAGTCATGTCCCCGTTCCTACGAGCAGTGCCAAGGTTGTTGATCTCGCCTGTCTCGCCGTTCAACTGGTACAGCTCGACCCCGTTGGTCAGTGCTGCCAAATCTCCAAACAGGGACTCGTCTGGCTGGCTGGAGCAATTGATAAAAATATGCATCTCTGTCACATCGAGATCATAGGCAGGCAGAGAAGCCGTGTAACTGACTATGGGAGTCACAGAGCCATTGACCGCAAGGTCAACGTTGATCTCCTCAACCTGGGTGCCTATGGCATAGTCGGTATTGATCACACGATCCATCGTCAGGGTATTGACCGCTACGGATACTACATAGCCGATATATCCCTCTGTTGCTGTACCGATGGCGATCCATTCACCGCCAGTCAACCCGTGACCAGCCGACACGACTACCGTGTAGTCGCCGGGGGATGCAGCGCTGGCTAGAGTCATCACATTGCCAGCGAGATACAGAAACGGTCCAAACACAAGGTTGGTATGCTGATCCTGTTGGTTGATCGCCAGGGCACCAACACCAATCTCAGGATCGATCTTGATCGGGAGAATGGAACCACCCCACCCGGTCAACCCATAGATTAGGTTAGAACCAGCATATCTGGGCATCGCTACACCACCGCGTATGGTACGTTCACAGAGCCAGCCCCACCGCCTCCACATTGCAGAGTGATCTTGAGGTCAGAATAGACTGTGAATCCTTCGACCAAGACGCCATCGTCGTCAGCTACCGCCCAGACATTCTCTTGGAACTTGCGGTAGTTGGTTCCGTCGATCTTGTGATAGACACTGATCGTGGTCTGCTGGGTGACGTTGACCATATCCAACCAGATCGATCCGATGTGGACGGGAGAGGCGATAGCCTGATCGAGCAAGGTTTGCTCTGTATTGTCGGTTTCATCATAGGAAAAAGTAGCAGAGATCGCGGGGATGTCGCCAAGGACGACGCCACCGCCAGCGGCTGTAGGAGACTGGTTAACGAGGGAGGTCGTTCGCTTCATGCTAGTTCTCCTATCACGCCAAGAGTACCGGGAGTACCAACGGCCCCTGACTCTCGGGCGACGATGCGGTATCGCTCCACATTGCCAGAAAGGGGGACGTCAACAGCAAAAGTCTCGACTGCCGCGCCTGTGGCTTGGTAGGTGTAGTACTCTCGCTGTAGGTCGCTTTGGGTGTCTGCACCGGGGACGACCGCACCGGCTGCATAGATGGGTTGGCGGTGCCATGCCTGTTGGCCTGCGGGGACGGTCGCGGTAGCAGAGAAGGGAGAGATCTCCAGGTAGTAGTCAAACGCACCTCCCACACCACCCCGAGTATAGGTAAAATGTAGGTGCAGGGTCTGGGCGTACGCACTGAGTTGGGTTACGGGAGTGGTCCATGCCCCGGCAGCGGGGAGAGCCGCGGCAGCAAGGATCTCTTGCTGGTTACTGTGCCCGGTTGGATAGGGCCACAATGGATCGTTTGGGCTGCGCATAGTCACTCCTCAAGGTAAAACGAAAACGGGCCACCCCTCCCTATGGAGGTAGTGCGGCCCGTTTTCCGCTGGGTAGTATTCTGCTGAGATCATTGTACCATAGGAGGCATCGGATTGTCAAGAGAGCATTGACTTGGAGGTCTGGATCTGGTATAATGGGGACAACTTAGAGAGTTCCACCGCAACACCCATTATGAGACCAAGGGGCTCAGCGCGCCGAGGCATCCATATGGGTGTTTCGTTGTCGAACGGTGTGTAAGAGGAGAGGCCAACCGCTGGGTGTGACGGTTGGCCTCTTTTTGTGCGGGGCTGTTTGGTAGGATGCCGCCTACCGGAGTGGGACTGAGAGCTTTGGGACGGTCGCCGGGTTGTGACGATGGGGTGGTAGGAGGTTGCGGTAGGATGGGTAGGTGCGGCAGGTCTGGCGGTAGAGTTGACGGCGGGTCAGGAGCCGAGAGCCAGACAGGTATTGCTTACGGGTTGGGTTGGGTGTGAAGGAAATGCCCAGGGCATCATTGTATCGTTCAATGAAGTCCTGGAGACGCTGGATCACCTCCTCTATGGGTCCGTGGAATGCGGAGCAGATGTCGGCAAAGTAGGAGACGGCTTGACGTAACTCTATGGCCCAGAGGTCACAGTAGAACTCTATGCGGGTGATTGTCTCTCGGGAGAGGCCAGGCCAGTGGTCCCAGTGGTCCCAAGAGGTCGTGCCTGTGTCTGGGGGATCTGGATCTGGATCAGTGTAGCTTGTATCGTACATCAGTCCTCCTGTTCAGAGATCGCCATAGCCAGGAATGAGGTCATGGCATCTTTGGGTTCTACCTTGCGGTAGATCGGCTCGTACCACGCAACGGGTTGGCCTCCTTTGACTAGGACGGTTATGTTGATCACGGCGGTTCCGGTCGGGAGCTTGGTTGAGCAGAGTAGCCGGAGGCGGCGAACGATCGCGTCCCAAGGGTAGGCCTGGAGGGGGAGCGGTTTTTTTAGTTGCATAGAGCACCTGCGGGAAAACGCCCCTTTGTGATCGGGAGGTCGGGAGCAGGAGTCAGGCGACACTGGCAGTATCGACCGGTGCAGCACAGGCGGTAGGATCTCGGGATCGCGTTGTGCTTGAGCCACGTGGATGCACGATAGACGCGACCGGAGAACGTGAGGCAGGTTGAGCAGTGATCGGTCGGTCCCATCGTCCAGATCATTTTCTGGTCTTGTCGGGCCAGGAGTTCTGCACGCGTGGCGACTTCGCTGTAGCGGTTGGTCCATTGGACCGCACGATTGTAGGCTTGGTCCAGGGCCAGCTTTTTCTCTCCATCCGCGTACATCACGTTCCGGACGGAGAGAAAAGAGGCAAAAGACGGTACGTGCATATAGTCTGTGCTGATCGCTTGGGCCAGCATCTGTTGACCTTCGGGAGGGAGGTCAAGGACGGTGGAGCCGCCCCGCTTTGCGCCTTCACTCCAGGCTTGGGTCAGGCCTTGATCGATGATCGAGTACATCGACTCGATGAAACCGGGCGTGTCAAAGATGTCCGTCACGTAGCCGCGTACCATCGCCCGAATCGCCTTGATGTAGGATCGCTCTCCTTTGGAGGGGGAACGGTCAGGCGGGTAGAAGGCAACCTCAGCCAGAGGAGCATGGACGATCACGCCCTCGGGAGGCAAGAGATCGTCGTCCGATGGTTCAGGATGGACAATGTACGGATACTTAGTCTCCATTGTCTGCGACTCCCGCAAGGACGAATTGGGCAAACTGGTCTGGGGAGATGTAGCCCGATTGTAGGCGGGCGTGGGCTTGTTCATAGACCGAGATCACCATCTCCTCTAGGTCCGGTTCCTCTGGGGCCTCCTCTGTTTCATCCCCGCCCATTTCGTCGTCGTCGGGAGGGGTCTCCTCGTCGTCCGTGTCTGGAGGAGTGGGATCGTCCTCCTCCTCCGGTTCAGTGTAGAATAGGTCCAGGGAGGCGAGATCTGGGGCGTTGTTGATCCCGAGGGCTTGGAGAGTCACGCGCCAGAGTTCTGCAGCGAGACTGGCAGCGGCCTTGGGCTCGATGATGCCACCGGAGACCAGGGGCGTGAGCATCTGGGAAGCGAAAGAGCCGATGGACGATGCGACGTCCGGAAAGTCCGAGAGGGAGAACGAGTCTATGGAGATCTGGGCGACTCGTTGGGGTTCTGGGATCGTGACCGGGGCATACTTGTCTGCCAGGGTCAGGACGGCGTAGGCCAGGGTCTCCATCGTCTCGATCCAGAGATCCTGGTATCGCTCGAAAACCATCGCCTGGGCCTTGTCCATCTCCAGAGCCGTCGCCCATCGGGACGTGTCCAGGCCGGCAGAGGTCGGGAATAGGCCCGAGCCTAACAGGGCCATCCAGGAAAACTGCTCGTTGTCGGCCTTGGCGTCGGACGCGCCGGTACGCATGGGTAGCTCTTTGGTGTTTGATGCTTTGTTCTCGACGTGCCAGGACCCGGCAGCGCCAGGCGGGTTTCCGTCCAGATAGTTGGACCGGGAGAGGGTAGAGGCTATCGTGTTGATCACAGAGTCTACGGCACGGGAGCCGCCTTCGACCTGGGTACGGCGCACGAACTGGGCGATGGCGAGAGCCACGCCCAGGCGCGACTCTGCGAACTTTTTGTGTCCTCGGATCCAGGGAGCGGAGGTTGTGGAGAGAGGCCAGCCGAGTGGGTCGGACTCCTCCTTCTGGTTATGGGCGATGTGGAGGATACAGACGTTTGTGTCGGCCTTGGTCTGGTCGGCGCGCTTGGCGTCGGCAGGGACTTTCTTGGAGGTCTGGAGGAGGGTCCAGCGCTCCTCGAGATCGGGAGCAAGAGAGGTCTCCCAGGATGGGTAGTAGTAGGTCTCTGAGCCGGTGCCGGTCGTGTTGTCGCTCCAGGTACGTTTCCAGAACCAGATGTCGGCCTTGTCGTCTGGGTTGAATATGGGGGACATCTCGGACTGTTCGATCACTCGGAGCGTCGTGCGCCCGGCGTTCTCTCCGGAGGTCGCGGTGAATAGGGCCAGGAACCGGTTGCCTTTGATCAGGAGCCAGTCAGACAAGCGGTGGATCGCCTCTCTGCCCAGGACGGATCTGTTGCGTCGGGAGAGGTAGAACTCGTCCCACCATTTTTGGGCTTTGGTGGTCGGGAGAGTGGCGGTCACGTTGTCGCCTAATCCCCATCCGGTCCAGAGCCAGATGGACCACTGGTAGAGTGGGGAATATCGCCAGAGTCGAACGGATTGCTTGACCGCCCGTTCGCGTTCGCTGGTCAGGGAGGAGGACGAGCCGTAAGCTGCGAGTTGGTCCCACCCGAGTTGTGTCGTGAGATCGAGTAGCAGGGCCTCGTCTACCCCGCCCTCCTTGAGGGAAGCCAGCGCTTCGGCGGGAGCAAGGGAGAGACCGGACTGGTCCAGGTGTAGGCCCAGGACGGCGATCGAGTCCTTGAGGGCGCGGATCGTGGTCTCGGACTCTCCCAGGAGACGGTCACGCTCTTGTGACATAACAAGAAGTTCTTTTGCCATGTCCTCATGTTGTCCCGCAAGCAGCGTTTTCTCTAGGCGATGTTGCTCCCGAATGTCGTCTATCAAGTCTGCGTATTTTCCGCAGATCTCGACAGTGGCACGATGATCGTCATGTTGCTTGGGAAAAACGAGATTATGGATCTTTTCTTTCCAAGTCAGGGGCTGAGTGCTTGGCATTGGGGATCTCCTTCTTGCGGTTGTACACTACAGCGAGTCTCCATACTATGATACCAGATAGGAGGACGCCAGTCAATAGGCCGAGAGAGTCCCCGGCCCAGAACAGAGGGACGTAGATAGTCATGGGATCTCACACTCCAGTTTTCGGGCGATGATCTGCAGGACGTCATCTGGGTCGGAACCGAGATCGCACATCTTGATGAACTCGGAGCGGGTCATGGATGGCTGGTGCAGGCTGGAGACGTGCCGCCCGGGATTGTCCTCCTCCATCGCTAGCCGGTGGGCATAGTCGACAACGTTGTAATTCTTGCCTTGTATGGAGATCAGGGCGTTGGCGATGGAGAACAAGGAGAGGATCATGCTCGAGAGGACTTCCTTGATCGGGAGAGGTACGGCATCCCGGTCTCTGATAGAGATACATCCCTCCCAGTAGCTTGTGTCTCCGAGATGGGTCTGGGCGTGCTCTGCGGCGAAAAAGATGTCTCTTGCCAGGGAGTCGTCCATGTATTGCAGGGTGATCTCTGAGAGTGAGGAGAGATCGACCTGGAGCTTGGCGGTAAGCCAGGAGAGTAGACCCAGCCGGGTCAAGGTTGGCGGTTGGGTCTTACAAGCGAGGTCGGAGATCTTTTGTTGTTGTAAGAGCTGGCTTTCATAGTCCATTGCGTTACCCCTCCTAGTAGGATGGTCCTATTGCTGTTGATACGTCGACAATCTGGCTTTTGGGTTGGGGAGAGGTCAGGAACGAGACGATGTAACGCAGGGCATCTAGCATGTGGTATGCCTCTTTGTTCTCGATCACGTTGGTGAACTCTCCCGTTCGCTTGTTCTGTTTTCTCGCGTAGGCTCCGATCTCGGAGAGGAGAGCTACGCAGCAGTCATGGATGACGATACGGCCCTCTCGCAAGAGTTGTTGGACGCGGTCAATCTGCGTCCAGACCTCTGTGATCGGCGGCTCCTGGAGAGGGATGCCGGCTCCCGTAAAATCTACGCGCTGTTGCCGTTCTGAGGGACCGCCGCCGACCCAGGCATAGATGGGCTCGGCCCGGTTGGTCGGCACGCCCTTGGGACTGTAGCCAGATGCCTCCAGGATCTGGGCGACGTGTTTGGGAGTGGTTACGCCGAAAGGCTGTTCATACTCCCGGTAGACGTGGAGCGTTGCGCCGAGGGCGTCCCAGGCCAGCCAGACCGCGCCTATCTGCGCGCCGAAGGGATCTATGCCGACGAATCGAGGCCACATCTGGGGGATGGGGATCGCCTCGATCTTGTGCTTTTCGTCGTCGTACGCGGTATAGATTGCTCCCTCTGGGGATGCCCACTGCCCCAGATAGAGACGCTTGTAGCGGTGCCCGGTCATGGAGGCGAGACGCCCCAATCGCTGGATGCCGGCCTCTGTCATCTCGCCCGTTGTCTGGTCAAACAGGGCCGGGTTGTCGCGGTGGGTTGTGTCGTAACGGGTCAGGGAGGGAGTGTCACCCTTGGACCGCTGCATGATCCAGTGAGTCGGCGGGCCGGGGTTACAGTCCCCGACGAGTTGGGTGTAGGGCATCGTGGCGCCGCGTCCGGTGACCATTCGGATCAGATACTCCCAGTCTGAGACGGTCAGTTCCTCTGCCTGGACGACATAGATTATGTCTCGCTCACCGGATAGGGTCTTGCCGGGATTGTCTAGGCCGCCGAGCCAGATACGGGCACCGTTGGGATAGTCGTACCATTGGGGGATCTTGCCGCCGTAAGGCTCGACGTAGGGCGCGTAGGGCTCTAGGATGTCTCTTGTAAAAGTGCGAATGACTGTGCCGTGTATGTCGGACTTGACCTTGCGGAGGATCGAGATCTGCGCGCCCGGGTACTTTGTGGCACACATGTGGATCTTGTAGAGGAGTGCGAGCGTCTTGCCAGTGTCGGCGGGTCCTGCTAGCATCACCTCGGGATCTCGGCATAGCATTCCTCTCTTGACGTTCCCGTAGAATGAGTACGGGAGGGAGATCGTCGGCATCGGTCACCAGGAGTTTTCTATATCCTTGGTCCAGTCGGTCAAAAAAGCACAGGCCCAGTCAAAGTAGAGATCGGAGAGTCGCCCTGGTAGGATTGTAACCAGGACCTGAGAGACCTTAGAGAATAGCCACCCGTTAGCGATGGTCCACCACATCTTGATGTCGATCCAGAAACAGAGCAGGGCTATCTGGAGGTCTAGCCAGAGATCATACATAGTCCATCAGTCTACCCTCGGGCATGGGAGGTATGGATCGATGTGATCGGTACAGCCGTTGGCGTGCCAGACTTGTGATAGATCTTTCCTCAGGGTTCGGGCGGTCTCAGGATGACAGACAAAGGTCCAGCCAGAGAGTCCCCTGATCCGGTAGACGTTCGGATCGGGGACGTGGATCATGATCTCGCGGGTCTTGATCCAGGGTCGCCAGGGCCAGGACCAGAGACGTTCCTTCCAGGTGAGAAGGACGGTCCTGCGCTGCTCGGTATAGAGATGATCAAACTCAATGATCGGGATCACTTTGAGGTCTCCTTGTCGATTATGGCATAGCCTATCAGGAGGAATGGGATCGCCAGGAGATAGGGCCAGGACTCGATTGCAAGTTCCATTTGAGTCCAGGCGGGATGGAGCGCCCACCGGATCAGGAATCCGTAGACCAGGATGCAGACAGAGCAGATGAACAGGATCACTCCAAGTGTAAGCATTGGTAGATACCTTTTGTCTGAGGAGGTAAGAGAAACACCGTCAACATCAATGCGGCTAAGAAAGATCTGGCTGTTGGTGATCTGCACTCTTGGATCTTTTTCGTTCATCAAAAATCCTCCGGTTCGACGTTGCCCGAGAGTCTGACGTCAAAGGACCCATCCTCCCCCGCCCCTTGGACTGTATGGAGGTCTCCGAGGCCGGTCGACTGGCGCTGTAGCTTGGAGGTCAGTTCCAGGGCACGCAACAGGGTTGACTCTTTGACGCCGACTGTGATGATCTCGCGCTCAGGCATACCGTCTTTGGCAGGGATAACGCGTCGCTCTGTCTTGACAAAGTTCTGGAGTTGATCCAGGGTAGAGTCAACAACGGCACGGAGCTTTTCGGCCATCTCATAGTCTGCCTGGAGCACGGCGGCGCGCCGTTCTGCCCAGAGAGCTTGTTCTGCCTCGCTTCGCTCGACCTCTTGTTGGGCGAATGCCTCTGCTAGTCGGGCTTGCCATGAGTGGGACTTTGACCAGCCTCTGATAGTTTGCTCGCTTTTTGTCGGGGGGATCTCTGGGCCTTCTGGGGCGTTTGTATAGGAGCGCCAGAGATCTCGGAGCTTGGCCCCCGGTCCCATTCTGTACAGGTCCATTAGAGCACGATGCGCTCTGCTCGTCTCGCCTTTTCGTCGTTCAAGGGGTTCCATAGTGATCCACCATTACCTTTGCTATGTTCAGGGCGCGATAGATAGCCTCGTCCATGTCGATGTAGGCATAGCCGCCGAGCCGTCCACAGAACGTGACGTCTGGATCGTGGTTGTTCGCGTGGTCCAGGTATTGCTGGTATAGGTGCTGGTTACGGACGGTTGGAACAGGGTACTCAAAACGGGTTGGATCGTCGGGAGAGTAGGGATACTCGCGGGAGACGTATGTCCAACGCGTCGTGGCTCTTTTCTCTGGGGGGAGGAGCCAGCGCCACTCAGTGGTACGGATGTGTGCGCCTCCAGAGGGCAGCGGGTTATTGACCTGCACAGCGCCCTGGTAAGAGTCTACGCCGTCAGGGAGCAGGAGGGGATTATGCAGCCGCCGTTGTCCCCTGTACTCGAGTCGGCCCAGAGAGTAGTCGTAGAACTCGTCAATGGGACCGGTGTAGACCATGTGATCAAAAGACCAGTCCTCTTTGTTCATGAACTGTTGATAGGAGGCACCCAGGACACAGGGGACTCCCTCTAGCATTTTGTGGACCATTTCATGGTAGCCGTTGGAGGGGATTCCGCGCCACTTCCGATCGACAAATGCGCGCTTTTCGTGCGGGTCGTCTCGGAGCGTGTAGCGGGAGCCGATACGCGGCAGTAGATCGGTCGCAGGGATGCCCCATTGCTTGAGATTGTAGGAGGCAATGAACAGATCATAGACTGGACGTGGGAGGTACTGTAGCCAGTACTCCTGTAGGGAGAGAGGTTCCCGATCTGAGGTCAGGAGATAGGCCAGTGGCGGCTCATGGCCAGGAGCCAGGGCCTCTACTGTGTACCGGTGCAGAGGCCAGGGATAGGTATTATCACCGAGGCGGGTCCGGATATAGTAGTCTACTTGCTGGAAGGTTGTGAAGCGGTGGCAGAACTGCCATACCTCTGGGTAGGAGGTCCGGAAGTAGTGCGGTCCTCCCAGGTGATAGGGTATGCCGGTAGTGGCGTCGACGTCGTCGGCACAGTGACCGCCCACGTATGGGAGCCGGTCAAGGACAAGACAGGGTATGTTGTGGTCAGTGAGCACTCGGGCCACTGTTGCGCCGGTCAGCCCAGCGCCGACAATCAGGATCATGACTAGGTCCCTGGTATGTTGATACGGACGAACGTGTTTAGGATGTTATTGCCTTTGGCTCCCTTACCACCCGCTGAGCCACCGGGACGGATGACCTTCGGGCCGTATCTGGCTATGAGTCGGTCTATCGCGTCCAGTTCTCGCTTCATGGTGCGCATGGAGACTTGGCCTCCAGTGCCTTGCGCGTGCCGGTGATGGTAGTGGTACTTGTTGGCCCGTAGAGTGAACCGGTGACGGATGATCATACGGAGCCAAAAGTCATAGTCCTCCTTGAGGTCCAGGTACTCGTCAAAGCGGAGATCGTGATCGAGATGTCCGTGGAACGGGCCAAGGATGGGAGACAGAAGAGAGAACGGGCGGTAGGTGTAGTGGCCTAAAGGGTCCTGGTTCTGTTGAACGCCCCACATCTTGACGCCTAGTTGGTCGGCAAGGCAAAAGTGATGCTCGACAAATGCGCGCATGTGAGTGGGGTCCATTGGGATGTGCTCTCCGGACTCATAGTAGCACATGCGGGTTATGTCGTCATCCAGGATCAAGATCCAGGGACAGCCGGTCTCAGTGGGAGCGCGGTCCAGGATCGCGTTCTGCTTGCGGCACAGGTTTCCGTCGAGGTCGTCAGGGATCGAGATGATACGACCGGGATAGTTGGCCTCATAGTCTGCGGCCTGGGACTCGGGCACCCAGATGTAGGCAAAGGGAAACGCCTTGATCGTGGTCACGGAGTCGGGCCGCTTGTAGGATTTTATGGCTACGTGGATCTGAGAGTCTATCATGGGTCACTGTCCCGGGATGACGGTAGAGTTGATCGCGCCGTACCTGCCGGCGCGTATGGGATCACGGAATATGGCAGGGCCGAATTGAGAGACCATACGCAGATGATCGGCACGCGCCAGGGCGAGAGTCTTGTCTATACCGCCCTCTACGTTGGCATCGCCTTTCTCGATTATGGCCTGATGATGGGCGAGAACGACCTTGTTGAACCGGAGCGTACGCCGGTAGGTGTAGATCTGGAGGAGCCACATGGCAATGTCGTCCATTGTACGGATCTCCTCGTCAAAGCGGAGAGAGTGGGAGAGATGACCGTACAGTGGGCCGTAGATGGGCTTGAGCAGGGAGAACGGCGTATAGGTCTGGTAGTAGAGTGGATCGTCATGGGTTCGCACACCCCAGAGATGGACGCCTAGCTCCTCAGCCAGTTGGAAGCAGTGGCAGATCCAGAGCCGGAGGTCTGAGGGGGACAGGTCGTACTTTTCGCCGCCCTCATAGAGAGAGACGCGGGTAACGTCATCGTCCAGCATCAGGATCCAGGGAGAGGGGCAAAGATCGAGAACGGCGTTACGCTTGCGTGCGCAGGAGCCGTCCAGTTCGTCAGGGATGGACCGGACAGAGGAGCCATAGGAGGAGCGGTAGTCGGCCTCCTGAGACTCGCAGACCCAGATCGTGGCAAAAGGGAAAACGTCAAGAGTCTTGACGGACTTGGGCCGCCCGTATGAGATTATGGCGACGTGGATCTTGCCCGAGTCAATCAGATCCATTCTTGGCAGCCTCCTTGGCAGCATCGATCACCGCGAACAGTCTGGAGGCAGGGAGGACGCGCCCGGTCCCCTTCTGCTTGATCGTCTTGCCTTTGACCGGGGCTGTGTAGACCTTTTCCAGGGAGAACAGTTCCTCGGCAACGTTCCAGTCTAGCTGGTTGTCAAAGTAGATCACGAGGTAGTCATGACGCTCCAGGAGCTCGGGAGAGATCTCCAGTTCAGGCGCGCCGGGATCGTCCTCATCGGGCTCTGGGTCTGGGTTCAGTTCTGCCAGGAGCGCATCGGCCTCCTCTGGGGAGAGTGAGACCGGCAGGACGTCGTCGTCTACAGCCTGTTGGATCAGCTTGGCGTATCCATCCGCGTCCCAGACCTGGGCCTGTTGTTCTGGAGTGAGACCGGTCATGGTCAAGTTGTTGGCGTCGATGGCATAAGCACGGGCCAGGGCGCGGGAGGCGGCATCTGTGCCGATGACCAGGGGCATCGCCCATGGGCCGTTGTCTGGTTCTCGGGCGAGGCCGCGAGGGAGGTCTACGCCGCGCTTCTCTAGCTCGTCCAGGGCCTCGATCCGCCCGTTGCCCGACTTGATCGCACCGGAGAGGCCGACCGTTACAGGCGTGAGGTTCTTGTCAAACTTGGGGAGATCTTGGAATCCGTGATCCCTGATCGACCGTTCGACCTTGGGGAGGTCGTGCCGCTTGGGATTGTCCACCCAGAGGTAACGCATCGCGTCTCTTACCCTGATCCATATCAGAGTCGGGGCATCGTTCATCTCTAGCGTGCTCTGGTCAAGGGTTGGCAGATCGGACAAGATGACCTCCTGGTCAAGCTTGGCCCGAGGGCTGGGTAGGACCCTCGGGCCGATACAAGGGAGAGTAGGAACAATGGATCTGGGATCGTCTACATTGTACCATGAGCCGTGATCGTTGTCAAGGGGAATTATGGGAATTGTAGGAATTGTCCGAGAAAACGCTTGACAACGGAGTGGGATTATGGTACTATGTTGGTGACAGTGAGTTGATTCTAGAGTTGATCTGAGGAGGATCAAAATGGTATTCTATCATGTGAACGGTGATGATCTTTATGTCGTTTTTTCTGAGGGGGATTATGGATCGGTCAAGGCCACCCTCCTGATGGGTTGTGATCTGGTCAGTGAGACCGAGTACTGTTCTTTTGAGGCCGCACGCAAGAATTTCCCGCCAGAGCACTGGGTAGAGAAGTAGAGAGAGGGATCGAGATGGATCTGACGACCGTGTTGTTCGTGTATGATGGGGTCACCTACAAGGGTATGGTGACCGTCGGGGAGATGCTAATCGAGGTTGGCAAGGGGTTCTCGGGCAAGGCATTCCCGTACCGGGGCAAGCGGATTCACTTCATGCCCTTGTTTGACCGGGGAGAGGTCTCCGAGATGGAATACGAGGTCTCCGGGCCGAATCGGACGTGCACGGTCACTGAGGCCGGGGCCGTCGAGATGCTGACCAAGATCCGCAAGGACTGGATCTTTGAGGCCAGCGTACAGAATAGGGAGGTAGAATAGAATGGACAAGAGGACTATCAGGAACGTACTGCGCCCGACCACAGATGCACTGACCGTTGTACTGGCTTGTGCAATGGTTGACCCAGAGAACTGGGCCGACCGCGCAGAGCACATGCTGAACGGCACCCTCAAATCACTGCACGGTGAGTGGGTGCTTTTTGCAGAACGCAAACTCAGATCACTACTGGACCAATAGGAGGTCATCATGGGAACGTACCGCAAGTGGGTAGCTCTGCACGGAAACAAGGATCGTTACAGTCGTATCATCAGCGTCGGCGCTGAGAACGTCGAGGCGGGCGTGGAGGAGATCAAGAGACAGCTCAACCGGCCTGGACGGTATGGGGCGTTTAGGGTCTGGCAGGAGAGTGGTTTCATGGTCCTGGACGAGAATGGGATCATCTCGACGGAGAAGGAGCGGATAGGGGACGGTGAGCCGATGCGCTACCGGTACTATCTGGTCAACCGCCCTCCCTCGATAGGCTGTCAGCCAAAGGGGGACGTTGCTCGGGAGGTCTGGAGTCCGAGACGCAAGATGTCTGCACAGGGACGGTTGGTACATGGTTGGGTAGAGTATGACCAGCCGCTGAGCGCATACAACATCTGGAGCTATGAGCTCTTTCCCGCAAGCATTCAGGAACAGGCCCAAATGGTGTTTGTGGAGGGAGGCGAGTACAATTCCTCCCGGCACGAATACTGGTGCAGCCAGAACCTGAAGGATCTCAAGAGACTGTACAAAGAGATGGACGACCAGAAGGCTTGGGCCGCGCTGGTCTTGCTGGGAGAGATCGACCAGCCTTTCTAGAGAGGAGAAAACGATGCCGAGGATCGACAATCAGAGTTTAGACGTAGCGCAGTATTATGGATTCGATCACATCCCCATCGATCAGTATGCACGGCCTACAGTGGACCTGTGCCGGGCATGTGCCGCCGAATGGGAGATCGAGGACAGGGACGACGAGATCGACCACCCAGATTATGAGGAGCAGCACCCCCGGTATAGGTGTCTGGACTGTGGGGAGGAGTTGACCGAGGAGGACAACTGAGAGGAAAAAAACCAAAGAGAGGTCGGCCTGTTGGTCGGCCTCTTTTTCGATCCAGTCTGGACCAAACGCTTGACATCCACGCAAGTTTTGTGGTACTATGTCTCTGACAGTGAGTTGATTATGAGAGTCATAGAGGAGGTTCCAAATGAAGTTTATGGATCGTTTTGTCAAAGAGTTGTTAGAGGTCGGGATCGAGTTGTCGGCAGAGGATCGTCGTCGTTACTGGAGAGGGATCTATACGACCAGAGAACTCGCTGAGGTTCTGGGAGTTGATCAGGAGATCGTAGACGCGGCATGTGACCGCGCTGACCCCATCCGTGTGGAGGATCTGTAAAATGTCTGAACGTCGAAACGTTGTTGTGGATGGTCAAGAGTTCACCGTGGTTCGGTACTGGGTGATCGGGTCTGGGCTGGTCGTTTTTACCGCTCTGGAGGAGGAGTCAGGGAAGTTTCCAGAGTCCAGCCACTCGTCGGTCTATTCGTTCGGCGGCGGGGAGAGTTTGGGCAAAGTGTATTCTCGACGTCTGCCCGAGCGGTTGGCAAATCTGCCCTCGTACACGGTGGATCGATATGATCGAGTTGTAGCGTGGTCTGAGGGGCTGAAAAAGTTCTGCCACAAGGTCATCCTGGAGGCTTATCCGGAGTTGGTAGAGTCTGGGAATGTTCGTATCTCGGGCGAGGACTACGAGTTGATTTTTGAGAATGGCGCAGAGGCCAAGGCCTACTGCGGTCTATCATAGAGAGGGGATCGAGATGAACTGCAAGCATTGTCGTTGGGATGGTAACATCATCGCGTGTCGGAACGTGGTAGAGGCAGGGAACTGCCCGATGGAGCCGAGCCAGTACGTGTACGAGCAGGATCGCCGCGAGGAGGATCGTCAAGAGTGGGCTGACATATTGACCGATATCCAAGCACAGTTGGGTACCATAGTCAACCAGTTGGAGATGTTTGCTCGTGAGGAGGATCGCAGGGATCTGGAGGTCTACATGATCGCTCAGATCAAGACCATCATGGGCGGGATGGGGTATCGCACGCATAACACGACCGTTCAGGACTTGATCGATAGTATGTCCACCTCAGAGTTGGGAGAGTTCTGCGAGATGTGCGGTTGTGAGTTGCAGTCTGGAGAGGAGAGGGACGTAGGGATCTGTGGTCACTGTCAGGAGGTCATGGAGGAGGAGATCGCTCAGGACGAGGCTCTGGCGTGCGCGTAGGTCTGGAGAAAACGGGGAGATCTTGGAGATCTCCCCGTTTTTGTTGCAATTGACTCTTGACAGTGGGTGCATTCTATGGTACTATGTCTCTGACAGTGAGTTGATTAAATTCTGAGAGGGAGTCCAAAAATGTCTCAAGTTATGGATGTCAAAAGGATGTACATGGTTGCTGGTGGGTATATGGAGGATACGCCCGAGGTTGCGTGGGAAAAAGGTTTCTGCGCCCGCGAGTCTGGGGAGTCCCTTGAGCCGAACCTGTATGAGGAGTCAGATCAAGATCGTCACGCTGCGTTTGAGCGGGGCTGGCGTTTCGCAGATGGTCAGGAGGGGTAGAGATGTTCAAGATCAAAGAGGGTAGCAAGGTGCTCGTCAAGCATGGGTCCGAGATCCGTGTCCTGGAGGGTACGGTAGAATGGGCCAACAAGGACAAGGATCGCGGTGGATGGTCCTACATGTGTTCTTTTGGTGGGGACATGGGGAACGTGCACGAGAGTGAGATCCAGTGCGTCGAGGTCGGAGAGTTGTACACGGTGACCTGGTTGATCGATGGGATGCCGGGAGCAATGTCAACGTTCGAGCGGGACAAGGCCCTCCGCAAGCAGAATTGGGTTGACCGCAAGGGCGGGCAGTGTTGGACGACGACACGCGTCCTGGATCAGTGGGTCGCCTATGAGTAGTGCAGAGGAGGTCAGGGCATCGGCTGAAATACTGGTCAATGCCCACGACCGTTGTCAGAGAGGGGAGATCGGGACAGAGGTCGTGCATTGGTTGGCAGAGGAGCATCGCAAGGTGCTCAAGGCCTACGCGCCCGAATGGAAGCGGAAAACGGGGAAACGGCTGTTTATCCCCGCAGATAACAGGAGGCTGATCACGGTTGTTGTGAGAGGTCGCAGAGGTTACTAGAGAGGGGTCTAGGATGGAAAACGTACAAGAGTTGGTTAGAGATCTTGCAAAGATTGAACACAGGGTACAGGTCGGTCAAGAGTTGATCGAGGGGATGCCAAAGGAATTGCCGGGAGTCGCCAAGATCCTGTACACCGGCGCAATGCTGTTTGATGTTCAGGGATGGAACGACTTTTGGGTCTGGCGTAGGCTGATGGGTAACCGGCTGTTGCCCGGGAACGTGGGCCATGATGTGAGCTTCGAGACTGGAGTGATCACACGCAAGCCGGCGCACAACTATTTTGGCGAGTTGACAATGAGCTTCTTTTACTCTGATCAGGAATGGCCCGAGGAGGTCTGGAAGAAACGGTATCTCAGTTACTCGGGCGAGGACTCTTGGGAGGAGGAGCACGGCGTCAAGTGGATCAAGGTGGCGGTATGCGTCTGCGGGACCAATTGCACAAAGGTCCAGGTCGGGACGGAGCCGAAATACGAATGGAGATGTGAGGGAGCATGATGAAAAGAAAAAAGATCAAGGTCTGGAGGAGAAAACGGGCATCGCCAAAGAGAGGCTTTGGCAAGTGGCGTCTGTACGTGATCAGTGTAGAAGCAGGTAGGCCGTGGTATGGGTACAGCCTCGTGGTCTTGGCGAGGAGTCGGAGAGAGGCTGAGCGCCTGGTGTACACCACCCTGGATGGCAGGATCGTATGGGAGGACATTCGGGCGGCGCAAGACAGCCTCATGATCCTGGACATCAAGCCGCAGGCAATTGTCTCCCGGTGGGGCGACTGGTAGAGAGGGAGAGTCATGAAGATCTACAACGTGGAGGTCTTGGATTCCTGCCCCATATGTAAGGGACAGGAGGTCCAGGTCAGGTACGTAGGCGTGGAGGTTGATCAGGATGGGACACCGCTCCGGTCGGTCTGGAGATGTGAGGACTGTGCCGGGGAGATCTCGGGCAACTTGTTTGACTGTGAACCGATGATCCTACACAAGGCCACTATGCCCGGGGCCATTCATGATGTTCGCAGGATCATGATGGCGTCGATCATAAAGGGGGTCCGTCTGGAGATCACGCATCCAGAGTGCTACTATAATCTTGTCGTCTCAGTAGGTGACCGGCCTGTGTATCTCGCCAAGGTAAGATCTCGCAAGTATCACAGTCACTGGGACTATGAGATGACAGGTCCGCAGAGGACGAGAGCGCGACACCATATGGTCCAGGTCGCCTGTTGTGGACC
>Ga0180437_10002773_pt1 | contig 27146 bp, 29 predicted proteins | sample SS_ome_4_FD_132410 | JGI IMG/M metagenome (GOLD analysis project Ga0180437, IMG submission 132410) | Hypersaline lake sediment archaeal communities from the Salton Sea, California, USA - SS_3_D_1 metaG | ecosystem: Environmental > Aquatic > Non-marine Saline and Alkaline > Hypersaline >...
GAGCTGGATTGTGGTTTCATCACTGGATAGAGTTACTACTAGTTGAATCAGCTGGTTCTGAGTTAGTTCTCTGGTATTCTGGAACTCTGCAATCCCGACAGTTTTTTCGTGATTCTCAGTCCCGATTTTCTCAATTCGCAATGAGATGACCTCGGTTCACAATCGCTTGATGAAATAGTCTGTCACAGTTGGTTCGAACCCAACCTCGAATACCAGCTTGTCTCTTATTTCCTTCATTGTAAGAGATGGATTTTCTGTCTTGAAAATCTTAACCAGGGCGATAATCGACTCACGGTTCTCCCAGGGATATACAAGCCAGCTTGATGTTTCAACCATAAAATAATCCGGTATGACAGAAGAGCTTGGCTTGTAGTGGAGGACAGCCGAACGAACGTTTGATGCACCGAGGACTTTCACATGCTCAAGGGCATGATGCAGGGTGTCGCCTGTATCTGCAACCTCATCAACCAAGAGGATCTTTTTACCCTTCATAGAACCTGTAAGGGGTTGAGTGATTTGAGGTTCCTTACCCTTTGCACCAACATCAGTATAGTATTCAATACGAATGTTCTGTAAGGTACTCGCATAAAGGACATCTGAGAGAATTCGAGCAGGAATCCAACCTCCCCTCGCGATGCCTACGATGACATCAGGAACATAGCCACTATTGACAATTCGTTCAGATAACTGAAGGGTTAGATTGTACACATCCTGCCAGCTAAGAATCAGATAGTCCATTATACGACGCCCCGGTTCTGTCTTGTGGATTTCGGGGGTCAGTCCCATATTAATCCGTCTGATTTATTGCTGAGGTTTTCAAATCAAAAAACCGGCATGCAAAGGTAGAGTGTGAAGAATGAAACCGGATCTTCTCCTTACAAATATCGGACAAGTAGCCACATTAGAGGGTCATAGTGATTCACCGAAAGTTGGGGCACAGATGAATGATGTGTCTGTGATTGATAATGGCGCCATTGCAATCAAGGATGGCAAAATAGTAGCAATTGGACCGACGAAGGATGTCCTTTCTCAAGTGACTGAGGAACCAAGACTTCCCGCAATTGAATTCCCAGGGATGCTGGCCACACCGGGCTTTGTTGATAGTCATACCCATTTGGCATTTGCAGGGTCTCGGGAGAGAGACTTTGCGATGAAATTAGCTGGGAAGACCTACCTTGAGATTCTAGAGGCTGGTGGAGGGATTTTGAACACACTACGCTCCACAAGATTAGCTAGTCAAGGAGATCTGGTTGCGAACGCGTTCTCATATGCTGAAAGCATGCTGAGTATGGGTACCACCACGATTGAGGCAAAGAGTGGATACGGTCTCGATACTGAGAATGAGCTGAAGATGCTCAGAGCTGTTGATGAACTTAGGGAGAAACTCCCGCTCAATTTGATATCAACGTTCTTGGGGGCGCATGCTATACCTCCCGAGTTTGAGGGAAGGACTGACGCATATGTTGATCTGGTCATCGATGAAATGATTCCCGCTGTCGCAAAGAGTAGTCTTGCAGAGTTCTGTGATGTCTTTTGTGAGCAGGGTGTGTTTGATATTGAGCAGTCAAGGAAAATCCTTCTTGCCGCGAGAGGCAAGGGAATGAAGCTCAAGATCCACGCTGATGAGATTGTGCAACTTGGGGGTGCGAATCTTGCTGCCGAGGTCGGTGCAGTTTCTGCAGATCATCTACTCAGGGCATCTGAGGAAGGTCTTGAAGCGATGCGCAAAGCAGGCACCATAGCTACTCTATTACCTGCCACTGCATTCAGTCTGGACACAGATTATGCAGATGCTAGAGGAATGATTGAAATGGGACTACCTGTCGCTTTAGCCACTGACTTCAATCCAAATTGCGCAAACGAGTCGCTGTTCTTCACTATCGCTCTAGCATGTTACAAGATGAAGATGAAACCACAAGAGGCGCTCTCGGCAGTCACAATCAACGCAGCGCATGCTTTGAATCGGGGGTCTACCCATGGAAGTATCGAAGAGGGCAAAGTTGCAGATATCCTCATCCTCGACTGTCCGAATCCTGAGTATCTCACCTGGAGATTTGGTGTAAACCTGGTTCACACAGTCATCTCAAATGGTCAGGTAATTCACACGAAGCTAGGACCCTAGTTCTCGAAGAGTGGTCCGGTGATTGACTCAACTGAAGCTATGATTTCGCCAGCACTCATCAGCTCACGAATCTTAGCAATATCAGGAGAGAGTGGTCGATCATCCTCTAGTTTGGGAACTTTCTTTCTGATTGTATTGAACGCTTCTTGGAGGGGTTCTGAGGGGTTCAAGGGAGCAAGATAGTCGAGACCCTGGCATGCACACATGTACTCGATTGCCACAACATTCAGTGTGTTCTCCAGTATATTCGCTGCTTTTCGTGCTGCGATTGTCCCCATGCTGACATGATCCTCTTGGTCTGCACTTGTAGGGATTGAGTCAACACTTGCAGGGTGAGACAACACCTTGTTCTCAGAAACAAGAGCGGCGGCGGTATATTGAGCCATCATCATTCCTGATTCAAGACCTCCCTCTGTTGTGAGGAAAGCAGGTAACTCGCTCAGATGTGGGTTGACTAGTCGATTGATTCTCCGTTCCGATATACTAGCTATCTCAGATATCGCGATTCCTACAAAGTCCATCGCAAGTGCAACAGGCTGGCCATGAAAGTTGCCTCCTGAGAGTACTACTCCATCATCACCAAACACGAGGGGATTATCTGTAGCAGCATTAATCTCAGTTTCCAGAACACTATATGCATACCTTATGGCATCTAGTGAGGCCCCCAAGACCTGAGGAATACATCGTAGCGAGTAGGCATCCTGCACTTTTCCGCAATTGGCATGAGAATGGTTGATCTCACTATCCATGAGTATCCTTCTTTGTGCCGCAGCCACATCGATTTGTCCTTCATGTGGACGAATGGAGTGTATCCTCTCATCTGCTGCTACACGCGTGCCACGGAGCGCTTCAAGGCTCATTGAGGCGGCTATGGTCGCATCATGTACAAGTTTCAATGCATCGTGAACGACGAAAACTCCAACCGCGCTCATTGGTTGGGTTCCATTGATTAGTGCCACTCCTTCCTTGGCCTGTAGTTTGAGCGCGTTGATTCCAGCCTTATGAAGAGCCTCCCCACCACCCATGGTTTTTCCTGAGAGGATAGCCTCCCCTTCCCCAAGTAAGACCATAGCCATATGAGCTAGCGGTGCAAGATCACCGCTGGATCCTACTGACCCCTGCTGCGGAACGATCGGCGTCACATCCTTGTTCAACATCTCGAGGAGGGTTTCGATGACCTCCAGTCGGACACCGGAGTAACCCTTAGCGAGTGCATTCGCTCTGAGAAGCATCATTCCGCGGACTACTTCTCGTGAGAAGGGAGGTCCCACACCGACACTGTGACTCCGGATCAGGTTTACCTGAAGACGTGCAAGGTCCTTTTTGTTTATAGATACGTGGGCAAGGTTTCCAAAACCTGTGTTGACTCCATATACAACCCGTCCCTCTTTGACTGCCGCTTCAACTACTGCCCTACTTTTCTTGATACGAGACTTTGCTGATTCGTGTAAAATGACTGGTTCATTATGTCGTGCCACTTGGACAACATCTTCTATAGTGAGACTCTCACCGTCAACCATGACTGGCATTGTATCCACCAAGGCCTAATAGACAATGAACACCGGGAACGGGTTACTGCCAACAGGCGTTGATGGATGCTCACTTTAGTAGTTATCGTTGGATTTGTGAAATCTGTATCTCTATTATTTCTTGAAAACCTTCTCAACTAATTCCTCAACTAGACCAGTCTTTACCGTGAAGGGGATTGAGATCTGACCTTTGTTTTGTTGTCGTTCATTCCATTCTATGGCTGTTTCAATGGCATGTTCATTTCGTGCCCATGCACGACGTGCGACACCACCCATCACATCCCAGTCGAGAGCTGACCGTATGATATTATCCACTCGTTCGCTACCATCAAGGACCAGACCAAACCCACCATTGATCGCCTTCCCCGTGCCCACGCCACCTCCATTTGACAGAACACAGAGGGTCATTCCACGTGCTACATTTCCAGCCCAACACTGGTGAGCCATGTCGCTCATGACATTGCTACCATCTCGAATGTTTGCGGTCTCTCTGAAGGGAGAGTCTGTTCCTCCAGTATCATGATGATCCCGACCGAGCATGATAGGACCGACCTTTTTCTCTCGGACCATTTTATTGAATGCGAGAGCGATATCTACTCTACCTCGAGCATCAGCATATAGGATACGGGCTTGGGAACCAACAACAAGGGCATTCTTCTCTGCATCTCGAATCCAGATGTAGTTATCACGGTCCTGACCGCGTCTATCAGGGTCAATCCTTGACATCGCCATCCTATCAGTGGCTATCAGGTCACCATGTTTCCCGCTGAGACAAACCCAGCGGAATGGACCATAGCCATAGTCAAAACAGATAGGTCCCATGATGTCCTCAACATAAGATGGAAAGATGAAACCATCAGACTCATTCTCGCCATTCTTGGCAATCCGCTTGACACCAGCGTCAAAGACAGCCTTCATGAAGCTGTTTCCGTAGTCCCAGAAATGGGTCCCCTTCTTTGTCATGGTTTCAATGAGCTCGAATTGCCTCTGAAGAGACTCATTGACAAGTTCCTCAAATCGCTCTCGGTTGGTCTTGAGTAGGTCACGACCCTCTTCGAATGTGACTCCCTGAGGTGTATATCCACCTCCATAAGCATCATGGCACGAGGTCTGGTCTGAGGCCAATTCTATTTTGATATTGTTCTGCACAACATATTCCCAGAGATCAACGACATTTCCGTAATAACCTATAGAAACCGGTTTACCGGTGGAACGATAGTCATCTACCCATTCAAATATTTCATCAAGGTCACCAGAATATTTGGTTAACCAACCCTGTTCACTACGAGTGTCAATACGACTCTTGTCAACCTCTGCAATGACTCCAATACCTCCAGCAATCTCGACTGCTTTTGCCTGCGCACCACTCATCCCGCCAAGCCCAGACGTCAAGAAGACTTTCCCACTCAAGTCGCTACCCTCAGGGATGCCAAGGTACATTCGTCCAGCATTCAAGAGTGTGATGTAAGTACCATGAACAATCCCTTGAGGACCAATGTACATCCAACCTCCAGCTGTCATCTGGCCGTAATTGGCCGCTCCCTTGGCTGCAGCATGATGGAAGCCAGCAAGCGTGTCGAACATTCCGACCATGAGACCGTTGGTGGTGATTGCTCGCGGCGCGTTCTTGTGAGATGGAAAGAGACCCACTGGATGACCTGAGCTGACGACGAGGGTCTGTTCATCGGTCATTCTCTCGAGATACTTCTTAATCAGTTGATACTGCATCCAGTTCTGGCACACTTGACCGCTTTCGCCATACGTGACGAGCTCGTAGGGATAGAGGGCAACATTGAAGTCAAGATTGTTGTCCATCATTACCTGGAGTGCTCGAGCCTCGAGGATACCTTTGTACTCATCAATAGGCTTGGCCATGATTGGTCCCTCTGGCCGATAGCGATACCCGTAGATACGTCCTCTTGTCATGAGTTCGTTGAGGAACTCAGGTGCTAGGGTTTCATGAAGGTTCTCAGGCACATACCTGAGTGCATTCTTGACTGCCACAATGGTATCAATAGGGGTGAGATCATACCCTCTATTTGGAGCACGTCGATATTGTGGGTCAAAGACAGGGTCAGGAGGCAACTCGTGGGAGAGCTTAATGGTCATAGTCTTGGAAGTATCGAAACTCATAGAAACGCACCCATTGATTGTGTTTCACCAAGAGCTCACTCCTCATAAAACACTCGCTAGAGAGTCTAAGGCACTTATCCCTTGGGTAGAAGCTTTCTCTGGAGGGTTTCAATGACTATCCAAAGAGGCAGAGATAATAATGACAAAAAGCTCCCTGGTCCCAAATCTATTGAGGAAATGTAGAATCCAGGAAACAACGAGCTCAGAACAAGTACAATTGGAAGCATTAGCATTATTGCAAAATGCGAATCATACCTCTTATCCTTAGAAACACCAACACTCGTTGTACAATAGAGAAGTGGAAGCCAGAATAGGAAAAATGCACCTAAGACCAACCAAACAGCATTCAAATCATATGCCACTAGAACTATGCCTGGATGAATTATAATCAAACTATCATTGTAGAATTCGAGATAGGTCGCTAGTGGATTAATCCCAGCATAATTTACCGTAATTACAGGTCCGCTCCAGGACATCACCGAGTGGGAATATACAACCCATGGCAGAAATGCACCAACAAACAGTAGAATGACTGGAACCAGTCGTGGGTCTCTAAGTACAATAGATGCTCCTAATTCTCTGAAATGAATCAAAATTCTAGCAACAAGTAGGACCAGCAGTAGAACACAGATTATCAAAACCATGATGTCTGAAATTGTCAATGCAAGATTTCCAAGGTTTGCTATTGGAAAGGTAACCTCTAGATGCAGGTCTTGAGAAGAGGACAGAGGGCCATCCCAGCCAGCACCTATTGCAGTTCGTCTAAACTTGAATAGAAATGTTGGATCAGATGAAACACCAATGTGATACCATTTGTCATCATCCTCAGCAGGCACATAGACGAATTCTGCTACTTTAGGATCAAAGGGAAACAAGTAGTAGGGATCATAGTCACCATCAATCACATTCAACTCTATTGATGGCAAGTTAGGTTTGATTGATAGATATAGACGAGCGGAATGAAGTCGAATCCCCCAGTGTGTATCTTCACCATAACCTAAAGACAGACTAACCGGTACACACTTTCCAGAATACCTGATAGTGGAACGCCACCCGCTATAGCCTGAGAAGTTGCCAGGTGATAGGTACAGTGTGTCGTTTGGTCTCGCAGGATGAATGATGGCCCATTCGTCATAGACTCCATGCCGTGTCAGATTGATCCGTGGAGGGTCCCGAATCCATTTGAAGTATGGATTAGCGAAAAGACTTGAGCCATTTGTTGATTGGACATCTATTCTCAATCGAAATAAGTCGTGAGATGAAGTTACTCTAGCACTGACATTATGCAGTTGAAGCCTAGCATTTGATGTCGAAGTTACTTTGACCTGTAAAAACGCGTGAACAAGCCAATGATAGACCTCTGAGTTTATGGTTGATAATGGTGCACTAAAACTCAGATTTACACGGTCATTCTCAGTAGTCAGATTTGCTTGTTGAAATTGATCGAGGTGCATAAGATTCTGTCCGTAATAATCGATATATCGAGCAAATAGACCTACAGATGCTTCGCCTGACAAAAGAGACACACTGGCACAGAAGTCAAGAGTGTTATAATCATCCAAAGGCACACTCAAAGCAGTATCGAGCTTGTATTCAATTGAGGTAAGATCCAAGAGCAGCCCCTGTTCATTCAACGTAGTATCTATCTTTCCAAGATTGGGCCATAGAGGAGTCCAATCAAATTGCCATGATCCCGAAGTAGGGGATGGCGTTTCGTTTAGGATGTAAGCCATATTGGTCGCAGGTACGCTTACTTTTGTCACATCCTGTCCTATAGCATCCGTAATGACTTCATCAGTCGAATTGATAACTGGACTTTCAAGACCACGTCCACTGTAAACAAGTGGAGGAACCAGCAATATGAGTAGGAGGAGTACAACTATCGAAGTGTTGAGCAAGAATATCTTTGTAGCAAAGGGTTGTTCAGTCCCCATCACGTTCCACTGTACTCTTTTGTGATTCCTCATAGAAAAAGCTTTACAAAAATGAGAGGCGGAGTGAAAATACTCAAGAGCATCGGACCAATCTTATTAAGAAATCTTGAAACACAAAGAGTGCTCTTTGGTAGTCTAATGGGAGGGTGCAAGAATTCTCACCTATAACTCACTCCTCATAAAATACTCGCTAGATGATTCATCTTCTTTTTTGGACCACCTCTAGAATCAACCAGAGGGGTAATGCAAGCAAAGCCAAGTAGCTTCCAAGTTCGAGAGTCACTGTGTGGATGGAGAACCCAGGCATAAATGCTGTTAGCACAAGGAGTAATGGCATCACCAGAACTATCAAGAAGATTGGATCAATCCGGTGTTCGACTGAAACACCAATCCTACTCAGACCCACGAGAAGGGGGAACCAGAACATGATGAATGCTGCGCCTACAAGGCCCATGGCAATGACATCATACATGACTGCTGCGAGCCCTGGGTCTATGAGTGTCATACTTCCAGCACTGGACTCCAGATAGGTGGCAATAGGAGTGCATCTCACGAAGGTGACTGTGCTCTCGGGACCAGACCAAGGAAAGAGCGTTTGTGTATAGATCGCCCATGGACAGACCGAACTCGCACAGAGAAGGATGAATGGGATGGTACGTGGGTCTCTGATGACGTTCGACATACCTAACTTTCTAAAATAGATGGCGACCCTAACGATAAGAAATGCTCCAAGGAGGATACTGTTTATCAGAACCACAATATCTACGAGTGTTATCGCAACGGGTCCGAGCGCTATCACTGGAAAGACCACATCTAGATTCCAATCACTAAGCGAGTCGATAGGACCATACCAATAGGCGTCCATGGAGAAGTATCGGAAACCGAAATGATATCGGTAAGAAGAACTGAGTGAAACCGTGAAACTCACCGATTTTTCATAATCTGGAAGGGGTATATAGAGGAACTCAGAAACTGCAGAGTCATATGCAAGCCTTTCATAGGGATTTCCATAAGAATAACCTCCAACATCTACAAAAAGGGCTGGCAGATGCGGGTTAATTGAAAGATAGAGACGAGTAGAAAAGAGTCGAATCCCCCAAACCACGTCATCTCCATTGTTTAAAGTCAGATTCACGGGCACACAATGCTCTCGATAGAAGTCAATACGCCAACCACCATATCCAGAGATGTTACAAGGAGCAAGGTATAGAGTGTCATTTGGTCTTTCAATGGCAAAAATAGCCCATTCATCAGGAACTCCCTGTCGAGTAAGGTTCAATTGAGGATAATCCCTGCACCATTTGAAATAGGGATTGGAATAAAGACTCGACCCGTTTATTGATTGGACATCTATTCTCAACCGAAATAGATCTTGAGAGGATGTAGCCTTCACACTAGCATTGTGTAGTACTATTCGAGCTGTTGAGCTTACAGAGACCTCTATGTGAATATATGCATGGACCAACCAGTGGGATACTTGAGCATTCAGTGTTGCTAAAGGTGCATCAAGGCTCAACCTTGCACTGTTATTCTCGGAGTTGAGAGTGGCTTCTTGTTGGTGGTTAAGTTGATCGAGATTTATTCCATAGTAATCGTCATAGAAAACCTGTAGTCTAATGTCTGCTTCACCTGAGTGAAGTGAGAAATCAGCCGAGAACTGAAGAGAGTCATAATCATCTAGAGGCACATTTATGCCATTCCAGAGGCTATATGAAACAGACGCCAGATCCAAGACCAGTCCCTGTTCATTCATCATAGTTTCTACTCTGTAGGGGTTGGGCCAACTCGGACTCCAGTCATATACCCATGAGGATGAGTCGGGAGAGGGAGTTTCATTGAGTAGATATGCAACATTTGTTGGAGCCATGCTGTCTTTTACCATTGTCTGCCCCGTGGAGCCGGTGGTTTCTACTTGAGTCAGAGTGACAACTGTACTGTTAGGTGCATAAGGGTCAGCCCGGTATATATGCGGTGTGAACAGAAACAAGACGAGTAGAAGTCCAGCTATAGAAATATCTACCAAGGTTGTTCTTGAAATTTTGACATCATCTTCAGAAGTGCGCATCAAAAAATCCCGGTATTACTTAAAGCGCAGACTGATAAAAAGATTAGCTAGGAAATTGGAGTTCTATTTACTTCGAGATGCTTTTCTCCATAGGAGAGAGATGCCAGATGATAGCACTCAGGGGGGGATAAGTGCTTTAAGCAGACTATCTGGAGGCAGGTCCTCTATGTCAGTGTGTGCTATCCACAAGCCATCTCTGGAAATAACACTCAAGGTTAGTCCTTCATTGTCAAGGCGAAGTAAATACTCCAAGTACTTGATGAGGTTCTGAATGAAATTCTTTATGTCTTCTTCAGATTGAGGATCGTCTTGCGATGGAAGAGATACCTCAACCTCGATTCTCCATTTGTCCAAAATGTCCGAGTCACGAACAGTGAGAATCCTCACCCACTCGTTCTGCCACAAAACACAGACGGACTCCTCTTCATTGGTTGAAGGCTGTTTTGACATGGCCTGCTTACATTTAAATTTCAAATCTGTGAGGGTCAACATGATTCAATACAACTCCTCAATAATATGTCACCTCACGACCATCCCATAACTAGTAAAAACTACCCGAGCCTTTTCTTGATTAACAATGTATAGAGTACGTCGCATATCGCCTAGATTTGGTACTTTCTCACATAGATCTATGTTGACCAGACGGTCCAATGCAAATGTGACGGTTCGAAGTGGAACATTGGCTTCTTTACTGATGACCCTTGGTGGTAGAGGGCCTCTATGTGTTAGAACTTGTAGGACACGAAGAGCACTTTTTGGTATTCTTATTGGAGGTTGCAAAGATATTCACCATGATAATAAGACAAATTTTGGTTTTGTATTCACGTCATGTCTTGGGTTCAGAATTCGACTTAGATGCCTAAGCTTGAACGCAATTATCTGAACAAGCAGCTTCCGAAATGGGTCATTCCCAAAAAAATGGCCCAAGACATTGTGTTTTTTAGGCAAGGAAAGTGGTTGCTCATGCTGTAGTGTGAGAGGTTTGTAGATAGTGAGTAGCGTTTGGACCAAGGCTAGAAAGAACACACCAGAGATTGATTGCGGTCTTTGTGGCTTCACCACCTGTGGAGCTTTTGCAAGGGCAATTGTGGTTGGAAGCGCAGAGATACCAACATGTCCGATTCTTAGTTTAGACCAGTATGCTTCAGAGAGAGAAGAACTCGAGAGTCTTTCGAGGGAGGTGAGGAATAAAGAGAGACCAGCCCCTGAACGACCAGAGGGGGGTGTACTCCTCTCAAAACCATGTATGGATTCTCCAGACCTTCTGATGGCCGAAATGAGAATCTTCAATGGTGTTATCCCTGGTAAGCCAATGAAGTATGGCGTTCTAGACCCCGGGATACTCTGCTGGTTCTTGGATTGTGTTTCATCCAGATATCAGGAAATGCGATGTAGTAAGGAGCTTGCTTATGCATGGGGAGATATGGAAGAGATCAAGGTCCATATACTCAGAGATGGGAGAGTTAGGATGCGGCGCGCAAGGGGGGCAGATCATGCCCTTGACTCGTTTAGAATTATTGAACGTACAGTTATGGGTGCAATCATCTGCAATTGCTGCGGTCGAGACCTTCTGACAGTATTGACCGGGTTGGTTGATTCTATAGAGGAGCACCATACCGTACTTAGAGCGGGTAGTACTGTACCACTCAATGAGAAGATGGTCGACTGGACCCCTAGAAAAAAGACCTATGACCTAAAGCAGGTTTCTCAGATGATTGACCTTGTAGACGAGCTATACTCCGAATTGATGAGCCGGCTTGATTTCTTGATTTCGGGTAGGTATGAAACCGACCATGTATCTGATGTTCGGTCGAAGATATGCCAAATCATTAGTTTCTTGAACGACCCTGAGATGCAAGGCAATGAAACAATATTCCTGAGAGGGCTCTCAATTGCCTTCTTCATAGACAATGCAATGCTTGGTCTCGATTCTTTGTATCGATTGCTACAAGATGGATTGGTAGACGAAACAATCATCACCAGACTGCTTGAAACATGTAAGAATCTGCCACTTCAGAAAATCGACTGGAAATCATTGAGTGCATCTGAAATGCTTTCACTTGCTCATGCTGTGAGAGTCGAGAGAGCTGTGAAACTCTATAGCTTGTGGAGGAAATAATAGTCTATGCCATTTTTCTCCAAGCCATGGGCGAAATGACTGACACATACGGTGTATTCTTGTACTTATCCAATAGAACTCGTGCTTGATCCAAATTCACATGGTACTTCGGACGGCGCATATCTTGTAGGTTTGGTATTCTACGTAGAATCTTCTCACTCAGCAATTTTCTAAGGGCAAAGCTCACAGTGCGAGGAGCCATCTCTAGCTTTACAGCAAGCTCCTTTGGGCACATTGGTCCTTCACAGATGAGTGTGCTTATGATTGCGAAGGTGCTCTTGGGAGTTCTTCCAGTTCTTAATGACACCTCTTTCAATTCTCCTTTTTTTCTACGATATAGAACCTACCTAGAACAGATATCTATCTGCGTGAAACCAGTGGGTTTGAAATCTACATGATATGCAGTATGAGGAGCTGAAAACCGAAGTGGTTGTTGCGGATTTGAGACATTGTAGGATGAGAACAGAATCTCCCAAAACATATGAGGAACCATGTAGATTCAGGTATAGGTGAGTGAATTGGCAGGGATTGTGTTCTTCAGGACTACTATGCTCCAAGAACTAGTTGATTTCTATGTGAACGATATTGGGATGTATGTTTGGTTAGAACAGGAGGACTGCATAATTCTAAGCCAGGGTAACTTACTCCTAGGATTCTGCGACCGCGAAGTCCCAGAGTTAGAGGGAATGGTTACATTCTTCTACCCGACCAAGGAGGATGTCGATGCTATGTATGATATGCTAAGTCATATCGCCACTTCTCAACCTGTGGAGAATGAGAAATATCAGATTTACCAGTTCTTTGCAGAAGATCCCGAGGGACGAGCTCTAGAGTTCCAAGCATTTCTGCATCAGATAGAACCGATTGGATTCTAAAGCCCAATACTGGTCTTCTGCAGCTGACGAATTGAACCATCTGAACATCCAATATAGACAAATGATACATCGATGGCCATAGACAAAATTCTCGTTGCATCGACCTTAAGACATAGCTTTTCAGCCCAGTCTTTCTTGGCATAAACACGTAGTGTTGAGTCATCTGAAACAGAGTAAACAAATTGTGCGTCAGTCACTATTGCGTTCACATTATCAGAATGACCCTTGAGGACTGCTATGCAGCTCCAGTCCCTCTTGTCCCAGACACGAACCGCGCTCTCGAATCGTGGTGGTCGAGGTGATCCAGGTCCACCCCACCATAGCTCCCCTGATCCCGAATAGAGATAAGCATCGTCACTTGCCAGAGAGAGGACATTTGCATCATGACCTTCAAGAGAGATCACTTGGGTGTAATCATCTTGTGTGAAGACATTCGTGCAATCATCAATTCCTCCAGCATAGATGTATTTCTCATCAGCGGCAAGAGATAGTACAAAATGCCTCTGACCACTAAAAGATCCGACCTCGCCCCAATCATCTCTATTCCAGATGATTACCCTCGAATCTCCAGAACCAGAGTACAAATGATGCCTCTGTTGAACTAGTGTGAAAACTGTGCCCAAGTGACCTTCAAGACTCGTCTTCACATCAAAGTTCGATTTATCATAAACCTTGATGCTACAGTCATTCCAGACCGTTCCACCATACAGATACTTGTCGTCAGCGAGTAGGGAAATAAAATATGTAGTACCATGGTACTGTGCTTGCCTATAGAGGTTTAACTCGGGTTTCTTCAAGACTCTTATCAAACCCGACTCGTCTGTCGCATATAGATGCTGTTGGTCAGAAGCAAGAGCAACAGATGTTGACAGGGATGTCGGACTAGTAATAAGCTGGAATTTGAGGGTATTGAAAGGCGTATTGTGGTTAGTAATAGCTCATCCCTATTCTAGTTCAGTAGTATGGTGTTTATACATGTTATCAGGAATTAGGGCTAGGAATTAAAGCGCAACTAGGGTGTTGTGATCCACGGACCAACCAAGTTCCTTCGCTGTTTTGAAGGCTTCACTTGACTCATTGTATTTCCCAAGAATCCAGAGGAGAAGGCGGAGTTTGTTCCAGAGGTCAGGATTAGTCTTGTCAGCCTTTATCTCAGCCCGTACACCCTTCTCCAATTTCTTATACTGCTTCTTCTCATTACTCCGTATGTCATCTGCTCTTTTCAGGACCTCTTGAATCTGCTCGCTCAAAATCCCAATAGGGTGACTAAGGAATTCTTCAGGTCTATCACTTAGGAATGCATTTATTGCTGACTTGGGTGTGTCCTTCACTCTCCACAGTTCTCCCTTGACTAACTGATTCTCGTAATCATGCTGCATGAAATCCATTAGATCTGTCAGATTCTTCGTGACGGTATGATCTTCTCCAAGGGTCTTTCTACACCACTCTAATTCTCGGTATATAAGCTCAGATCCGACATGATAGAGAACGCTCGGTGTTGCATCCAGCTTCTTCAAATCGTTCATGAGATCCTTAACTGTATACAACTTCCTGTTAGGCAATTTAGCAGGCACTCCAGCTTCACCACCAATGATGTTTTCATAATTATCATCTTGATTGATAAATTAACTCAGCGTGTAGTTTTCCAGCGAGTCAGCGAGTCATTCATTGATTCTCTGGACGTATTTATCAATGCGAAACTTCCTTCTGAGACCATTTGCATTCATATAGCGTACTTTTCCGAAGATTTCACGTTCCTTCCAAGCTCTATCATGCTTTCCAAAACACCACGCTATACCCGCATAACCATTGGGATCTCGACCATCAAGTTCATACTTGTCATTCAATGTGACACAGGCACTATAGGCATCCTCTGGTGAATCAGTCCACTCGATTATTTTCTTACCCCAGTACATTCGCATGTAACCATGCATCTTACCAAAATTCATCATCTCTCTCTGGGCAGCATTCCAATAAGGGTCATGAGTATCTGCCCTTTCTAACGCACTGAGTGAGTAGTCATACTCCCGTGGGTCTAGTGCATGAAGATCCAGAGTATCCTTTGCCCAATTTGGAAGACATTCAATATTGTCATAGTTCTTGTTGAAAAAGACAAAGTTCATGGCCAGTTCTCTTCGCACAATTAACTCCTCAAGATAGGACTCTCTCCCAGGGCTGCTTGTGCGCATAACCTCAAGTGCAATTTCTAATGGAGAAATCTGCCCAAAGTGCAAGTATGGACTCATGTTCGATAGACGGTCGAAACCAGGATCATTTCGTAGGGTTTCAAACACATCTAAATCATTCTGTATGAATTTCCTTAACAGTTTCTTTGCAGAGCTGGTTCCTCCTCTGTAGCGATTGTCTTGGAGTACATTATTTTCGATTCTTAGTCTGCTCAAGATGTCATCAATAACTGTGAGATCAAGACCTTCAGGTCCGTATCCCTCATCAGCATTCTTGACTCGTCGTTTCCTGACAGGTATCAGATACTCACTCATGACTCTGTTCATCTTTGGTCGGATTGTCCCAGCAGAGTATTCCTCTTTTTGAGACACAACTTGAATGGGAATTATGACATTGGATTCAACCTGTATCAGTGGACAATCAATAGAAGCAGCCACCTTTTGTCTCCATTGACGTTGAGTTCTCTGATAGTCTCGGTCAACAACGACCAAGGATGCATCTTTACTGAGAGCTGGTATTGCTTTGGTTGGGTCTTCTCGCAAAACACTAAAGCCAATTCCACGTTCCTTCAGGGATTGGTTTACCTCAGACAGCCCCTCAAGCATGAATCGAAAATGGGAGATATTGGCGCGTGGATAGTCATCGAGCAGGCAGAATACGGTGATTAGTGGTTGATTGTTGGAGTTCGATTCCTCAATTGCGTATTCTAAAGCATGATTGTATTCAGTCCTCTGGGATGCCTGCATCCAATACAGGACATACTTGCCCTTCTGGATGGTTTTGTCATTCAGTGCAATTAATCTGTCCGAACTAATCAATTCACTTCTCTCCTATGGGATTGTCCTTAATGAAGTGTTAGTTTTCTAGAAGGTTAATTCCCAGAGCATCCACTCAGGGAGTATCACAAAAAAGCGCACATACACAACGAGGGCAAGCACAACTAATGAACCAATGAGAACAGCCCAGTCTCTTCTCCTGAATCTGAGGACATTCATGTAGGTCCTGTTCTCGCTAGCACCAAACCCTCTAGACTCCATACTCTCTGCGATTGATAAAGCGCGTCTTATAGAAACAATAATCAGAGGAACGATGATGGGTACAATGTTTCGAATTCGTTTCAACAGGCTTCCCTTGTCAAGTTCAACACCCCGTGCTTTCTGAGCATCCATTATTGCATAGGCCTCCTGTCCAAGAGTTGGTACATACCTCATTGCCATACTCATGGCAAATGCAAACTCAAACCTGACCCTCATTTGGATGAGTGCCTGTGACAGCTCATCTGGATGAACTGTCAGAAAGAAGATAGAAAACGATGTCATCAGTGCTACAAGTCTAAGCGTTAGTGCTATTGAATGGGAGAATGGATTGGGTTGTGTGGACAATAGTGTATTGAACACAATGATGAAGATTAAAAGAATCGCTAGACCTCTCATACTTCTAGTCCATCGACGTAGCGACTTGGCTGCACCAATGATGGGAATTAGGCAGCAGAAAATAATCAGAAGGGGAATGATAGAGAGGAATAGCAATGAGATGACTGCCAGTACGATGGACATGAGCAACTTGGCACGGGGATCAAGTCGATGGATTATAGAATCCTGACGTGTGTATTGAAAAATCTCAAGGAACGACAACCTATCCACCCCCCAAGACCTTCGCTACAATCTCTTCCAAATCATCCATTAATGTAATTCTCTCAGGAACCTCTGGGAACATACTGTGAGACATCTGGCAGTTTCTGTCAATTGCGGTCTGGTAAGAGAGCAACGTTCTATCACAGCATCGTTGCTCAGAACCGAGTTTGTAGGACCATCAGCAACTATTCTACCATCAGCCATGGCAACTGATCGCGGGAAGTTCTCAATCACGAACTCGATATCATGAGTGACCACAATCACAGCTTTGCCCTTTTCATTCAGGTCCACGAGCATCTTTGCTAGTTTATTCTTCTGAAGGGCATCTTGACCGATTGTTGGCTCATCTAGACAGAGGACTCTTGGTTCTGTGGCAAGGACTGAGGCGAGCGCGACCCGTTTTCGTTCACCTCCGGACAATGTGAAGGGAGACCGGCTCGATAGACCCTCAAGACCTAGATTGTCCAATGTTCTCGCACAGCGTATCTTAGCCTCTTCCTTTGGATACCCCAGATTATCAAGACCAAACAAGACCTCTCGTTCCACACTATCTAGGAAGAGCTGGTGGTCAGGATTTTGCATTACAAGACCTATCTCACGAGCTAGCTCAGCGACAGAGTAATGTTTCGCATCCACACCATCCAATATCACTCTACCCTGATCTGGACGAAGTAGACCATTGAGATGCTTCACAAGAGTGGTCTTTCCTGCACCGTTACTACCTACAATAGCAATACGTTCGCCTTCATCAATTTGAAGGGACACACCACGGAGTGCTGTGTACAACCCATCATAGGCAAAATGTACGTCTTCCAGGAGTATCATCTCTGTTTGACCTCCTGTACAAGTGTCGCTAGTTCAGCACCAGTAAGGGGTACTCTTCCAAGTTTGAAACCTCTGTCCCTCAGCCGTTTGTAAAGCTGTGTGGCTTTAGGAACACCCACTCCAATCTCTTGGCAGAGGTCCATCGATAAGACTTCACGAGGTTCTCCATCAGCCACAATGCAACCTTGGTCCATTAATATCACACGAGATGCATCCTTCGAAACCAAATCCAGACGGTGTTCGACCAGTACTACGGTCATATCACGTCTGTTCAGATCAGCAACGAGGTCTAGGATTATTTCAGCACTACGTGGATCCAGATTCGAAGTGGGTTCGTCTGCTATGAGGACTTGGGGCTTTAGAGCAAGAGTTGCGGCAATTGCCACTCGTTGTTGCTCACCTCCAGACATTTCGTGTGGGTGTTTTTCTCGTAGGTGTTCAAGGTCTAACATTTCGATGAGTTCCTCAACCCTCCGACGCACCTCATTCACTTCAACACCAAGATTCTCTGGACCAAATGCAATCTCTCGCTCTACATTCAATGTCACAAGCTGGTTCTCTGGCTGTTGAAATACCAGTCCAGCAATTGGTGCCAGCTCTGCAACATTGTTCTCTCTTGTGTTCTTGCCATCTACTATTACATTCCCAGAGATATACCCACGATGGAATTGAGGAACTAGGCCATTTATAGCTCTACATAGAGTTGTTTTTCCACACCCACTGGGTCCCGTGATGACCAGATACTCACCCCTCTCAATCTTGAGGTTTATCTTCCTAAGTGCAAGAGTATCAGCTCCCAGATATTTGAAACTAAAATCTGCGAACTCAATAAGGGACACTCCAGACATCCTCCTATGACGAACTCTCTTCATCAGTGCTGTGTTTTCCTTCTACAGCTACCTTAATGAGCTCTATTGAATGAACCAATGCCTTCTCAAGATTCATTGTTCCGTTGGCACCTGCAGCATTGGCATGCCCACCACCCTCGCCATCGATGATTTGCCCGAGGGGTTTCATCACATCGGATCCTAGGCTAATCCCGGTCTTTTCAAAGAAATCTCTTGTGCTGCGTGAGCTGAAACGCACAACTTTCTTCGATGGACTACCACCCACAATAGCAACATCAGCTCCGAGTTCAATCAATCCTCGACAGGCACTAGCCTCAAACGCATTTATCCGAGAAGTGGCAATAATCCAGTCACCAATGAGATGAACATTAACTCTTCCTGCCGCCTTCAAACGAGCAATTCGTTCGGACCTATCAGGTTTAGTCTGTAAAGATCTCAAACATTTGTTGTAATCTGCTCCTGCTTCAATGAGATCAATAGCAATCGATAATGTTTCCTTGCCAGCATAGAGAAATCGACGAGTATCGAAAATCATTCCTGTCAGTAGAAGATTAGCAGTATTTGCGTCAATCTGAATGCCAAGATCTGAATAAATCTTCACCATGATTTCACAAGTGGAAGACTTGTCACAATGTATTATTTGATGGACGGCAATCTGATCAATCTCAGGGTTCCGTTCATGGTGATCTATGACCAGGGTCTTATCAGGATTCTTGGCTATCTGTTGCATGGCAGGTCCAAGTTGGAACCAGCTGTTTGTGTCAAGGAGAACTAGGAAATCATGGTTAGATTCTGGTGCTGCTGTAACCTTTAAGGTCGATTCAAAAACCTCCAGAACCTGATTCGACAGTCGACTGATATCGTCAGCTACTAGTTGGGGTGTACCATCTGGATTGATTTTCTTGTATAGTCTAGCGAAAGCAACCATCGAACACACAGCATCAGGATCAGCATTCTGATGTCCGAGGATTAGCAAATTATCAGAGTCTTTGAGAAAAGCTTTCAGACTCACTTTTTCTTCATCTCCGCTAGCTGCTTCTCCACCCAATCAACTCCAATGCCTGTGGCTTCTTGTAAGAGGTCATCAAGTGAGTGCCCTGTGTCGAACAATTGGTCTATCTCAAGCTCAACCTCAAGGTCCAGCTGGTTGTCCACAAGTTCTAAGGTACAGCTAACAAACAATGTGTCAATGCTCTTGTCAGGTATCTTCTTCAGAATGAATTTGCTGATTTGTGCCTCACACTCCTCTGCGAGTCTTTCAATGACTTCCTCAGATATATCAGGAAGCCCAATACTCAGAATCGGACTCATTATTCTCACTGAAGTCGAAGATTGCGCTTGGATAACTCTAACTCAATCTTTGTCTGGAGTTCCTTGAGTTGTTCCGCAAGTTTCTCTGTCTGTTTAGATGTTGATGCGAGTCTCATCTCGATTGTCTTCTGGCGATCGTCTAGCTCTTCTACAATCCTAGGCTTCTCAACCTTGAACATGACCTGACCGACTGCCTTGTAGGTCACAGTATCATCTGGTTGTTTTCGAAGCTCTTCCAGAGTAGCTTTAACCTCAGTTAGCTCGGACTGTAGTGTTTGAGACATCGCTGTGAGAGTCTCGTGATTGCGGCGCATTGTATCGAACTTCTGAAGTTCCTGTTCCAATGCAGGGGGGATTGTCTGGGCCATTCTTTTTTCACTCCCTTATTCAGAAACAACTCGTTTCAGACTGCGCCCTCGGTGGAGTGACTTAAGCGTTTTGATTGGACTGCATTAGCTGACGTACTCTATTGATTTGATACAAGCAGAAACCCATGCAAGATAGGAGTTCATTGCTGCGCGGAGGGCTGTTAAATCCCCAGCTTCAACCTCGATGATTAAAGTTGTGTCCTTGATTGTCAACCTTGTAATCGCTCGATCAGAGGGACCAGACTGGGTTTCAGGTTCTAGTGCAGAGAGCAATATTATTGCTGTTTCTCTGGATTCGAGTGGAATTTCAATGACTGATTTTCCTACAACAATATCTGAACTCATTCTAGCAGTTTCTCCTTATTGATGTCACTCTAATCCTCGGACCTATTTCAACAGCTTCTGTAGAGTGATAATGTGTCCAAAGAATCTTTCCAGAAGGCTGTTCTTCCAACCAAATCATCGACCAATTCTCATCAATCTGGGCATCCACGGGGTCTGCTATCGTAAAGATATCAAGATTGAGGAATTCAGCCAACACCTCAGCGAGCTCTTTGGTCTTGTCACCGCTTCCAGATTTGATAAAGACTCCGGCAGTTCCTACTAGTCGCGTCTTTCTGGAGGGTTTGACCTCTCGCCGAAGTTGTGCGCTCTCAATCTTTATTGTGACTAAATCCTCCCCTGTGGATGATGTGAAAGTAAGTATCCCTGGATTTCCTTTCCACATAGATATGATAAGAGCGGCACTTGCACCAGATTGACCTACACGAGCTGCGAGTTCTGTAAGTCCCATTCCTCCGCGGTTGAACCTCTCGCTTTCTGGAAGAACCGTCCACAAATCACGTGCGAAGGACCTCACTCGATTGGAGGTCTTGCGAGAAGTTGTTATCAGTAGAGTGGGCAAGATAGTTCGGCCTTGAATCACTCATCTTTAGGAGCGGCATCCGCATCTTTCGAGCTGATGTTTTCTGCATCAATCACGACTTCCTCTCGCTCAACATTGGGAAGGAAATCAACAGCTTCTTCGATGTCTTCATCATCTCTAAGAGCAAGAAAGTCACCAGAAACCCTCTGTGCAATTGCTCTCTTCGCAGCTTTGCCTGCTTCGGTGAAGGGAACATATGCACCACCAGCAAAGAGCAGGTTGCATTTGCTGCACTCCCAAAGTCCCACAGCCTTTCTCTTCAAAGCTTTCGTAGCACACGAGGGGCAACGAGTAGGTTCCTTCCTCCGGTTATCAATGTCAAGGACTCGACGACGTAGCTTGGCGCCATACCTTGAACCATACCTTCCTGTGCTACCAACCTTCTTGGTTCGTGCCATTTTCTTGTCTCCTTGTAGTATTGACTTCGCTCCATTAGGAGGAAGTTATCTGCTGGAACCTATCAGTCGCCCAGCAGGTTTTCTTATTAGCCTATCTATTCGTGAGCGGAAAGTGGATGATCAGGATTCGTATCCAATCATCCGAATTCGTCTATTCTACTGATTTAACAGCCTCTTCAACGACTTTGTGGAGGTCCTTAGATGCCTCGAGCGCCATGTCCATAGCTTGGTCGATGAGTTCCATTGATATTGGACCAGATCCACCACCCTTCTGCATGGCTGTGAAGTTGTTGTCTCTGTCAATTGCCATTGTCAGCCTGCAATCTTGAACGAACTCCTCTTTCAGGATTGTGTCTAGAATCAAGATTTGGTCAATCTTTGCCACTGTGCTTTCAATAGCAACGTTCTTTATTGGCAGAGAGAGCAGTTCGCCTGTTTCAACAAGCTTCCCATCCTCGATAGTCATCTCAGGATACTTTGTTGTGAGGAGTGCTGCATTTACAGCTATAGAGGATGCATCAATAAGGTTGCCATCATACTCCATGGGGTACACATCTGCAAAGACCATGTAGACCTTCTTGCCTTCTACTATGCAGAGCTTTTTGGCATCCACAGTTTCTGACTCACGTACACCCCTGTCCACAACTCGTGCAAGTTCTATGGCATCCTCCTTCGGCGGACCAAGCTCAAAGAGTGGTGATGCGATGGGTGACATCTCAGCAGTTACCATTGTCACCCCCTCATCAGGAGAGTCAGGATATGGTTCTCCGACGAGTACCTTCACCCCAGCAACTACTGTGGTATCACCCAATTTCACAAGAGCAGAGCCCTCAGCCTTTGCTGGTACAACATTGACCTCAACCTCTATCTCACGATACTCATTGAAGGCCCTACCATCAAGCCGTTCGCCTTTCCTAAGAAGGTCTGAGATGAACTCTCGGTCGATGTGACTGATTGTTTCTGTACTGTAATCACCCATCTTACTCATCCTCCATTAGTTCTGCTTCTCCGAGATCTGTTTCCATATCATCGTCAAAGTCATCATCATCTTCATCATCATCTTCATCATCCATATCCTCAGGCGACTTCTTGACATAGGCACGTCTAAGAGATTCTTTCTGCAATTCATGAAGGTACTTGCATGCGTTTATTCCCATCTGCATTGCTTCTTGGAGTTCTTCACGATTGAAAGAACCGTCTTGCTGAAGGAGTGTCAGTTCCTCTGTAGTAGGGATGATTGCCATTGGAACGTCACCCTGACCATACTTGTCCTCTTCGTCGCCTAAATCAACAATAAGCTGACCATCTGCTTTTCCAACAGCCACAGCAGGTATCAAGCTCCTCATTGGAATTCCTGCATCAGCCAGTGCTAAGGATGCCGCATTTATTGCAGCACAGCGAGTGCCTCCGTCCGCCTGTATCACTTGGATGAACACGTCTACAACTGCCTTGGGAAATTCCTCAAGAAACAATGCCGGTTTTAAGGCGTTAGCAATGACCATAGAAATCTCCTTCTCTCTCCGAGATGGAGCAGGCCTTTTTCTGTCAGGGACCGAAAATGTTGCCATGCGATATTCAACTCGAAGGTACGCTCGGTCATTCAGTGTCAAGTGTCTTGGATGGAGCTCTCTAGGACCGTAAACAGCTGCAATGATGTAGGTCTTTCCTTGTCGGATTGAGGCGGACCCATCAGCTTGTTTGAGTACTCCAACCTTCAATTCAACTGGTCGCAGCTCATCAGGTCTTCGACCATCTACCCTTAAGCCCTCAGGACTGATCAGGAAATCAGGTTTTGTTTCAGGACTCATTCTTCATTCACTTCCTCTGTCTGTTTCTCTTCTTCTTCATTTTCCTCAACCTCAGCCTCGACCTCTGCTGATTCCTCTTCCTCAGGTTCGGGTTTCAGTTCAGGTTCTAGTTCTGGTTCAGATTCCGCATCCTCGTGGCTGTCCTCTAAGGATTCTTCGACCTCAGAAATATAGTCTTCCGATTCCTCTTCCTCTAGTTTCGTGGATTCCTTAATCTTAGCCATCTCTTCTGCAAGCATCTCACTTATTCTGTCAGTGAGCTTGGATGTGTGTGCTTGAGATTCAATGGTCCTAAATGCCGTAATTGCCAGCCTTAGAATTTGTATGCTGGGAGCGCGAATCCAAATACGTCCATTCTGACCCACCATTGTTTGGATATTCAAATGGTCTTTGATCATGTTGATCATAGACCCTCGTCTTCCAATTATTCGTGGTATTTTTGCTGGACTGACATTCAGAATCATTCCACCTTGTAGCACCCTAAGTCCTCGCCCTTTCATTCCAAGGAAGGGACCACTCACCCTATCAAAAGCAATCACTTCTGCAGCGATTACATCTCCAATATCCATGTATTCAGAGATGTCATCCGAGTAAGGTCTTCTAAGGGCATTATTTGCATGAAGGGAGGCACCGTAGGGGCCCCCTATGTCAACCTTCCAGTTGTTGCCTGCTACTTGAGTTATTGTTCCAATTACCAAATCTCCTTCCTTTGGGATGTAAGCACCCTCAAGAGCGACCACTTTCACCGTATTTCCTCTGAGTTCTGCTAGCCCAACAAGAGAGGAGAATATCTTGCCATCCTCACCATACGTACCAAAGGAGGCTCTATACCTACCTTCAGCAAGTAATTGACCAGGGACGACAACTTCTCGTTTTTGAAAATATACTGCCAATGATGTATTCCCTCATTCTGTAATAATTGATAATTTTCAACTGTCTATTCTTCATTCATGCTCATCTGACGACTTCTATTCTGATCTGTCCCTTCGTCAGTTTATTGAGCTCATCATAGAGTTCCTGTCTTTTTTGTGCAGGAATCTCAACTAGCCCAGTCCAGGAACCGTCTTGCCCCCATGACTCTGACTTGATTACGCCTGCTGTCGCCACCATATTGTATCCTTTCCCAGAGAAGGAAGCTGGTAGAGTGATTTGGAGTTTCGCACTCTCAAAAGAGATAGGAATGATAACGCGGAGGGCTTTCACAACTGTTGGAATCTGTTCGTCAACACTAATGAAAGGATCAATCCGCACTTTTGCTTCAGCTAAGGCTTGTCGAATTCTATCAGGAGGATGGGGATGGCTTGTTTGGGGATTCATAGCTCGTCTAGAGATATTGTCAATGATCAGCTCTGTCTTTTCTGCAATCAGCTGTTCTCTCTGTTCATGCGTTAATCTGAACTCACCCTGTTTGATAATTACTGGAGCAACATCAAAGATTTCATCAGATCCAAAAGCGTCTTTCACAAGAGTGTCTGTTGCACGTTCACCTCTTTTTGCATCCTCATAAATCTCGTATGACTTCAATATATCTTCGATAGGAATTTCCTCGCCACGTCTATACTCAAATGCAAGGTTCGGATCCACAAAGAGCTCGAATCGAAGGTGACCTTTCTGTATCCCAACTACTACTGCGTCAAGCTCAATCCATTTGTCACCTGTTTTTCGTCCAGATCCTCCACTCATTATTTGAGGGTCAACTCCTATCCTTTGTTGGCTTGGTAGGTTGAAGGAAGCCTTGAATCTTAGAACTCGACAATTTCTCGAATGCTCGGGATTTCACTGGTATCTTCGCAATCTCGACATTGTCAGCAGTCAGGTCCTTCTCGCTAGTTTCACGTAGAGAACCTAATGCGAGCTCAATTGCGCTGTTAAGGCTCATTTTTCTGTCATATCTTTCTTGGAGATATTCTCCAGATTTTGTAGCGCCTCTCCCAATGATTGAGGCTAAAAAGCCCCAATATGTGCCAACTGGATCTGTGACATACAATCTTGGTGACCCATCAAAATCGACTGCACCGATAATCATGGCAACACCATATGGTCTAGCTCCACCACCTTGAGTGAATTGTGCCTTAATATCACAGATGTGTTCAGCCAGTGCTTCAGCAGGGATTGGTTCTTCAAATGTAAGCCAGTATGATTGTGCCTTCACCCTAGCCTCAGCGATTAGCTTTCTCGCATCAGCCATCAATCCAGATGTGGCAACCCCAACATGTTCATCTATCATTGATATTTTTTCAACACTATCGGGTTCCTGCAGTGGTTGTATCTTCTTTTCAGCAAGAAGAATGACTCCTTCTTCTACAAGTATGCCAATTGATGTAGCTCCTTGTTCCACTGCTTTCTTTGCATATTCAGCAGCAAATATCCGTCCATCAGGACTGAAGATGCTGGTACTCATATCATACCCAGCGCCAGAGATCCCAAACACAGTATCTTCCTCCAAGAGGTCATCAGAACTCAACGGAAGTCAGAACTATTCCAAAGATTTGCAATCCAACAATTCCGATGAGTTGCGAGGACTCCTTTGCTACCAGCCTGAGGCATTCCTGCCACTAGGCTCTTAACCGAAGACCAAGACCTATGCACATAAAGCTTCTGGTAGACCCGAATATCCAGAAAGATGCATATGATCAATCCTGAAGGAGATAAAGGTATACAACAAAGCCAAGGGAAAGAACCACTGTTGCAGCACCAACAAAGAGACCAAACATTGCCGATGCCACGATGGTCATGACTATGAGAACAACAATGACCTCAGTCCACCCAGCACGAATGTTTGTTAGCATCAGTCTAAGATTGATAACGGTTACTGAAAGAAAGATAAAAGCCATGAGCATCACTAAGACTTCAATCAGAATTGTGAGTGCAGGGTTCAGTTCATTCAATGCTCCCACAGGGCTTGTTTCAATGATTTCCGGCGAAGACCAGGCCCAAAAAGCTAGACCTATGACAAAAAAGACTACTGTTAGTAATACGGTAATAATTGTGGAGCGGATCATTTCACTTCTTTCAGGGGTTTCATCGCTCACTATTCTTCACACCGACCTAGGAACCCGAGGATTTACGTTTCACTCTTAAACATACCGACCGAATCAACGACATCCACCCAATTTACTCGTTCGAGATTGAACTAGTCGTTGTGGTTGTGTTTGTGCAACTGACCAACTGTCACTGACTCTTCAAAGCTCTTCGCAAGTACTGGCGTATCAGATCCATGTTCTTCATGCCCAATATGTACCCGTTCCTGAATCTTCTTTATCTGGAGAGCCAAGACATATGATAGCGCTGCTAGTATTCCTGCAATGGCACTTGGAGAAACAAAGACTAGAAATGAGGTGGTTATTCCAATAAGTTCCGCTGCCAGGGCAATAAGAAAGACAGAGAATATGACTCCACGAACTGATTTCACAATCTCATTCGATGCCGCTGCCGGCGCGACCATTATGGCATAAACCAGAATCGCCCCCACTGCTTTTGTGGCAAGAGCTATAGCCAATGCGGATATCACTAACATCAGATAGTGATAGGCACGAGCATTCATGCCATGCGCAGCTGAACCCTCTATGTCAACGCTGACATAGACAAACTCCTTGTTGAATAAGAGTGTGATGAATCCCAGAATAACTGCAGTGCTTGCTAACATGATGACATCAAGATTGTTCAGGAGAAGGATGTCACCTATCAGATAGCCCCATATCTGAGGAACACGATAAGGAGGAATGTAGTACATTAGAAAGACTGCAAGACTCATTGAGAGTGCAAAGGACACACCGACTGCGACCTCCATTTTCTGTGCCACTCCTGACTCGCCTGCATAACCAGTGAAGACTGCCACAAGAACACTGAATAGTAGTGCACCAAGAATTGGGTCAAACCAGGGAACAAGGCCAGAGTCCTGTAGAAAGATACCGAGCGCAGTTCCACCGAGAGCCGCGTGTGCTACACCTGATGCCATGAAGGAGAGACCTCGAAATACAAGGAATGTACCACTTGCAGCAGCTACAATTGCTATCAGTATGGCTGCGATAAGAGCTCTCTGGAGAAATGGACTGTCCAAAATCA
>Ga0180437_10002776_pt1 | contig 27142 bp, 14 predicted proteins | sample SS_ome_4_FD_132410 | JGI IMG/M metagenome (GOLD analysis project Ga0180437, IMG submission 132410) | Hypersaline lake sediment archaeal communities from the Salton Sea, California, USA - SS_3_D_1 metaG | ecosystem: Environmental > Aquatic > Non-marine Saline and Alkaline > Hypersaline >...
CCTGGACTGACTACAGCAACGAAAAACAACGTGGCGTCGATTGGCAGTTCACCATCGAAAACGCCCGAGTCAAACTGAAATCCCTTTACCCGACTCTTTAGTTGTGCCAAAGCACTAGTCGCCTCTTGTGATTGGCGGAATACCGATAGGTGGGCTATCGGGGTTGCCCTTTGCGCTGGTGACTTTCAGGGAGAGGTTGCAGACCTATGAGTGTTCAGAATGACCCGCTCAAGGATACCCCCAATGCTCTCAAGCCGGTCTATCGGATGGCGCGCGCCAACTCACCAGTTTCACTATATGAGGGCGCGGTGAAACTTCACTGCGATGACACCGTCCTCACTGGCCAGGGCTCCGTTCAGGTGGATTGGTCTCCGAGACCAAGGGTCTGTTTCAAGGCAGAGTTTGATCAAGCGACCAGGATCGACCTGGAACCCGCGAAGATGGAACTTGTAGATGAGTGGCCAAATGAGCTAATCGATGTGGAAGTCTTGAGCACATCGTTGTTCTCCGTTCAGAAACCAACTCCGGCGTCTGGAGAGATCAAAAGGTGGAGATACAATCCGCACGTCGAAGTCCAGAAGATCATCTTTCACGTGCCAAATCTTAAGCGTTACCGAGGCGAAGTCATTCGAGACGGTCTCAGTGCGTGGGCTGGCAGGGCTGAGACTACATTCGGCGAGTGGAAGATCGTGATCGACGAAATCCCTGATGAAGAGTTGTCAAAGGAACTCAAGGCCACGGGCGGCTTTGCGATCACACACGTCGGTTGCCTTGTGCGGCAAGATGGAGAACGCTTCTCTCCCGCGGATGCCGAGGAATGCTTGAATGGTCTACATCCATTTCTCTCCTTTTGCTGTGGGAGATGGACGGGGCCGGCCCTTAGCGTTGGCTACGACAATGAGTCCAGCCCTTTGTTTCACGAGTGGGGGATGCCTAGAATTTCACCCTACCGAGCGGTTCGTGGCTGGCTAAGTGATCTGCACCGCAACGTTGTCTCTAACGTGTATCCGGGCTTTGCAGGTAGATGGTCCAACGAAACGTGGACACAAGCGATCAAGGACGCAATCTACTGGTACATCTTCGGAAACGCTCCCGGCGTCGCTATTGAAAACGGCGTGATCCTGGCGCACGTCGCTTTCGAGACTCTCGGGTGGATACTTTTTGTCGAGGACACCAAGGCGTTATCGATTGACGGTTACAAGCGTCTAGAAGCTGCAGACAAACTGCGCCTTTTACTAAACCATTGTTGCATTGGACTCGACGTGCCCAGCGAACTGCGCTCGCTTGGAAAGGCAGCGAAGGCGGAAAACTGGAACGATGGACCGGGTTCAATTGCGGCAGTTCGAAATGCCCACGTCCATCCAAGCCTCAAGAACCGTGCCCGACTTTCCAGAGCGGGTAGTGAAGCTGCGTACGAAGCATGGCTGCTCAGCATGCACTACCTCGAATTGATCTTGCTTCATCTGTTCGACTACCACGGCAAGTTCTCAAGTCGTTTGATCAGCGGGGTCTACAAAGGTCAAGAGGTGATGCCAGTACCCTGGGGTTCGTAGAAGTGTTGCGGCCTTCTGGCGGCGCGATGCGGCATGGCGTATCTACGATCACTCGCGGCCACAAGGCAGCGGTCGCGGGATTGACAACCGCGTCGACGCTGTGTCATCCTATCGAGTGGCAGTTGGGCTGTCAGCGAACCCGTCGACACCTGCGGGAGATGTTTCCCGCGCCATCGGAAGTGTAGATCGGGATCTCTTTTCACCTGGGAGAAGTATCATGGTCCGAACGAAACAAGCATCCGGCCTTCGCTGCACCATAGCGGCCGCGGCAATCGCGTTCTGCCTGGCCGCTACCGTTTTGCAGGCGGCGGACACCGCCGGCCAAACTACCGAACAAAGCCTGGCCCGAGAGATTCTGCAATCGACCGGCGTTCGGGGCGGCCTGATCGTTCACCTCGGCTGCGGCGACGGACGGCTCACCGCCGCCCTGCGACAAGGCGACGGCTACCTGGTGCACGGGCTGGACGCCGACGCGGAAGACGTCGAGCAGGCCCGGCGGTACATCGAGTCGCGCGGGCTGTACGGCAACGTGTCGGTCGACCGCCGCCGCGGCAACCGGCTGCCGTACATCGATAACCTGGTGAACCTGGTGGTCTGTGAAGACTTGGGTTCCGTCTCGATGGACGAGGTGATGCGGGTGCTTTGCCCTAAAGGCATTGCGTACGTCAAGCAGCGCGGGCAGTGGACCAAGACCGTCAAGCCGCGGCCCGAGGAAATCGACCAGTGGACCCACTACCTTCACGACGCCACGAACAACGCGGTCGCCCACGACGAGGTGGTCGGTCCGCCGCGACGCGTGCAATGGGTGGGCAGCCCGCGGTGGGCACGCCACCACGACCGCATGTCGAGCGTCAGTGCGGCGGTATCGGCCGGCGGTCGCGTGTTCTACATCTTCGACGAGGCGTCGCGTTTCTCGATCCTGGCGCCGCCGAAGTGGACGCTGATCGCCCGAGACGCCTTCAACGGCACCATCCTCTGGAAGCGTCCGCTGGGCCGGTGGCACACGCACCTCTGGCCGTTGAAGAGCGGGCCGGCCCAGTTGCCGCGGCGCCTGGTCACCGACGGCCGGCTGGTTTACGTCACGCTCTATCTCGACGGGCCGCTGGTGGCGCTCGACGCCGCGACCGGCGAGACCGTCCGAACCTATGAGCAAACCAAGGCGACCGAGGGCGTGGTCCTCTGCGACGGGGTGCTGTTGGCGATGGTCAACGCCGCCGACGAGAAGCCCGACTACGACGGCAGCCAACGGTTTGCCAAGGGCTACGGCGCCAAGTTCTGGGACGAGGCGCCCCGGCAGCTTACCGCGGTGCAGGCCGACACGGGCGAGGTGCTTTGGACCGCCGAGCAGCGCGTGCTGCCCGGTACGCTGGCGGCCCTTGGCGGGCAAGTCGTCTTCCACGACGGCGAGAGCATCGTCGCGCTGGACCAGGAAAGCGGCAAGCCGCTCTGGCGGTCCGATGCGGTGGCGCGCAGCCCGGAGATCCGCTCGTTCTACCTGCCCACGCTGGTCCTCTACCAGGACGTGGTCCTCTTCTCCGGCGGCGAGACGGCCGGCTTGCAGACGGGCTCCTGGTACACCAGCGGCAAGGACACGCTGACGGCCATGTCGGCCGAAACGGGCAAGGTGCTGTGGACTGCCTATCATCCCCCGTCCGGCTACCGATCGCCGGAAGATCTGCTGGTGGCCGACGGGCTGGTGTGGACCGGAGAGACGACCAGCGGCCGGGCCGTAGGGGTGTTTACGGGTCGCGACCCGCACACGGGCGAGGTCAAGCGCGAATTCGCCCCCGACGTCGACGTCTACTGGTTCCACCACCGCTGCTATCGCGGCAAAGCCACGGACAACTACCTGTTGATGGCCCGGGCCGGAACCGAGTTCATCGACGTCCGCCAACAGCACTGGGAGCCGCACCATTGGGTCCGCGGCGCGTGTTCTTACGGCGTGATGCCCGCCAACGGCCTGGTCTACGCGCCGCAGCACCCGTGTGCGTGCTACCTGGAAACGAAGCTCTACGGGTTCAACGCCTTGGCGCCCGCGCCGCCCGGCCCTCGCATCCCCGCGGATGCAACCGCCGACGTTCGCCTGGAAAAGGGGCCGGCCTACGGCCAGGTTCCCGCGACTCCTTCATCGTCCGATCCTTGGGATTCCCCCGACTGGCCCGCGTATCGACATGATGCCGCGCGCAGCGGGCGAGCGAGCACGTCGGTGGCTTCTGCGCTCAAACCGGCGTGGCGGACCCGGCTGGGAGGAAAACTGACCAGCCCCGTGATCGCCGACGGCAAGGTGTTCGTGGCCACCGTGGAGACGCACGCCGTCCACGCGCTGGACGCCAACTCGGGCAAACGGGTCTGGTACTACCGGGCCGGCGGACGCGTCGATTCGCCGCCGACCATCTACCGAGGACTGGTGCTGTTCGGATCGGCCGACGGCTGGGTCTACTGCCTGCGGGCGTCGGACGGGGCTCTGGCCTGGCGGTTCCGCGCCGCGCCGATCGATCAACGCCTCACGTCGTTCGAGCAGGTAGAATCGGTCTGGCCCGTCCACGGCAGCGTGCTGGTGCAAGCGGGCGCGGTCTACTGCGTTGCCGGCCGGTCGATGTTCCTTGACGGCGGGCTGCGCCTCTGCCGGCTGGATCCGGACAGCGGCAGCATACTCTCGGAAACCGTGATGGACGGCAAGGATCCCGCCACCGGCAAGGACCTCCACACGCACGTGAGCTGGCTGAACATGCCCGTGGGCCTGCCGGACATCCTCTCCAGCGACGGCCGGCTGGTCTATATGCGGTCGCAGCCGTTCCAACTCGACGGGACGCGGTTGCCCCTGGAGCCGTTTCCGAGCGGGCCGGACGCCGACGCCGGCGCTCCGCCCGCCACGCAGCGCGCCGACCACGCCCACCTGTTCAGTCCCACCGGCTTCCTCGACGACAACTGGTGGCACCGCAGCTACTGGCTCTACGGCAGCCGATTTGTGAGCGGATGGTGCGGCTATTTCCTGGCGGGCAAGACGGCCCCGGCGGGACGCATCCTGGTGTTCGACGACGCGAAGGTCTACGGGTTCGGCCGCAAGCCGCAATACTACCGCTGGACCACCCCGATCGAGCACCATCTGTTCGCCGCCGACAAACTGTCGGCCGATTCGGAGGCGTCGAGCACGGCAAGTCCCGGTGGGTCGCGCGTGCGGATCGAGAAGTCGGCCAGCCTCAGCCCGGCCGGCCAGCCGGTAACGGTCGAGGCCTGGGTCAAGGCCGAGAAGCCCGGCGGCGTGATTCTCGCCCGCGGCGGCGGGGCACTCGGCTACGTGCTCTATCTCAAGGGCGGGCGGCCGCATTTCGCCGTGCGCGGCAATGACGCGCTGCGCTCGGTTTCCGGCAAGCAGGCCGTGGCAGGGCGGTGGGTCCATCTGGCCGGCGTGCTCACCGCCGAGAAGCAACTGCAGCTCTACGTCGACGGCAAGCCGGCCGCGTCGGCCGAGGTGCCCGGTCTGCTCGCCGCCGATCCGCCGGAAGCCATGGAAATCGGCGCCGACGAAGGCTCCTGCGTGGGCGATTACAACGGCCCGTTCGGCTTCACGGGCCTGATCGACGAGGTCCGGGTTTCGCACCGGGCACTGAGCGCGGCCGAGATCGAGCGGCACGCTGCGGGCTCGACTTCCGCCGGCGGCGAAGATGCCGATCTGGTTCTCGCTCTGTCGTTCGACAAGCGGGGCGCGGTCGATGCGTCGGGCAACAAGAACGACGGCACGGTCGAGGGCGCCGTGCCGGTGCAGGGGAAGATCGGCCAGGCCCTGAAGTTCACCGGCGGGCCCGTGCGGCCGGCCGGATTCCGGGTCAAGCATCACTGGACGCAGCAACTGCCGCTGTTTGCCCGGGCGATGGTCCTGGCCGACGGGACGCTCTTCATCGCCGGGCCGGCCGACATGGTGGACGAGGACCAGGCCTTCCGGCAGATCGGGGATCCGCAGGTGAAACAGGGGCTGGCTCGCCAGGCCAACGCCCTGGAAGGCAAGCAGGGCGCCGTGCTCTGGGCCGTCTCGGCCGCCGACGGAGAGAAACAGTCCGAACTACCGTTGGACGCGCCGCCCATCTTCGACGGCATGGCCGCGGCCGCCGGGCGGCTGTATATGGTCACCACGGACGGCCGCGTGTTGTGTCTTGTCGGGCGATAACGGTCGGCGTCGACATCGGGGAATTCGAGGTTGAAACGAGGTCGTTACGAAGCTGCGACCGGTGGTCGCCGGGCTGATCCGCTTTCGTTTCGCCGGCAGCCAAGCTCCCGCGCTTCTGCCAGTCGAAACCGCAAGCGTGGCGTGACGAGCTAATCGCCCTCCTGCCTCCCGCCAAAACGCGGGATCGAAGCGGAATCCCTGCTCCGGGGGGGGCTTCGTTTGGAATCAGGGATTTCTGGAGGGGATGAAGGGCCGACTCGCTTGATCTGCTCGCTGAAGCGGCTATGATCGGAGTCACGCTTTTCTGGCAAGTTGTCATTCGCTTGCCGGAGATCGAACTCATGCGATCTTGGTCGAGTTCTTGCCGCAACGACTCTCAACAGCGGCGTTCGGGCAGAAGGATAAGCCTGAACGGCTGCCGCTCTCGCACCGTCGTTTTGTCCCGGTCCATTACGCAGTGCAGTCGGAGAAGGAGACGTTCCATGAATCCCGTCACCTCGTTTCCCCGCACGAATTGGCTTTTGTCAGCACTGGCGCCGGCGGGCGTCCTCGCGACGTTACTCGTTTGGGTGGCCCCGGCGTCCGGCGCACTGGACATCATTCCGGTTTTCAACGCGCAGGCTTCCGCGTCGCCGGGGTTCGACCCGACCGGTGCGGGACTGATCAGCCTGTTTGCGGAGGCCGAGTCGATCTATGAGGATATCATCTACGACTCGCACACGCTGAAGATCAACTTCTGGTATGAGGACCTTACCGAAGAGACTCTGGGGATACACTCTTTGGTCTCCCAGGGTGGCAACCCATGGCGGGAAACGGCGTGCAACATCCGCATCGATGTCTTTGAAACGGATCGAGTGACCGAGCGCCCCTGGTTCATTGACGGCTCGCCGGACAACCACGACGAGTTCCACATGGTTCAGACGCTCTACCGCGACCTCGACCCGAATGACCAGGCCCGCCAATTCAACGGCGACGTACCGGACGTGTTCGAGGCGGCCTATAGCGGCGCGGCCACCGACCCGGCCTCCATAGGCCGGATTGACATGTTGACCATCATTCTCCACGAGATCGGCCACGGGTTGGGAATGTCCGCGTCGAATCACGCCACGACTGCCGAGACCGGTGACCTCGATTACGACGTGGATCCGGGTTTCGTGGGGGGCGCCGCCATGGCGGTCCGGTGCGTCTCGGAGGACAACGTCGAGCACCTGCGGGGCGCCGATATGTTGATGCGACCGCGGTGGTTCTACGATCTCCGCAAGCTGCCCAGCCAGGCGGATCTCTTCGCCATGGCGTCCGGGCACGATTACGGCATCGTGCTTCCGGCCCGTCAAGACTATCTTGGCGGGTGGGAGTTTACCGATCCGGACAACTGGATCGGCGTCGGAATCAACCACCTCGCCCACGCCTACGTCCGGCGGAACGGCGGCCCGGCGCCCTACGCCGTCACGCAAACCGATTACAACATGCGCAACCTGTCCATCCTCGAAGGCTCCTGGGTCACGACCGACGACACGATGACCATTTACGAGACGACGACCGTCGACGGCGCCGACGCCACCGCGGGTGACTCGCGGATCCGCATCCAGTCCAACGGTTTGCTCAACACGACTGATCTCCACGTCGCATTCGGTGGGGTGGTCCAACTTATCGGCGGGACCCTCGACGTCGAGCACGACGCCGATGTGGACCTTGGCGGGAGGATCCAGGGCTACGGTACGGTGGTCGTCGACAACTACCTGTCCAACAACGGACGCATCGCCCCCGACGGCGGCCAGTTGTACCTCACCACCAACGTGCCGGGCACCGAGGCCATATGGGACCTCGACGGCGGGGGTGGTGGAACGGTCGACGCAGCCGACGGCAATGTCGATGTCCACGGCTCGCACGTCGGCTGGTTCCACGGAACCATGATCATCGGCCAGGGCAGGTACGTCTCGATGGACCGCGCGTGGGTACTGGCCGACGACGGCCTGGTACAGTTCAACGGAGCCGAAGGGAGCCCGGCAAGGCTCCTCGGCACCGGCCGGAAGGATATCCGCGGCGAGTTGGAGGTCAACGGCGATGCGGTGATCGACAGCCCCGTCCTCTTCATCGGCCCCGAAGACGGGGGCGACCTCGACGTCAGAATCATCGATCCGTCGGACCGCCTCACCGTGACCGGGCCGGCCACCTTCCGAGGCGGCCGATTCTACGGCGACGGAACGCTCGTCCAGGCCAGCGACTTTACGGTCGAGATCCCCACGGTCATCACCACCCACACGTTCGACTGGGGCAACAGCGATTTGGGACAGAGAAACGACATGATCGTAGAAGCCGGTGCGTCTATCGAGGTCCGCTCATCGCTGACCGGAACGCCGGACAACGAGTACCGCGGGAATATCTACCTTCAGAACGGCACGCTGGAGGTCAACACGGCGGCCCCCTGGACGCTGCCCGTGATGGCGCCGGACAGCGACCTCCCACAAGGCATGCTGATCCTCGGCGCCGCGAAGAACAAGGCCCCTTCGACCGTAGCAGGCCAGCAACTGACCGTGGGTGGCACGGTGCGGGCTTACGAGGGGCTCAGCGTGATCGACGCGCCGTTTGTCACCACGCCTACGGCGACCATCGCCGTCTACGCCGAAGCCGAACTCGAGCTTCGTCGGTCCACGTGGTTCAACGGCGGAACGATCTCCGGCGATGGAGGCATCCGCCAGATCGGCGACGCCCGGGTCGTCGGCTCGACCCAGATCGCCACGAGCTACTACGACTTCGACGGCGACGACGCGACGCCCTCGCGGACGACGATCGACCCCAACGTGATCCTGGAGATCAATTCCACTTCCATCGAAAACGGCGGAGCCGACAGCTTCGATGGCGTGGTCCACGTCAACGGCGGTAGGCTGCCGGTCAATCTCCCCTTCCCGCGCTCGTGGACCCTCGGTGAGTCGGGGGCGATGAACTTGACGTACGCCGGCGGTTTTCCCATCGTAACCGGGTCGCCGCTGGTCGTCTCCGGTAACGTCACGACCGTCGGAAGGAGTTCGTTCCACTCGGCCGTTCGGTTCCGCAAGTCGGCCAACGTCGTGGCGACGGCCTGGAACGACGTCCTGGAACTGCGCGGTCACACGGACTACGAAGGCGGCAGTTACACCGGCGGCGGCGGCATCATCCAGCACGCCGACGCGTTTGTCAATGCGCCGACCAGGATCGACCTGGGCTTCTTCGATATGGACGGCCCCCCGGACGCCAACGGGGACGAGAACACGTTCATCGAGTTACACTCCGATCTGGCACTGATGGTCGACCGGATCGATACCGGCGGAAATCGCTTCGATGGAGAGTTGGAGATCACCGATCCGGCCAAGCTGACCGTCAACACCCCCATGCCGTGGACCATGGCCGGCAGCCTGACGGTGGCCGGCCCGGCCGGCACCCAGGCCACCGTGGCCGGGGCGGAGGTCGTCCTGCAAGCCGACGTTCACATCGAACCGAAGAATCTGCTGCGGTTCCACGCGGACGTCTCCGGCCCCGGCAACTTCGTCGGCGGGGGCGACTACGAGATCCTCGGCAACTACAACCCGGGCAGCAGCCCCGCCGTGATCACTTCGGGCGGCAACGTCTTTTTTGCCAATTCGGCCCGGCTGATTCTGGATATCGGCGGCACGGACGTGGTTCCGGTTCCCCAGTATGATCGGCTCGTGGTCGCTGGCGACGTGGTGCTCGATGGAACGGTAGTGTTTCGCTTCATCGATGACTTCGTCCCCCGGCAGAACGACACGTTCGACGTGATTGTGGCAGTGGGAGCCGGGGCCAGCATGCTTGGCGACGAAGATATCGTCATCGAGAACCTCGCAGCCGGGTTCCAGTACGATGCGGGGTTCAAACCGGTCATGGGCCTCAACGTTTTCCGGCTCACCGCTCTCAGCGATGCCGTACTTGCCTCTTCCATCGCCGGCCGCCACATCTTCTACAACAACTCGGTGTTCGATCTGCCGGCTGACGGCCGCACGGACGACGACGCCGTGGCGCCCGACAAACAGGCCTTGCTGCCGGGCGAAACGGCCACGTCGGACAACTACACCAGCTACGACAAGGGCATCAACGGCATCATGGTCGACGTTGACGGCCTGACCGGCACGCCGACGAGCGATGACTTCCGGTTCAAGGTGGGCAACGACAACGACCCCGACGGCTGGGACGACGCCCCGGCGCCGACCGACGTGTTGGTGGATCTTGGCGAGGGCGTCAATCAGTCGGACCGGATCACGATCCTCTTCGAGGACGGCGCCGTCATGAACCAGTGGCTCCAGGTGACCGTGCTGGCCACTGAGGAGACCGGCTTGGAACTGGCCGACGTCTTCTATTTCGGCAACGCCGTCGGCGAGTCGGGCAATCTCGGCAACGAAGCGCGGGTCAACGCCGTCGACGCCCTGCTGGCGCGGAACAACCCGCGCTCGATGGTCGACCCGGCCCCGATCGACTTCCCCTACGACTTCAACCGCGACGGCCGCGTCAACGCCGCCGATATGCTGGTGGCCAGAGGGCATCAAACCCACATGCTCGACGGATTGAATCTGATCACCGCCCCCGCCAAGGCGACCGGCGGCGTACTCGACACCCAGGTCGTTCCCGAACCGGGCATGCTGGCCATGCTGATGGCCGGCGTGCTGGGCTTGCTGTTAAGAGCCCTTGCTCGACGCCGATTCAACTCGGCGCCGTAGCACGATCCCGCATGTCTCACCATAGTGTGCCACTGCTTCGCAGAAGCAGTGTGTCTGTGAGGGTTTGCGGCCGGTACAGCTTCTGCGAAGCAGTGGCACACCGTCAATGATCGTCCCCTGACTGGTGAGACATGCAGACTATTGAATAGGCGCCATCAGACGCGCCAGTCGTACCGCCAGGCGGAACCAGAACGGCCGGCGTTTGAGTTCGTCGGCGTCCGCCGGCTTGCATTGGGCCAGGTCGCGGGTGAGCATCGCTTCGACCTGGCCGGCGAAACGGCGATCGTCCACCACGATGGTGATTTCGAAGTTCAGCCGGAACGAGCGGTTGTCGAGGTTGGCCGTTCCCACGGCGGCCAGGTCGTCGTCGACCAGCAGCACCTTGTTGTGCATGAACCCCGGCTGGTACCGATAGATCTCCACCCCGGCCTGCTCCGCCTCTTCGAGGAACGAGAAGGAGGAGAGATAGACGAGCAAATGGTCGGGCTTCTGGGGCAGCACGATCCGCACGTCGACGCCGCGCATCGCCGCCAGCTGCAGCGCGCAGATGACGTGCGAGTCGGGAACGAAGTAGGGGCTGGCGATCCAGAGGCGATGCCTGGCCGAGTTGATCGCGTGGACGAAGAACATGCCGCACGTTTCCAGCAGGTCGGCCGGCCCGCTCGGCAGCACCAGCACTTTCTGGTCTCCGCCCTCGGCGGCGGTGAGGGACCAGTCCAGCTTGGGCAACTCTCCGGTAGCCCAATACCAGTCTTCCAGAAACGCCAGTTGCACGGCCTGGACGGAAGGGCCGGTGAGCTTCAGGTGCGTATCGCGCCAGGGGCCAAATTTCGGACTGCGCCCCAGGTACTCGTCGCCCACGTTCAACCCGCCCACGAACGCCACCCGCCCGTCCACGATGACGATCTTGCGGTGGTTGCGAAAATTGAGTTGGAAGCGGTTGAGGCGGCCGCGCGTGGTATGGAACGAGCGGATGTCGACTCCCGCGCCGTGCAACTCGTTAATGTACGCGTTGGGCAGGCGGTGGGAACCGATCTCGTCGTAGAGGAAAAAGACGCGGACGCCCGCCGCGGCCTTGGCCATCAGCCGCGACTTCAGCTCCCGGCCGAGATCGTCGTCGCGGACGATGAAGAACTGGACCAGGATGTAGTCTTCCGCGTCGTCGATGGCGTTGAAGATGGCCTCGAACGTCGCCGTACCGTCGACGAGCAGCTCGGCCCGATTCTGGAGCGTGAACCGCATCAGCGCCAGGGATTCCAGGACTTCGTGCTCGGGATGTGGCCGATCGGAGATCAGGCCTTCGCGCAGCGCGTCTTCCTCCAGATCATCGACGAGCCGGTGGATCTCCAGGTTGCCGCTGCGCCGCGCCTTGACGTAGCCCTGGAACTTGCTGCGCCCGAAAATCAAGTACAGCGGCAGGGCGAGGAAGGGAAAGCTGACCAAACCCACGGCCCAGGCGACGGCCCCTTGGGACGTACGGGCCTGCATCACGGCGTGCACCGCCGCGGCAATCCCCATCAGCTCGAACGCGGCGACGATCAAGCCGGCCAGCGTGATTTGATACACGTCCATATGCGACGCCTCCGCGTCTTGGCGGTCAGTTCTCAGTGGTCAGTGCTCAGTTGTCGGTCTTTGCCTTGATCTGGGTTGACGGAGAATGCGGCACTCTTGTTGCTCCACTGCTTTCCGGGCGACGTACACCGATTAGCTTGAACGTCGTCAAGTTTCTGACAACGAGGCTCCGCCGTCGGCACGAGACGCCTGCCGCGCATAACGGTTAGGAATCAGGGATTGGGGTGACGGTTCCAGGTCAAAACGGCTCACCAATCCGTGTCCCCCAATCCCCAACCCCTAACTCCTATCCCCTTCTCCTCTTCTTGCAGGCATGACGCGCTGGGAGGGAAGCCAAAAAGCCAGGCCTGATCACCGAGAACTGACCACTGAGAACTCTACTCCGGGAATGTCGACGCATCAACCACTTGCGACGTCCACGATCCGGTATCCTGACGCCGTAGAATTGGGGCACTGTACCTATTATGCGGTCTGGGATGGTCGCGTGCGCAAGGGGTGTATATCTTACCAGTCGGGAGTGATCGGGAAGGCACGGAAATCGTTGGCCAGGACTCGCAGCATATCGAGGTTCCAGACCAGCAGACACGCGAACAATACACCGGCGACCGCCAGCACGGTCCTATTCTTGCCCGCCCAACGCGCCGCCGCCAAGTACAGCACCGGTACGAAGGGCATCAGGTGTTTCGTCTGCCGCCAGTCGATCAGGCTAAACACCACCGCGACCAGCAGCACCCAGAGGACCCAAAGGCCGGGCGCGCCGCGCCAACCGAGTTTTGCCTCGTCGAGCCCGGCGGAATCATGCCGGCCGTTCCGCGTCGCACAGAGATACGCCAAAGCAGCGACTCCCAGCGGCAGCAACACGTAGCCCGTGTGTCCCCAGAACTCCAGCCAAAGGCCGAGAACCGTGGGGTAGCCCTGGTAGTTGAACGGATTGTAGTGGGTCATTCGATCGACGCCGTGCATGCGGACGTAGTCGACCCAAAACGACTCGGCATGGATGGCCAGGCCGTAGACCCAGAAAGCGACGGTCCCCAGCGCGAAGCCGACCACCACCGGATGCACCATGGCCTTGACGACGCGCTTCCCGACGTGGACCCTTTCGATGCGGAAGAATTCCCAGACGACCAGGGCCGCCGGCAGCAGGATCAGTTTGTTGTTGGCCAGTGCGGCGAATCCGCCGGCCAGCAGGCAGTCGATCCAGGCGGCTCTCGAACGGTCCGAAGTGCGCCGCTCGACGGCCAGCAGGATCTGAACCATGGCAAAGGTGGTGATCGCGAAGAACCCGCCATAGCTGGACCGCACAAAGACCTCGGGGCTGGTGAAATAGGCCGAGGCCGCCAACACGGCGAACCACCCGCGACCGGCGATACGCAGGATCCAGCATCCCAGCAGTGCGACGGTCATGGCCGCCAGGAAGATATTGGGGGTGCGAGTCTCCAGGCGTCGCGGTTCGCGATGATAGTCGTCGTAGAGGATCTGGACCTCCAACTCGCGTGCCGGGAGCAGGTCCGTCCCTTTTGGCAGCGGAGGCTCGATCACGTAGTTCCCCCGACGTTGGCCGACGATGCGGTGCCGCGTGGCACCTTCTTGAAACTCGCCCAGATCGCGAACGAGCCGATGATCCTTCAGACGACGAAACTGCCGGACCACCGGCTCGACGGGAACGCCCGACTCGGCCAGTTCGGCGCGGCTCGTGGCTTCATCGAACCGGGCGAGGTAGTCTAGCTGGTCGAAGTAAAGCAGCGAGGCCGCTTCGTAATAATTCAACAACAGCGGGTGGGCGAAGTAGTAGAGCGTGTTCCGGTCCGTGACCACCTTGGGCTCGAATCGGGTCAGCAGTGCATAACCGGGGCCCTGGATGTCGAGGTCGTGGTCCTGCATCGAGGGCACGGTCCGCGTGGCGCCGACGAAGAACAACAGATACGCCACCGCGAACAACCCCACGGCCAGCGGCCACTCGTTCCGCCGCCATTGGATTCCGCAGCCCGGCGGCCCGCCCGCCACGACGTTCAGCACGATGGCTAGGTTCGTGAGCACCCACGTGGCGTTCCACGCCAGCGATGCGTCGGCCGCTGCACCGACCAGGTGGCTGGCCACAATCGCCATGGCCAGCACCCCCAGCGAGCCGAACATGGGCCAGAGCAGGCTTCCGCGTGACAGCCAGCCCCGACCGATCAGGGCCCCGACCAGCGGAAGCCCGGGCACCAACATCAGCACCGCGCCCACGGCCAGCGATCGAACCAGCGGCAAGTCGACCAGCGTCCAGCCGGGGTGGCAGAGCAGGAACGGCAGGTTCAGCGCCACGGCCATCGCCACGTAGCCGCACGCCCGCGACTGCCGCAGGGCGCTCCAAATCAGCAAGGATCGTGCGGCGAGCCGCGTCCTCGTTCGCGCTGGTCCGCTCGTCCCGCCGCCGACCGCCAACGCCAGCAGACAGCCCAGCAGCGTGACGCCGGAGAGGGCCGCACCCCAAAGAAAGACGTCGGGCAGGTAGTAGAATACGACTTCCCGATCGTCGGCATCGACGGCGATCGAAACCAGCCCCTCGGGACTCCGCTCGGCGGGCAGTCGTTCGATCGCACCGGCCGTGTTGCGGCGAGCCGCCTTCCAGCCGGGGAAGTAGTTCTGATTCAACACCAACCGGTCGGGCGTATCGGTCTGCACGGCGACGTTCACCCGCGACATGGTCCACTGGAGGATCCGGGCCCCGGCGTCGGCACCCTCCAAATAGGCTTCGCCGCGGTAGTCCGGATCGTGTTCGAGCCGAATCTTGCCGCGCGGGATGGCGATGTTCTCGTATTCCCGCAACACCCCCGAGTTGTCCTGCAGGTACGGATAATGCGCGCTGTACATCGCCGCGTAACGAGCTTCGTCTTCGGCAAAGCGTTGGGAAAACGGTTTCCCTGCGGGACCCGGCGGGGGCTGCTTCGGGCAGACGAAGATCTCGGAGAACAGGGCCCACCCGAGCACGGCCAATTCCACGTAAATGACCGAGGCCACGCCGAACTCCACCAGCCGCCGCAGCCACGCACCGCCCACGCGCTGGCTCCAACGCCCAATACGATCGACCCCGTATCCGCTGCAGACGGCCGCCGCAAACAACACGGCGACCAGGAATCGGGAGGGAACCTGCAGCGAGCCGTACATGGGCAACAGCTTCCACAGCGCCCAGAAGTTCACCGGCAGTCCGGCCCCCATGACCACCAGCCCGGCCACGACGCCGACCGCGACCAGCGGCCATTGCCGGCGAAACGAAACGACCAGTCCCAAGGCGGCCATGGCCAGCCCGAGCCAGGTGACGTAGCACCCGTACTCGTGCCAATCATGGGTCATTCCCAACTCGTCGAGTTGCCAACGCATCGGTTTCGGCACGGGAGAAAGCTCGCGGCGGATCAGCTCGCCGGACAGCACGTAGTCCCGCGTCTTCTCCCCGCTGGGTACCGTCGTCTCGGTATGGGTCGTCTCGAGCGATTTCCCTTCAGGCGTCTTCAAGGTCAGCGTGGTCGTGCCGGTGGATCCCTGGGTGACGGCCATGCGCACGTCGCCGTCTTTGGGAACCTGGACGTAGAGATTGGCACGCCGCGTTGTCTCGCTTTCCCCGGGCGGGCGGCCGCTGACGTCCAGCGAAGTCGTGACCAGCCGGGGGCCGCCTTGCGCTCTGGTCTCGGCTTCCACCTGCGGCGATTCCATCTGAAACAGATACGGACAATTGGCAACTTCGACTTTGCACCAATCGGCGGTCGTGTTCACGAGGACGTCGAGCCGCACCCAATCGGCCGCGGAGCCGACCTCGCCGGGCCCGCCGCCGAGAATCGCTTCCCTGCGAATGCAGAACACGCCCCAGTGTTGCCGGCTGCGCGGTAGCACGTCGGCGTGAATGGCGTCCAGCAACACATCCTTGCCGCGCCTCACCGTCAGCCTCGATGCTCCGGCGGCATGGCGATTGACGACACAGTTTACCGCGCCCTGCTCGGGTAATTGCAGGTAGACGGTTGCCTGCCGCGTGGCCAGTTTTCCCGGCTGGGGGTTCTCGATGCCCAGCACGCCACCGCTGGGTGGAAGCGAGCTTAGTCGTGCGGGCGTTCGGTCGGGGGCGTCCGGCCCGTCGTAGAACAACAGATGTTCCACGTCCGCAAACCTCACTTCCGACCAATCGGACGTCGTGGCCAGGGTCACCTCCAGCCGGTGCCACTTCAGCGTTTCGTACGGTTTTGCGGTCGAGAGGCTTTGCGCGGGAAGGAGTCGAATCAACTCGTCGACGGACGGATTGCGGACGTCGCGGGTCTGCCGATAGAGGGCCGCCTGGCCGGGGTCGAGCCACATGCGGGGGAGCATGGCGGGCGCCACCTGCTCGTGCTGCTCGGTCTTGCGAGGGTTGGCCTGGAGAAACTCGAGCCGGGGAAACAATACCACGGCGCACAGCAGCAAGGTCAAGGCCGTCAATACGCCGTAGCTTGCCACGGTCCGCCACGAACCGGTGCGAACACTTTCCAGCACGGCCCAAATGCCCAACAGGGGCGTGAAGATCGCCACGATGTAGATCGACCCGTACAGCCAACCCGAGGCCAGCACCAGGGCCCCGAAAACCACAAAGCGCCAATCGTCTTTCGCGCGCACCAGGCACCAGAGGACCCAGGGAATCAAGCCCAAGGCGCACCACTCCAGGTGCCCTTCGGTCACGTGCATCGTGAAATGGGCGCTCATCATCAGCACCACGCCGCCGATGAAGCAGCCGGCCGCCGACACGTTCCAGCGGCGCAGCAGGGCGGCCATGCCCGTGGTACCCAACGCCACAAACAACACCACCCCCAGCCGCAGTCCCCACGGCGCCCCCAGCGCGAGCGTCAGCAGGTACCAGGGGGAAAAGGCGGGGCAGTGGGGGTGTGCCAGCAGCACGTTGCCGCCGTTGACGTAGGGATTCCACAAGGGCAGCTGGCCGTCGCGCAGCATGGCCGGCCGCGGCGTGGCGAAGCGAAACGTAAACTGGTCCCAGTCCGCCCGCCCCCACTGATCCGGCCCGGTCAGCAGGCACGCGCCGTAGACAAACGAGGCCAGCACCAGCAATCCGCATACACACCAGGCCGAGCGTGTCATCCTGGGCAGGCTATCGCGAACGGGACCGTTTTCGTTGAGGAGTGGTTGATTCACCGGAAATGTGGACTTCGCTGTTTGGCCGAAGTGTTCGCGGCCACGCTAATACTACCGCGATGGGTTGAATGGAGTTGGGAAAGGGCCTCGGTTGTCAGTTTTCAGTGATCAGTTTTCAGTGATCAGTTTTCAGTGATCAGTTTTCAGTGATCAGTTTTCAGTGATCAGTTTTCAGTGGTCAGTGGTCAGTTCTTGCCTCGATCTGCAGTAACTGGGAACACGGCAGGTTTGCTGCTCCACCGCCTCGCGGGCGAACTTCAGCACGAGCCGCAAAGCCGGGGCTGATCACCGATCACTGATCACTGAAAACTGACCACTGATAACCGAAAACTGACCACTGAAAACTTCACTTGGTAAATGTTTCGACAATCACCGCTTGCGACGTCTGCCGTCCGGCAGCCCGCGCTGCCGGACCAGGTGCGACGATTAATCCTTCTCTTGTGGGGAAATCTCCGCGACGGCCGCATGCCACGCCGCCATGCCGAGGGTCAGCTGGCGCAGGTATTCCCGTTCTGGCTCGCCCAGGCCCGCGTCCGCTTCTGCCGACTCTCGCAGGTGATAGATGAGATCCAAATAGGCCGCTTGATACGTACTTGAGCCCGTGCTGAATTGTCGCAGGTATTCGACCAGCCGCTCGGTCAGGAGGTAGCCGGGCAACTCCTGCGTCAGGTCGGCCAGGTGGTCGTGTGGATTGCGCTTCTGCTGAACCAGCGGAGGACCGCAGAGCACGTAGTCGCCGCGCCCGTCGGCGATCGTCCGAAGGAAGTAGCTCATCCAGATGTCGTCCATCCGCCCGATCCGATAGCCGCGAATCGGGTCAAGCATCACCGGCAAGTACATCACCGGCAAGAGGGAGGCGTCGAAGGCGGAGTTCTGGCTGTTGATGGGGCACCAGGTTCCGCGGTCCAAGGCGCAAGTCCGCCGCCCGTCGATCGCGTCCATCCCCACCACGTCGATCGGCTCTTCGAGATGGGCCGTGGCGTCGACGTCGGGGGTCCCCAGCCACAGCCCGGCGTTGGCCACCGCCCGGACTTCGGCCGTGCGCACCCCGTGGCCGCCGGTTTGCCAATCCTGCCGCGACTTGGGGTAACCGCGGTGGTAAAAGCGACGCGGCGGATCGCTGAGCAGACGCTGGCAGACGTTCCACCAGCCGGACGGATGGCTGACCAGGGGCACTTCCACCCGGCGGCCGACGGCCAGGTGGTGTCCGATGAAATCGTCGTCCGTCATGAAATTGTCGTCGTCCACCGAAATAATCACCTCGGCGCCGTGCATGGCCGCGTACAGGTAACCGACGTTTCGCCGTTGGATACAATCGTAACGCACGAACAGGTCCAACGCCGGCCAACGCCGCAGCAGCGTCCTTTGGGTCGGCAGGTCGAGGTAGACCACGTCGGCCCTATGACGGCGGCCCAGGTCGGTCAGGAAATCGGCCACTTCCCCGGGCGTCTTCCGATCGCCGACGACCACCAGACTCACCTGCTCGGCGTGGCCGTGCTGCTGGGCGTTGTCGAGCACCTCGGCGAGGAACCGGGGGATCTGGATGGTCGTGGTCACCACGGCCACGCGCCGTCGATCGTCCTGCCGTCGAGGGCCGCTCTCACGAGGACCTTCTATCGCGCTCACTGCTTCACCCTTGCCGGTTGCTGACCAACGACTCGTACAGGAATGATTTCCCGTGTGCGGAGGGGGCCAGTCCCATTTTCGCTCCGCGAAAATCGGGACAGTCCCCAAGCGGTTCTCCTACGAGTCCTGAGGAAACGTCGTCGGCAGACCCGGATGGCCAGCAGCAGGCATAACACGACCGCCAACGTGACCGGCGTACCCGGCTCGGGAACGAGCACGTTTCCGCCGTAGGCTCCCTCGTATAATTCCGGCAGGTAACCGTCAGGCAATGCGTCGCTCGTGTCGATCGCCAGATCCTCCGACGTCAACCTGAAATCGAACGCGTCCTGGATAACCTCATCGGCAATTTCTTCGGGGAATTTGCCGACATAGGGCCCCCTGCCGAAGAGGTTCGTGGCCAGGATGGCCTCGACGTCGCCACCGGTGACCAGGCCGTCGCCGGTGAAATCGCCGTCGAGCCAATCGGCGGGTTGGCCCGTGCCGAACTTGCCGGCGGCCAGGATGGCCTCGATGTCGCCGCCCCCCACTTCCCCATCCCCGTTCGTGTCGCCGTCGGCTGCCTGGAGCAGAGTCACGTTGACGGCGTCGTCGGCGTAGCCGATGCCCTGGTGGAATACGCCGAGCCCCAGATGTTCCCCCGGGTCGGGCTGACGGGTAAACGCGCCGCGAACCGCTTCGGCGCTGATGACCGTCCGAACCTCGTAACCGATGGTCGGCAACTGCTCGACCGCTTCCACGTCCAGCGCGGAATAGGGGATCAATACGACCTCACCTCCCGCCGCGATCCGCCCGTTTGCCGCGCCGTCGACCTGGCACGTGAATTGAGTATTCTCCATGGCCAGCGCGTCGTCCACGTTCAACGTGCCGCCCGGAGCAATCCTCAGCGTGGCGTCTTCAAGTTCCACGGACCTCACGTTGAGCGTTCCCCGAACGTCCAGCGTACCGTTGGTGACCCCCGCGTCGGTGACCACCTCCAGTGTATTGCCGGCGTAAACCGCCACGCCGCCCCGGTTGCGGACCGTTAACGAATAGGCGCCGCTGTCTGCGGTAACCGCGACCGTGTGGTTTTGCACGATCACACTGGTCGGCACGTCGGGAGTACTGCCCGCAGGGCCTCCGCTCCAACGGCCGGGGGAATCCCAGTCGCCGTCGCCCGGGCCGATCCACGTCAGGACCGGTTCGGGCAGCCGGATCAAGGACTCGCCGTCCATGGCCGCGGCGATCTGGTCGACGTAGTGGGGAACGAACGTGTCGGCCGAGCCGACGGTGACCGGATAGCCTCCACTTTGCCACATCAGCCAGTGAATTCCGACCAGTGCAGGTGTGTCCTCGTAGATCACGAAGCTTGGGCCTCCCGAATCGCCGCGTTGAAGATACGATTCGTCGGCACCGACCCCGCCCGGGTTATCGTAATCGAAAAGGAAGGCCATGCCCGTGGATCCGCGGTCGTCGGTCATCAATTGATAGCTGTCCGGATCGATCGTATTGCGCCCCAGGCTGACATTGGAGGGGGAAGGTGGCGCACTGGACAGGCCGAACGTGTAAATCACGCGGTGGTCGTAGTCTTCGTTTCGGGGCAGCGAGAGGACGGGATACTTGGCGATGTTTCGACCCACGGGTTCCGTCAACTTACCCAGCCAGAGGTCCGTGCCGGCGATTTGCCTGCCGGACTCCACCCTGCGAGTCTCCACCGGCCCATACGGATTGTTGGTTTCGTAGAAGAAGAGCCAGCTGCCGGGATGCGCGTGGTTGGCGCTGAGGAAACAGCTTGGCGAGACCATGGTGGCCCATTCGGCGTACTTTCCCACGCCGGACCAATTGTACGGATCGCCGATGAAAGCCTTGTTCGGGTCCGACGGGTCATAGAACCGGTCGTGTCGATATGGTGCGTAGGACTGAATGATCATCGTTGCCCGCGCAGTAGATCCCAGCACGGAAAGCAGCACGGCGATAATCAGCCAGAACCTCAACATTGCACTGTCGTCGGTTCCCACGTGGAGTATATAGCCTAACCCTTAATATACTCGTAAGTTGCGAAATTACAAGGGCCCCAAGCCGGGACGCGGCCCAGGAAGGACCGGCCCTACGTGCGAACGCGGTGGATATCCTGTGCTTGAGGCCCCGAATATACCGTTCGCTTCCGGCACGCTCCGGTTGTCGCCCCCCCTTTGGGACACTTCCCGGGCAGGGCCTCGCGTATTATCATAAAACGTTTGCGGACCTGTCGGTCGAGGTGCGGCAAACGCTTGCAGAGCCATCGCAGCGAGTCGGTCCATCGTGCCTGGAATCATCGAGGGAATCGTTCGGGGCAAGCGGAACACAAGATGAGCAGACGCAGATCACTTGTCACCGGCGGATGCGGCTTTGTGGGGCGACATTTCGTCAAACGGCTCCTGGAGCAAGGTGATCGCGTCACCGTGGTGGACGATCTCTCGGCAGGGCTGGCCCCGCAAGACTGGCCCCCCCACTTGCAGGCTCCCAGTCGGTTCGAAAACCACTTGACTGTCCACGTCGCCGACTTCAGAGAGTTCTGCAAGGAAGCATCCCCGGATTTCGACCTGATCGTTCACCTGGCCGCGGTGGTGGGCGGGCGGCTGACCATCGAGGGTGACCCCCTGAAGGTCGCCACCGACCTGGCCATCGACGCCACGTTCTTCAACTGGCTCGTGAAGCGACCGCCCCGCCCGCGAAAGGTCCTCTATTTCAGCTCCTCGGCCGTCTATCCGATCAGCCGGCAGACGGCGGCTTGCCACGGTCCCCTGGCTGAATCCTTGGTCCGGTTTGATGAAACGCCGCTCGGTTTGCCCGACACGACCTACGGGTGGTCGAAGCTCAGCGGTGAATTCCTCGCCCAGCATGCGGCCAGGCACTACGATCTCGACGTCGTGATCTACCGGCCTTTTTCCGGTTACGGCGAGGACCAGGATTTCAGCTACCCTTTCCCGAGCATCGTTCGCCGCGTCGGCAGGAAGGAGTCGCCTCTTGTCGTCTGGGGAAGCGGCGATCAACTCCGCGATTTCATCTACATCGAAGACGTGCTGGACGCCGTGTTCGCCAGCCAGAGCCGTCTGCAGCCCGGCGACGTGTTGAACCTCGGCTCGGGCGTCGGCACTTCGTTCAAGCAGCTCGCGGAACTCGCCTGCAACGTGCTCGGTCACACGACGGAAATCGTCGGCGACACTTCCAAACCGGAGGGTGTGTTTGCCCGCGTAGGGAACTGTGACGCCATGCTCGAGCACTACCGGCCGACGACGTCTCTGCAGCACGGAATAGAAACGGTATATGAGTATCAGCACGCTCAGGGACTCCTGGCCTAGGTGCGCGGGTTCGACGCGGAGAGGGTGAATGACGGCAACACTCAGCACGAGACTGCGAACGCTGAGCTTCCTGCTGATCGTGCTGGTCGTGTTCCTTCATGCGGTGAACACGACGATCCTCGTCCCGGGACTCCAGGACGCCAGCCTGTCGGTTTCCCTGCCGTTGTACGTTCAGCAGTTTATCAATCAAGGCATCACGAGGATTGCGGTTCCCCTGTTCTTCGCGATTTCCGGCTATCTGTTCTTCTGCAGCTTCCAACCGACGGCCCGGCAGTTTCGTGCGAAGTATCGGCGGCGGGCGCGGAGCCTGCTGGCGCCTTACCTGATTTGGTCGGCCGCGGGCATTGTCCTGTTCTACCTGCTTCAGACGCTGCCCGCCTCGAAGCCCTACTTCACCGACCCGGCCAACGTGATCCGCAACCTGTCGGCCGGCGAATTGGCCCGGAAATGGCTTCTGGATCCCATCAACTATCCGCTCTGGTTCGTGCGCGACCTGATTGTGCTGACGTCTATTTCGCCGTTGATCTATCTTCTCGTTCGTTGGCTGGGGCTCGGCGTGTTGCTGCCGTTGGGCGGACTCTGGTTGCTGGGCCTCAGCCCGCCGCTGATGCTCGGCTTGCGCCCCGTGGTCAGCATGCCGGGGTTGTTTTTCTTCATGCTGGGAAGTTATCTTGCGCTTCGGAAACCGTTGGACCTGGAGCGCGACATGGCCGGAAGCAAGGCGCTGGCCGCCGTCTGGCTGGGACTGCTGGCCGTGAAAACCTATCTGGAGATCTACCAGGGCCGGGAGAGCACGATCCTGGCTCAGGTCTCGATCGCCCTGGGAGTCGTGGCGCTTTGGACCAACTACCGGTCTTTGCAGCCCGCCCTGGAAGGTCGTGTCGGCATCTGGCTGACGCAATTCACGTTCTTCGTCTATGCGGGCCACGAGCCGCTGTTGACGATCCTCAAGAAGCTGTTCGTGCGCCTTTTCGGGTTGGGCCCCTGGTCGCAATTGCTCGCCTTCTTCCTGCTGCCCGTGCTGGCGATTGCGGTCTGCGTATCCGTCGCCGCCGTCATGAAGCGGTTCTTCCGTCCGGTGTATCTCGTAATGACGGGCGGGCGATGATGAAGATCGACCTCAATCAAGCCGCGCCGGCTCGAACCGTACATTTCAGACTATCGACCAGACGAGGGACCGCCGCGTGAAAGTGCTCTTGATCTATCCCTCCGAGATGTCCGTCTACAAGGGCACCCGCTTCGAGTTCAAGCAGTCGCAGGAGTGCCTGCCGCCGTTCGCCTTGGCCGTGCTGGCCGGGGCGCTGCGCCGCGGCGGACACGAAGTGCGAGCCGTCGACTTGCAGGTGGAAACGGACCCGGAGGCGGCGCTCCGCGGCGCCGTCTCGTCGTGGCGGCCGGAGATGGTGGGGATCAGCTTCAAGACTCCCTTCTTCGACGCGGCGCGCGAGATCGCGGCAAGGGTCCGCCGCCTCGCGCCCGAGGTGCCCATCATCGGGGGCGGCGTCCATGCCACGAACTATCCCCGGCAGTGCCTCGAGGAAACGGAGATGGACGTGATCGTCGTCGGCGAGGGAGACCACGCGCTGGTCCGTCTGGCCGACGGGACGCCGCCGTCGGAACTCCGCGACGTGGCCTACCGACAGGACGGAGAAATCGTCCTCCATTGCACGATCGACCCGCAAGGGCGGGTCCGCCCTGAAGGCACGATCCACGACCTGGACCAACTCCCCTATCCCGATTGGAGCATCTTCGACTCGGCCAAGTACCCTCCCGTCTCCCGATTGTTCTACAACGCCACCCCGGTAGGATTCCTCGAAACCAGCCGGGGCTGCCGTGCCCGGTGCATCTTCTGCTCCAACGGCGTCTACGGGACGCGGTGGCGCTGCAAGAGCGCCCAGCGGGTCGTCGATGAGATGGAGTGGATGGTAGGCCAAGGCTTCCGCGAGATCGAAATCGTCGACGATAGCTTCACAACGGACCTGGGCCGTGCGACGGCCGTCTGCGAAGAGATCCTGCGCCGCAAGCTGGAGTTCTCCTGGTGCTGCCGCAACGGGCTCCGCGTGAACAACGTCAATCAGGAGTTCTTCACGCTGGCCCGCCGAGCGGGACTCCATCTGATCGGCTTCGGCTTCGAGACCGGCAACGAAACGCTGCTCAGGGAAATTCGGAAAGGCACCACGCTCCAACAGGGACGAGACGCCGCCCGCTGGGCCCACCGCGCCGGCATCACCGTGATGGGGTATTTTCTCATGGGGCTTCCCGGCGAGACCGAGCAGACCTTGCGGGAGACGATCGACTTTGCCTGTTCGCTGCCGATCGACTTTGTCAAATACAACCTGGCCATTCCGCTGCCCGGCACGCCGCTGCACGAAATGTGGAAAGACCGCATGAAGGTGACCCGCTGGAGCCAGTACGATTTCCACTTTCCTCCGCGCGAACTGTACGAGCATCCGAACCTCGACTGGGACACGCTGGAGGCCTATCTGCGCCGCGGCTACCGCCGCTTCTATCTGCGGCCGGGCTACTTGCTGGGGCAGTTGAGACGGCTGGTCCGTCAAGGCCGCCTAGGGATCAGCGCCAAGACGGCGCTGCAATTGCTGCTCGGGCCGCGAGAGAAACACGTGTCGTCGTAACAGCGACGCGAGTCAGTCTCCGTGTTTAGCAGCCGCCGGTACGGCGGCTCGACGCGGAAACACGCTCTGTCCTCGAAGCCGCCGTACCGGCGGCTGCTAAACGGTTGGTTCTCGACGTCGGGAAGTTTTGCTTCGGGCAATCGTCAGCCAGCCCGCGGCCGGATCCGTTCCTGTCGCATCAGCCGCACGCGCACCGCCAGCGGCACGTACCGCAAGGTCTCGCGGAGCGAACCGGCCGAGGCTCCTTCCCGGCGGCTACGCCAGCGGCACGGCACCTCGACCACCCGGGCGCCCAACCGCAGCGGCTTCAACAGACACTCCAACAGGAACGGGTGCCCCAATTCGTCCCACCGAATGCCCTCCAGCACCTCGCGGCGATAGAGCCGGTAGGCAAACGTCAGATCGGTCAGGCGGACGCCGTACCAGAGCCGGAAGCACCGCTGGAATGTCCAGTTGAGCCAGGTCTTCAGCCGCCCGTAACCCTCGAAACCGCCCCCGGCAAGCCATCGCGAGCCGCACACGATGTCCCAGCGGGCCTCCTGCATCTTCTCGATGAACCGGGGGATCATCTCGGGGTCCGTTTCCAGGTCGCTGGCCATCAGCATCACGTGCGATCCGCCGGCCAGCTCGAAGGCCTCGCGAATCGCGCCGCCCAGGCGAGGAAGCCGCTGCCGGTGGACACGGACCACCTCGGGCAGCTCCTGCTGCAGTTGTCCGACCACCTCCAGGCTCTCCGGGGTAGAACGATCGGCGGTGACGATCAGGATCTCATGCAGCTGATCGGCCGCCAGCCCAGTGATGGTCTCGACGGTGACTCTCAACGAACCAGTCTCGTTGAGCACCGGCAAAATGAACGTGATGGCCATTTGCCTCAGCGGTATTCGGAAGGGGACGGCCGTAAGCTTCAACTCCGCCGTTCTACACGAAGGGCCGTCTCGCCACAAGGACAAGCAGCCTTTGTTGCACCGGCGCGGGAAGTCTGGTAGCTTGATCCTACTGAATTACGAAACCCTATTCGGAAGGAAGCATTCAGCCATGCCCAAAGTCCTTATGCCGCTGGGCGACGCCACGGAAGTGCTCGACACGATGTACGCCTATTTTCGTCTTCCGGAAGACGGCTTCGAGGTGGACGTGGCCGGGCCGGAAGCCCGGCTTTATCACCAGGTGCTGCACGAGATCCCGCCCACCGGCGATCCCCCCTGGGACATCACCCAAGAGCGGCCCGGTTATCACATCCAGGCGACGGTGGCCTTCCGCGACGTCAATCCGGCTTCCTACGCCGGGTTGTTCGTCTCCGGCGGCCGGGCCCCGGAGTATCTCCGCTACGATCAGGACCTGTTGAAGATCACCCGCCATTTCTTCGACGCCAACAAACCGGTGGCCACGCTCTGCCACGGGATCGAGATCCTCACGGCGGCCGATTGCATCCGGGGCCGCACCGTCACGACCGTGGCCAAGTGTGCCATGGACGCCCAGCAAGGCGGCGCCACCTACGTCGACCAGCCGTGCGTAATCGACGGCAACCTGGTCACGGCACGAACGTGGAACGATAATACATTGCTGCTGAAGAACTTTGTTCAGATGCTCAAAGATGCCGCGTAAGCCGCCTGGGACGCCAACATTGCCCCCCAGGAAGAGGGCGGCCTGCCGACCGCGGTTCCTCTGAGAGGAACCCGCTGGTACACTTCCTCCGGTCGTGCGGCTTCTATAGGGCTGCTTCGTCGGAAGTGCAGAAGGTATAATAAGCGGGATCGCAATGGCCTATTTTGACTTCGTCTGGAGCCGCGAGGTCGTCGAGCACATTGCCGAACATGGGATTTCGCAGGACGATTTCGAGCAAGTCGTCTGTCATCCGTACAGCAAAGGTTGGAGCCGTTCGTCGGCGCTTCCTGCTGTTTGGGGATATACCGATGATGGCCGCTACGTCATGGCCGTTTATGAGGAGTTGGACGCGACTACAATCCTTCCCGTGACTGCTTACGAAGTCCCCGAACCAAGATAAAAGTTGTTATGGACAAGCCGAAAGCACGCCGCATCACGCGCGAGCTGAGCCCCGAAGAGCAAAAGCGGCTTGGGCGGCAGCAGAAGCAGGTTGCCGCCGAGCTGCCGGACATGGCGGCCCGGGACCAGATGCGACAAGAGGCCCGCGAAGAGGCCACTCTGAGCGGGGAAATGAGGCGGGCGATCCACGCCAGTGCACTATCGCTCTCGGCCATCGCCGACCAGGCCGGCATTGCACCGTCGGTGCTCGACGATTTTCTCACGGGCGAACGGACGCTCAGATCCGACGTCATGGACCGCCTGGCGAGCGTGCTCGGTTGCCAGTTGAATCGGACGGGCTGAGCGCTCCGCGACAATACTCCAAACGCCGTTTTCGAGGCTTCCATGATGACTGTCTCTCCGAAAAAGCATACCCGCCGAC
>Ga0180437_10002777_pt1 | contig 27135 bp, 18 predicted proteins | sample SS_ome_4_FD_132410 | JGI IMG/M metagenome (GOLD analysis project Ga0180437, IMG submission 132410) | Hypersaline lake sediment archaeal communities from the Salton Sea, California, USA - SS_3_D_1 metaG | ecosystem: Environmental > Aquatic > Non-marine Saline and Alkaline > Hypersaline >...
AAATTTTCAAATGTTCAAAACAGGAACTTGTAGATCTAAAAGAAGATTTCAATCAATAATCTTAAAGATGTACGGCATGGGTTTTGTTTTGGTCATTTGTATTTTGGTCATTTGGATTTGTTTCGTATTTCGATATTCGGATTTCGAATTTTAATTTTCTGCCATTTTCTGGCCAGATATTACGGAGTAGTAACTACTCACCAACTCCCCTAAATTTTGGGACTATTTTTAACGATTATGGGACGATTTTTATTGTTTCATATGTCGATTCCACATACAATTATAATCTACTATGAATACCATGACAGATGTGTGGAGATAACATTTTTTTAGAAGACGAATTGAAAGAATATAAGGAGGACATAGGCAATGAGAGAAACATTGAAATTTACTTTTATAGCCTTTATATTGATATGCTTACTCCAAATAGTGGCCTGTAAAGATCCTGGAGAAGGCGAATTTGAGCCTCTCTATTCCAGTTACCAGGAAATACTCTCCGACTCAGGCTCAGATTATGAGGTGCTTGAAAAGAAGATTGAAGACTTTCAAAAAAAGATTCGATCCTATCTGAAACGTTTTCCCCAAAGCAAAAAAAGAAGCGAAGCGGAACGAATCCTTTCAGAGACAAAAGATATGAAACTGAAGCTGCAGCGGGAGCAGTTTGACTATTCAGAACTGGAAAAACAATTCAAACGGAATCCCACTCCCTACGAAGCCGATACAGAAATCGATGAAATCAAAAATTTTATTAGAAAATATCCTCGCTCACCCAAACGAAGCTGTTTAACCGATAGGCTCGATGAACTGAATTTCAAAAAATTCCAGGCAGAAACCGCTGTTGCATTTAATACCATCCCGGATGTCAACCGGGTGGTACAAATATCCAGGAACTATATGAGGCAAATCCAAAAAAAGAACCTAAAAGACCAGGTGAAGGATAAAATTAACAAAACAGAGGGGCAGCGAAAGACGGTTTATAGAAATGATTTTTTTTCAAAAGCCAATGAATTACTCAAACGTATGCGATGGCAGGCCATCGAAATTGCTAAAAAAAACCATCCGTTTTCCAAAATTGAGAGTGTCAAAGAGACGGTTATCAGCGGTGATATTTCCACCCCTGTCAATCACGTAACCGTGGTCCGGGAATTCAATATTCATATGCGGGGAGCCATCATTGGACATAGTCGTTTTCGTCTCACCATACAGGCTAAGGGAATCATTAATGGCACGCTGCAGGGAGGCGTGTCTTACAGCGTTACAGAAGCTGTCAAAGTCTCAGATTTTCGGATCAATTGATCAAAGAAGATATAAAATAAGATGGTTTTGCAGATAAAAAGCTGAAAAATATAAATTAGGAGGTAAAAGAAGATGAAAAAAGCAATCCTTTGCGTTGTTATCTCATGCTTGATTACAATGTCTGGCTGCAACAAAGCAACCCCTATCAAAGAAATCACCGATGAACCGAATGTTTTTCTTTACAAGGAGTGTGTGGTTCATGGACGCGTGACCTGGGTGATTGATGTCCCTTTTGTGCAAAAAGACCTTTTTAAAATTAATGACAGCACCGGGGAAATCTGGATATATACCGAAAGAGGTGCACCACCTAAAAATATTGAAGTTCAAGTTCAAGGTACCTTTATAAAATTCTCAGATATTCCTATTATAGAGACCGTAAAAAGTATCCTTATAAAAATAAATGTTGAAATTGGTTACTGTATCAAGGCTCGGGAAATTAAATTCTTATGACAGCCTGGACAAAGGGTCAGATAAAATGAATATTCGGTGTGAGATTATCGGTTCAGTTAAAACAGATGATGATATATTCATCTTAGGGAGCATGATGAATAAAGAATTGCCGATCTGCGGAATAAAGATGTAGTTAGGTACTTTTAAGAGGCCACCTTGATAAGTAAGCCCACTATGACATATAATTAGGTGGCTCTAAAAAATGAAAGGTCGATACAAAGTATTATGCATTGGTGTGAACAAGGTGCCCGGTTTAAGACAACTGAACTATGCAGAAAAGGATGCTTATTCCGTCTCAAAATACGTTGAAACGTTAAAAAATAAGGCCGAGGTTACCCTGCTGAACGGTAAAAATGCCACCAGGACAAATATTCTCAATTGGGTAAAAGAATGCAGCACCATTCAAGAAGAGTTGACCGTTATTATATTCTTTGCCGGACACGGCTCTGCTGAAAAAAATGAAAAAACAAAAAGCCTCGAACGCTGCCTGTGGATCGACGGCAATTTTAATGTTCCTTTCGATTCCCACCAGTTAAAAACATCAGAGGTCTTGAAATTATTGAACAATCCCCTCCATAAATTGATCTTTCTCATCGATGCCTGTTACGACTTTGATCCAACGCAGAGTATCTCTATCCGAAATATTTTCAACCAATTCAAAGAATCCGAGCGAATGACTCCGTTGAAACAATATGTGATCATTAGTGCCTCGGCAGTGAATACAGTTGCTCTTGAAGACCCACAGGTGGGGCACGGCGTGCTAACTTATTACTTCTTACAAACCATGGCCGGGAAATATACATTTTTCCTTCGAAAAAAAATTGCTTTTTTCAAGTTCCTCGCCACCCTGGATAAAAAAGTCAGGAACCATCGCTTCCTCACCGACACTGGAAGGAAACACCCCCGTAAAGAGCTGATGAGAAATGGTATTATGGTGCATTACAGTGACGAGAATTTTCAATTGCCGGTATTGGAACCTATTCCCTTGATCCCGGACCCTCAAAAGAAAGCGTTTCAGCACAAATTATCTCAATGGACTCGCTTTTTTACCTGCACACGATTAAGAACCAAAATTCTTTTAGCCGTCGGCTTACTGGCAGCGGTATTGCTGCTGGTTTTCCTGGCTCACATATCTGTGATACGAATTCATTTTAAACCCCTTCTTTATACTACATTTCATGACTCCCTTTTCGGGTCCCCCGGGGTTTACTTACAAGGAATAGAAAGCAAAAGGATGGGAAAAGACTATGATAAAAAAATGAGTCTTTACCTGTTCAAACATAATTGGATAAACGCCCTCCTGCGTCAATTGGATGGAAAAGGAAAGCTCATACTGAAGGGATATTTGCTGGGAGATCGAATCAACGAACTTAGTGAATTATTGATGGTGGGAGCGGCATTCAGCGACAGTGAAGGTGTCTTTTATTGGCACCCCGATGATGTGATGAAGCTTTTAACGTTGATTCGCTGGGGATATGTGTTTCTCGATAAAAAAGAGAAACAGGCCGCACTGAAATTATTGGCAAAATTAGGAAAATATGGAAAAACCACAGCAGCGGGAGTATTTGATTTCAAAAGGGAAACACATCAAGAACTGAGGGACTTGTTCCTGGAACATTTTTACTCCATTGATCTTTGGGAAAAAAATGTCGATTATTTTAACTTCTACGATTATCTATGCTTGATAAAAAGCAAAAAGGAGGCTCCCTTCTCAAAGAATGCCCGATTACGTGAGAAAGTAGAATCTTTCCTTCGTTCTGTTGTCCGGAGTCTATCGGATTCCAATATCCGGGTAACCGATACAAACAAATTACCGGAAATATACCAACAACTAGGCGTTTTAGCATTCTTTGGGAATCACCGTTTTCAAGAAAAAGCATCCGGTCTTTTTAAAACGGCATTTGACGCCGATGAAGTCCTTGATTTGGTTTTTATTTGCAAAAATTTTAGTGATAGAGTGTGGCTCCTGGAACAGTATTTTAAACACATGCAGGACACGAGTATCCCGGACAACCATTGGTGGAAATTGTTATATGATTTTTTCAAAAAATTACCTGTAAAAGAAAAAAGCAAAATGATAAGATTTTTTTTTAACACGAAATTCCAGTTATTCCCAGAAGTTTTTTGGAACGGTATATTTCGAGTTTTTGAGGATTGTGATCCCAATTTTATTCGATTAAGCGACTGGGAAAGTTGGATGAAAAAATATCAAATTCCCCCATATTATGTATTAGATTCGATTACTCAAATGAAATACCCGCGAATTTTTCCTTTTATTGAAACCCATTACGATTATTTCAAAGGAGAGTTTTCGGTATACACCTTTGAAGACTTGCATAAGATGGAAAGCCAGAAGACACTCACACTGGTAAAAAAACTATATCCGATAAGCTCCCCCAGGGATAAGTTATGTTGTGCTATTTTTCTGTATAGTAAGAATTATCAGAAATATTCCACTCATATTATCAATTTCCTGCGGGAAGCCAGGAACAATAAAGATAAACAAAATATTTTAAGAAGATTCTACTGGTGGTTTACGAAGGTTTTAATACGCATGGTAGAAACAAATGGAATCTCCAGGGATGAACTCAGGTTTCTTATGAGTGAAAGGGAGCTGTTCTATACCTTTGTTGAATTAAACCTTCGCTTGTGGCCGGGAAAGGTCAAAAGAATTCTGCTGGGGTCTAAAATACCTTATCGTGATGATAAAGGAATCCCTCTCCTGAGAGCGTGCGAGAAACTACCCGATCCGGAAAGAAAAAGAATGCTGGTTAAAATATGCCAATCCGACATCGATGAAACTTTTAGATTGAACGCAGAGTCAAGTTTAATCCACCATTATCCAAAAGAGTTTTTGAAATTGGCTTATAAACAAAAGTATTATAACCAGTGGGCTAAAAAGCATTATCTTGTTCAAGCTTATCAACGTTTTTCTTTTAAAGAGCTAAAACAGGAGTTAACTTTAAATCTAAAGTATTTAAAAGAGGGGATGAACATTAAAATCGATTTTATATGTGAGGCGTTAACGAAAAAAGAAGCCAAAGGAGAATTGAATATACAGGATCTTCAACATATCTTGAAGGAGTTTAACCGTCCGGTGGAGCGAATTTTGTTGAGAAAATTACGGCATCACGTGCATAAACGTTATTTCCAGGATGGAGAGAAAGATGAGTGAGCGGTATGAAGTTTTAGGCATAGGAGTGAATAACGTCTCGGGAAAAGATTGGAGCGAATTGAAATATGCGGAGAAAAATGCAGACGTTGTGGCAACGTATTTTAAAGCTCTAAAAAATGCCCATGTGACCCTGTTAAGAGGCAACGAAGCCACCAAACTGGGGATTGTCAACTGGATGGACAAAATAAACAAATGCAGCACAGACCTGGAAGAGTTAACTGTCGTCCTATTTTTCTCAGGTCGCGCTTCAGCGGAAAAAAAAGATGACCCAAAAGGTTTCCAGCGATGCTTATGGATCGCCGGCAGTAAACATCACAATATTGATTCCTGCCGGTTAAAAACCGAAGAGATTTTAAAATCATTAGACAATCCCAATCATCGGCTGCTTTTAGTCATTGATGCCTGTTACAGCATTGATAATAGAATGCCACTTCGAGATATTTTTGAAGAATTTAAAGAATCGGAGCGTTTTACCTCTTTAAAACCATATATGATTATGAGTGCTTCCGCAGTGAATGAATATGCGTTTGAAGACCCGGTGCAGGGGCATGGCGTTTTAACCCATTACTTTTTGCAAATCCTCTCCGGGAAGCATACATTTTTCCTGCGAAAGAAAATTGCATTTTTCAAATTTCTCGAAATACTGGACAAAAGGGTAAGAGAACATCGGTTTGTCACCCAAACCGGCAGGAAACGTTCCTTGCCCATGCAGAGGAAAAATGGTGTTATGGCCCATTTCAGCGGCAGAAATTATAAATTGCCGGTGCTGGAACCCACACCTTTCATTCTCGACTTCTCAAAAAATGTTTTTTTACAAAAAATATCTCAATTGGCTCATTTTTTTACCTGCACGCGGCTAAGAACCAAAATCCTTTTAATGAGTCGATTCCTGGGGATCCTTTTACTCCTTCTTTACCTGGTTCATATATCAGTGGTTCGAATTCATTTTGCACCTTCACAACATGCAGCATTGCAGGATACCTTGCTGAGTCACCGAAGCTATTCCCTGGATAAATTGGAGGGTGAAATGGTAGGGAGAAAATATTTCGAGGAATTTAGTCTTTATCGGTTTAAATATAATTGGGTAGACGCTCTTCTGCGTAAACTGGATGAAAAAGGAAGAATCGTATTATCAGGAAATTTGTTGGGAAATCGAATGAAAGGAATCCACCAAGAGCAACTATTGGCATTTGCACTTAGAAACAGCCATGATCTTTTTTATTGGGACCCCGAAGATGTAATGAAGCTTTTGGAATCTATTCGAAAGGAATATAAAAATTTCGATATAAACCGGAAACGAATAGCATTGGAATTATTAGTAGAATTAGGAAAAAGTGGAAAAACCACTGCGTTGGCAATTTCCGATTTTAGAAGTGAAACAAATCAAGGCCTCAGAAACCTATTTTTAGAACACTTTTACTCCCCTTATTTTTTGGAAAAAAACTCCAATTATTTTAACATGTACGATTATCTGTACCTGAAGAAAAACAGAAAGCAGGTTCCACCTTCAATGGAAACAAAGTTAAAAAAGAAAACGGGAATATACCTTCGTTCTGTCGCTGAAAGCATCCCGGATTCTTTTGTCGAAATTACCGATAAAGATAAACTGTCGGAAATTTATCAAAAGCTAGAAATTTTGGCATCTTTTGGCAGCCACTATTTTCGAGGAAGAGCTTCCGGCATTTTTAAAAAGGCTTTTTTCCCTGACGAAGTTATAGATTTATTCTGGGATTGCAGGAATTTCAAGGACAAACGGTGGCTCTTAGAGCTTTTTTTTAAACGGGTGCAGCACCTCAATTACCCGGATCGGGTGTGGGAGCAACTTGTCTACAAACACATCCCAAATTCGACCGTAAAAGAAAAAACCGCGATACTAAAGACCATAATGAATACGAACCTGGAACTAATCCCAAAAAAATATTGGAACAATCTGATGTTGTCTTTGCGTCATCTGGACCCTCAAGTGGTTACGTTAACCGATTGGGAAAATTGGATGTTTAGGTATCATTTTGACTTTCAATATATCCAATATATGCTTCATTGGATTATTGAAAAAGATTATGAAACCATTTTTCCTTTTCTCGAAAATCATTATGAATATTTTAAGAATTCTTTTATAGAGTATGTTTTTGATAGATTATATAAGTTTAATAAAAACAAGGCCGTCAACCTGGCAAAGAAAATATTTGATATCGGTAATGGGCAGGACCAATTATATGCCGCTGTGTTCCTGTACAATAAAAATTACCCGGAGTATTCGTCTTTTCTCATTGGGTTCCTGGAAAAAGCCGGGGCTAATAATATATATCATCAAAATTTGCTTAAAGAATTCTATGGTTCCATCAACGAGGCCGTCATTCGATTGGTCGGCAATAATAGAAATCTCCGGGAAAGACTCAAATGCGTATTGAACCACTCCGACTTTTTTTTATTTTATAGGTTTTTCAAAACCAATCTTCGATTTTGGCCGGAGGAGGTCATCAAACGGCTCTTGACGCCTAAAATTCCTAAAAACTATGATGCAGGGAGACTTTTGCTGAGAATGTGTGAGCAGTTGCCCGATGAATATCGAAAAAAAATGTTGGTTAAGATATTTAAAGCAGATATTGATGAGGGTTTTCGGTGGAAAGCAGAGTCAGCATTGGCCGAACATTACCCCCAGGAATTCATGACATTGGTTTTTAATAGTAGGTATAAATGGGGGCGATCTACAAATAGAGAGGTGGTCAACGCTTACCAGACGTTTTCATATAAAGTGTTAATCGAGGAATTGGTTTTAAATTTAAAAAAGAAATCCTATTGGAAATTGAGCTTTATTTGTGATGCTCTTCTAATTAAAAATAAGAAAGATAAAAGATTGAATATCGAGGATATCCAGTATATTTTAGCAGAGTTTGACCGTCCCCTGGAACGAATCGTGTTAAGAGAACTACGTTACTATTTGCATAAGCGTCAATTTTTGGAGGTGAGATAAAAATGCAAGACACATTTTTTAATATCAGTCAAACCGTCGTGATCGGCGGTTGTGCCTTAGTGGTGACGCTCATCACATCGTTCATTCATCACAAGGTGGGGAAAATTACCACATGGTGGAGCCCCAAATGGGCAAGTTTCCTCTTTTCCGTCATCATTGGTGGTATAGTTCAATTTCGTTTCGTCGAAGTGCTTGAACCCTTTCATATCATTATCATCATTTGTAATATCGTTTTGATCTTTTTATCAGCCGTAGGCATCAATGCAGCAGTGGGAAAGCCCATAGAAGTACTTACAGATTTTGAGATGGAAGAAACCAAAGGGATAGAGGAAAAAGCATCCCTCTCGGCGTATCGTGAGACCTGGAGAACCCGGTGGTTTGAATGAAAAAAAACAGGAAGATTCTAATAAAAAGTTTTGCGGGGTCGCAAGACATAGGGGCAGTTTTTCAAAAGCGCCCCTGGTCGCCAGAGGCAAAGGCGGATGAAAAATCGAGGGAAACCCAAACGTTGGCCACTATGGATTTTTATTTTAAAATCAATTAAAATAATTACATGATTGGACTGGACGAATTGAACAGGCGGTTGTATTTGGTAGACGAAAAACAAAAAATAGCTTTGTACTTACTTAGGGATGAAGGATGCCGAAATACGCCCTGATTATCGGTATCGAAAACTATCCTTCCGATAGTGGACAAGAAAAGGTAAAATTTGCAAAAAATGATGCGGCTGAAATGGCCCTTTACGCCCGAAGTGCTGGTTTCCAATTAATTGGAGAGGACCCCATCCTTGACCACAAGGCCACATACAGTCACGTCATCGAATCGTTGGATTCAATGTTCAATTACGTCCAGACCGATGATTTCGTATTGATATACTATGCCGGTCATGGCTATTATTCCGAATATGGTGGGTATCTCATCCCTTATGATTACAATTCAAATAATGAGAAAAACGAGAGTACCTGTATTTCCTTTGACAGTATCAACAAACGCTTGAGAAGTAAGAAACCCGCAAAATTTGTTTTTTTTCTCGATACCTGTCACAGCGGCTTTGCAGGAAAACAGATCGACATCCGGTCCGGACTTTCTCCCGGATACCAAAAGCCCGCTAAAAAAGCTCAAAAAAAAGTAAGGGTCCAGATAAACAGTATGGTCCGGGGCCCCAAACGAGGTTATTCTACCGGCCGCGTGGTCTTTACCTCCTCCAGTCCCCACGAACCATCCGTGAGCATCGATGAATTTAAACACGGCCTGTTTACATACTATTTACTCCAATACTTGAAAAGAAAATCTCATCAACCGGAGGTCAATATCGAAGAATTGATCCTGTTTGTCAAGAAAGCGGTCCTTTCTTACTCCATTAAGCATCATTTAAAACAAACCCCTGTAGCATATACCAACATCCAGGGTGAATTCAATATTCCCACTTATCAACCTTCAGACCATGACGGCGTTGTTTGGGAAGACCCGGTTTTTACAAAAAGCAGGTGGCGTCCGCAGCCTGATAGTGCAGATAAATCAAACAAACCCAGTTGGCTTATTGTCGGTATTTTACTATTCTTAATCGGTGTATTTTCAATTGTCACCGGAACCTATGTGCAAATGAAAAAATTTACCACCAGTTCTTACCTCAATTTTGCCATTCATCTTTTTGAGAATTATCTCCCGAAAGAGAAACACTCCGTTTATTCCTGGGGGGTGAAGGTGAACGCCAATTTAATGCGCAGCGGGCATATCCGTATAGCTATAGCCATTTCCCGTGATTGGGGCCCATTTCAGCCTGACGTGACCGGTACCTTTCCCCAGGGTTTTTTAGTAAATCTCACACACAGGTACACGTACGAGTCTTCGACGGCCAACCTTATCCACCGCCGAAAAGAGACGATCCCCGTTCCGGATCAGCCGGGGTTGATGACGACAAGAATTGCCGATGAAACGCCGATTGAATTACCCATGCATATCAATGTGGAAGAAAAACTCGAAGGTATGTTTGGCCCCGCTTATTTTTTTCACCTGGCAGAACTCAAAAATTTAACCCCGCCGGCTGATACCATGAACGAATATTCCCTCCGGGTCTTATTGACATTTGTTTTAAAAGAGCCTTTGGATGATTATAATTACTTAACCGGAGGACTGGTAAGAGTCCATGTTCATGGGACCGTCGGAGAATATGAGTATGAACGGATTGGGAAGAAAAAATGGGATAGATTGACAATTGCGGAACGGTACCTGTTTGAAACCAAACGGAAGGAACAAGACATCATCTCTGAATTCTTCTGGGCCCCCAAGGTCCAGGGAAAATTCACCGTACCCCAGGATATGGTGGGTGCAAAGCAGTTTTATGAAACCGTAAGGAACGATGAGGTGATTAAGGGAGATTTTGTTTATGAAGTGTCGGCTGCCAATTGGCTCTCTTTTCTGGGTGTTATTTTCTGGCTCCCGTTGTGCGGGAGTGGGGGATATTTAATCCGAAAATACCTTAAGCAAAAAGCAAAAAATAGTTCTGGGTCTAATTAGGGATGAAAAATGGGAAAATATGCATTGATAATCGGTATTGAAAACTATCCTTCCAATAGCGGACAAGAAAAGGTAACATTTGCAAAAAATGATGCGGCTGAAATGGCCAACTACGCGCGAAGTGCTGGTTTCCAATTAATTGGAGAGGGTCCCATCCTTGACCAGGAGGCCACATACAGTCAAATCATTGAATGGCTGGATTTAATGTTCCATTACGTGCAGGCCGATGATTTTGTACTTTTATATTATGCTGGCCATGGCTATTACTCGGAATACGGCGGGTATCTCATCCCTTATGATTACAACTCAAATTATGAGAAAAACGAAAGCACCTGTATTTCCTTTGACATTATTAATAAGCGCTTAAAGAATAAGAAACCCGCGAAATTTGTCTTCTTTCTCGATACCTGTCACAGTGGCTTTGCCGGTGAACAGATCGACATCAGGGCCAGGGGTTCTCTTAAATACAAAAAAGCCGGAAAAAAAGCTCAAAAAAAAGTGGTTTCACAAATTAAGAACATGGTCCGGGGAAGTACGCCCGGTTATTTTATCGGCCGTGTTATTTTCACCTCTTCCAGCCCACACGAACCATCCATAGGAATTGATGCGTATAAACACGGTCTGTTTACATATTATTTGCTCCAAGGTTTGAAAAGTGAAACCAATCAACCGGAAATGGACATCGAAGAATTGATCCGTTTGACCAAAGACATGGTTATCTCCTATTCGATTAAAAACCGGTTAAGACAGACGCCCACCGCATATACCAGCATTCAGGGAAAATTCTATATTCCCACGTATAAACCTCTAACCAATTCTGAAACCATTCCCTTCAATGACGTAGAAAATGACACCGTTTTCGTATGGCTTAAAAAACACCTTCTTTACTACCGTTTGGACAGATTTAAATCGCTTGCCACTATTTTTCTTGTTGTACTGGTTATCGTTATTACTTTGTTGCTTTCCCCGCTGATTCAAAAAACCGGCAGTCAATTCGGTCCGATTGAAGGAGTTAAAGTCAATGATAACATTCTAACCGCTTTCGATGTCAGGGGCAATCAATGGGTGAAAAATTTCCATTCCAAAATAAACCGGCATGTGGTCGTCGATATCGATAAAGATGGAGAAAAAGATGTTCTGTTGGGATTCTCGGTCGATGGGGTTGAAGGAGGACGGGTGATTGTCTTTAACACGAATGGGAAGGAAAAATGGCGATTTTTTTACAATTCCCCTTATCCGTACTATGGGAGTCTCAGGGGAAAATTGATGGTTACCGACCTAAAGGTGTATGACGAAAACCGGGAGCGGATAATTGCCGTGTTGTTAAAAGACTTTCATTGGTACCAATCCGTCTTTGTCGTTTTGAATCCCGGTGGAGAACAACTGAAAGAATTCTGGCACCCCGGGCACATGCATCAGATCGAAAAAGTAAAAGACACGTATATTATTCATGCTGTAAACAATGATCTTCGGCAGACCGCGCTCTCCAAAAATCTCCGCAGGAATTTTGCCGTTGTTTTCGGGTTAAAATTTGAGAATATCTATGGGCAAGCACCACCCTATATGGGTATTTCAAAGAAAAATATTCATTTTGAATGGTATTACGTATTATCCGACCAGGAGGAGTCTTTTCAGCGGATGGAAGCGTTTAAGGATAAATTCAGCATTACCGTCACCTGTGGTCTGGTCTTATATATAGATGATGCCGGGAATGTTCTGCGGCGCGGTCATACCGACGGTTATTCCTGCAAGGACTCCCTGAGTTTAATCCAATTGAACCCCAAAAAGCAGTAATAAGCTTACCTGGCATTCCTTCCATCTCCATATTCTTTTCCTGACTTTTGATAATCGTTAGTGTAAAATAAAATTATGAGAGATAGTAATGATTACGATCTGTTTATCAGCTATCCACATCTTGATAACATACCACGATTTAAAGATCAGAAGGGTTGGATATCAAGTTTCCATTATTCTCTCGACGCCTGTCTTGGAGAGCTGCTCGGCCGTAAACCTCGTATCTGGCACGACAAAATATTGCAGGGAAACGACAAGTTCAATGATAAGATTGTATCAAAACTCCTCAAGACGAAAATATTTTTAGCTGTAATTTCACCGTCCTACTTACAATCCGAATGGTGCATGAAAGAGTTGCATGAGTTTATAAAGGCAGCCAAGACCAAGGAACGAAAAATACGTTCACTTTTTTGGGAGGCTTTTGAACTTCTCTGTTGGCTCCAGCAGTAGCGTATGTCTAGTTTTCTTGTTCTCCGTTTCTTTTTTCTCAAACCAATTTTCTAATTTTTTGCGATACCGATAATGAAACTGGTAATTTTCTTTTCTCCCAACTGGTGGTACTGGGGTTCACACCCTTCGCCCACCGGTGTTTTGGTATCATAGATCACAAGGTAACCATGTTTTTTATATCATGCTTCTTTTTATTAATGATTAGTTTTTTTTCTCTCATGGCTTTATGTTATTGAAATCATGCCAATTTGTTAATCCCAATCCCTTAAAAACCAAAAACAGGTATCCAAATTTTAGATAAAAAATTGGCCTCCCCATAACCCAGAGGTTAAGAGGGCTCAAGCACGTGGTCTAGATATTTAAACATTTCATTGGGAAAAAAGTTAGACAGCCGTATTTGCACAAAAAGTGAGGAAAATCTCACCACCCATTCGCTGCTGGTGTTCAGCTCAGAATCGATCACACCATGTATATAAAGGAAATTGAGTCCTATTGCCTGACCCTTTTTTTCATCTCAATGAAAGAAAATCCAAAACAGCTTTTGCAAAACCCCTTGAGTTCTTGAGTTTCCCCGCTGCAGGCATGTCAATCAGGCATCCGACCGTTTTTTTCAATGTGCGGTATGCACCTTTGAAGTGACTGGACTGGTCATGACATTACGGCTTTTTTATGGTATCATTCGAATCATGAAACGAGTAAAAATAGCTCATACAAAAATTTTTCCCGGCTCTCCCACCTTCCAGGCTAGACACGACAATGGAAGCACGCACACGTTTGAGTGAAAAACCTCTATCTAACTCTCTCTTGGGTTGGACTAACATTCTTTATCATACCTTCAACATTCTTGTTTTTTTTCAGTGTTACATCGCATTATTACTAATTTTTTTTGTACTATTCATCTGGCTCTTATACGACCTTTATTGGTTGTACGTTGGGATATCTGTGGTTGGAATAGCCTTGTTGTTTGGCGCAGCATTCTATGGTGTTATTCCTTTAGCTTATTTAATCCAACGTGCCTGGGATCAAAGAGCGGTTTTCATTTTTAAAGCAGTGAGGGATGGCAAAAAACCGAGATTTCTTCTTTATCTTCGTCCTTTTAGCTCGGATAGTGGATGGGTCGACTTCAATTCAGGTAGACCGTGGTGGTATTCCTCATCAAGGCTATTTGAACCGCGGTTAGCCCTCGCACTTGAGAAGTATGCTCCGGTTATTGCCCTAATGAGAGATCCAGATGATTATGATTTTGGTAAATCACAAATTAAATATCCTGATCTCTTTTGGGCTGACGGACATCTCCAGGGTTTTGGCGTTGGAAGGTTTAGTATTGACTCCGACAAATGGAAACAAACTGTAAAATTGCTTATGCAGGCCTGTATCGCAATATTGATTGTTCCATTACCATCAGACCGATTATTATGGGAGCTTAACAAAATAAAGGATAGGAATTTGCTCAGTAAGTGCGTGTTTGTTATGCCTCCAGAAAGTAATATATATCTTATAGAAAGAAAATGGAAACAGGCTGTTAAAGCGTTTCTTCGTGAAGGAATCGAATTGCCAGTTTACGAACGGTACGGGTTATTATTTACCAATGATGATAGTGGGGTAATAAGAGAGACTAAATGTTTTTCAAGATCAAATATATTCTTGCGATATTCAATTAAGCAGCTTTTGGCACAAAGGTCAATAAACCCAGGTTAAGCAACAGAAAACCAATTTTTTTAATCAGGGTAAAATTTTCATTTTCGCCTGTCTCCTCCTCCACACCTCATCGCGTTAAGAGAGACCTGGCGGTCTCGATGATTTCATTGAAAGATTTCCGGCCTGTCCTTTTTTCCTTTAATAAACCAGACATAAAATTCGATGTAAATCCTAAACGTTATGCATATTGGAGAGTAGGAACAAACATGTTGTTAACTCTCTATTCAGGCATTAATAATGGGAGGAACACATTTCTCAAAGGTTGCTAAGTTTTATGGCTTTACATTGAGTTTCATATCCAATAGTACCCAAATATCAGGTGCTGGTTGTAGACATTCTTTTATATCTCCATTTTCTAATAACTGCTGCAATCCGCATAATTTTTATTAATTCCGCCCCTCTTATGTGTCATTTTTTTACCTTACCTTAATATTTTTAATATATATAGCTTAAAATATTAATTTTTTTAATTTCTAACTTAAAAAAATTAACATTTTGAGGTGATATTTTTAATATTTTTAATTTCGCTTTTATTGATGCCCTCACATGGAAAAAGGTGACATTCAAATAAAACATAAAACTCAAAAATTCTGGTACAATGGATTCATGTATCAAATCGAGAAAAAAAAAGATACCTATATGACGTCATTTTGTCTATGAAATGGCACAAATATATCACTGATAGGGCCCCGATTCACCATCAAAAAAATGGTGAATCGGTGTTCAAGGTTCAAAGTTAAAAAACTTAGTACTTAAAAGAGCCTTTTAATGGCTCTGCAAAGAAACATTGGACGTTGAACACTGAACATTGAACGCAAAATCCACCGGTTACCTGATTCCAGGCGGTGGATTTTGGACGGAACTCCCCGTTGACTTTCGAGTGAAATTAGACTAAAATAAAATCATGAGAGATAGTAACGATTACGACCTGTTTATCAGCTATTCACACCTGGATAACGTACCACGATTTAAAGATCAGGAGGGTTGGATATCAAGTTTCCATTATTCTCTAGATGCCTGTCTCGGAGAGCTTCTCGGCCGTAAACCCCGCATCTGGCACGATAAAATATTGCAGGGAAACGACAAATTCAATGATGAGATTGTATCAAAACTCTTCAAGACGAAAATATTCTTAGCTGTGATTTCACCGTCTTACCTGCAATCGGAGTGGTGCATGAAAGAGTTGTATGAGTTTATAAATGCAGCCAAGACCAGGGAAGGCATCCATATCGGCAACAAGTCACGCATATTCAAAATAGTGAAAACCTTCGTGCCCCATGAGCAGCATCCGGATGAGATACGGGAACTGTTAGGATATGAATTTTTTTTAAAAGACGAAAGGGGACGACCGCACGTATGCACCCCTGAGAGAGAGTCTATCTATTATCATAAATACCTAGAAGAATTGGAAAATGTGGCCCATGATATCTGCGAATTGATCCATGAAATGGAGTGGGAGGATTTGGGGACAGCCAATCATGACGTCCACCTGTCGGCCAAAAAACATAAAAATAGACAAAGTATTTTTACACCAGCTCAAAGAAGACCACCAGTAGAGTATTCCTTTGAAGAATTGGATCGGGAATTGATTGCCAGGGGGGCTCAAGTTCCTGAAAAGAAACGATTTAGATTCAAGGATAAGGAAGGAACTCCCCAGCGAGATGCAGTAGTGGAACAATTAAAAGAATTATACAACCCAGCCACATCTCTCTCCCCAAATGAAGCGCTCAGCCACATAAGTACAGGAGATTTGATTAAAATACTTATGCTTAAGGTTGGGAAATTTGTGGGATTCGGCAGCAGGGGTATATGGTTAGGAGATGGCCGGATGGATTTTTATGATATCTCGGATGAAAAAGTAAAAGAAAATGCCAATTGTGTAGCGGCTGTTTGTATGAAAAACAGTTTAGTCGAAACAAATAGGGGATACTTAACGCTGAAAGTTAAGAATTATGGGAAAACCTTTAACCTGGTTGACAGTGAACCCTTCAACCATCAGCCCATAGTAGCAGGGCGTTTGAGTACCGGTTTCCTGGTAAAAGAAGATGTGGTGGCCACCGCAGCTCACTTTGTCCAAGAAGGCCATGTAACAGACCTCCGTTTTGTCTTTGGTTATAGAATGGAGGACCCCTATAAACCAGTCACGCGCTTGCCCAATGAGAACATTTATAAAGGAGTAGAAGTTACCGACAGAGTTTATCGTAGAATCAAGGGTAATGGATCGGATTGGGCGTTGGTGAAGCTGGATCGTAAAGTAAAGGATCAGGTAGTTGCAACGCTGTCTAAGGATGAAATTTGCAGTGATCAAGAAATCTATGTTATTGGTCACCCCTGTGGGTTACCTCTGAAGTATGCACCAAGTGGAGGCGTGCGTAATGTCGAGGAGACTTTTTTTTCAGCCCGATTAGATATTTACGCTGGCAATGCTGGTTCGCCAGTATTCGACAGTAATACTCATGAGGTGATAGGCATGGTAGTGAGCGGGTATAATCGAGATTTCAGATGGACGGGCAAAGGTTGGGCCTCTATTATATATCCCAACACCGATATACAATCCCCTTTACCACAATGCACCAGGGTTTCAGAGTTCATTAAACATTTTTGATAAACAATAATATATTTTATTATCGGGAGTTAATGTAATTCTTTTTGCCTGGCACTTAATCCATCTTTAATCTTTTTATTGCTGCCTGTAAATTATTGTAATGCTGCTGGTGTACGTAAAAATAATCATGGAATTCACGTGATATCTCGTTCAGGGCATGGAGGACATTGTCCAGTACAAAGTCTCTTTTGATCTTCGAAGGGTCCCGGTTGGAAACGGACCAAAAGGTGTACAAACAGAGCATCCGCTGGATGACGGCATTTAAATATCTTAACCGGGAAAACGGTTCTTCCACCCCGTTGGCATTGCTATATTTCTTATAATATTTCACGTATTCATGAATAATATGTTCTTTTAGCTCCTCCCTTTGCTGGCGGTTCAGATTGAAACTGTCAAATTCCAGCAGGTTTATCAGGTCGATTTCTACCGGCACCACTCCTTTGTCCTCCATATCCAGGGCCACGATCTCACCTTTCTCTGTGACCAACCAGTTTCCCGGGTGGGCATCTTTACCAAAAACCCATACAGCCTCTTCAAAACTTTTGACCACCGGTGTCACTGCTTGTACAATCATCTGGATTAAATGGTTTTCTACCCCGAGATGATTAAACTTGTTACTGACTTTTGCCTGAAAATCGGTTTTGAAGTTGTTACTTGGCATATGGGTATGGATTAACGCAAGGTACTCCACAACATTCTCTAAAATATCTGTTTGCCGGTCGCGGTGGATTAATTCCAGGACAGTTATTCCCTGGTTTCTTCTCATTGCGTAAACATATAATTGTTGGTTTTGATAGGCAATTGTTTCTTCAGTGATATGAAGGGGAACAGGGGTGAGGAACGTCGGGAAATCTTCGATCTCCGACTGGAGGTTTTCCGTGTTCTGGCGCTCTTTTAGCAGGTTTTCCCGGTTGGTTTGACCTTTCAGCACAAAGGCATCCCTGAAGTAATCTTTATTGCTGATTTCAAAGACCACATTAAAGGAATCCCCGAGGCTTTCCCGCTGGTACTCTTCCGGAAGGGCCAGCAGAGAACCAATGGTTTTTTGCCACTGGAAGCTGTTTTTGGATGTGATCAATTCCTTGGTAAATTCTTCCGCTTGTTTTTGAGGAAGGAGCGGCCAGTAAAGACTGTGTTGTTCGCAAAGCATCTCCAAAAACAATGAATAAACAAAATCCATTTCCGGTGTAAAGCGTTCTCTTTTGGCTTTTTCAAAATTTTGAAGAGCTTTCATCGGCCGCAGGTATTCCAGGTGGCCAAAGTTTTCCTCAAGAGTTTGAATGGTCGTTTTAAAAAAACTGCGATATCGTTTGAAAAGGATTTTATTAACTCCTGTGGACAAAAAAGGAACCATCTCCAGTTGTCTGTCCAATTTTAATTTTCCAGGGTTGAAGCCTTTCAGGTAGTTTTTGAAATGGTGGATTGCCAGGTCGTAATTCTTTAAATAGAGGTAATTTATAGCCATTTCCCGGTGAAGCCGCGGGGGGAACCGGTGTATTTTTTGCCATACTTCGAACATTTCCTTTCTTTTTCCCACCACCTCCTGGAATTGTTGAGGAGTTTTCACCTGGGCCGCTCTATGGAGATCTTTTAACGATAATACCACCATCCGGGCAAAATTGACACTCAGGGGCGGTTTAAATTCTCTCAGCAGCCGAAGGACCAGCCAGAGAGCGAAAGGTAAAATAGCATATGCAGCAATTATATCCGGGTACTTCATGACCGCATGGAGGCTGAGGGCTTGCTCTCTGATAAAAATTCCCGTAAACGTAATTACAGCCGGTGGTATGGATAGAAAGATAGAGGTTTTCACTATAGGGTCTGCAATAAAAGGATATAATTTTTCTCCAAGGCCGCCGGTTTTCACCGGCTCACCATACAGCCTTTCCGTGTTCCAATATTTAAAAATATTGAGGAAAAAATTAACCAACTCAAATATTATGAAAAAATAGCACAGCAGCATACCTATCAACGCGATCCTGGACCCGGGATCAGGAGCGGCGGTGCCGTAAGAGTAATGAAAGGACGGAACAGAAGTGATAACCAATGCCATGGGTTCCGTATGCAAAATCGGAAGACGGAAAACTTTGGCCAAATTGATTTTCAGAGAGCCGGAAGATCGCACTATTTTTATTGCTTCAATGAAGTAAAAGAGCAAGCTATAGGTAATCAATCCTATTATAATCGCATCGCCAAGTATTCCCAAAAAGTCTTTGCCCAAAAAAAGATAGACCACTGCCATAAGTATGGCGATTAATTTTATATTGTTGGGAAAAGAGAGTATCACGTTTACAATATTTTATTTAAAATATCTTCTTTAAGCGTTTTGCTGCCATGTTCCCAGACCAGGTTGAACCAATTCATAAAGTCAACTAAGATATTTTCCTCATACCCCCCGTCCATAGATAATCGCAGCGCAGCGCTCTGGGTGGCGGAATAGTCAACAGCTTCCGAGCCTTTACGCATTGTATAAATTGAGAAAAAACCGTTTACTCCATCGATTACCATCCCACGTAACACCGGGTCACCGTCATAAAACTTAATTTCCAATTGATCCACTCGTTTTAAACCCAACCGTTTTTTATAAATGTCTCCCAACAGGTGCGCACGCATTTGGCTTAACCGGTCATCTATTTGTGTCTTATCATTGGGAATGACTCCTTCTTTTCCTTCACCGGATGCTAAAGATACCGGGTTTTTTAACAGCACTCGTAAACGATCCACGTCGCAGTTCTTTTTATCGAATACTTCCATTATCCGGTACGCACTATTGGCGGTGTAAGCAGAAATAATGATCTCTTTGAATTTTGCATGTTGTGGTAGTAAAGATGCCAGCTTTTGGTGAGCATCTCTGGCACTGCCAAAATTCCAACCGTGTTTAATTCTATCGGAAAAAAACACGATCCCATAACTAAGAAAGGCAGCAAAACCGGATGCGAAAATAGAAATACCGATCAACACCCACAGGGTGTTTAATGATGATTTAAATATGAGAGTGGGAATAAGAACCAGGATCAAGCCCAATCCCGCAGCTATTAAAAAACCAAATGCTTGTTTTTTCATCATTTTTCATCTCCTTTTCGTCACAATTTAGTTAAAGTTAAAATCTCCCAGGCTCTTGGCTTGCGGCGGTTGGCTGCTAATTCATATTCTCCTTCATCTCTGACAGAAACGAAATGACCATTATGGGCTTGAAAAGTAATTTTATTGTCTTCTAAGAAAGTCATTTCGAATGTTTCAAATTCTTGAGGCGATGAACTATTTGCGATTAGCTCTCCTTCACCTCCTCCTTTTGCACGAACATATTGCCCATTATGAACCTGTAAATTCACTTTTCCTTCTGGCAATTCAACCACATTAAACATTTCCCATTCGTTTATCTGGTCACTTTTAGCAACTAACTTTCCTCCGCCGCCTCCTGCTGCCGCCACATATTGACCATTGTGTGCCTGGAGAGCAATTTTGTAAGTATTTTCTTCCGGTTTAGTAGGGGCTGTCCCACTATTCCCCTGAATATTGCTTTCATGTATCTTTGGAGTTGGCAGTGGCATTCCCTTTACATCTTCTTTTTCGTATAAAAATATAAACTGTCCTTCTCCGAATGTGCCGACCTGTGGGTCCTGTACCACACCTTTTTCCTGGGATACGCGATCCCGGATATAATTCGCTAAATCCAGAAATGAGATAACACCGTCACCTCGTAGGTCCGCGTTTCCTTGCAGTGCTTTGAGCAAATGCCAGGTGAATACTCCATGCTGGTAAAACTCCTTTTCAATTGATTTTTGACCGGAGCGCCCAGCGGTTATCACCTGGGTGACAGGGAACATTGTCCATTGGCCTAATTTTTTATTGATATCGATAACCGTTCGTTCGGAAATTTCCCTGGCGTGGGTCATAAATCCACTAAAACAAGAATCGATCAGCAGGAGTTTGTGTTTCCCGGGCAGTGAATGTACGGTGTCTAAAAACCCCTGCATTTCCAATGACTTAGCGGGTATTTTTTTGAGATATGGGGCTGCCGGGTCCGGCATTTTTCCATATATCTCCGAATTCTGTAGTAAAATATATCCCCACATTTGCTGGTTTGATTCGTAGGTGACACCGTGACCTGCGAAATAAAAAAGAAACCGATCGTCTTCATTCATGTTGGGATTAATTTCAGTCTCCAATATATTCAGGACAATTTCCCTGGTTATTTGACTTTGCTCTCCCAATAATAACCTGATGTTTTCTTCGGGAAAGCCGAGAGCCGGTAGGCAAGATGCCACGGCTTTAGCATCATTCTCTGCAAAATTAAGATTCGGAATGTTTCCGTGTTTATAATGATTAATTCCAATAACAAGCGCCCATGAATTTGTGTAAAGACCGTTTTCTTTAGGTCTCACAGAAATACTAACAGGTTCAGCCGCTCCATTAGAAAGGGACTGCTGTACTCCCCAGGCGTTAGATGCATCTTTTGTTGGCTGGGAATCTGGATGTCCTTTTAGAGGTCCTAAAGATTCGGTAATTTTATCGATTCTCTTACCTATCGCTGGCTTTCTCTCCTTAATTATTTTTAATAGGTCGGAAATAAAATCATAGAAATTGCGTTTAATATGATGCACTCTATCCATATTTTTGATAATGGGAGGTATTTTTTTTGAGGGATTTACTAGGAAAACCGGTGAGGTGCCTCTTGCTGCAATTAAAAGTTCCTTTAAAATTTTGTCTGAGAAACTATAACCAATAACGATCATTGGTTTTTTCATCCATTCAATCACTCTTTTCTCTACTTCCGGCTCGAATCTCATATCATCTTGTCTGAATATTGGGCTCTGGGAATTTAAATCACCAAACAATTTTAGTATTACAGGCCGTCCCTCTTTTAAGTGTCCTTCTATATTGCTCACAATTTCTTGAAATTCCGAACCTGTTATATTGGGGCGCAGTGGCAGAGAAACAGTTTTAAACTTTCTTTCGGGATTCCTTTCTAAGTCTATAAATGCTTTTATTATCAGATCATCATAATTTGTAGTCAGGTACAACAGTGCATCGCTTTCGCCAAAGAGTGCAGTGGATAAAGCAGCAAGATAGTAATGCGCTGGACCTGGTTCTCCATCCAGGAATTTACTTAATCGAACGGAAAGCTTTTTCTCTTTCTCCCACTGCTCTATTATTGAAAAAAAACTGTCAAGACGTTTTTTCTTATTTTTGGGATCAAAACCATACTTAATTAAAATTCTGTCTATCAACTCATCAAAACCAGGGAACCTTTGTTCATTTTGTTTCCCTTCCATTGACGCCCCGGCTCCCATAAAGATAACGATCTCTTTGTCGTCAATTATTGTGTTTATCAGATTATACATAGGGTTAATTTCAGCCATCGTCTCATTATCTCCTTGTCTGAAATTTATTTAAATTTAATTCTACAAAATTTTTTCGGGAATGTCCAGTCTTAGCAGTGTTTTTGGCCTGTCTCCTTATCTCATCAACCTAAACCTCAACCTGAGTTCTCAGGCAATTTTCTGGATAAAACTTTGAATCAACTGTTATAAGGCTCACCTACCAGTAAGAAACCCATATGATCCCTGCTGCTGCTGTTCAGCGGTGGTAAGGCATTGGATGGATGTGCCCGGGCTGACGCTTTTTCTCAGTTTTTATTAGAGAAGGTTTAGAGGAAATTCCTGGTTGACAAAACTGGATTAAAGGTGCATAATTTAATCGTAATCGGAAGTAAAATGTACAATGTACAGGACAATCGAAGCAATCTATAAAGAAGGTCAAATTGTTCCCCTTGAAGAAATTGACGCTGAAGAACAAAGTAAATTATTGATTATCGTATTGGACCGCCAGGATAAGAAGTCTACCTCGAACACATGGAAATCATTAAAAGGGAAATATAAGAATTCACTCAGCACCGTGGATGAATTTATCGCACGAAAACAGGTTGAAAAACAATTGGAATTATGAGGCGATATTGAGAAGTTACCTATTAAAATAATAAAAAACATTGATAGAGAAGTCATTAACAAAGCAGCCAGGTTTAAAGTTGATTTCTCCGTATCTTTAGCAGATTCTATTGCCCTGGGATTGGGAAAACAATTGAATGCAAAAGTTGTGACCGCTGATCATCATGAATTTGACAAAATCGAAGAAAAAAAATCAGCGGGTTTTTACTGGATTCGATAGAAAAGAAAGGAAGAAAAATTCAGTTGCCAAAATTTAGGTGCCAGGCAAAATTTTTACTCACCAGCCTCGAAATATTCTAAAATGGGGCCTTATGCACCAGAGTCTCAGAGTTCATTGATATTGTGGATAAGTTGTAACATGTTTTGTTATCAGTAGTTAACGTAATTCTTTTTTCCTGGAACTTAAACAAATGAGGTAAATGAGAAATGCGTTCATTTTTCTCGGATGCTTTTGAACTTCTCTGTTGGTTCCAGCAGCAGCGCAAGTCCAGGTTTATTGTTCTCTTTTTCTTTTTTCTAAAACCAATTTTCACAAAGGGGGTGCTCGGTCCATACCTCCCTTGAGATGGCTTTGAGGCCCTTTTCGGCTGCGAATGCTATCCGCCTATGTATTGCCGGTTTCGATAAATACTGTTACCACCTTTATACCGGTCTCTTTATCCGGCACATCCACTTCATACTCTTTCCTGTGGCCATCATCAATACTCTCAATAAAAAAAACAATACAAATTTCTTTTAATCCCAATTGCTTCCCATACAACGCTGCTTTGCCCAGTGCTTTTTCAAAACTGGTTTTATCCCGAAAACTTTTCACTTCAATGGCGTAGACCTGGTTATTATACTCAATGAGCAGGTCTACCTTGCCATTGCCAGTAGGGAATTCAGGATAAACACGGCCTTCCTGGCTGTAAATGAATTCGTAAAGATACATGTAAAGGTTAAAATGAAATACAGCTTCAAAAACCCGTAAATCTTTTCGCCGCGGCACCCCTTTGAACAACCACTCCCGGTTCTTTACCAGGTAATTTTGATAACGTCTTAGAATATTTTTGATATTCAGACCCTTCGCTGTGATCACATCTTCCAGGTTATCAAAGGGCTCAATCACATTATCCATATATTTGAACATTTCATTTGAAAAATAGTTAAACAACCGCTTTTGCACAAAAGGAGAGGAAAATTTCACCACCCATTCGCCTTCAATGCCTATCTCGGAGTCGATCACACCGTGCATATAAAGAAAATTGATTTCCCTGTCATCAAATTTGAAAGGAAAAAGTCTATCGGTTTTGAACAGTTTTAAAACCATCGGTTTGTAGTCGTCCTGGTTGGCTTTACTGATAATGTTGAGGATATTATTGTTAGGCAGTTTGGAAACAGCCGCCTGGTAGACTCGGTCAAAGACCTGTATGGAAATAGGGCGTGTTTTCTCCACTGTATAGGATTCGAAACCTTCAGTGAGTAATTCGCCGAACCAGCAGGTTAGCCCCGGCTGTCCCTGGGTTTCATAAAACAACCGTTTAATCACCTCTTCTTCAACCTTTTGTCCGCTTTCTTTTTCATACCATTCAAACATATTCTTGACTTCATCATAGGTAAGATTGGGGATACGTAAGCTTCGCTGGACATTAAATGGCGAGCCTCTTTTATTTTCGATTCCCAGCACACTGCGGACGCCGACCAGTGCAAGCCCATGTAGGAGATACTGTCGTTGGTTTTGGGTTTTTTTTATCTCATTTTGCCTGGCAATATAAATATTACGGAAAATGCGGGTCAACCGGTTAATGGCTTGTTCAGAAAGAGCGTCAAACTCATCGAGAATTAAGATAAGAGGTTTTTTCAGGACGTCACGGGTAAACAACCGCTGGAGTTTCTTCGATATATCGAAGTTCGGTTCTTTTATACCCAGTTCCCTTATGATATCCTTTGCTATGGAAGATGTAACGTTTTCAAGATCGGTATCACCTTCCAGGTAATCGACCACAATCGTGACCACGTCCACATCCATACCTGTTTGTAGGGACTTGCTCATTTCGACTCGTTCCAGCACTTGCTGCATCACCCAGGTTTTGCCGCACTGCCGGGGAGACCAGACCGTGATGAAGTGCCCTCCCTTTTGAGGACTATCACCCACTAATTGACCATAAGCTTGTTCAATCAGTTCGTTCCTGGGGGCATAATAATGCTCTTCGGTGTCTATTGGCCCATACGAAAAAAAGCGTCTCATATTTAATCCTTTTCTTATCCTATTCGATGTCCATTCTACCAGAAGTTCAAAACAAAAGCAATTACTTAATTTTTTACGATATCTCATCATTGTCATAGATCCAGAGCCCTTTAAAAAGATATTTATTACAGGAGAAGATTTCCGCCAGGGTTGAGATCAAAACTGATTTTCCAAAGCATCGCGGTCGAGACAAAAAATAGTATTTTCCTCCTGTGACATAAGTTAATGAGTTTTGTCTGATTTTTTCCCGGTGGTAAAACTTCCCGGGGCAACTTCAGCCCCGGTAAACCGGAAAAAAGAATTATTACCCTGGAAATCCCTGGGGACAGCAATCAATCCCATTTTAATATCCGCGAAATAAATAACACTTCCAGGCATCGGGCTAGTAATAAAAGAGCCGTGATAAAAACTGAATGCCCTTATATAGGTGATCCTGATGCCCATCATTTCAGGCAAATTGATGTCTCTCAGGGCTTTATTAACAACAGTTTCCAGGAGTTTGTTTTTCTTACGCTTGCCCATATTCATAAATTTTGGCGAATCCACCAGGGACATAAATTGTTGGAATATAGCATAAAAATCCTCTTCGGATTCTAACATCTCTTTTAACTTTTCTAATTCTTCTCTAATATTCATTTTTCCCTCGCAAATAAAATATCACAAACCGGGGAAAATTCCAATAGGTTATCACTTCCAAAATCCACCGCCAGGACAGGTGGTGGATTTGTTCAAGGTTCAAGGTTCAACGTTGATGAGCTTAAAAGAGTAATTAACTTTTTTAAGCACTTTGAAATAAACATCGAACGTTGAACATTGAACACCAAATCCAATACAATAGACTCTTTTGATCAGCCAGCAGAAATTACACCGAAAGAGACGTAAAGTCCGTGGCAACTGTCGCATCATCATGACCCTTTTTTTCATACAATGTACCAGAATCTCAGAGTTCATTGATATTGTGGATAAACTATCAAGTAAATAAGTAAAGAGAACAACAGGAAAACGAACTGTATTAAAAAAAATTAAAAAGCTTTAAATTTAGGAGCCCATCCCACTGAAGTAGGAATTTTCTTCCCTTTTTTAGTATTTTTTTAGAATATCAGCTTCGAGTAGTTGATTTTTAAAACGGTTTGATATATATTTATTACAGAAATGATATTTAGAAATATTTATTCTTGTTTAAAGATACGGTGATATAGGAAAAGGAGGACAATAAATGATTGATTCATTTGACGCATTGAATATTTTAATATTCCTCATACCTGGATTTATTTCTTCTAATATTTTAAATTTTATTGTTGTTAGGAAGGAAAAAAATGATTTTAGCAAAGTGGTTGAAGCCTTAATATTTTCCCTGGTTATCTATACGGTTTATGCCATTATATTTAAAGAAACGCCAGTATTAATTCAGGAGAAATCAATTATTTTTAATTGGGAATCTTTACTTTTTTTAAGCATATTTAGTGTTCTCTTTCCTCTAATTTTAGGGGCAAATATTGCCAATGACTTGCTTATGAAGGGGGCTCGTTTTCTTAGAATTACCAAAAATACATCAAGAAGTTCCGTTTGGTTAGATGTCTTTTATGATTTTAAAAGACATGTGATCATAAATTTTGAAAATGGGCGAAGGATTTATGGTTGGCCCATGTATTATTCTAAAGAACCCGATAAACCGTATGTATTCCTATACAATCCAGCTTGGATTGTTGAAGATGAAAAGACAAAAGAACAAAAATTTTTAAAATTGGGTTTAGAAGGTATGCTCATAACGCCAGAACAGAAAATAGAATCAATAGAATTTTTGAAAGAATGAAATAATTTAAAAGGAGAAAAAAATGAGTGAAAACAAAAAAAATGACGTAAATATAGGGAATAAGGGATATAATCCTCCTCCAAAGGCCTCAAAAGTCCCCAACAAGCCGACACCTCCCCCCCCCCCCCCCAAAAAAAAACATAAATTCATCACTTTTAAATTTTTTAAAAAAAAAAAAAAAAAGGGGG
>Ga0180437_10002779_pt1 | contig 27123 bp, 27 predicted proteins | sample SS_ome_4_FD_132410 | JGI IMG/M metagenome (GOLD analysis project Ga0180437, IMG submission 132410) | Hypersaline lake sediment archaeal communities from the Salton Sea, California, USA - SS_3_D_1 metaG | ecosystem: Environmental > Aquatic > Non-marine Saline and Alkaline > Hypersaline >...
GTGATGGCTTTGGGCCGACTCTGAACTTGAACATCAGTTCGTGCACCTGTAGAAATGCTGCTTTTCAGCTCAAGCAGCACTCTCGCCGTGCGACCGGTGCCTTTTCGAACCCAGTTCTTGCTTCGCTTGTCCAGCATCAGGGCATGGCGGGTGCACGATGCTTGTCTGACCGGCTGACCGGAGAGCCGCCACTGTCTCTCAAGCGGTGTCATCGTCTGAGCTCTCGGCTAGCTGGGTATCCATATCCGGACAGTATTGAGATGCAACTGCACTCGATTGCCCAAACTGCTCAACTTGCTATCTCCCACCAACAGAAAGTCAGAATGCCCGATAGTGGCTACCATACGACGCCACAGCGGCAAATAGATCGGCGAATCATTCTGGCTGCCTCGCAACGTTGCCGACACCAACGGGATACCCGCCGGATCCAACGTGCCCAGCCCTTGCAAGAATTGACGCAAGTCTGGCCGACGATCTTTGCTCTTGCCAAACTTGAGCAACTGATACTTCTCTCCACTGAGGTCCTTCTCGCCGTGATGCAGCGAAAACGTAGTCGTATCAATCCGCCCCACCTTGGTCGGCAAGCAATACGCTTGAATCACGTGCTTACCCAGTTCCTCATCCAGTGTTTCCCAGTGATGAGTTTGCTCATCTCCCATCAAATCCAACACGATCTCCAAACGATCATCGGTCAGATCGCCTGGTGTCACTTCCCAATCAGTGCAACGGCGCAAAACGGTCACGCGATCACCCACCCACTCTTCTACCGCGCACATACGATGGTCCGCTTGGCTCAAGATGAAGACCAACCAGATCACGATCACCTGACCATAAGTCAATCCTTTCCAGTTACCGTGGGGGTTGGGCAAAATCTTGTCTATCAACTCGTCCACGTGCATATTCAACAGCCATTCCACAATGACGGGCACATCATCCACCGGCTCATGGCTGATTGTTGTTCTAGACGACATCGCGCACCTCCTGTGTTTAGGGATGGTTCCTATCGTACACGATGTCGCGTTTTATTCAAGGTCTAGGCTGCTACTTGCGGTGAGACATAATTCACTAGCACGGCAAAAATTTGACCGAAAGGTGAGCTATTACGCGAATGGTGAGTCTATACCTACAAAAAACGCTCCACCTCATCGAAGAGCAACTGAGGTGTCTTGGCGCGAATGAAGTAATAGGGACGCTCCGAGAAGCGGTGACAGAAATCCGCGCGCTTGACTCGCAGTTCTGGCGTGTCGATAATCGGCATCGCCAGGCCAGGAGCTAGCATCAGATGAAGTCCTATGTAGTTCATCAAGGAGTGGAACGTCTGGTACTCTCTCTCAAAGCGGGCCAACTCAGCCACTTGCGTACTATAGTGACCGTCGATGTCTGGCACAATCACCAGATCGATGTCCGTAGGCTCATCATAGATGACAAACTCCGGCGTCTTCTCAAAGAGCTTGGCGACGCCCTCATCCTGGTTGGGCTTGTCTGCCCGCTCCGTACCTTTGGACCGATGGCGGAGGAAGACGTTCTTGGAACCCATCACGGCCCAACCTCGCTCATCCGTCACAGTCGTCTCGGTGGAAACGATCTGACTGCCCCGGCGGCTTCCCTCGATTTGGCACATCGTCTTTCCATGGTTGTCCTCGCCACCCAGGAACAGGATCGTGTGCTCACGATAGCGCACGGCAGATGAGTGGAACGGATGCAGTCCGACCATCTCCATCTTCAAGGCCAACACGGCCACGATGATTTTCTGGATCTCTCCCTGATACCACTCACCCTCCAAGACGAGTTTTTCGTCCTTACATAGGATGTCCTTTTCCGGCTTGTCCGGGAACCAGACGATGTCAGGCTCGGGAAGCGCGGCCTCTGGAAGGATCTGGACGCTGGCAAGACGATAGTTGAGATAGTTCATCTCATCCAGGATTTGTTCCGGCACGTCACGGCCCTGGACATCTACTCGTAACCGAGCTTCACCCGATTGGAATTCTTGACTTAGCTGCTGCACTACCTTGTTCGTCGTATACTGTAGTCAGGGCGATGGACCGACAGTATACATCTCCTTTCTTTCTCTATTGAGTTGGGCCGTCGCCCTCGGCCGGGAGGCAGACGAGAATAATATTGCTTCTGGCGAAGTCACAGGCCGTCGTGCAAACAAAAGGTTGATTCTGCCTGTCTCCCTTACTTGATTTCCGGCGTCTCTTGTTGTACTTCGAATGACAAAAGCATAACCGGCTGGCGGACGCTCCCGACCTGAGTCCTCCGATCCACTTGGCTGGTAACCGAGTGGGATCTGGAAGGTCTTTCGTACAGTCCGCACGCTTCGATTATAGGCTTTCTTTCTATCTGGGCAAATGCCTTCTGATAGTGAAGGGTGAGTGAATCGTTACCCGACGAAACCGGTGATGGAATCTACCTATCTCGTGGCTCTCAGGGCAGGCGCTGGTCATTCTGCCAGCCCTGACTGATCCACTTCTTGTTTGTGCCCCAGAACTTGTTCATGCCCGAGAACGCCCGGCGTTCCTCGATGTCGACGTGCCACTGTCGGTAGTCTGGACTATTGCACACCCCCGCTCAAGCAGGTCCAGCCTTGGGCGTTCTCGTCCTCGCTCCTGAACACTCCGGAACGAGCCGGGAGGAGGTCAAGAGCAACTCGACTGTTATCTCTGTCGCTTTCCTATAGATCGTCTCGCAGTTCTGTTTCGGTGTCATTGGGACGTAGTTCTCACGCAGAAACTGACACTCTCGTCCATGGGACTCTTGGAAGAAGCGGCGATGGAGTTTGTAGCACAGCTCATCGACGCAATTCAGGTCATCGTCCGGCGATCGCCGTCCATACAGCAGTCCAATGCACACGATGCCTGCCGCCAGAGCCCCGCAGAGGTGGCCCACGCGCACCAGTGGCACCTCATCCCCGCGGTAGCGTCTTTCTCCACTGCGTTGTTCGCGTAGGACGCTGGCAATGTCGATCCCCGGCTGTGTCCGATGGATCCCGCCTCCACCGTGAAATCCGGTTACGATGCGAACCATCGCCGGATCCGTGATGTCCAACGCGTCGTTGATGGCCTGGAAGACGGACTCGCTGCAGTGGAAGCCCCTCTGGCGGAACTCCAGCACTCGGCGACCTGCAGCCCTGACCCGGCTCTCTACCTCGGCTTCCGTCAAGAGCCCCCTCACAGCGACGTGATCGGTCGGCTCTGGAGAAGGAAAATCTCTTCTCGTTCTATGGCCCACTCAACATCCTGCGGGGCACCGAAGTGTCCTTCTACCTTCATGGCCAGATCGACAAGTTGGCGCAACTCCTCTGTACACAGGATGCGAGATGTTCTCTTCTCCTCTGGGACCTGGATTTGGACCACACCACTGCAACCGTTCCGGCAGTACATCAATTCCTTCTCCGGTACGAACTCGAAGGTCAGCTCGTAGGTCTCCCGATCGATCTTGTAGTGATCCGGCGTGATGGTGCCGGAGACGATCCCCTCTCCCAGTCCCCACACTGCCTCGATGACCATCTGATGGTGGTTGCGGAATATCGGGTCCACGGTGAAAATCACCCCTGACTTGTCCGCGTTGACCATCCTCTGCACGACGACCGCCATGGACACCTGGTGATCGTCGAAACCCTTCTGACAGCGGTAGAAGATGGCTCGCGAGGTATAGAGAGAGGCCCAGCACCGGCGAATCGCATCGAGCAGTTCCTCCTCGCCCACAACGTTCAGGTAGGTCTCTTGCTGACCGGCGAAGCTTGCGCTGGCAAGGTCCTCGGCGGTCGCACTCGAACGAACGGCTACTGGAACCTGGTCTCCCAGACTCCGGTAGTTCTCAAGGGCAAACTCTCGCAGATCGTCGGCGATGCGCGCCTCCTCGAACATCTCCGCGATGACTTTCGCCACGGCGTCGAGTTGCTCGGGATCGGAGCGATTCACATCAGATAGTATGGCCCTGAGTCGGGCATCTATCCCGCACTGTTTGACTATCTCACGATAGGCCGAAGCGTAGATCACGAAACCAGGGGGAATCGGGAGGTCCGCTTGTGCCATATCGCCCAGGCTAGCCCCTTTCCCTCCAGCTCGTAGAACGTCGTTTCTTGAGATCCCATCAAAAGCGCCGCACCAAGTCTTTGACATCATCGTTACTCCTATTGTGTCGCCGTCAACCCGCCGTCGGCAAAGATGATCTGCCCCGTGATGAAATCCGAGGCAGGTGCTGCCAGGTAGATGGCCAGCGCCGCCAGGTCCTCTGGCTCACAGACTCGACCCAGAGGGATTCGAGCGACCAGTGGATTGTAGAAGTCGGGATCCTCCAGATACTCTTTCACCAGTTCCGTTCTGGTGAACGTGGGTGCAATTCCGTTCACATTGATTCCGTACTTCGCCCACTCCGTGGCCAACTGTTTGATCATCAAGTTCATCCCCCCTTTACTGGAGCAATAGGCGATGTATCCGCGAGGAATGCCGAGCAAGCTGCGTACCGAGGTGATGTGTATTTGTCTTCCACCCCCTTGGGGAATCTGGACCTTAGCAGCGGCCTGAGATAGAAAAAAGGCCGCCTTCAAGTTGATGTCCAGCACCCGATTCCAGTCCTCCTCCGTGTATTCCTCAGCAGCCGTCTCCTTATGCGTACCCACGCAGTTCACCAGGATATCCAGACTGCTTGAGCGCTCGACAACCTGACGCATTACCCCTCGTGTGCCCGGGATATCCGTGGCCTCCAACTGCACGCTCCAGGCCCGGCCTCCTGCATTCTTGATCTGAGAAACCAGCGCCCTCGCTCTATCCATAGCTCGACCAGCTACCACAACCTCCGCACCAAAGGCAGCCAGCCCTTCGCAGATCGCGCTCCCGATGCCACCTGTCCCGCCGGCTACAACAGCCACCTTGCCATCAAGCCGGTAGAAGTTCCGATATACCTCTGGCGATGCCATGTCTCTATCCTCCGTAGGCTTCTCTTGTCCCCGCTGCCTTCCGTGTGTACAGCTTTCTCCAAGGGGCCGTTCCCCTTGGCTTCTCACCAGAACCTATCATCACCCTCCTGCCATGGGTGGAAACACCTGCACCTGGTCTCCGTCCTCCAGAATCCGGTCAATCTCTCGTTGGGGGCGGCCGTTCACCAAGACCTGCCAGCCTGACCGTTCTAGGAACTCTCCCGCAGTGGTCCCCAGGCACTGGTCCAATTCAAGGTGGGAGATAAGGTCTCCTAGAGTGGCCGCGCAGGGCAACGAGAGTTGCATGCGACCATCACGCGCCTCGGGGGGCATACACTTGCGCAATATTGAGAGCACCTGGATAGTCACTTCCTTGGTCATCACGGCCCTCCTTGTCTATCAGACAGCATCTCAAGCATCAAGTCTGTCGCCACCGTGGCGACCTTCACGTCGTTGATATGTGTATCCAGCTCGACGATCCTGACGCGGCTCGGCAGCGCCCCTGTGATGGTCTCGATGAACACTCGATCGGCCTGAGGATCGTGCAGGGGTTGGCCTTCCGTCGAGACCACACTGAATCCTCGCAGCGGTAGAACCACAGCTACAGGGCCATCCGACCGTCCTAGCCGCTCCGCAATGATGCCTGCGGCTTCCGTCAGTTCCTGAGCCGACGTCCGTATCACGGTGATGCGTGGCGTGTGAAGTATCCTCTTCCGTCCCGCGTATCGGGGTGGAACTGACTCAGGGGGACCCTGGATGATCTGATCGAGCCCTCCAGGAGCGATCACCTGGGGCAGGCCGCGGCTGGTCGCGCCTTCCATTCGTCCCGGCCCTGCCGAATGTGGTCCGTCGGTCAGCCATGCCACGATCTCAGTGAGTGTCACGTCGAATACACCCCTAAATACACCCTGGTCGATCAACTCCTCCATAGAACGGCCACCGGTGCCCGTCGCGTGAAAGGCGACGGTATCGTAGCCATCTTCCTTCATCTGACTGCGAATTTGATCAACGAGAGGTGTTGTAGTGCCCAGCATCGTTGCGGCCAGGGCTGGCCGGGAGCCAGGGGCTACCGGCGCCCCCACTCGGCTCATCGCCGTGATCGCCGCCGCCGCGTTTCTCAGGACAGGACCGGTGACCGCGTTTACGCCCAAGATGTCGGCCACGGAGTGCATCAGCGTTATATCCTTGGTTCCCACGTAGGGTCCAAAAGGCATCGGTCCACTGGCCATTGTGGAGACCATCAGCTTAGGGACTCCGATGGGTAGCGCTTGCATAGCACGCGTGCTTACCGCCGTACCCCGGGAGCCACCCAGCGAAATCACGCCTCCCAGGCGCTCCTCCTCAAGCAGCCTCAGCAGTATCCTTGCTGCCCCCTGGCCCATAACCACCAACGCGTCCGCTTTATCGCCCACGGCTATCAGGTTCTCTATGCTGCTTCCCCCGGCTTCGGCTACCTCCTGTCGACCGATATCCGCTGAGATCCCCGGCCTGCCAAGCACGCCTGTATCGATGATCAGGGGGACCCCGCCTTCTTCTAGCACGACCTGACGCACAAAGTCAACTTCGCGTGCTTTGGTGTCCAGTGTACCGAGGATGACGACAGGTCTTCGAGATGTCATACTCACGCTTCACCCAGTTCTGATAGAAGAGAGTCGGGTCCATCCGGAAACCGATGCTGAAGGTAACCCTCCGCTTGCTGCGCCTGTCTGGTCTCCGTGAAGACGGCCGGCTCGTTGAAGACTAGGGAACCGGTCGGGCAGTGATAGACACAAGCAGGGACCAGGCCCTGGTCGACCCGATGATAGCAAAGATCGCAAGCCTGAGCTCTTTCTGTCTCAGGATTGTACTGAGCTGCTCCGAAGGGACAGGCCTCAATGCATCGTTTGCAGCCGATACATATCTCCTGGTCGTAGAGCACGATCCCGTCAGGCCGTTTGGTGATCGCGTCGACCGGGCAGACGGCCATGCAGGGCGGGTTTTCGCAGTGGCGACAGTGCATAGGGACGAAGTCCATGACCAATCGTCCCCCTATCTCCTTGGGTCCTACTTGGATCACACGCATCAAACGGATACCTATGGGCAGATCGTGTTCCTGCTTGCAGGCCGTCTCGCAAGTATAACATCCTATACAGAGATCGACGTCGGTGAGCAACGTCACTTTCATTCCTTATCCTCCACTCTGTATATGCGGCAGAGGGTTCCGCGCAGTGTTGAGGCACCCGAGATGGGTCCATACGGCCCGTCATTGGTCAGCACCAGGTTGATGCTGGATTGGAAAGCCCCGTGATCCGGGCCCGCTGTTTCTGGGAACCACCAATGCGACGGCGCGTGGACGACGTCCCTGGGCATCGCTCGGGTGAGTCGCGCCGGCATCTTGACCCGGTCCGACGTCTCTGGCGTCTCGATCCAGGCCCAGTCACCGTCGGATAGTCCAAGGTCCCTTGCTGTCTCAGGATGAATGTCCAGATACGGCATCGGTTCTAGCTCCCGACACCATGGAATCTGTCGATTGTTCGAGTGGAAGAAAGCCACGTGTCGATTGCCGGTAATCAAGTTGAGTGGGTACTCTTCGGTCAGCTCAGGCGTCGCGAGCGGCGTGCGGGCATTCTCGACGTAGTAGGGCAGCGGGTCATATCCGTGCTTCTCGAGGATCGAGGAGTAGAGCTCGACCTTTCCCGATGGGGTGTTGAGCCCACTCTCCTCGTATCGCTTGTACTTGATCTCTCCCTCAATGTATCCGATGTCTTTGAACTCCTCAAACGTAATCCCCAGTCCCTCCAACTGATAGTCATAGAAATCCTGAGGCGTCCGCCAGGGCCCTGGGATCTCCAGCCCCATACGCTGAATGATCTCCAAGTCCATCATAGAATCGTCCATCGTCTCTCCTCGTGGTTCCACGACTTTCTGGCGAGCGGCGATGAAGTCCTTGTGCCCGGTTTGGTAGAAAACCTCGGCGATGCCGTCTTTCTCCAGCCACATTGTGGGTGGGAGGATCACGTCGCAAAGTTCCATCGTCGGCGTCATAAAAAAGTCAGAGCCGACGGTGAACTCGAGCTCCATAAGCGCTTTGACGTTTTCGCGCTGCCCTTCGAGACAGACCACCATATCGTTGAGGAACCAGTTCGCCTTGACTGGATAAGGCTTCTCGGTCAGGATTGCGTGAACAACGCTGGGCGGGTGTGCACAACTGATAGCCAATGACTCTGCGCCGGAGAAAAGGGGATATTCCTGTGCACCGATCCGCGTATCCTCGATCTCAGCCGGGAGTCGGAGTTCTTCCCTGGTGTCGACGATGTAGAAGACACCCTTGAAACCCTTCGGGGAATTGAGCTTACTGACGTGCCCCCCCTTGACGTCCAGACTGCCGCACAGCGCTACAAGGACTGAGATCGCCCGATTCGTCTGCACGCAGTTTCGGTTCTGCTGGACACCCATCCGACCGTGGTGAATGCACGGTGTGTAGTTTCCTGACATGCGAGCCGCTCGAACGATGTCCTCGGCATCAAGTCCGGTGATGTGAGCCACTCGTTCGACCGGGTATTCCCTGGCGCGCGTCCGGAGCTTGTCGAAACCGACACACCATTGCTCGACGAACTCCTTGTCGTAGATCTCCTCCTGGATGATGATATTAATCATGCCCATCGCCAGCGCGTCGTCGGTGCCGGGCCGGATCGGCAGGTAGAGATCGGCCTTGGAGGCCAACTGTGTGAACTTTGGGTCGATGACAACCAGCCTCGCACCATTCTTACGACCGATCATAATATCCCGAGCGCGAGTTGGATGGGACATCACCGGATTGCCGCCCCACAGGAAGATGGAGCGGGCATGGCGGTAGTCAAGCCCTTCCTCACTGGTCGAGTAGCTACCAAAGGTGACCTGGTTCGCGATCAGCAGCGGGTGGTAGCAGTAGTGGGCGTCAGAGTGCCAGTGGGTGGGGCTTCCCATCGCCTTCAGCCACGCTTGCTTCGACCAGAGGCACGATTGGTGGGCTGCATCTCCCCAGGACCAACTCAGGGCGCTTGGTCCATACTTGTCCAGGGTCTCTCGGAAGCGGTTCGCTGTGTAGTCCAGCGCATCGTCCATCGAAATCCGCTCCCACTTCCCCTCACCCCGCTCTCCCGTGCGTCTGAGCGGATAGATGATGCGATCCGCATGGTAGAGGAACTGGGTCACGCTTAACCCCTTCGGGCAAAGCATACCCTCGTTCATAGGATGGTCGGGATCGCCCTCCACCTTGACAACACGTCCATCCTCCACGTGGGCCAACACACCGCAATCACAGTGACACCCCTGGCATACCGTCCGCACGATCTTCCTGCCGCTGGTGCTCGGACTCCTATCATTCATCTCTTATCCTTTTCACCGCGCCCGCGACAAAGCCAGTAGGTTATCCTCTGACGCTCTGGCGGAGTATCATCTCGGTCCCTAGTCTTCAACAAAAGCGACCGCGCGAACGGGCGCTGCCGTTGTACCTTTCCACTTGATGGGGAAAACCGCAACCCGGAATCCCGTCGCCGAAGGAAGCGCGTCCAGATTCGCCAGGTTCTCCAGATGATAATACTCCTTCTCCATCATGACGAGATGACCGGGCCAGAACTCCTTTGTCTCGAACATCGACTTGACCGGCCGATCCCACGTCGGGGCGTCGATCCCGACCATCTTGATCCCATGGTCGACCAGCCACTCGGTGGATTCCCCCGTCATTCCACAGTGCTCTGTCAAATAGCGCATCTCCGTGTTATACCGAGACGCGCCGGTCTTGATCAGCACAATGTCCAGCGGCTTGAGCGTGTAGCCGATCTTTTCCAGGGCATCCTGACAGTCCTTGGCAGTGATGCCGTATCCTACTGGCTTGTTGCTGAAATCCAGCACGACGCCATCACCGTAGCAGTACTCTAGAGGAATCCCATCCGGGCCTGGCGCATCCTCTCGCATGTGCTTCAGCGAGTCGACGTGTGTGCCCACGTGATCTCCCAGCACAACCACGTAGTGAGCCGTCAACCAGGTTGCTCCGTGTTCAGCGGCACCGATGTTCTCGGCGAACTCCTTCCAACTCTCGAGCATGGCCATAATCGGGCGCACCACACGGGGAAAAACCACCATATCGCTGCTGACTTCCATGCTCAGATCGATTAGTCTTGGCATATGTCCTCCTTGTCAGTTCTCTGGCATCACGAGATATCGAAGCCTCGTTGTTCCAGGTCTTCGGCGATAGCCTCTAGTCCCAAATCCTTCAGCTTCTCCCGACGCGGGAGCCCGCTTTCGGTCCAGTCGTGCACAGTGTACCAAGCCTCCTTCATCGGCTCCAAGATATCGTAGGTCTTTCCTTCCGACGGCCCTTTCTGAATCGGGTCCTCCGTGAATCGCGGCGGCATAGAGTCGTCCTCGGCCGTGAGCCCCAGCCGCGTATTGTGTGCGCGTTCAACGTTGATCACACGCTCCGCTGCCAGAAGAAGGTCGTCCCCTGTGACCTTCATGCCCGTCGCAGCCGAGTAGAGCCCCGGCACGGTTTCCAGCATCTTCTTCAGCGTCCGCTCCACGGTTTCCGCGTAGTAGGAATAGGGAAACTTGCACAGGCCCATCATGTCGGGAATGGTCACAATCCTCTCCCAGAAGAAGAGCTTCTCGGCAGCTTCGGACATAGGGAGCGAATCCAGTCCGTAGGCGCCGGGTGCTGAGATGCGGAGGTGATCCGCCCCGCGCGATGCATAAGCGTACCGAAAGTTGTATACCTTGACTGAGCGTGGATCGAGTGGTGGGGCTGTCATCCCCTTGACATGGACCGCGTATCGCTCAGAGCCTCGCCCGATCTCCTCGGTGGCGTTGACCACGCCTTCCGCCAGGAGGTCACCGAATCCCTCGCGGAGCGCGATCCGGTCAATCATCTCCAGCATTGCGTGGTAGTTTCCCCAGCTCAGGTCGACGTCGTCCGTGTCGGCCTGGCTCAGGATGCCACGTTGGCGCAGTTCCATGGCGAAGGCGATCAGATTGCCTGTCTCAATGGTGTCGAGACCGTAGAGATTGCACTTCTCGTTCGCTTTCAGGATAGCAGCCAGATTGTTATTCCCGACTGCGGATCCGAAGGCGACAACTGTGCTGTACTCGGGACCGCCCACCTCGGTACCGGCGAACTCGCCTTCCTCCACCCGCGAGTATCGGTCGCACAGGCAGGGACAGCGGTAGCAGCCCGTTGGCCGTACCAGGTACCGGGCGTTCAGCGCATCTCCGTCGATCATCTCCTTGTCTTCGTAGATCCCGGCCTGGAAGTTGCGGACGTTGACGCCGCCGATGGCCGTGTGGTGATCGAGCAGGGCCGTCGTTCCATACTCCAGCAGTTCCTTACCGCTGCGGCTGTCAGATCGCAGGATTTCAAACAGCTCCTCTGAGAGTTCCTTGAACGCCGCTGGATCGGCCACAGGGACCTCCCTGGTCGCACGAATCGCTATTGCCTTCAGGCGCTTCGATCCCAGAACCGCGCCGAGCCCCGTTCGCGCAGCTGCGTGCTCGACATCTACCATAAGGGAGGCGAAGCGAACCTGATTTTCTCCAGCCCGACCAATCGAGGCCACGCGCACTCTCTTGCCCAGTTCATCCTGAATGATCTCCTCTGTCTTCCGAGTGTCTTTTCCCCACAGATGGCGGGCATCTCGCAGCTCTACCTGATCGTCATCGACCCATAGGTAGACTGGGCGGTGTGAGCGCCCGTGGATGGTGATCAGGTCGTAGCCAGCTCGTTTCAGCATTGCGCCCCAGAAACCACCAGAATTCGCATCACCCAGGATGCCCGTGAGCGGGGACCGAGCGCCTAGCGTGAATCGTCCAGAGGAAGGTGCTGTGGTCCCGGTGAGAGGACCTGGCGCAATGATCACGACGTTTTCTGGTCCCAAGGGATCCGCGCTGACCGGTATCAGATCATATTGCAAACGCGCGGTGAAGCCCCTCCCACCGATGTATTGCGAAGCAAGTGTCTCATCGAGGGGCAGTCGCTCCACCGTTCCACCGGTAAGATCGACCCGAAGAACCGTGCCTGTATATCCGCCTTTGATACTCATGTTCACACCTCTCTGAGCGATACTGGATCCTGGACTATCTTCAGCCCAAGAACCAGGAAGTTGATCGCAGTGTATCTGAGCCAAGCGCAAAAGTCAACTGGCGGCCACGGAATACATCGAGGCTCCTGCGAGTGCCCTCACGCGCCATGTGAATCATCCTTACTACGCGGGGACCCAGGCTGAAAGCGAATTCGCTCGTCCGGAGGCTCTACCATAAGATGAAGCGCATCGAAGCGCCCCGAGCAGTTCCACAGGCCGCAGATAAAGGTGAGTTCGACAATCTGGCGTTCGGTGAAGTGGCAGTTCATCTGATCAAAGGCCTCTTCATCCTCTTTCGCTCTATGCGTTGTCACCGCCTCAGCCCAGCGAATGGCTGCCTTTTCCCGCTCTGTGAACAGATCACTGCGTTTCCAACCGTCGTCTACAAGAAGATCGATTTGCTCCCAGGAGAGTCCCACCGAACGACCTAGGTCGACGTTGTGGCCCGTGCAGTTGATCGAATGATTGAGAATCGATGTCTTGATAATGACGAGCTGCTGTACCTTGACGTACTCCGGATCCTTCTCCAGATACGCCTGACGGACCTTCACGTCGAATAACATCCACATCTCAACAAGCGGAGGGCAGTGGCCGAGCATCCGGAGGAAGCGCGGAACCGCGCTCCAATTGTCGAGGCTCCTCTGGAAATAGGGTTGCAGTTCCTCCTGGATCTCCTCGGGAAGAGCGAGGGGGTCCAGATAGGAAACGCGCGGCCGAGTCTCAGCCATCGCCTCCACCGTCACCTCCCATTCGACGGGCAGGCTTGTCGTGCGGTCAATACTCAACGTCGACCTCCTGGTTGCATCAGTGAAGTCGCTCCCACCGGGCGCAGACGCAATTCCATTCTCCGGATTCTACGTTCCCACCGCTGGGGGGTGGGATGGGAATTATACTCCATGTATGGCAAGTGCTAAAGAGAGCACGGCGGGAGCGTATCATGTTTCTCGAGTTTAGACAAATAGTGAGGGCGGCCTGCGACTTGCGCAAAACCGCCCGATGGTGGAAACTTAGGGTAGACCAATACCGGAGGTTCCCACCATAGAGCAGTTTAACAACTTAATCGAGTTTGACTATACGTCCGAATTGCATTCGAAAAGCGCCAAATAACGAACGCCCAGGCCTATTTCACGCCTATTCTTGTCCCCTCCGTGATACGCTCACGCACGGCTTTGCCAGAGGGGCCAAGATTGTGTCTCGATCTCCGCGGATCCCAACCGCGGAGATCGAGAATCCTGCTAGCCGGTAGCGTCTTCCTCGGGTCTGATGTGGACTCTGGAGAGACCTGCGTCGAGCGACGTTGATGAATCGTTCTTTGCCTGGGATCACCTTACCCATATAATCGGCCGTGAAGTGTCGTCTCTTATCTCCGATCCCCGCCTTGCTTGAACCCTACCGCATAGCAAAGCCACAAGATGATTGAAAGACACCGACTCACCTAGAAGAGCTACTCCTCCTTTGGGAACGTGAGAGCGATATTGATGAAGCCGAGGAGCCAACCGAAGTAGGCAACCAGGGTCGTCCAAAGGAAAGCCAATACGATAACCCAGTACCCATTCCCCATCGGTCCCACCGATGGCACGCTTCCTGTGAAGTAGACAGCGAGGAAGAGCGTGAGCCCGTTGAACACCGCAAGTGTTCCTTTGGCGAAACTGGGCACCCGGGGAATGACATACAGCAGGATTGTCACCCAGATCAGGTTGCCGATGGCAAGCGCCAGGAAGCCCCCAAAGGCCGATCCCAAGGCACCTGCGAGCGCAGGGGTGAGTAGGTTGCTAGTTGCCATCCACAAGGCTGCCGCTGCAGCTCCCGCCGGGATCGACGGGAAGACGAGTTTCCAGGAATCGGGTTTCGTGCCGAAAGCGAAGTACTCGGCCCACACGATGAAGGCAACCCAGAGTGGAAAGTTGAAGTTTCCGAGAAACAGGCCGAACGGCAACGAGAGAACAACCGTGATCGATACAGCCCAAGGCAATGGAACGCGCTGAACAACTTTCTTCTCGACTGCTGTCTCAGACATGTTATTGAACCCTCCTCAGTTATAAGTGTGTCGTGGGTCAATCTGGTGGGCTGCGTGTACACAGAACGAGAACTCTTCACACAGCGCCTCGAGATTTCGTCCAAAATCTATGCCTTACAGCTATGAGTTGATTCCTACATAGCTTGATTGTTGTGAGAATTCCTGGCCTTCTCGACCAAGGACCCATCCCCGCCTCGCGGGCGGGGATGGGCTCTAGGGCTGACCAGAGGGAGACTTGCGGCTACTGTGCCCTCTGTAGGATCTCCACAACGCCTGTATTGCCGTTCACCCGGAGCAAATCCCCGGTCTTGATCCGCTGTGTCGCGTTCATAGTGCCGACCACTGCGGGGATTCCGAACTCGCGCGCGACGATTGCCGGGTGTGCCAGAACGCCGCCGGTATCTGTAACCACACCCGCGATTTTGCTGAACACAACGACCCAGGCAGGATTGGTCATAATGCAAACCATGACCTCGCCATCCTTGACCTGATCGAATTGTTCAGGATCTTCTACGACTCTGGCCCGGGCCTCGATTAGCCCTGACGCTCCAGGCAGTCCCTTCACCTGGTCTTCGGGCTCCCTTGCTTTCTCGTCCATCATCTCGTACTTCTGTGGGAAACCCCATAGCCCCTTGTAAGGTTCCTGATACAGGGCCCAGTGCGTGACCGTGCCCAACCACTGGGGCGGTCGGAGCTCCCAGGCTTTCTCAAAGTCGCGGCGGTTCTTGCGAATGATGGCCTGACCATCGAAGCCACCAGGGGTCTCCTTGGTCTTGGGGTTGGCCACATAGTACCGAAGTTGCTGATAAGTGAGGAAGAAGACGTCCTCCGGGTCATCTAGGAGCCTCATCTTCGTCATATGGCGTCCGATGGCGAGGAAGGCCAATCGTGTGCGGGCGCTCGTGCCCTGGTCGATATAGAAGTGATGGTCTGGAGTGAGGGGCATCATCTTGAGCATAAGCTTGAGCGCACTCTCGAACTTCTGCTTGTCCTCCTCGGTCGCCGAATCGGGGATCAGCGATCGTAGCTCTTCGAGGGCCTTGGTATGGTCTTCTTTGGTCCTGTTGAACTGAGTGTGGAAGTCGTAATCAGTGACCAGATAGCCTTTCACTGTTTCGACGATCGGGGTGATGTCCTCGACCCAGCGCTTCTCGTAGTAGGCATGGCTATGGATCGCCTTGTAGCCAAACTCCTCGGCATATTCGCGGACGTCCTCCATGAATGCCTTGCCTGCCTCGTCTGCCTCGAGGGCCGGGATGATGTCGCGGGCTACGTCGTGCCTCTCGAAGATCGCCTTCAGATGTGCATCGGCCTTGACCTGCTCCTTGAGTTTCCACAGACCCTCGAGCGCGTCCCAGTTTCGATCCTCGACTGAGATCTGCACTCTCTGAAGCAAGTCCGTTGGCACCTCGCCGATGACCTCTCCAACCACCGCACCGAAGTCCAGGGAAGCCTGGAACTGAGCCAGGTTCAGGATCCAGTGCAAGCGGAAATGGCGCTCATCGATGTCGAGCGCTTCTTCGAGGTACACCATGAGCTCTGGAAGGGTGGCTGTCTCGACAGGGAAGCTGTCCAGGTACTCGAAATTGCGCTTGATCTCAGGTACGTAGCGATTTCTCCACCACTCGAGGAAATTCTCTGCGTAGGTCGACATGACGAACCCGTAGTAAGGCCCGATTTTTGCCGCTTCTTCGGGGTCTCGAGGTACGATGGCCGTGTAGACGTAGTTGTTGATGACCTTGCCGATCCACTCCTTGCCGAAGGGAGCGCCGAAGCGGCGATACATATAGTGGAGCGTCGGTCCCCACCAGCCTCGGCTGGCGTACATGGGGGTTACGGGGTAGGGGCAGTGGAGGTCGTCATAGAACCACAATAGCTCCTTCTCTTCTTCACTCTCCCACTCAACGGGAAAGCTTTCGTCGCCAAAGTAAGTATCCAACACTTTATTTTCTGTCATCTTCTATCCTCCTGGTATCATAATTTGTCATGGTGGGGCATCCCAGGGATACTGTCTGTGCATCCAGTAGGGACAGGTGGGCAGTTCTGGGCCTCCTTGTTGCACCGTCAGGTGACTTCTATGACAAGACTGTTGCCCACGCCGGTTGTTGCTCTGCTCGGTTCCCTGGGATACGCACATCCCCTCTCTGGGTAGCATCACCCAAAGGAGAAGCTGTAGAACGACTCAACTCTCTGTATCGGTGCCGACATCCACCTGAAGGAGATCGTCCTCCGGGGTGTCGACAAGGCCAGTGGCCAGGAGGTGATCAAGCGCTTCCGCGTGACAACAACCTGCCTGGCGCCGAGTCCGCGGTGACGATCATCCATCAGGCCGCAACCAGCTTGGGCTACACTCACATCGAGATCGCCTGGGAAGCAACCGGCCTACTGTGGCTTCCCTTCCATCGCTTCTTGGCCACCAACCCCTTCCTGCAGCCCTTCGCACCCGAGTTGGTTTGCTTCAATCCCAAGCTCGTCGCCAAGTTCAAAGAGGGCCTGGATCTCCGCGGACGGAAGGACGATGAACACGATGCCTATGACGTCGCAGCCCGCTTGCGCTTCGACGAGTTGCCCCTCTCCTACGTCCCTGACGACTTCTGGCAAGGTCTCCGCTGTCTGACCCACTATCGCTACAAGCTGTCTCGCAATCTCTCCTGTGAGAAGATGCGTTTCCAATCCTACGCCTTTCTCAAGTGCAGCGACTGGAAACGGGTCAAAGCCCTTCGTCCTTGGGCCGAAGGACCAAGGGCCTTCTCCGACGTCTTTGGGGCCACCAGTATCGACCTCCTCACTCGGTTCACCGTTGCTGAACTTACGCGACTTGCCCCACCACCAACTCGCCGACCTCATCGCTCGTCGCGGCCGGGGACACTTCGATGACCCTGACGCCACTGCTCGAGCCATCCAGCAGGCATTGCGCTCTTCCTACCCCATTGAGCCTCAACTTGACGACATGGTCACCTTTTCCCTGCCCACTATCTGGGATCACATCCGCTTCATCAAGTGTTTCCTGAGACAACTTGACAAGCAGATCGCTCGTGCCATCGACTCCGTTCCCAACCCCATCATCACCGTCAAGGGCCTTGGCCCGGTCATCACCGCTGGCATCCTGGCCGAGATCGTCGATATCTACCGCTTCCCTGAACACAAGCACCTCGCTCAGTATTTTGGTCTGACCTGGCACAAGCGCTCTTCTGGGAGCTTCGTCTCGCAGGACACCCACTTGACTAAGATCGGCAACGTCTACGGCCGCTACTACTTCATCCTTGGCGCCAACGCGCTCAGAAGGTTCAACCTCGAGTACAACGCCTACTACTGGCGCAAGTACCAAGAGGTGTCCAAGCATCAACACAAACGCGCCCTCGTTCTCTCGGCTCGCAAACTCGTGCGTCTGGTGCATGCCCTGCTCACCAAGAACGTTCCCTACGTGAGGCCCCGGATGCCTACACCTTCAGGAGGATGTTTTGTTGCAGTAAGTGATTCGGCGTCAGCCGCTGACCAACTGCATAGTTCCCGATCGCCGCAGGAAAAGTAGTGCTTCCTGCTGGGATCTGCGAGTGCTGCTCGCGTCGACTCCGATAGCCGAATTGAGTCTATTCAGATGTCAAAGTGCAACTTGACTTTCTACTGCATGTCTTGGACTAGTTCTGCCCAGATGTCGTCTGCGGACATCCTGGCAGCGGACAAGTCTTCTCAATCACGGGTACGATTCGTCAAGGATGCAGAAATGCAGGTTGGTTGCTAGTCTCACCCCCTTTCGTCTGTACAGAAGCGTAGCGGCATTGGCACTCCCTGCTATGGGAAGGGGCAGGCTGGTACTCCGTCAAAGTGATTTCGTAGGTCTCCATTGGGAACGATAGATTGCCTATCAAGATCAACCTGATGAGGTACTAAGAACAAGGTGCGGAACTGACGGCGACTCGAAAGATACAAATTGAGGACATATTATCGATAATCGATTCTCGAAAGTTATTACTATTATATATCAATGAGCGCGTCTTGTCAAGAGATTCGTCTGATACTCTCAGGACTTTTTCAGAGTCGGTCGGTGCCATACTCTGAGGGCTCCAGCAGACTTATGGAACCATTGGTGCCAGCAATTCTCAATATGAGGCAGGAAGCCGATGGTTTTTCCGCTGGCGGCCGACGGGGTCCCCCTCGTCCTTGAGCCACTCGATGATGGTGCCCTCTTCCATAGTCTGCCCCAGCTTGGGCAGAATGATCTCTGTGACCATTGTTTTCCTTTCGCTACCGGTGGTGAGGGAGAGCCGACGCCGCTCAGACTCTCCCGTCAGGCTTTCAATGTGACGGCTAGTGCGCCACCTGGCGGATGCTGGCGATGATGCGCTCAACGCTGGGGATGGTCGCGTCCTCCAGCGGTTCGCTCATCGGTACGGGCACATCGGCTGCCGCCACGCGCACGATGGGCGCATCCAGCCAGTCGAAGACATCCTCCTGGATTCGCGTGACAAGCTCACTGATAAACGAACCCGTCCGGTAGGCTTCGGTGACGCCGACGACGCGACCTGTCTTCCTCACCGATGCGGCCACAGTCGCCATATCGAGCGGTTTCAGTGTGCGCAGGTCGATCACCTCCACCGGCCACGGCCTCCTCGCCAGCGTAGAGGTGGGAGGCACCCTTGATCAAGTTGCGGCCCAACAGGTCGTAGACTTTGTTCTCAAACATGCGGATTTCCCACATCTACCGCAGAAGATCGAGAGCTTCCTCCTTGGTCAATTCGTCAGGCTGTAGCGAGTTGTTTGGTTTGTCTTCAGTCATATCAGATCAGGTATGGCGCTTAGAGAGCATTGAAATGGCGACGCGATGCCACCTCAGCCAGCAGAAGATGCCATCCTTTCATGAACGCATTTCGGAACAGTTGCACCGGTCCGTACTCAGCGTACTCCTCCACAGCCAACCCATCATCCTCATACGCTCGACGAAAGTCGGGGAACTTTTCGCACAACTCATCGATGATAGCTGGAGGGGTCTCCACATCAATCCGGTCAACGAGCGGGGTGTCTTGGGCCATAATATCCTCAGCGGTAGTCCAGTTGATGGTGACGTGTACGTCTCCCCCAACCATCTCGGTGAAGTGATGGTTGCCCCGCGCCCCGCCACCGAGCATCGTCGTGTGGTAACCCCGCTCCTTGATAAACCTGTACTCTTTGCGGGCAACTGTGCAGCCAGCCCAAGCCAGCACATCGGGATCGATCTCGATTCCCTCTCGCCGGGCGACCTTGCCCAGGTATTCGTCAAATATACCCGTGATATGGGTGACAAAAAAGGGCGGGTAGTTGCCCGTTCTCTGAGCAGCCTCTTCGTACAGATCGCAGATGCATCTGGTCTGGGCGATGGAGAACACCTCGGTCGCGCAGATAGGTATGTCTTCCTCCACGCATCTCTCTATCGCTTCCATGCCACCCTGAATCACGGGGATCTTGACCATGTAGTTCTCACCTAGTTTCCGGTTGCTGTGCACACCCCGGATTACGGCCTCAGTATCCTGATCCTCACGAGGGTCATCTTGCATCGTGACATAGCCGTACTCGCCACCACTCTCCTCGTAAAGAGGCATGAACGCATCCATCACGCGTTTGGATGCCCGCTGGTAGACGAGGACGGCGGCTTCTTCGATATTGGTCGTGACCTCCATCAGGATCTCGTCAATGATCCTGTGCAAGTATTCGGGGTCACGCACCAACAGTTTTGAGCAGTACGCCGGGTTGGTTGTGCAGTTGATGGCCCCATTGGCAATGGCTTGCTCAACGTCAGATTGGGATGGGTTGTTGATCCAGAACCTGGTCGGCGTTTCCTCTTTCAACCGTAAGAAGTAATCCGAAGACATCTAAAACCCCCTTCGTGAACTACGAATCTACGAGATAAACGTGTGCTAGCAGATGCAATGCACGGCAATCATCCAGTCAACTCTACTCGAGTGTTCCCAGTGGCCTTCAGATCGAGGAACAGGGCTTGCTTCCCGGCTGTGCCTTGGTGTGGTCGCCTCTCAGCTGGCGGCAAGCCTCGCTCGGCCGCCTGCTCCGCGGCTTCGCCCACGTGATCCACTTTCAGGCACAGGTGATGCAGTCCCTCTCCATGTTTCTCAAGCCAATCCCGCAGAGGATGATCCCCGCTCAGCGGCTGCACCAACTGCAGGTGGGTATTCCCCAGATCCAGATGGGTCAACCGAATCGTTCCCTCGTTCACTACCTCGGTGAGCACGACCGGGAAGCCAAAACGGTCGCGCCATACCTTGAGCGAGGCTTCGGTATCGGCCACAACAATGGCTACGTGATCCAGTCCTCTAAACATTGACGTCCTCCTCGTGCCTACGATAGGCAATGACACGCGCTATTGGAACCGGCATGATGTCACTCAGAGGGGCATCGTGCGTATCAGTCAGTCCGATCGGCATCAGCGTCCTTCCCCAGAGATCAGGATTCGGGGAGACGGTTCCGTCACAAGCTTGTCGCAACGTCCTAACTATAGCTACAGCTCTACGCCGTACCGCTTGTCGTTTCCAAGTTCCTCGGCGGCTTTCCCAGATCCTCAATATGGCATTGCATGGCAGCCATAGCTCTCTGGGGTTCGCCTGACTTCAAAGCCTCTAACAGTGATTCGTGTCGTCGAGCCAACTCCTCAAGATCGTACGTCGATACTCGCGCGGTGACAATCGTCCAGTAGCCAAACTGCACGGTCTGCCATACCTGGTGGAGCAACTTGTTGCCCGAGACCTGGAGAATCGTTTCGTGGAACTCGTTGTCGAGCCGGACCATCTCTTCCTCGTCCTGCTCCTGGGCAGCCTGAATCATCCGGTCCAGAGTGTCTTGGAGGGATCGCACATCCTCCTCCGTCATACGCGTGGCAGCAAGCCGAGCTGCCAATGACTCAAGGGCTGCGCGCACGGTGTAGACCTCCTGGAGTTCCTTCTCAGTGAAGGAACGGACAGAGGTGCCCTTGAACGGCTCGGTGTCCAAGAAGCCAAGCAATACCAGGTCACGGATTGCTTCGCGCACCGGAGCTTGACTGACGCCCAGACGCTTAGCCAGCGCCTTGGCGACGACGCGATCGCCAGCTCGCAACTCGCCGCTCATGATGGCGTCGATCACAAACTCCCTGATCTGCCCACCGAGAGGGGCGCGGTGTAGAATCTCCTCGTCCATATGGCCGGTACCGTTCACCGATGCTCGGAAGCTCACACTGCCTTTTGTTAGGATGATTGCCCACGTTGACCTCGCAAGACGCCGGAGCTATGTGCAGGCCGCAGCTTGGTCGTGGGGTCGAGGGCTTTTTCCGCGCTTCGGAGTCCCTGCGCGGGTCACGGGCCGCGCAGGGACTCCGGTGACATTGACGCCATGCCAGGCGTCGAACCTCAGTCCTACTCCTCGACGAACGCCACCGGACGGATCCAGGCGGCGCTAGCGTTCAATATCTTGATGGGGAAGACGGCCACTTTGAAGCCATACGGGACGGGTATCTGATCTAGGTTGGCTAGTTTCTCGATGTGGCAGTACTCCCGCTCCCGGCCTGCGAAGTGACCGGGCCAGAGAGCATCCTTATTACCCGCGTGGTATTCCTCGCCCATCGCGGCAAAGGGCTTGTCGTAGCCGTAGCCATCCGTGCCGATGACCTTGACGCCCTGGTCGACGATCCACAGCGTGGCCTCGCGGGAGATACCGGGATTCATCTTAGTGTAGCGGACGTCATTCACGTACTTGTCGGCGCCGGTCATGATAAGCACGATGTCGAGGGGTTTGAGGGTGTAGTCGATCTTGTCCAGAGCCTCCTCGACATCCTCCGCGGTGATGTCGTCGGCCGGTTTCTTGTGTCTCATATCCACCACGACACCATCGCCGTAACACCATTCGAGGGGCACCCGGTCCACGGTCTTGGCGGGCTTCCCCTCTACCTCAGGACCAAAGTGCCATGGCGCATCCAGATGCGTGCCGGCATGTGTGATCAAGGTCAGCTCTTCCCAGGCCAGGGCGATTCCATCAGGAAACTCCCCAGCGCTGACGCCCAGGCCCTTGCCAAGCTCTCTGGCGCCCCGGCGGTGATCCCAGTAGGTGATCTGAGGCGGCCACAGCCCCTCGTAAGCCGAGTTCTCAATCAGAACGCTCAGGTCAATCAGTTTGACTCCCATGTTCAGTCTCCTTTCAGTCCATTCTGGACTATGCCTAGGGCCCCTTCTTGAACCCCAGCATCTTACGTGACTGGGCCGCCGTAGCAATGGGCCGGCCCAGTTCAGTCGCTATCCGGACCATCTTCTCCACCAGTTGCGCGTTGCTCTTAGCAAGCTCGTCCTCGCGAGGGTAGAGATAGATCATATCTTCCAGGCCAACGCGGATGTGCCCGCCGAGGATGATGGCAAAGGTGAGCATATCGAGCGTCGGGCGGCCGCCAATCGAGACCATCCACTTGGATCCTTCGGGCAACCTCTCGACGATATGCATTAGATTTGCCGGTGTGGCGTATGTGGAGCCCTCCAGTCCGAGGACGATGTTGAAGTAGTACGGCTTCTCGATCTTGGGAATGATGAGCCGCTCCGCATTCGCCAGGTGGCTGAGGTCGTGGGTCGCGATCTCCGGGTGAATATCATGCTCGAGCATGAAATCCAGGTCTCGCCGGATGGAGGCAGGCGTTCTGGCGAGCATGGCCTCTCCCACGATCATCGGACCCGGTTGCAGAGCCGTGGTCTCGACCTCCGGTATGGTGAGAGGCATCCGCTTCTCCTCTTCTGTCTCGCCCAAGATGCCTGGCACGTCGATGATGATGTCCGGGCACTTGCTCTTGATTGTGTCGATGACGCGTCGAAAGATATTCAAGTCGTTGGTGGGTACTCCATCGCCATCGCGCATATGGAGATGGACCGCTGTCGCACCCGCTTCGTACGACTCGATAGTCGCCTGTGAAATCTCATCGGGCGTCATTGGCAGATACGGGCTTTGCTGTCGCGAAACGGCAAGTCCGGTGGGCGCCACTTTGATGTGCAGAGGCTCCCATGCCGGCGGCTTCTTCTCATCCACTAGATTGATGAGGTCCGCAAGTTTTGCTTTGACCATATTATCATCTCCTTCTGGTTTCCTTTGACGCGGCTGTGAATCGTTTAACGTAGCCTAACTGGAACCGCTCAGTATGTTTGCTGCTGTCGGGACAAAATCAGCCAGGCCCTCCCCGCTTCCTTGCCAGTACAACTTGCCAGTACAAACACACCCGTCTACGATCGCTGCGCTGTGTATTTGATCCGTCGCACCTCCTCTCCGTCCTTACGATGACTGGCAACAGAGCCGTCTGAAGAACTGCCCACTCGCCCTAAGTCAGGGGAATGCCATGCTGTTCCAAGTCCTCAGCAATGTCGTCGAGTTGGAGTTTGACCAGCTTCTCCCGCCGTGGTCGACCCGTTGCTGTATCCCAGCCATGGATCTTGTACCAGGCCTCTTTCATCGGCTCCAAGATGTCGTAGACAGCGCCGCTTTTTGGCCCGCTGGGCAGTGGGTCCTCCGTCCACCTTGGCGGGAGCGTATCGTGCTCGCTGGTTAGACCCAATCGTGTGTTGTACGCTCGCTCAACGTTGACCACACGTTCGGCCGCCTCCAAGAGATCGTCCGCGGTAATGGCCAGACCAGTTGCGGCATTGTACATCTCGGGCAGAAGCTCCAGCATCTTATACATCGTCCGTTCGATGGTTTCCGCATAGTATGAATAGGGAAACTTGCAGGTGCCCATCAAGTCCGGAATGGTAACGATGTTCTCCCACTTGCGCAGCTCCGTCGCCGCCTCGAGGATTGGGAGGTGATCAAGAGAATAGGCACCCGGCGCGGAGATGCGCAGGTGATCACAGCCACGCGGTGACACCGCGTAGCGGAAGTTGTACACCTTGAGAGCTCGGGCGTCAGGACCTGGTGGCGTCATGCCTTTGACGTGCACAGCGTACCGTTCAGCGCCGGATCCGATCTTTTCAGCAGCGGGCACGACGCCATCGGCCAGCACGTCGCCCAAGCCACGGCGGAAGGCGATCCGATCTACCAGATCCAGGATGGCGTGGTAATTGCCCCAGCTAAGGTCCAAACCATCGGCCAATGGCTCGGCCAGGATCCCGTGCTCGTACAGCTCCATGACAAAGGCGATGACGTTGCCCGTCTCGATGGTATCTAATCCATAGCGGTTGCAGAGCTCGTTGGCCTTCAAAATCGAGGCCAGGTTGTCATTGTCACAGCCGGAGCCGAAGGCGGCCAGCGTGCCGTACTCAGGTCCGCCGACCTCGGTGCCGGCGAACTCACCTTCTTCAACGCGGGAGTAGCGATCACACTTGCAGGTACAGCGATAACAGCCATCAGCCCGCACAAGATACTGGGCGTTCAGGGCAGCGCCATCGATTTTTTCTTTGCGCTCGTACACCCCGCCGTTGTAGTTGCGGACATTCATGCATCCGGCAGCCGTGTGATGGTCGACCAGAGCAGTGGTGCCGAATTCGAGAAGCTCGCCGCCACTGCGACTATCCGTGCGCAGAATCTGATCAAACTCGTCGACCAACTCTTTGAAGCGACCACGGTCATATAACGCCACCCTGCGCGTGCCACGCACAGCTATGGCCTTCAGACGCTTCGATCCCATCACCGCGCCCATACCGCTTCGTCCAGCCGCATGATCAATATCGACCATAAGAGCGGCAAAGCGGACCAGGTTCTCGCCGCCCTGACCGATGGCGGCCACGCGAGTGCCTCTCGCGGTCTCCTCACGGACCATCTCGGTCGTCTCGTTAACGTCTTTGCCCCACATATGGCGGGCATCGCGGATCTCCACTTGATCGTCATCGATCCAGAGATAGACAGGCTGGGGTGACCGCCCCTCGATGATAACGATATCGTAGCCGGCGCGCTTCAGAACTGCGCCGCAGAACCCTCCCGCATTTGCATCGCCGAAAACACCGGTCAAGGGAGAACGTGCACCGACCGTGAAGCGACCGGATGAGGGTGCCGACGTGCCGGTCAGTGGACCAACGGCCAGAACGACGACGTTATCAGGACCAAGCGGATCGCTAGTTCTGGGAACCAGATCGTACCCCAGACGTGAGGTGAACCCGCGCCCACCCACGTACGCCCGCGCAAAAGCCGGGTCCAGTGACTCCGTCCATATCTTCTTCGAAGCCAGGTCGATGCGTAAAACAGTCCCAGCGTATCCACCCTTCAATTCTATGCTCACTGCACTTCAGTTCCTTTCCCTTTGATCGGGTGCTCTACCCAGACACGCATATTTACCTTGCAGCGCACTTGGAGCAGGAGGCCCTGAAGCGGAATCCAGACGCGCTGCAGGCCTCGACAGCTTACTGCAACCAATTGACCATCTTTCACAGTCTGAGCTACCGCTCGCAACAAGCTAAGATGTCCTGGCACCAGCCCTTGTGCTTCCGGATTCACGAGTTCCGTCGTGCCATGACACCAGTTTTGAGAAGATGTGGGCTGGTCCACAACGGTCGAAGCCTCATGATTCTCGACTCACGTGTATCGATTATCGATTCTTTAGGATAATACCATGGATTCATGGGCTTGTCAAGTCCCTCATCACACAATACCGCAAAAGTCACCCCGCTGAGGTGGCCGCAAGAGCGAGCCATTGCTCGCGGAGTTTGTCGAACTGAGCATTGAGTCGGCGGACGGATCGAGTGTGTAAACGGAACCGTTCTTGATGCTGGCGCAGGCGGTCTTGCTCTGCTGCTAATTGATCGGTCGGGACCTGGCGTAGAGCAGCCAAATATCTGGTCTCAGTAGGAGGTCTGGGTACCAGTTCCCAAGCGCCAATGCGCTGCAAAGCGCGACGTGTTTGTCCCTTCTGGCCAGTGGTACGGAGCAAGCGCCGCTGGGTGTCGTGGAAGTGACTTTCGAGATCGTTGTTGGTACGTGGCAGAGGGTCGATATCGTAACAGTGGAACAAACCAGGCCAATAGCTGGAACTGACCTTATCCAGGTGGTGGCGAAAGGCATCCCACATAGTCTCAGAATTATGTGCTTGACCAGCAATGATTGAGTAGTCAACATGTTCCTTGGGACACCACCAAGGACGAAAATGGTCAGTGTAAGCCCGGCTCTTGAGCGCAGGGGCCAGGTGTGATAAGCTTGTAGGTAACGGCTGGTCTGAGGGCAATGCGTAGCTGGTGCCGAGAGCCCGATGAGTAGTCTGCCACGGATGCCCTGAGGGCACCACCAATTGTTGCTGCGAGCACGTTAGGTACCTAGATTTCGTCCAAATTAACGGCAACATGCAGGGACGCCAACAGGGGTGGTAGCCCTGCGTATAGACCAGAGGCAAACGGATCAGCTTTGTGCAACGTAATTCGTTCTATGCCACCATCGCTGCGGAAGTAAACCAGGCCAGACAAATGGAACACATCGCGCACCATGCGCAAGATACCCAGATTCTTGACCTTGTCCCAGGTCTGAGCGAGCCATCGGCGAGACCAGACGATCAGATTGTGGGCCAAGGCGTTCAACTGGACCATGATCTGTTGGGCTTCGAAGCGCTTCTTGTTACGCTTGGTGATGCCGAGTCCCTGCTTGTCTTCCTTGATTTCCGTCTCGACACCCCCCACCGCGCAGATCGTAGAAGTAGACGTAAGCCAGCAAGACAGCCAGGGGGTCTTGCCATCGCTTGGCCGGTATGCGAGCCAGGAGACCGATCTCTTCCAAAGGCAGAGTGGAGATCAGCACGCCGATTCCCCATTGGCCGTTCTTCTTGCGGGTACGAACGGCAATGCGCTTCACAGGTCGGACATACTCCGTCGGTTGGGTGGTGACCCATCCCACCTGTCGACCTGGTACCTTCGGGTCGTCAAACCACGTCACGACCGTCTCGGCCAGTTTGCGAGCCCGATTGCCCGAGTATTCCTTGGTATGGATGTGGTAGCCTCGGGTCAAGGCCCAGTTCACGTCGTCCTGGCTACCACCATGTCCATCCATCCGCAAGATGGTCCGCTTCCGCTTTGTCTCGTCCAGGTCCAGGACATCCTCCGCTGCCAAGACCAACTCCTGAAATGCCTTGGGCAGTTGGGTCTTGCCGTCGTAGATGCGATCAATCACGATTTCCTTGTACCAGGTAGCCA
>Ga0180437_10002782_pt1 | contig 27096 bp, 27 predicted proteins | sample SS_ome_4_FD_132410 | JGI IMG/M metagenome (GOLD analysis project Ga0180437, IMG submission 132410) | Hypersaline lake sediment archaeal communities from the Salton Sea, California, USA - SS_3_D_1 metaG | ecosystem: Environmental > Aquatic > Non-marine Saline and Alkaline > Hypersaline >...
CTGTCAGCTGGAGGGCTCCTGGGGGCATGAGCGAGTAGGTGGGAGGGGACGGGACCGTTTTGCCCCTCTATCGCCCCCCAAACCCCCGATTTTACCCATTTGGCAAATATTGCTCGCCGCATTGGGCCAAACCCACGTCGATTTCGGGCATTGCACTTGTGCACAAAACCGCGAATGTAACATAATCGATGTTATGCGACGTTAGGCCAACCCGCCCCAAAACTGCCGATTTCGGCCTCGATGCCCGGGCAACGGCCAAGCTGAGCGTTTTTGTGTGGCCCCCTATCGTGTTACTCCGGGCGGCCAATAAGCGCAAGAAATGCCATGCCCCCCGTGCCCCCCACCCCTTTGGAGGCGCTTTGGCTGGCGGTTTATCTTGAATATGCACTGGCCTCTCCTCTCCCCGCCTGCTTCCCTATGCTCCCAACCCTTCCCCGGTGGTTTATTAGGAATCCTGTTCCAGCGGTTGTGAGGCCGTCTGCTGTTCGGTGAGGGCCTTCGTAGGTGTTTCGTAGGTGTTTCGTAGGTCCAGAGTCCCGTGTGTGAGTTTGGGAGTGCCAGGAGTCCCGTTCCACCGGACGTGAGGCCCTCAGGATGTCCTGAGAGTCCGTATCTCGGTGTGGGGCGTGGTGAGGGCCCCCTTGGTGATTGGAGGTCTTAGGAATCCTGTTCCGTGACTGGTGCTTGACAAGGTTCAGTGGTTGAGCTATTGTGTTGGAAATTCCAACATGTTGGAGAATCCGACACGATGCAAGAGGTTGAGGGCTACCTGAGTCGTGACGACAATGCCAAGGGGGGTCACCTGAAGTTTTGGGAGGCGCGTCCTACGAAGCGTGGTGGGTTGTACATTGGGCGGGACGTATGCACGCTGAAGAGTCGTGAGGAGCGTCAGTTGCCGGTGTTCAACATGACGGAGGAGAGCTTTCTTGAGCGCTACGGCAAGGGTGTGCTGCCGGCTATGGGGAAGGTGGACAAGATCACGTTGGAGATTGACTGATGCCGAGGAAGCTCATGCGCTGCGTGCGGAAGGTACGTGCGAGCGGCAAGAGCAAGTCGGCGGCATACGGTATCTGTGTGAAAAGCACGGGCCAGAAGCCGCACAAGCGCAAGCGTAGGAGCAAGTAGGCATGGCATACGTGGGACTGGGACAGTTTGTGGTTTTGGACACGGCGAATGCCCGTCCTGCTGCTGCGGCGGTGGGCGTGAACAGCCAGCCGTTCCGAGGTGCTGAGTACGACGGAGATGTCCCTGAGCGTCGTCACATCCAGCCGTTTGGCAATGCCGAGCGTATCGGCTATCAGGTCCAGGTGACGGGTGCGATGACGGTACAGATCCGTGGGGGCGCCACTAGCGGCGTGGACGGGAGTACGGCGGTGACGCCTGTGGTACTGGCGAGCCTGGTGTTTGGTGGTGCTGGTAACCAGACTGCGTACCTGAACGGTCCCTTGCCGTATGTGGACGCGAACATCTCTGCTCACGCTGCCGGAGAAGCGGTTGCGATTATGTGGGGCAAGATGTAGGATGCCGACCTACGGCCCGCACAGGTGGGGATCGGCCTGTGACGCCCATGTGCCAAACTGGCACATTCTGGCAGACGAGATCGACACCACTGCCTACGGCAGCAAGCTTCAGCCGTGGCTGGGCGATCAGGTGGGCTACGCATTTGCCAGGGCATCGGCAAAGTATTACCTGGACGAAGACGGTCTGATCAAGAGTGCGGCCAACAACGTGCTGCGCCCTGAGTGGTCTTGTGCTCAATGGCCATCGTTCAACAACTTTTTGCGCAGCGAGGAACTGGACAACGCCTCGTGGAGCAAGGTTCGTTGTTCGATTGACTCAGACTCGATTGCCAATCCGCTCGATGGCGAGATGACTGCGGATATCGTTATTGAGGACAACAGTGCTGGCACTACGCACTTTCTTCGCCAGGGTTTTTACTTTGCTGAGAACACGCAGTACACGGCAAGTGCCTATTTCAAGCCTGCGCTTCGCAACTGGATGCGTTTTTACTACCCGTTGCCTAGCGGTTTGCGTGCTGGTTACTTCGATTTCAGAAACGGTGTAGTAGGCATCACGAACAACCTCGATGACTCTGCCATTGAGGATGTGGGAAGCGGTTGGTATCGCTGTTCGATCACGTTTACTACTGGTGCCGGTGATGGCGGTGCTCTCCTGCTGGATCACTACATCGCTGAAGATGACAACGACACTGTGTTTGATGGACAGAGCACCGATTCGTTTTACGCCTATGGCTTTCAGATGAACCTGGGGGCGACGGCACAGCCTTACACTGGAACGGGAGCGGCTGTGGCTGGCACTTCAGACGGTGCCTACGGCTGGGCGTATGACAAGGCCGCGACGAATCTTCTGCTTCGATCAGAAGAGTTCGACAACGCCGCGTGGAACAAGGTCAGGGCAACCTGTACTGCCAACCAGATAGTGTCCCCTGTGGGCGATCTGACGGCAGACTCGTTCAACGAAGACAACACGCTTGCCAGCGAACACTACATAAACCAGGGCTTTGCTGGCGCAGCAGGCACGTACTACACGGTATCTGTCTTTGTGAAACGTGGAAATAGGACATGGATCCGCTTTTACGCTTCCGATAGCGTCACGGACTACAGGGCATTCTTTGATGTTGAAAACGGTGCTGTTGGAACCACGCTTCGTACACTTGATGAAGCAACAATCATTCAGCCGTACCCGAACGGGTGGTATCGATGCGTGATGTGCTTCAAGTCTGACGCTGCTCATGTTGGCAACATTGATGTGCGATACAGTGTCGGTGAGGCTGACAATGACATTGTACTAGATGGCCTCAACCAAGTCAGTCTTTACCTGTGGGGCGCCCAGGTCGAAACCGGCTTCATCAGCGCATACATTCCAACGGTGGCCGCGCCCGTGGCCCGTGTGCGTGACGACGAGACTATCCCGTGCAACATCGGAGTTGAGGACAATTCGTTCTACTGCAAGGTGGCGGAGCGTGTTCCGGCGAACTGGAACGCGTTGTCCGTAGGCCCGTTAATTGAGTCCACTGCTGGCCTGTTTACCAACGCGATGGGCATTGCCAGGGATGGCGTGGTGGCCTACCCGGCAGTGTTTTCGTCTGACGGTGGTGGCCTGTTCGACTTCTTTTACTTCACGTTTACAGACGCGCATATCGGCATTGTCAGGGACTACCTCCTGCAAGTGCGCACGGGCGTTCCTACGCCACCGCAGGACGCGGAATCGAAAGAGGACATGGCCGAGCAGCCACTGTTTGGCACGATTATAGGATCAAGTGGTACGAAGCTACTGGGCACTGATTTGATCAGGCCGATTTCTGCTGCTGCCACTTCCAGTTCGTGCATCAAATCCTTGATTGCTGGGGGGTGATGATGGCGCTCAAGACTGCCCTCAAAGTGGTGCCCATAATCAAGGTCAAGTTCAACGGCAAGGACGTTGAAATCCCTGACGTTCCGGCAGAGGCTTTTGGCCACGAAGTGATCAAGCGCGACGGCAAGGACGTGCTGTTGAAGCTGATCTACGACGAAAAGGACGAAGGCAAGCTTGGCACGACCTACAAGGATGCCGCTGACTTCAAGTCCAAGGACGTGACCCAGTACAACAAACTCTGCAAGGTCACGCTCACCCAGGAGATGATTGCTGCCGGGATACCCGACAACAACGTTCCCCTTGTCGATGGCGTTGAGTTCACGTTGGTGCGCGAGGATTACGAGGCCATTGTGCAGGCTGCGAACGCTGCTGCCGCGGCCAAGGAGCTCAAGCCGTGAACGAACTGGACTCCGTTGCCGACATTGCCGCAGACGCCGGCGCAAGCCCCGACATGAGAAAGAAGGTGGGCGAGAAGCGCACCAAGGATCTGGTGCTCGACCACCTCGACAAGCGTGAGCGTCGTGTGCGTGACTTCCTCGAGAAGTACGAAGACACCGTAGAGCGTATCCTGGCCACCGTCTTTGAGGGTGAGGCGCAGGAAGAAGAGGATATGCACATCTTCGTGGTGAACGAACTGATCTTCACCATCCTAACAGGCAACGCCAACGAGCGTGCATCTGCCATTCGGCAGCTATCCAAGATCATGGGCTTTGAAAAGCAAGTCGTGGAGTACACGCCACAGGAGCACCTGAAGCAGATTTCCAAGGTTTTCGGACTCAACGTCAGGAGCAAACGTGGCAAGCGCGGCGCTGGTTGATCCGACCAAGGCTTGCAAGGTGGTCACCGTCAGGGATGACGGCACTGCCGTGTACAGGCTTGACTGGAAGGCCAAGAAGAACTTCTTCAACTCTGTGGGCTACGAGCCGCACAAGATGCAGCGTGCGTTCCACAAGAGCCACGCCAGAACGCGCGTTTTCTGTGCTGGTGCGCGAGGTGGAAAGTCCTATGCCGCGGGCTTGGAGTGCGCAGCGCATCTGCTTCTGCCAAACACGCATTGGTGGATCGTGGCTACCCAGTACAACCTGGCTGAGAAGGAGTTCGACTACATTCGGGACTCACTCTACAACCACCCAGACCCGGCCTTCCGCAAGGCCATCAGGGACCATGCCCACATGCAGAACAGCAGGGCTCAAGGCAGGATGTCATTGAGGTTTCCAGAATGGGACTCTTGGGTGGAATGCAAGTCCACCCAAGACCCTGATTCACTGCTGGGTGAGGAACTGGACGGCATCATCATGGCTGAAGGCTCGAAGGTGAAGAAGTTCGTTTTTGACCACTACATCGTCCAACGCTTGGCCAGCCGGTCTGGGCAACTGATCTTTCCCACCACGCCCAGTGGCTACGATGACCTCCTGTACCCGCTGTTCATGGATGGACAGGACGAGGCCAAACACTACCACGGCGACAACTACCACTCGTCTGTGGAGTCGTGGCAGTTCAAGTCCATCGACAACCCCGCCTACCCAATGGAAGAGTACGAGTGGGCCAAGCGCAAGCTGGAGCAGGGGGCCATTGACGAGGATACCTTTCGTGAACAGTGGGGTGGTGAGTTCGTCAGCCACTCTGGGCGCGTGTACCGCAATTTTCGACCTGAGATCCATGTGGTGCAGCCCTATGAGGTTCCTCGAGACTGGAAGCTGGTGCGTGGCATCGACGTTGGCCTGGACGACCCAACAGTCTGCCTGATTGCCAGGGTGGATCAGGAAGGCACCATCGTCATCACCAACGAATACTACCGGGAAGGCACAGACGTAAGCACCCACGCCGACAATATCAAGGCCATAACGTGCCACCACGACGGCACCCCCATTAAGGCCGCATACACGGTGATTGATCCTGCCAGCGCCCAGCGCACGGCAAACAACGCCAAAAGCGTGCTTCAGCAGTACATCGAAAACGGCATTGCCTGCATCAAGGCCGACAACTCGGTGGACGCGGGCATCATGCGCGTGAGCGAGTACTTGGACTTTGAACTCAACGAAACCGGCACGGGCTACGTGGATGGTGGAGCACCAAAGATCCACATCTTCTCAAACTGTACGCGCCTGATTTCTGAGTTTGGTGGGTACGTTTGGGGCAGGCGACGGGATGGCAGCAAGACCAACAAGCCCAAGAAGGGTAACGACCACGGACTGGACACTCTACGTTACATCGTAATGAGCAGGCCCTCGCGCAGTCGTGTGAACAAGCCCACGATACCGCATCCCGACTCCTTTCGGGCCATGTGGAACAAGAGGGTGAGGCAGTCAAAGAAACTCAAGGCATTGGGGTAAGCGATGGCCCGTGAGACCTACAACGCTGGCGTTCCCGTAGAAGATCCAACCAAGATGAACAAGCGGGAGCTTGTGGCCTATTACAAAGATCAGATCCGTCTTGCCCAGGCAATGCGGCGTGACGATGAGGGGAAATGGCTTGAACTCGTGTCCATGTGGAACATCGAAAGCGACGACGAAATCACCAACGACGAGATTGAATGCCACAACACGCATTACGGACACCAGATCATTGCCAAGCTCTTGTCCATGCTCGTTTATCGCGACCCCAAGTGGGATGTGGTGGCCGATACAGGGCAGGAGGAAGACAGAAATACCGCAACTCTTGCCTCTGGCTGGCTGTCTGACTTCGTGTATCGAAACCAAGTGCGTGCAGATGTACTTGAGGAAAACACGCTCGATCTCATCTTGACTGGCCGCGGGTACTGCGAACTCGGCTTCAATGTCGATGACGCAGTTGTGGCCAACAAGAAAGAAGCCACGTCTGAAGGCGAACTGATGAAGGCGGAAGCTGCGGCCATGCTGGCCGACCAAGGCTACAGCCAGACGGACATCGACGCCATTATCGATGAGGTCACCAAGGAAGTCGCGCCACCCCCGCCTATGGTGCTCGATGACGACCTTTTCAGTGACGAGCCGTTCGTCAAGTACGCAGACGCCTTCGACTGCTACCTTGCCCCTGGGTATAAGAGCCTCAAGGCGGCTTGGGAAGGTGGCGGCTGGTTTGCCAAGCGCGACGTAGTGCCCCTGCGGGTAGCAAAAAAGAACCCACGGTTCCTGGCCAAAGACAAGATGTCGGCCACCTCCGAGATCGACAGCCCGTACTGGCAGATGATGAAACAGTTTGAAACAAAAAGTGCTGACGCCCTGTGCGAGGACGTGCAGTACATTGAGCTTTTCTATGTCTGGCAGGCCCCTGACAAGATCAAGGGCCTGCCAGGCCGCGTACTCGTGATCTCAGAGGGGAGCGATCTGCCACACTACGATGGTGACAACCCCTACCCGGAACTGGATGCGTTCCCCTTTGAGTCCGTTTGCATCAAACGCAAGAAGCACTCGTTTCTTGGCATTCCGCTGTTGCGCCACTATCAAGCTGATTTGCGTCAGTACGACAGGCTGCGCAGCGTAAGCCTTGACATCGCCAAGAGTCAGAAGCCTGTGCTGATGGCAGTCGAGGGAATATGGGACGACAACAACATCGCCAACCTCGCAGAGGCGTCTGCCGGCTCTATCCACAAGGTTCAGAGCGTAGACGGGCTCAAGGCCCTGGATATCCTGCGCGGTTCACCTGATCTACAGGCTGAGATTTCCAGGCTGCAAAGTGATATCTTTTTCAAGGCAGGTCTTGGCCCTAACCAGATGGGCGCACTGTCGCCAGCGGGCAGGCCAGCAACTGAGATCAGCATCGTTCAGCAAAACAGTGGCAACGACATTGCCAGCATGAACGAGATCATCAGCCAATACTGGGTCAGGATCGGCAGGAAGCTGCTGAAGCTTCTCAAGGCCAAGACGCCACCTGAAAAGGTTCTGCGTGCTGTGGGCAGGCCCGGTAAGACCTGGAAAAGCTTTAGCGCAGATGAAATTGATGACGAGGTTGACGTTCGCATCGGTGCGGGAAGCGCCAAGCCAGTGGACGAGGCTGTCTATCGCAAGCAACTGCTGGATTTGGCCATTGGCCTTGGCAATTCTTTCCCGGCAGACATCAATCAAAAGGCTCTCCTGCGCGAAGTATTCGAGCGCATGGACCTGCCTAACCCCGATGACTACATCGTTCCTGATGACGACGACAGGCAGTTGCTCGAAAACATCATCATGCTGCGCGGTGGCGAGGTGCCTGCGGAGCCAACCGACAACCACGCCAGGCACATTGCCGATCTTGACAAGACTATGCGTATCATGGGCCAAGACCTTCAGGCATCTGCCCAGCAGGGCGACGAGATGGCCGCTATGGGCCTGCAACTGATGATCAACCACAGGCAGCAACATCAGGACTTCCTGGCCAACCAGCCTGGAGCACAGGCCCAGATGGGACAGGTGACTGCCGGTGACACAATGGCAGCGACGAGGGGCGCGCAATGATCTACGTCTACGACTGCCACGGTGAACAGGCCAATACGGTGGACAACCACCTGAACTGCCCTGTGTGTGGGGCTGCGACGTACAACTACGTCAAAAGCATCACCCCGCGGCAGGAGCGTGTACACGGTAGGCTCGACAGCATCGATGGTGTTCGCAACTACTACGACGAGCATCTTGAGGCTTTCGTCAGAGACATTGATCACAAGCACGAATTGATGCGTCAGCGGGGTTTCCGCTACGCAGAATCCAGCGGCCACTGCAGAGGTGCAAGCTGCTGGGAAAGCGGGCCTAAGGCGGGCAAATGGGTTCGCCAAAGGCAGGGATAAACGTAACCATGAAAGGAGAAATACGTGTCTGATGAGATGGCAGAGGCCCTCGCCTCTGTAGTTGGGCAAGATGAGGGTGCCGTTGGCGTTGAAGACGCCGGCCAAGCACCAGAGTCCCTCAACGCAGATCAAGGTGGGCAAGCTGAAGCACAGGCAACGGATGCAACGACGGAAGGTCAGTTCGATCCGAACAACCTGGAGCAGCTTACCGAGCGGGAGCGCCAAGTGCGTGCCTACTGGCAGACATCCTTCAACAAGTGGGTTGAGGATGCGAAGTCGAAGTACGCCGATGATGCCCGTGACGCCGAGATGTTCAGGACTCTGAACAAGAAGCCTGAACTGAGGCAAGAGTATCTGCGTTCAATGGGCTGGGTTGAACAGCCTTCCCCTGGAGTGCAGCAAGCTGGTGTGGCCCAAACCGCACCCAGCCCTGTGGACGACGTGCCCCCCCCAGATCCTGATTCCGATACATACCAGCAGGATCTGGAACGTTACGTCAGCTCCAGAATCGAACGGGCTGTCACACCCCATGTGCAGAAGCTGGAGACTGCCTTGCAGACCCAGCAGCAGCGTGAGGGGCAGCGTGAGTGGTCTGAGTTCGTGTCGCGGTATCCTGATGCCGAAACCCTCGTCGAGGACATGAGGGTAGTGGCACAGCAGGGTAGAGCGTCAAACCTGAAGGATGCCTATCTGCTGGCTAAGATTGATCGAACGATGGCCCAACGACGGGCTCCCGCTCCCAATCTCAACCAGCAGCAAGCGCAGCCCCAGGTGACGCCCCCACCGCAGTCTACCCCGGTGGCAACAGGTGGAGCACAGAGAATCGCGGGAGACAACAACCGCGGTTATCAAAACTCCTACGATGCCCTGCAAGAGCAACTGGCAGAGGACCCCGAATTGCGAAAGGCTTTCGAGGCCCTCTAAACCTGAAAGGGTTTATCAATGCCCGCTCCTGTAGCAGCGATTGCCAACTACAACAACGTTCTCACTGCGTCGATGCCGAATCGTCGCAAGACCGTTGCTGATCAGTGGCATCAGGACCATGTGGTCCTCATGCTCTTCCGCGAGATGGGAGGTGTTGACGAATACGAGGGTGGTTCGTCCATCTTTGAAAACCTCAACTATGCCCGCGATACCAGTATCGCTTCGCGTGGAGAGTGGGATGCCGTGCCTTTGGCCGACATCCAGCATTTGCGGCCCGCCGAGTTCTCGGCCGAGCACATCACGGGTGCCGCGACTGTCAACCGTTTCGAGTTGGCTGAAAACCGCGGTGCCGAGAAAGTTCTCAGCCTCTGGGACGAGCGTGTACGCAACGTCGTTCTCACTGGTGAGGATGAACTGAACCGTCAGATCTGTCAGGGTCTGGGTGTCGGTGACGAGATCGGCGGCCTGCCGTTTATCGTGGCTGATGCTCCTGCTGCTGGCGTGGTCGGCGGTATCAACCGCGCTACCGCTCCTTGGTGGCGCAACCAGGTCGATGCTGCCGTTGGTAGCTTTGCTGCCAATGGTTTGGCGTTCCTGCGTAACCTGAACGGACTCATCAATACGGGTTCGCGCAGCCATCGCACGACCGCCAGCATCACAACCCAGATCGCGTATGACGCCTATGAGCTTACTCAGTCGGCAAACGTGCGCTATCAGGGTCCGTTGGCCACGAAACTGGCCGACGCCGGCTTTGACGCCCTGAATTGGAAGGGCCAGCCGGTCGTGTGGGATTCCGCGGTGCTTGCGGGTCACTGGTATATGGTGAACTTCGAGAACCTGAAACTCAGGCCCAACTCGATGTTCAACTTCCACCTGGACGACCCGGTCATGAACGAGGCACAGTTCGTGATTTCGAGCAAGCTCGCGTGGATGGGACAAATGACCACCAACGATCCGCGCCGCCTTGGCGTGGGCACTGGTATCGTCGCTTAAGGAAAGGAGGACTGAAAGATGCCTGCTTCCATTCTGAAGCTGCTTCAGAGCCAGAACTCCGCTCCGGTGGTGACTTCTGGTGTGGACATTCTGGCAGACGACGCTACCCCCGGTTTCGCACTGGGTACGCGGTACTGCCCTGGTGACGGACGCGAGTTCGTGTACGTGGAAGCCATTGCCGCTCTGGCGGCTGGCAACCCCGTGCAGATCGAGGACTTGATTACTGGTCCGTACCTTGCTGACGCTGACGTTGATGCTGCTGCTGCGGCTGGAACCGACACTCTGACGGCCACGGGCGACTTTGCCGCCCTGACTGCGGATCAGTTGGTGAACGCCGTAGTGTACATCAACGGCGCCGGGCTTGCTGATGGTATGGGCCAGGTCCGTATCATCAAGAACCGGCTGGATGACAACACGATTCAGGTCACGGAGCCGTGGACCACGGCCCTGACAACGAACTCGGATTACGTCATCTTCCGCCCGTTCGGTGTCAGCCCCAAGGCTGCTACGGCTCTCACGAGCCCCGGCATTGCCCAGGGTGTCATCACGATCAACCACTTCGGTTGGGTGCAGACCAAGGGTCTGGGCCACGTCCTGGTTGACGGCTCGCAGGACCCGATTCTGCTGGGCGAGGTGGTCACTTGTGGGACCGCGGTTGCTGGCACGGCACAGGGCCGTGTCGCCGGTGGTCTTACCGTTGACGACCTTCAGGGCAAGCTTGGTGTTGGTGTCGCGGATACGGCTGCGGTTGACGCGCTGGCTCCGCTGTACATCGATCCCGCCGGCTCGTTCTGAGCATTCGGGTGAGGGGAGGGGCAATTGGGCTCCTCCCCAAGCCCACTGGAGAAGAAAAGGTGATGAACGCTCCTACCGCTGAAGAGATTCGGCAATCGAACGCGAACCGCGAGTCGCCCGTACAGGGCCGTGTGGACACGATGACAGCCCATGAAATTGCGTCTGGTCTGGCCAAAGGTCCCAACAAAGATCCCGGCGAGAAGGCGGTCCCTGCTCCGCTGGAAATCGAACGATGGGCAGATCAGCTTGTGTCCGAGCGCAACGAGGAACTGATGCGCGACGGCGCTTCTCGCCGCGGCGTTGACCCCAAAACGGGCAAAACCATTCCCGTGTGGCCAAAGGGATTTAAATGCAGATTCTGTGACGAGTCGTTCATGCATCTGACGAGTGACCATTTCATCGACCCCAAAACCGAAAAGGACTACTGGACCCATCTGGTTGAAGATCACGAGGTTGAGTTCAAGGCCGCTCAAGAGAAGTTGCGCAATCTCGTAGCCGGGCGCGAAGGCACCCAGGTCAAGCTTGACTCCATGCAATCTGAAATCGACAGCCTGAAGAAGGAGCGCCAAAAGATGTCAGATCTCATGCGAGAGATGCGCTCTGAACTCAAGAAGAAAAGCAGCAAGGGGTAAATCCCGTGAACTACGGAGAGTTGCAGACTGAGTATTTTGCCTACCTTGGCGAACTCAACATCCTCACAAGCGCGATTACCGCGACTACCCCTGTGCAGGCTACTGCCAAGCGGCACATCAACGCTGCGTACCAGGAGATTTGTTCAGCGTATGACTGGGGCTGGTTGCGTGACGAAGTACGCATTCCCTACGTCGAACAGGAAACGGGGACAATCACGATTGGAGCCGAATCCTTGGTCGCTACTATAGGGGGCGGGCTCAGTCTGCGACTCTCTCACCAAGGGCAACTGCTGCGGTACGAGGATCAACTGATCCGCATTGCCGAAGTCATTGACGGTACGACGTGCGTATTGGCCTCGCACCCGGGAGCAGCCTTGGTAGCCGAGGACATCACGATCTACAACGACGTGTACTTCTTTCCGTGGGACTTCCTGTCCTTGGTGAGTGCGCGTGACGAGGTGGATCAGCGGGAACTCATCGTAGCCAACCCGCACCAAATGGTACGCGCAGGCAGGCTGGACCCTGACGACTCTGGCGACGTGGCATGGATCGACGTTGACTTCAAGCAGCTTGCCCGTGACCAGTGGACTGATACGACGGTGTCTGTGACCAACGGGAGCGCCCAGGTTGACCATGCCGCGGCCTCGTGGGACACCTTTGTGCGCACTGGCGTATCCCTTGGTGATGCCACCCTCAAGATCGAAGGTGACAACCGGGAGTACACCATCCAGCGGTTCAACGGCAACAACCAGCTTTTTCTGACAGAGCCCTACAAAGGCACAACCAATGCCACGGCGAACTATGCCATCAACCCCATGAGCCGTAGGCGCTACAGACTTCTTCCTTTGCCCAATGAGGCAGATCAGGCCCTAATCATCGAGTACCTTCGCAGGCCCGTTAACATGGTGCTGGACACTGACGAGCCCATCGACATCCCTGAGGAGTACCACTACTCGGTGCTTTTGACAAAGGCGATCATCAAGGCTTTTGAGCAGCGCCAGCTTGATGCCCGTGCTCTGCGTGCAGAGTTTGGCGAGGCGCTCAAGGACATGAAACAGCGCAGTGGCGCTAACAGTACCCGTTTCGGTTTCCGTATGTCCCGCATGGCCCAGGGTACTGCCGTCATGGCTGGACGCATCGATACAAGTGCTACGGCTACCCCGTGAGGTTCACAAATGCCCAAGATTGTATCCCGCGGCAACTATGCAGGGCTTGACACAAGGCCAGGCTACGCCGACAGCAGCCTGAATTCAGCCGCCGACCTTCTCAATATCGATTTTACCGAAAAGTCTATTCGGTCCCGTGACGGGCATAGGGCATTGCATTCTGCCCAGGTTCCCAAGGGCGCGTTGCTGTTTGATGACACGTCCTACAGATTGCCAACGGTCTACGGCAGCATCATCAACTGGAACAATGTCGATCCCATCAACAACTGGGCCGTTTCCTATTCGTGGGAGGTGGTATTTAACCTTGAGACATTCCCGGCTGTGGGCAACACTCGCGAGGTGCTGAACGGCATTGTTGGCGTGCGCATTACTGCGGCTGGCAGCATTGACGTGGGCGTGGACAGCGGTGCTGGCACGGTCTGGTGGAACACGGGCCTGAACATTGTCGCTGGTCAAAGCTGCTGGATCAGGTGCATCTACGAGTCTGCCGTGGCCGGTGGCCAGATCACGGTTGTGAGCAGCGTAGGCAATACCGCAATTGGTGGCCTGGGCGCTCTCGGCTTGGACATGACCAAGAATCTTGTCTTTGGCTCAACAAACATTGCAGCCACGACACCGGGCAATCTGGTCATGTGCAACGTGTCCATGTGGCCTACTGCTGTATCGACCACGCCCATGTCGAACACGACGAGGTCACAATACCAGTATTTCGACAATCAACTGCCTACACTGCACTGGCGATTGGACGAGGGCAGCGGGTACATTGCCGAAATGTGCAACCCTACTACGCGTTCGTTTCTCCTGACCAATCCTACTGATGCAGACTTGCATCTTGGAAACGATCCAACGTCTGACGGTATCGTTGACGGCAGCATTGGGGCCGTGTGGAACTACGATAACGAGCACTTTTTCGTTTGGGGCAACTGCCACGGATCGGCTGATGAGGTAGGCGCTGCCGGCTCGAACGGTGCTAGTCTGATTTGGAAGGATGCCGATCAGTGCTGGGCTTTCAATCTGCGTTTCGACTTGCTTCCAGGCAATACTGGTGCTGGTGCTCCCGCATACGATTATTACATCATGGAGCTTGGATACAACGCTCCTGCGCTCACGGGAACTCGCGTCATTGTCGAAAAGCGTGCTGGCGTTGCAGGGCTTTGGCTTGCCTTGGAACATGACAATGGTGGCCCCATTATTCGGGTGCGTACCTTGGCAGCGATAAGTGCTGGTGTCACATACGATGTAATTGCTGATTTCGATCAAAACGGGGCCAATACAACGTTGCGCCTGTACCTTGATGGCGTACTCCAGGGTTCCAATGCCATCGTCGCTGTAGCCACCCCTGCGCTAAATACCTTCAGCTACAGGCTGATTCGATTGGCAAAAAGCGCAGACAACGGCCCGATTGACTACAAGGTGGACGACCTTCGCATCTACAATGACGACTACTTTGGTGGGACTGTCAATATCAATCAAGACATCGCACTCGGCGCGTCTGAATTGGCGAACACGCAGCTTCTGGTTTATGTGCCGTTTGACGCGGCAAACAATCGCTCGATGTTCTTCAACTTTGTGACGCGTCCCAAGGTAGCGGCAGACGTTAGCGCCAAGAACTTTGGTTTCGACAACACGCAACGAGCAAAGTGGACAGGCGCTGCTGTCCTGTTGGACATCCTTGTCGCACCAGTTGATGCTGTGGTAAGAGGAGCGCACCACTATCTCGATGCCTCTTCAGGTTCAAGCCAGGAACTGGTGCATGGTCGAGGCAATGTGTACACCATAGGCGGTGGCTTGCTGCGGGCACGTGGGCCCGAAACGATGCAGGGTGCGCTGCTGGTGGATTCCGTGCGGTATGGCCGCAATGGGACCAATAGCTACTTTCTGGACGGTGACACAGAGGTCTTGAGGTATGACGGGTCCAATGTCTACAAGGCAGGTATTCAGGCTCCGCATTTTCTTCCTGAGTTTCTGTCTGCTGGAGCCGGTCCAAATTATGCTGTTGGCTTCTACTACATCGCCTACTCGTACATTGCCAAGGGCCGTGACGGACGCCAGATCGAAAGCCCGTTGTCGCCCATTCGCAGAATAAACATAGCCGGCGCCCCTGCACCAATTCAAATTGGCGGGGTTCTTTGTGACGACCCACAGGTTGACCGCATCCAGCTATACATTTCAAAGACCGACGGAACTACCCTGTTCAGGGCAAACTCCATCGACAACGTGACTGGCTTGCGGGACGTTTTGGTGGCTGAAACAGACCTGTTTGACTTTGCCCCACTTACGAGGGAGCCACCGCTTCGATTCAGGTACGCTGTTGAGCGTGACGGGCGTATGGTCTATGCCGGTGCTGATGAGGCTCCCCGCTCTGTGTTCGTCAGCGAGGTTGACTTTCCAGAGTACGTCAGCCCATTGAACTTTCGTACCGTCGAACAGGAAGTCACTGGTTTGGCCGTTATGCCCAACAACGAACTGGTGATCTTTGGGCGAAACAGCAGGACTGTTATTGCCGGTGACTTTCTGGATCTACGCACACGCACGAGACAGTACCGGGACGGTGGGTGCTTGTCTCACTACAGCCTGTCCAACGTGGGCAATTGGGTCAACGGGCTCGGTCCTGATGGTCCATTCCGCTGTAATGGTCAGATTCAGCAGAGCATCGATGAGGTCTACTTCAATGGCCAGGTATACGGCTCGATTCGGGAACTTCTCAACATCGTGACTGATAGAACATACTGGGCATGGGCGGTATCTACCTACGACTGGGACCGCAAGACGTGGTATTTGGCAATCCCGAAAGACACGTCTGGCAGGATGTCACTGTTTACCTACCAGGCAGACATCTCTGCGTGGTCACGCTGGACTGACCTGAGTCCAGGGGGTGCCCTTGAATTCGTCAACTACTTTGGGACATCGGTCATCGGTTGCGCAGGCAACGGGATCATGTGTCGCTTTCTGAACAACACAACCGTATCTGGTGCCCAATCGGATATTGTCAATGCGGAACGTGTGTACGGGTCAATTGCATCAAAGCCGACTACCAATGGAGCTACATTCACGGCGCTTGGCCCTTCAGGCTTCATTGCTCCTACAGCCGGTATTGATGTGTGGAAGTATGACAAGGACGCGGGGACGGTAGCCTACGTTTGCCGTGCCGACTACTACGACACTCCGTCTGGTGTGCTCTATGGTGATTTCACGGGCGTCAACGTGAATGACGAGGTGCTGCTTGGAACATACCCGGCGTACTACCGGACCAAGTCACTTGATGCCAGGACCACTACAGAGCGTTTAAAGTGTTGGAGGTACTTTCAAACCCATCACGCGAAATACACCATTCCGGTGACAACGTACTCTGATGGCCTGCTGCACCTTCTTTTTGAGAAGCTGGGAGGGGAAAACACGCTGGATTTTGCGAGCACAACCAAACATGGATACATAGACTTGACGGCAGACTCGCAAGGTCGTTTCGGCCCTAACGTGTCCAGCGAGCGGATTATGGTGTCATTTGGAAGGATCGATACTACGCCAGTCGAAATCCATTCCTGGGATATTGACTTCGACCAGTTTGGAATCATGTGATGGCCGACGACGACAAACGCACTGTAGACCTACGCGACGAACGCAACTACACGTTTGCAGACGTGTCCGTCGAAGGTGCGGTATTGCCGACCAAAACAGCGGAGACTGTTCGCGAACTGGACGAGTCTGTCGAGCAGATCAAAATCAGACAGGATCTGGTGGACACATCCTACATCGGTGGCCTGACCCTGGATTGGCTGGCGTCAAACCAGTTGCTGATCAAGGAAGGGGCGTTTCACGGTGATGGCAATTTTTACCTCATTGAACAGGATCTGGTTGTCACAGTTCCACAGCCGCTACTTGTCAACAGTTGGTACTACGTGTTTTGCGCGTTTGCCATTGTGGATGGCCGCACACGTGTAGAGCCATTTGTCAGCACTGACTTTGAGGGCCGAAACGTCCCCAAGGGGTACACTGGGCTGCGTCGAATAGGTTCCTTTCGGACTGACGCTGCGGGTGGCATCTTCGCCTTTGTTCAGACAGGCGAGGGCAACCGCCGCAACTACTCGCTGTACATTGGCGATATCGTAGCCAATGGATTTAACAATGCCTATGGAACGCTGTACACAGGTCTTGTGCCGCAGGGAGCCATAGAAGGGCACTTCAATGTCACGCTAGACACTGGTGGTGCTCCTGCAAACCCGACTTTCTACATGGTTCCTGAGCTTTCACAGGTATCGATATTCCCGGCTGCTATATCTGCCGCGGAGGCTCAGTCCGGTGTCAATGCAGCCAGATACATTACATCGAACTTCTCTATGGTGCTGCCGACTACCGCCGCATACTGTGCGGTGAGCATACTGGGGCTTGCTACTGACGACTTGAGAGTCAAGGGTTGGACGGACGAGCTATGATACACTGTTTGAAATACAGCGAGGTATGACAAATGGGCAATTGGTTTGAAGACAGGGTTGGATTGGGCAGTGGTGGCACAAGTGAACTTCTGTGGACAGCCGGGGGTGCCGCGCTAGGTTCATTTGCTGGTCCTCAAGGGGCGCTGCTTGGAGCCCAACTTGGGTCCAGCTTTGGTAGCGCCCAGAGTCAGGCAGCGCAGCAGCGCGAATCCCAGAAGCGTCAGGAGAAATACTACAGGGAATTGCTTGAACGTCGCCGCAACAGTGCGGAAAACAAGCGCCTTCAGGTCTTGCTGGACGAGATGATGGCCAGCCGAGGCCAGAGGCCAGAGGTGGCTACTGGCTCTCGTGCCGCGCTGGAGGGACTTGGCAGCGGCCAGAACGCCGCAAGAGCCATGACGGGTATGGAACGTAGGGGAGTCGTTCAAGGGGCTCAGGCGGGCTCTCAGGCGCTCCTGAGCCATCTTGGGGCCACTGGCACGGCTGGTGGCTTGGCTGCTGGCGCCCTGGCCCGTCAGTCCGCTCAGGGCAGGGGGGCTATGGCAGACGTGGAAGCCCGCGGTTTGGCAAGGGAGCGGCAGTATGGAATACAGGACATCGACCTTATGCGTGGGCAGGAGATGCTGGAGTCCAATCTGGGCATGGCCGAAAGGCGCATGACCCTTCAGGAGCAGCAGGCCAACATCAATGCCCTGCTGAACTCTCTGAACACACTGGAACCCAACCAAAACATCGGTGCCCAGGGCTACGGGCAGGCCCTTCAGTATCAAGACCCCGGCAGCGGAATTCCGGAATTGATGCAGACTTTGGCCATGTACGGAATGTTTATGGGCGGCGGCGGCGGCGGTGGTGGCAACCAGAACCCCGTGATCCCGTCTGAAGACATTCTGCTTCCCAGTACAGCACCGGCTCAAATTCCAGGCTACAAATCTGGCGACATCGGTCTGCCAGCGGGCTACTACTAGGAGACAGTCATGGCAAACGGAGCACAGATCAATCCCTTCACTCGTTTCTCCCAAGGCAACCAGCAGTTGATGGCCCTGCTGTTGCAACTCAAGGGCATCGAGCGTGAGCGCCAGCGTGGTGACCAGGAGTTTGCCCTGAGGCAGCAGCAGCTTGGGCTGGCCCGTGAGCAGGCTGCGCGTCAGTTCGACATCCAGCAGCAGCAGTTGGGCATATCGAGAGAGAAGATGGAGCTTGAGCGCCAGCAGCTTCAAGCAACACTGGATGCTACCGCTAACCAGAAAAAGATGATGGAAAAGATGGGTGGCCTTGCGGGCGCCGCTACGGTCAAAAAGGGCAAGCTGACCCCCACTGGCCGGCGCAAAGGCGAGGAACCCTTTGACTACCCATCCCTTGACCGCTTCCGCGAACTGCAAGAAGAGTACAAGGGAGCAGAGGACGCTGGAGATCTCGACAAGGCCGAAAAAGCGTACAATGAGTACGTTGGCCAGGTTGACCAAGCTATCGACACCTACGGTGGCGAGAAGGGTGTACAGACCCTGATTGCTAGGGGTGATGTTCAAGACCCGCTCAGTGCTCAAACGCAGATTCTGTCTGAACTGCAAGCCGGCAAGGATCAGGCTGTGAAAGAACTTGGCCGCATCGCAGCTTTGCGAAGCGCCTTTGTTGAGGCTGAAGATGCTGAAATGATGAAGCTGTTCAAGAAAATTGTGGGTCCGAACGCTTCAATTCCAGCCCCGGCACCCGGCGCACCCACGTTGCCGATTGACATCGCCTTCTAGGAGCACTGATGGCCCGCGTCAGCACCGCAGAGGAGATGAAGCCGAACTGGTTTATCTCCACCTTGGCAAAGGTGACGAACCTACCGGTGATCAGGCACCTCCTGACGGAGTTGTCTCGGCCTGGGTACATGGTTGGCAACCTCGTGGAAGGCGACATCAAGAACGCCTACACGGTCATGCTGCCATTCAGCGAGATCGATGCTGACGAGGCCACCAGTGTCTCTGACGTACTTCTGCCCAAGGGTGCCCATTGGTCAGCCAAGCTGGCCCTGGACATCATCACGGACCCTACAACCTACATTGCCGTAGGTGGAGCAGGCAAGCTGTCAGCCCGTCTGGCAGGCATCACCACCAAGGGTGAGTTTGCACGCAGGGCTACGAAGCTGGTGGAGAAGGCTACCTATGCCGGAATCACTGACTTCAAGAACCTCGCTGAGTTCAAGCACCTCGCCAAGATAGCCAAGAAGGCTGGCGTGCAACTGATCGAGGACGGCAGGGTCATTCGCTTTGGCGAGACTTTCGCTGAACAGGCACGCCTTGGAAACCGTGCCCTGATCACATGGGGCGGCAAGGGTGCCGTCAAGGGTGAGAAGGCTCTCGACCTGTTGTCTGGCATGAGTGCCTGGACGCAGGACACCAAGGCATTCAAGATGTTTGAGACTGCCTTTGGCACGGTCAAGAGTTCAGCCCAGAAGACGGCAGACCTTCTGTTTGCTGGCAAGAAGGCTCACTTGACCCACCAAGTTGACAGGCAACTGAAGGCGTTCAAGGGCATCATTGACGGCTTGCCTGAGGACTCCCAGAAGCGTGTGCATACCACCTGGGAGAAGCTGGACATAGACGGCAAGATCCCCCCAGGTGTGCGCCTGGATCAAAAGGAAGTTGCCGCGGTACGCGCAGGCCAGGAACTGCTCGACACATGGAAGTCATGGTACAAGGAAGCCGGCATTGAGCTTCCAACGCTGCGGGGTAGCCTGGAAAAGCAAGTGGCCAAGCTGGCTGGTGAACGCGACAAGATTATCAGGAAGATTGCCAGGGACACGGTGAACGAATGGGGACCGCTGTTCAAGCGTATGCAGTCCAGCGTGAATGCCATCAAAAAGGCGCTTCCTGACGATGCCCGTGAGGCAGTCGAGCTTGGCAATGCCATGATCATGGAACTGCGCAAGGACATCAGGAAGCTGATCCTGTCCAAACAGGGTGCCCGCTCCCTGCGTGCTGCCGCAAGGGCCCACGGTGTGAAGTTGTCAGACGAGAAGCTGGCTCTGGCCATGCTCGAGCAGATCGACAACTTGGCTGCAAAGGGCAGGCTGGCACCCGTCGAGGTGGACATCATTGATCAGGTGACTGCCCAGGTGAAGAAGTTTGCGGAGGACTCCACCCAGAATGCAGACGACATCAGGGCTGCACGACGGATGCTGGACAGGTTCAACGAACTCCAGGGCGATACGCCCATGCAGCGACGGCCACTGAGTGATGACCACCTTCAGCAAGTGCTGTCATCTGAAGACACTGAGCGTGTGGCCCGCATCCTCAAGGACATCTCGCCCCCGCATGAGGAGTCAGTGTCGCAGTTCATCAAGGAAGAGTTGGTGCGTGTGGCGGCTCGTCCTGACATTGACCCCAAGGTGGGGGCTCTTGCCAACAGGGCTGTCAACCGCATTCAGGAGTTGATGGCTAAGAACCCCAAGATGACAAGCATTGACCTGGACCTGTTGCTGCGCAAGGACAGGCGTGTCATCAAGGTGGCAAATGATCTGAACAAGCTGCTTCCGCCTGACGTGGCAATGGATGCCATGCCCCTGTTCACCAAGCACTACCAACTCCGCGGTACGCGCCGGGCCATGCTGCGCGGTGCCCGCATGAGGGAGATGGTAGCGGAACTCGAGGGCATTGGTGTACTGGGCTCACACGTCAAGGATATGCAGAAGCTGGACATCGGCCTGCTCAACGAGATCGTTGGTGACCTTCGCAACCTCGACAAGAAGCAACTCAACGCCATGCTCGGTGTGGCAGACGCCAACAAGTTCATGGCTACTGCGGCTCAGATCCAGTTGATCTCAGACGCTGTGATCGACAAGGTGCCTCACCTCAAGGCAGCAGCCAACGCACTTAGAAACGAGGGGACCACGCTCAGTGCCCGCCAGGTGCTGCAAGCCATGAAGACACAGGACATCATGGACTTCGTGGACGAACTGCCTCACGGGGCCGCTGTACCCAAGAGCATGGGCGAGACTCAGCTTGAGAAGCTGGCCATGCTGGAGCGCCAGATTGCCGAGACTGAGAAGGCTATCTCGATGAGTCCAGCCTATCTGCCCCATGTGCTTACGCCTGAGGCGCTGCGCGAGGTGGCCAAGAACGCAGGCTTTCGCACGAAGCTGGCCCGTGCTGACGTGGCCCGCGGCATCATGCGCCGGTTCAGGGAGGGTATCGAGGATGGTCTTCCTGGGCGCACTCTGACCATTGACGAAATCAACGCCTTGGCCCTGGAGCCTGAAAAGCTGTCAGAAGGCACGGCCCGCAAGGTTGCCATTGCCTTGCAGCCCAAGAACGAGAAGGAAACGAAGCGCCTGTTCGACCTAATGGAGCGTGGCGAAATTACCTCCATGAAGGATGCCATCGAGAAGGGCTATGCCGACAACGTGGCCAAATACTTCGAGACTGACGTGCGCGTCATCATGGAGACTGTGGGTCGTGAGATGGTCAATACCCTGTCGAGCATCGACTACATGAGGGGCAGTGCCAGGATGTTTGGCCGTGCCTTGAAGGTGCCTGAGATCAAGACTGTGGGTCAGTTGCGCAAGCGCATACAGGAATATGCGGCCAAGGAAGGTGCAGACCCTGACACCCTGGAGGCCCTGCTGGCAATTGACGGCAAGCTGGGCAAGGTGCCTGGGAGCAGGGGAATCAGGAAGCGGCTGTCCCAAAGCGAGAAGAAGCTCGTGGCCGATACCTTTGGTGGTGGCCGCTCAAGCGATCTGCCGCTTGAAACCTTTGACGAGATCCCGCTGGATTGGGTAGAGCCATTCCCCAACGACAAGCACCTGAAAGGCGTCTACTTCAGGCGCGATATCGCCAATCAGGTAATCGGTACGCACGAGAAACTGTTCAACCCGGTGATCTTCAACGACTTCCTCAAGGCATACGACAAGGTACAGAACCTGTGGAAGCTGAGTGCCACGGCCCTGAACATCGCGTTCCACGGCAGGAACTTTCTCAGCAACAAGTTCCTCAACTGGATGGCCGGCATGAATCCAGCCGATCCAGCCTTTGTGCGCAGCTACCGCAAGGCCATGCAGTTGCAGGCGTATTCAAGGGATACGGTCAAGTACGCTGACGAGCTTGCGAAGCTGCGGTTCGACGTGCTTGGTGGTAGTCCAACCACAGGACTGCCGTACATGGACGGCAACGAGTTTCTCGAAGTGGCCTTCAACAGTCGTGCCCTGGACAGTGCGACGTTCTTTGCCGCTGAACTGCCCAAGGGCAACAGCAGCAAGCTCGTGGACAACGCCTTGGTCAAACTGGGGCGCAAGGGTTTCGACAAGGTAGAGGAGGTGTCCCGCGGCCTGGGCAGTTGGATTGAAGACAACGACAGGCTGGCTCATCTGATCTGGAAGATGGAAGTCGAGAAGCTGGATGCGGTGACTGCTGGTCAGTCTGTGCTGTCCACACTTTTCGATTACGGGAACCTGACCACCATCGAGTCAGACATTTTCAAGCGCCTCATGCCTTTCTATACCTTCTCGCGTCGAGCAATTCCATCAATGCTGAATGCCGTGGCCCGCAACCCCGGCAAGCTGATGGCAATGAAGCGTGCTCTGCTGGAGCCCAAGACTGGTATCAAGGTCTTTGGCCTTGGACCCATCGAGCAGCCGCTGCCTGATGAACTGCTCCCCAACTACATCACAGAGAACTTTGGTATCCCGGTGCGCCTGGACGAGGATGGTAACCCGCAATACTTCATCCTAGAGTCGTGGCTCCCTGTGTTTGAACTCAACAAGCTGTCGATGTCCCCAACGCGCCTGTGGGAAGAGACAACGCAGATGCTCACCCCTTTGATAAAGGCACCCCTGGAGTGGGCACTGAACTACAGCCTGTTCTGGAAGAGCGAGATCGAAAGGTACGAGGGTGAGACTGCCCAGTTCTTGGGCTTCAGACTTCAAAAGCGCAACGTACTGCACTTCCTCAAGACCGTGCGTACCCTCAATGAGATCGACAACTTCATTCGGACCATGCCAAACACGGACGATTACCGCAAGCGCGAACTACTGGATTCCACCATGCGCTTCCTGTTCGGTGTGAAGCTCAACGAGGTGGACGTGAAGAGGCGCAAGGCGTCTGTGGAGTACCAAAAGAAAAGGACGCTTGGCAAGCTCAAGAGCGCCTATGTCAGGGCCGAAAAGATCGGTGACGAGAAGAACATGGGTATCCTACAGAACCTGATTAGCGAGATCGATCTATCATTCAAGCCTGAGGAGAACAAGCTGAAGGGGTACGAGGCGAACCTAAAGGCCCTGGAGAAGCAGGCAAAGGCTATTGGTGGCCCCGGCCTTACCACTGACGGTTTCAACATTGCTGACATCATTGCACGTAGTAAGGAGTTGGCCCCATGAAAAGGCTGTTGCTGGCGTGTGCTTGTCTGGTTCTGTTTTCAGGGTGTATCAACCTGGAGCACTTCTACAAGCAGGGTGAGCAGATCTCCCTGCGCATGGACGAACTCAAGAAGCAGGCTGCTGACCTTGGAAACATGACTGACGCCCAGAAGGTGGAGTTTGCCAACAACATCGCCGCGGCCAAGGAACAGGTGGTGATGCTTGGTGAGGACATGGAACAGCAGCGCGAGTCAGAGCGCAAGTGGACCGTGGGCCTTGTGGCGGCTGGCTACATTGCCACCAAGCTGGGTCTGAAGGGTGGAAGCGGTATCCTGGGCGTTGCCCAGATCGTGCTCAATATGCTGGCCAAGGGACGCAAGGAAGAAGATGATGGCTCCAAGTAACCAGTCTGAGCGCTTGAGCGCCATTGAGGGTAGCGTTACCCAGCTACGCATCGACATCGTTAAGGCTGTCGGTGATGCGTCCAAGGAAACGGCCATGCTGACGCAGGAGGTGCGTCAGCACCACCAGTACCAGCGCACTCTGTGTGACGCGCATGGCCGGCGCATCTCAAACCTTGAGTCCACCGTGTCTGGAGATCCAGAGAAGGACGGTGATACGGGCCTGAAGGGTCAGGTGGCGTACCTGAAAAGGACTGAGGAGAAGCGCCAGAAGCGCAGTTGGGCGTTGCTCATCGTGCTGGTGGGCGCGGTGCTCACCTGGATTGCAACCAAGGTGGGGATCAAGTAGACCCCTACGCCCCGTAAATCTCCCCCAGTCCGTAGTGGGCAATCAGGAGTGCGTCAGCGGTCTTGAGCGTGGGTTTGGCGTGTGGGAACAGCCTGGACGCATGGTCCTTGAGCACGCGCTTCTTACCCTGCCCTGTGACCCCTGCCGCGGCTGGTATGCCCTTCTGCCATTTCTGTGGCTTGACTAGGTGTACGGGCAATCCCATTGCCTGTGCGGCCCCAAGGCAGAACCCGTAGTTGCGAAACAGGATGGCAATGCTGGACGAGGGTACGTCCTTGCCGGCGTACCTGGGGATGTCCTCCATCCAGACGTTGATCTCAGACGAGAGCATGGCCCACGCCTTGAGCGTGTCAATGATGCCAGACTCCTCAGGCATGGCTATGGCCTGCGCCTGCATCCCGTTGAGCATTGCGAGTCCACCCCCCTTGCCGGGGTCTATGCCGATGATGATCATTCCTTTCCCTTTCCGCTGTGACAGATGTTTCCATCACCATGCCCGGGCCCCTTTGTATGCCCGCACGGCTTTGGTTTTGCGTACTTGTCTTCACACGCCTCACACAGATCCGTACCAACGACCTGCCTGTCCCTCCACGTTGTAACCCACAGCTTTCCGCAAATCGGGCACTTGATAACGAGCCTCATTCCACCACCTCAAACACTTCAACGCCAAGTAGTTTTACCCCCCACTTTCGGGCCCTTCTCTGTGCGTTCCAGCCGGTCATTAGTACGTCAAACCTATCATGCTTGGTGATGCGATCCCGTGGTACTGCAACCCCGTAACCAGGGATTCGTAGTCGGTATAGATGATCTCCCCGTCCCGTGCGCTCAGAAAAGAGGCGATCAAATCGTCTTGGCACGGCGACTGAAAAATCACTGTCCTTGACCTTGGTGCTTCGCGGGTAGGGCCGTGATGGATCGTAGTGCTTTCCACCGGGGAGGAAGTTGACTGAGGCGTATCGCTTGCCGAATCCTGGATCGTCCCATTTTGTGTAAGCTGACACCTCGTGCCAGATACGCCCGACAAACCGTAGCTGACCAGGGCCAGGTTGTGGTTTGGGTTCATCCTGCATGACCTCCTCTTCAAGTTCAGCTAGTCTGTAGTCCTCCATTGCCTCGACCTGCCATGGCTTGGCTGGATACGCATGCTCGATGACTGCAATCTCAGTCTCAGCCCGCCACGCAATGATAGCTAGGCCTACGCAGCAGAGTGCAAGACCCCATGCCAGCGGGCGCTGGTACTCGAAAAGAAGACCACGGACCCTTCCAGGGTTGGTTGCGCCAACAGAACCAGCAAGCCGGGTGGAGTCCGTGGCCATGCTCATCTACTTGCGCTTTGGCTGGCGACTCGTGCCACGATTTCCCGTACCGCCGCCGCTGCCGTCGCGCCTGCGCTTGCCGCCTATTTCGCATGATGTTTCATGCCCCACACTCATAATCCTTCTCGCATCAGCCAGAAGCTGATCGCACTTCTGGTTAAGCTTCACAGAATCTCCATAGAATTTCAGGGCATCTTGCAACCGCTGGTCGGCCCTTGTGTATGTGCGCTGAGAATACCAAAGCCCAACGCAAGCAAGCATCGTTGCGACAATCAAAATCAACCATTCAAAGTATTCCATCACTCCCCTCCCCATCCAATTTGATCCCGTGTTCGCGGCAGTAAGCAATCACCTTGTTGTGGTCGTAGCGCACGGGCTCACGCTCTGCCTCCAACTCCCACACCCGCTCGCGCAGGGCCTTGGCGGCGGCGAGAAGCGTGTTGTAATCCTCCTCCGATACAACGCTAACCGGTCGCCCATCTGTTGGTTCGTGGTTCACGTAGACGGTATACTTTCGATCAATGGCGTCCATGTCCATCTCAATCTCAAAAGAGCGGGCGGGCCGGATTCGAACCGGCTGGATTCCGATATCTGGGATCGGTTTCCCAACGCTTACACGAGCAATCCCGGCGGAATGCCCAGAGATACCGCCGTGGGTCTCGCTTCTCGCGACCATGTTCCCACATGCCGCCGCCCGCAAAGTCACAACTCCCCCTCCCCTTCCGCTTGTGCGAGCGCGACAGCAGCACGGATAAACTCCTCGCATGCCTCGCCACCCGCACACTCTCGGATGGTCGCCTCACTGCACGGCCACTCGGGCACGGTGGCCCAATTGCACACTCCGATTCCTCGTATGTGCCACGGACCATGGTCCAGTTGCCGGACGTACACCCGCTCGTCTTCCATCACTCCCCCTTCCCTTCCGCGCCCGCGTCATCCACCATCGCCCCTGGCTCGGGAAGCCCGTCAAAGATCCTGCGGATATCCTCGATAAGCTCATCACACTCAACCGGCATGATCAGGCCGAGAAGTGTCTGACACGCGTAGACGGCTACGCCCTTTTCGCTCTCCTCCTGAAAACAATCTCCAAGGTCTGCCAGAGCCGAATGGGCGTCGTTCAGCATCACCAATCTCTGTCTGTGACGGCAGACGCGATATGTGGTTCCCTTATCGTCACGGTAGAGAACCCGCGTTGGATTGACGGCATTCTCAGGATTGGGCTCTGCGGCGCCCTTGATGATCGGCGCGAAATCAGGGATGTTCGCGTCCTCTCCTGTTTTCATGTACCCGTCCCGTTCCGCAAATGGAATGCGCATATCGATCAGGGCCTGGGCGTCCTTCCGACTGACAGTCATCACCTGTGCCTGGAAAAGCCAGTGACCATCGGAAACCCACCTCTCAGTCGTGTCGCCGTTCTTCAGCTCTGGGTTATGGTAGAGCGCATTGTCCTTGGACAGTTTTACTTTTGCTTTTATATATCCCATCACTCGCCTCCTCTCCTGCCAACAGGTGAATCAATTCCGTCTCCAGCCGCGCGTCGTACTAGCCCATGCAATCTCCCCCTCCCAGCGCCCGCCGCGCAATGTCCCCGCAGTAGGTGTTACCGGATAGCCGCTCGATTTCCGCAAGAGCCTCGCGCA
>Ga0180437_10002783_pt1 | contig 27087 bp, 24 predicted proteins | sample SS_ome_4_FD_132410 | JGI IMG/M metagenome (GOLD analysis project Ga0180437, IMG submission 132410) | Hypersaline lake sediment archaeal communities from the Salton Sea, California, USA - SS_3_D_1 metaG | ecosystem: Environmental > Aquatic > Non-marine Saline and Alkaline > Hypersaline >...
ATTGCTGGAGCGGGCGGGCAAGCTGAGATCTCGCCCCCCCTCAGTCCCCTCCACGGGGAGGGAGGGGCAGGCACCCCCCTCGGTCCTCCCTGCCAAGGAGGAGGCACCTTCTTCCCTCCCCCCTATAGGGGGGACTGAGGGGGGGCGAGATCTCAGCTTGCACGCCCGCTCCAGCAATCGCGCGTGCAGGTAGAATATGTCGCCCGGGTAGGCCTCGCGGCCCGGCGGCCGGCGCAGAAGCAGGCTCAGCTCGCGGTAGGCGTCGGCGTGCTTGGTCAGGTCGTCGTAGACGACCAGCACGTTGCGCCCGCGGTGCATCAGGAACTCGGCCATCGTGCAGCCGGCGTAGGGCGCCAGGTACCGCAGCGCAGGTGGGTCGTCGGGACTAGATACCACGACAATGGTGTAGCCAAGTGCGTCTTCTTTCCGCAGTGTCTCGATGACGGCCAGCGTGGTGGATTTCTTCTGGCCGATGGCGACGTACACGCACAGCACACCGCTGTCGCGTTGGTTGAGGATGGCATCGATAGCCAGCGTTGTCTTCCCGGTCTGCCGGTCGCCGACGATCAGTTCGCGCTGCCCGCGTCCGATGGGGATCAGCGCGTCCACGATCTTCAATCCGGTATGTAGCGGCTCGTCCACCGGCGAACGCTCGACGATGCCGGGCGCGTCCCGCTCCAGGTAGTGGGACTCGTTGGCCTCGATCGATCCTCTCGCGTCCAGTGGCTTGCCGAGCGGATTCACCACGCGGCCTAGAAGCTTCTGTCCGACGGGGACGCGCAGGCGCTCTCCGGTGGCCGTCACCAGGTCACCGCCCTGGATGTTCTCCTCTGGACCCAGCAGGATGACGTCGACGCGGTCGTGGTTCAAATTGAGGATCAAGCCCTGCACGCCGGTGGGAAAGGTCACCAGTTCGTCGGTGCGCGCCTGAGGTAACCCAGAAATCGTAGCCACACCATTGCCGATGTTCTGCACGGTACCCACATCGTGGAAGCGGACCTGTTGCGTCACCCGATCGGTCCCTTCGCGGATTGCCTGAAGCAGCGAGGACACGTCGGGTTCGCTGTGATGAACTGTGCTAGCTGTGGACACACTGTCGCCAATCTGCCTCACCAGGCTACTGTCGTGAAGACGCACGTCCTTTCCCAGGTGGTCGGTCTGTTCGTGGAGCGCCTTCAGTAACGAGGACACAGCTTCATGTGTCTCCCGATCAGTCATTGGCGGCGCGCTCCTTGAGTGCCTGTGAGACCCCTTCGCGCAGTTCGGCCAGTTGTCCGGCCATGGAGTTGTCCACAATGAAATCTCCGAGCCGCACTCTCATCCCAGCCGCCAGTGTAGGGTCGATACTCAGGTTCAGGTCGACGCTGCGATCGGCCAGTGCGGTAAACGTGCGGGTCAGAAGCCCCCGCTGTTCGGGCGAAAGAGGCTGCGCGCTCGTCACGTAGGCCGTTGGCGAGCGCTCGCCCAGCGAGCGTCGGAATTCCTCCACTCGTGACATCTCGCTGCGTCCCAACTCCCAGATGCGATCGCTGAGTTGCTGGATCAAGGCGCCGTGCACCTCTGGGGGTGCTGCCTGGCCGATCAACCGGCCGCTGATCTCCAGGATCGCATCCAGCATCTCATCGTGGAAATCTTCCACGGCCTGGCTCCGCAACCGCAGGGCATCAGCGTGCGCTTCGACCAGGATCCGCTCCACTTCCTCCTGAGTCTCTTGGAGCATGGCTTGGTGGTTGACCTCCGCCTGTTCTCTTGCCTTCGTGATGATGGCTGCGGCTTCCTCCTCGGCGTGTGCCAGCCGCGCCTCCAGCTCGGCTCGCAGTTGGGTCGCTGCTTCGCGGTTCTGGGTGATCTCGTGGGCCAACCGTTCCCTCTCGGCTGCGCGTTCTTTCATATTGCGCATCGTTGGCCGGAACAGAAAATAGTAAAGCAGCCCGGCCAGCGCCAGGAAGTTGATAATTTGGAAAACGACCGTCCAGATATCCAGGTTTAACATCCGTCAACCCCTAAAAGAAGCGATCGAGCAATGGGTTGGCGAAGATCAGGATCAGGACGACCAGAAGTACGTAGATCGCCGTGGACTCCAACAAGGCCATGGCGATGAGCAGCGTTGTGCGTAAGTCCCCTGCGGCCTCGGGCTGGCGTGTCATACCTTCCAATGCCTTGAGCACTGCCCGGCCCTCGACCAGCGCTGGGATGATTGTGCCCAGCAGGATCCCCACCCCGGATACCAGGATGGTGATGATCGTAACCAGTGTCCCAGGTTCTAGTTGTGCCATATGTCAGTTCCCTCCTCAATGCAGATGCGCTAATTCCTCAATCCGTACATTTGTAAATTCGTGTATTCGTAGATTCGCAAATTCGTAGATTCGCCGATTAACTCAATCGCTTGCCTCCAGCCCTGCGCTGATAAAGACGGCCGCCAGCGCGGTGAAGATGAAGGCCTGTAGCAACCCTGTGAACATACTCAAGCCGACCATGGGCAGCGGCACGAGCAGCGGTACGAGTGCGAAGATGACCGCCACGATCAGATCGGTGCTGATGATGTTCCCAAATAGGCGTAACGTGAGTGAAAGCGTGCGGCTCAATTGCCCGATGACTTCCAAGGGCAGCATAAATATGGGGGATGCCAGGTCTTTAAGATAGCCCAATACGCCCTTGGCCCGCATGCCAAAGTAGTGGACCGAGAAGAAGACGACGATGGCCAGCGCCAACGGCGTGTTCACGTCTCGGGTAGGGGAGATGATGCGGAGCATCCTGGTGTTGGGCAGCGGGATCGACGGCAGGATGCCCAACAGGTTAGCGACGGCAATGAAGATCGCCAACGCACCCAAGAAAGGGAGATAGGGCTCGGCTGGTCGTGCCATGATGTCCGACACGGTGTCGCCCAGAGAGGCAATCAGCATCTCTAGCGCCTCGGGCCTGCGACGACGCACAAGGATGACCAGCGCCAAGATGAGGGCCATCATGATCCACGTCGAGGTAACTGAGTCGCGCACCGCGATGCCAAAGATAGAGAATACCGGCTGGGGAAAGAAATCTTCCATGCTTCATCTCCGAATTAGGTAACTTGACAATAAGACTACAAGGTGTTGGGGCACTGGTGGCCTATTCACATTCGCCTGTGGTAAAAGAATACAACGCTCCAGCGAGCTATCCACAGCCCCGCGAACGCAAGTAGAGCGGACATAACCCCATGCTGCATAGCGCTGTACAATAGTCCCGCCGCCAGGCTCCAGCGCAGGACAGTCCCGGCGGTTATCCAAGCCACTGTGCGACCTGGGGCGCTCGGGTTTAGATGTGCCACCGTCCATCCAAGCATCAGCCCGTTCAACGTGCCGATGGTACCCCCGGCGAGCAAGCACAAGACGCCCACTAGCTTGTGTCCCTCTCTTCTGCCTGTTGCCGCTCGCGGGCCTCGATGCGTTGGATGGAACGCGCCACGTTGTAGAAGCCGGTGAAGATGCCTGCCACTAGTAGACTGAGCGTGAGGGTGTACGGAGTGCCCAGCCAGCGATCCAGCAGGTGTCCCACCAAAACCCCGCCAAAGATCGGCAGCGCCAGATCCCATCCCAGCGACGTCATCGTCAACGCGCTGCGCCACACGGTGTTCCACTCGGCCTGATTATTGCCCTTCATCTTCCAAACTGAGGCCCAGGTCCCGCATCTCCCGGGGCTGCGCCCGCATCGTGGCCAGTAACGCCTGCGCCAGCCGGTCGAAGTGCGCTTCCGGACCTGTCCAGGCTTCCCCATCGTCGCCGGTTTGGATCTCCCCGCTGGTGAAAACCGTCGCGCCTTCGGTGTCTACAACCAAAATGCCTGCTCCCAGGTCGAGCGTCCGTTCGCCCGCCCGGTCGGCGTAACGCAATGGCGCAGCGATGGTCTCGGCGATCAGGGGGGCGTGCCCGGGGTAGATGCTGATGCCACCACCGTCGGCGAGGCGGGATTGCATCCACACCACCTCCTCAACGTCGATGACTGTTTCAGCCGGTGTCAATACCCGCAGGTGGAGTGTCTTACGCACCGATATCTCCTGATTGGGCCATTCCTTCGGCCTGAGCGACGGCCTCGTCGATTGTGCCGACCATGTAGAACGCCTGCTCGGGCAGCGTATCGTGGCGTCCCTCCAGGATCTCCCGGAAACCGCGCAGTGTCTCCGACAGCGGCACGTAGCGTCCGGGGATATCGGTGAAGGGCTCTGAGACGAAAAAGGGTTGTGTGAGGAACCGTTGCAGTCGCCTTGCCCGGTTGACCGTCACACGGTCCTCTTCGCTCAGTTCCTCCATCCCCAGGATGGCGATCACGTCCTGCAATTCCTGGTAGCGGGCCAGCAATGCCCGTACCTCTGTTGCGATGGCGTAGTGCTCTAGCCCTACGCCTTCGGGCGTGAGCAACGCGCTGTTGGATTCTAGTGGGTCGATCGCTGGATAGATTCCCAGGCTCGCCTGACGGCGCGACAGGATCGTCGCCGCATCCAGGTGGGCGAACGTCGCCACGACGGCTGGATCGGTCAGGTCGTCGGCCGGTACGTACACCGCCTGTATCGACGTCACGCTGCCCCGGCTGGTCGTCGTGATGCGTTCCTGCAGCTCGCCCATTTCGCTGCCCAGGGTGGGCTGGTAGCCCACAGCGCTGGGGAGCCGTCCCAGGAGCGCCGACACCTCCGCGCCGGCCTGAATGTAGCGGAAAATGTTGTCGATGAACACCAGCACCGGGCGGCGTTCATAGTCACGGAAGTGCTCTGCCATCGTCAGCGCGGTGAGCGGCACCCGCAGCCGTGCGCCCGGCGGTTCGTTCATCTGCCCAAACACGAGTACTGTGCTCTCCAGCACTCCGCTGCGCTGCATCTCCAGCCACAGCTCGTTCCCCTCGCGGCTGCGCTCGCCCACGCCGGCGAAGAGCACGATGCCGGAGTGCTCGCGGATCGTGTGGCGCATCAGCTCAATCATGAGCATCGTCTTGCCCACCCCCGCGCCGCCGAACAGGCCAATCTTGCCACCACGGGGATAAGGGGTCAGGAGGTCAATGGCCTTGATGCCGGTGACGAAGGGCTCGACGATCACCCGTTGCTCGCGCAGCGGTGGTGACGCAGCGTGGATAGGATGGTATTCTGTTCCCGCCGGCGCTGGTTGGTCGTCGATGGTGTGGCCCAGGACGTTGAACAAGCGGCCCAGCGTCGCCCGGCCTACTGGAACGCGGATCGGGTGCCCTGTATCGATCACCGGCAGACCTCGGCGCAGCCCGGCCGTGCTGCCCATCGCGATGGCGCGTACTGTGTGGGGGTCGATGTGCTCCTGGACCTCGATCACCAACTCCGGTCCATCGTCACGTTGAACGGTCAATGCGCCGTGGATACTGGGCAGGTCGCCCGAGGCGAACTCCGCGTCCACTACGACGCCTGCCACGCGTGCTACGAATCCTGTTGATGCCAATGCTTTCTACCTCAGACATAACAATGCCCGTCAGCCGCTTGATGCTGGCGAGCAAGAATTGACTTTCACCGGGGGGGACCATTGTTCTGGCCTCTGCCACAAGCGCGGGTGCCCTTCTCGCTAACTATAAGCGTAAGTATAACTCAAGCTAGAGCAAAAGTCAAAGTTGCGTTGGGAAAGGTTGCGCCAGCTCTCGACTACACCGTCGTCTCGGTCGGTCTCTGCCCCCCCAGCCGCTTGACTGCCCGGCGCACCGTCTCCACATCTGGGCTTTGTAAGGCGCGAGATGGGGCGGGGCGGTTGCCAATAGCGATCGTGACGACGCCTTCCTGGCAAGGGATCGCCAGGTCCACCGTGTACACCGCATTCCCCTCTCGGATCTCAAACTCCCGCTCCGGCCAGAAGCCTTCGTCTTTGAGCGTGACGAACAGCCCGTCGGCTCCCGAGGCGTACAGGTCGTTGATCTCCTCGGCGGCGGAGAACCGGTCCCACGATGTTTCGATGAACGTGATTCTTCGCCAGCGTAAGCTGTATATGGGGAGTTCCAACTCGATCAGTGGACCCAATTGCAGCTTGTAGTACACTTCTTCGGCCCGGGGATGATCGGGCGCGTCTGGGAAGAGATCGTGCCGGTGGACCAGCTCGTGCCCACGTACGGCCCCGTACCAGTGGATGGACCACTTCTCGTCCCCAAAAGCCTTGGTGAAGTAGAAGGCCAATATGGCTGCCTCGGTCGTGCTCAGGGGGGCATGCTTGGCGGGAATTCGGTACCATCCCTCGTCCCGCGCGATCTCAAAGTCGCGCCGGTTGTTCATAATGGCGACGAGTACACGATCGGATGCGTGGAACATGTCACTTGGCTCCTGTGGTGGTGTATACCATTGGTAGATTGGCAGATTGGTAGGTTGGTACATAGGTACATTGGCCAGTCGGCTCGTGGTTTCTCAGTCTACGAGTGACCAGTGTACCAGTCTACCAGTCTACCAATTTCCCGCTCTACATCATATGATAGTGAGGAAGCCGAAAGTGTCAAGCGGGTGTGCGGACGGTGGGGATGGTTGCTCCTCTGTTCAAGATACCGGTACGCTGCACACATTGCACGAGTGCGAAGGTCTAGTATAATGAACGCCTTAGGCCATCTGATGGCCACTACTTCTTGGCGGGGGGCACAGACTTATGGCGGTAGTCGTCACCGGTGCTGCGGGACACGTCGGCGGAAACCTCGTGCGGGCGCTTCTTGCGCGCGAACGCTTCGTGCGCGAACGCTCCGTGCGCGAACGCTCCGTGCGCGTACTGATTCACCACGATCGGCGGGCACTTGCAGGGCTGGACGTTGAAATCGTCCAAGGGGATGTTTGCGACTTGGCCTCTCTCCGTCGTGCGTTCGACGGCGCCGAGGTCGTCTATCATACGGCCGGCTATATCTCGCTCTCGATGCGCGACTGGTCGCTCCTTGAGTCGATCAACGTGATCGGTACGCGCAACGTGGTCGAGGCATGCCGCCATTGTGGAGTGCGCCGTCTGATCCACTTTAGCTCCGTCCATGCCCTGGTGCAGGAACCACTGGATGTCCCGGTTGACGAATCGCGCCCTTTGGTTCTGTCTGCGCGCTGTGCGCCGTACGATCGCTCGAAGGCGATCGGTGAACGAGAGGTGCGCCGGGCTGTCGAGCAAGGGTTGGACGCCGTCATTATCAATCCCACTGCGATCATTGGGCCATACGACTTCCGCCCGTCCAACCTGGGGTTAGCGCTGCTGGCGCTTGGACACGGCCGGTTGCCAGCGTTGGTTACGGGGGGATTCGACTGGGTGGATGTTCGTGACGTTGTCGAGGGCGCGATACGGGCTGAGGAGCGCGCACCCACCGGCGCGAGGTACCTCCTTTCGGGCCACTGGGCGTCGCTGCGCGAGCTGGCACACCTCGTGGAGGACATCACCGGCGCCCGCGCTCCCCGTATGGTCTTCCCGATGTGGATGGCCCTCATCGGCCTGCCGTTCGGGACCTGCTTCACCAGGGTGGACGGGGAGCACCCGGTCTACACCCGTGTTTCCCTCGGAGCCCTGCGATCGAATCGCCAGATCAGCCACCAGCGGGCGACCTGCGATCTCGGCTATCGCCCACGCCCGCTTCGCGAGACGCTGGAGGATACGTTTCACTGGTTTATGGAAACTGGCCGATTCACCCGCCCGCTTGCGTTACACCCGCCGGAGAAGACATGAGCTTGCAAGCTTTCTTCGATTTCCTCGTGATGGGCTGGCTTGCCCTGGCAGTCGTGGCCTTTGTAGCCCTGTTCTTCGTCGCCGTGCCATATGGGCGTCACACCCGCAGCGGGTGGGGGCCTGCAATCGGGAACCGGCTTGGTTGGATTGTCATGGAGGCCCCGGCTGCGCTTATTTTCGCGGCCTGGTTTGTGTGGGGCACGTACAGGGAAGGGAGCCAGGTTGCCACCTGGGCCTTTTTCGGTCTGTGGGAGATGCACTACGTCCACCGGGCGTTTATCTATCCCTTCAGACTGCGCGGCCGGGACAGGCAGATGCCGCTCGCCGTCGTGGGGATGGGGTTTCTGTTCAACCTGGTGAATACCTTTCTCAACGGCTATCACCTGTTCGGGCGCTTGGGATGCTACACCGTTGACTGGCTTGAGGATCCGCGGTTCATCGCCGGGGTGGCTCTCTTCGTCGCCGGCTACGTCATCAACCGCCAGGCCGATCACACGCTCCGCGATCTACGCCAGCCTGGTGGAAGCGGATATCGGATACCACGCGGCGGTTTGTACGAGTGGATCTCGTGTCCCAACTATCTGGGCGAGATCGTCGAATGGATCGGGTGGGCCGTGGCGACCTGGTCGCTGGTCGGCCTATCGTTCGCCGTCTGGACGATAGCCAACCTCGCCCCCCGCGCTCGGGCCCATCACGCCTGGTATCGCGAACGCTTCGAAGACTATCCCCCCGAGCGCAAAGCCCTGCTCCCTGGGCTTTGGTAATTGGTAGATTGGTAGATTGGTACATTGGCCAGTCGGCTCGTGCTTTCCCAGTCTACCAATCTACCAATTTCCCACCCTACCAACCTACCAATTTCCCGCCCTCAGCCCCCCCAACACCCGCTCTGGCGTCAGTGGAAACTCGTCGAACCACACGCCGGTGGCGTCGTGGACGGCCGCGACCAGCGCCGGGGCCAGCGGGATGAAGGGCATCTCCCCCATGCCCCGTACGCCCCACGGGCCGCGTGGATCAGGTCGCTCGATGATGACTGCTTCGACGTGCTCCGGCACGTCGCTAATCGTGGGGATCAGGTAGGTGCTCAGGTGCGGCGTCTGGACGTGTCCGCCCTCGACGATGAAGTTCTCGCACGTGGCCCATCCGACCGCTTGTGCGACGGCTCCCTCGATCTGCCCCTCAACCTGCTGTGGATTAATTGCTTTGCCCACGTCGTTCGCGCTTACTACTCGCAAGATATGCAACTGGCCGGTCTCGGTGTCGACCTCGACCTCCACGGCCTGGGCGACGTACCCGTAGGCAAAGTTAGGGGTGCCATAGCCGGTCTCCGGATCGAAGGGAGTGGTCTTGGGGGCCAGGTACGTAGTTTCGGCGATGGCTGGTCGTTCTTCTGACTTCCATCGCTCCAGCGCGGCCGCAACGGCGCCCCGCACGGCGTTCCCGGCCATAAACGTCATTCGTGAGGCGGACACAGACCCGGAGTTGCCCGGGCTCGTGCCAGTGTCGGCGGCGACTAGCCTCACCCGCTCCAGCGACAGGTGCAGTGCCTCGGCCGCCATCTGGCTGATGACCGTGTGGCTGCCCTGTCCCACCTCGGCGCTGCCGATGGTGACCACAGCCTCTTCGATCTCCACATCACCGTGGAGTTCGACTTTGGCCCAGCAGTTCTCCTGATAGCCAAATGAGAAGCCGATGTTCTTGAAGGCTACGGCCAGGCCGATGCCGCGACGTCTTGCGTAATGCGCGCTGGGTGTTGCATGTTGTATACTTCCGTTCGATGGTTTCTGCCACCCTTGGCCGGTCTGCTTCCAGCCGGCGGCGCTGGCGCATTGCTCGGTTACCTCGACCAGTCCCACGCCACCGGGCAGCGGAGTGCCCATCGCGGTCAGGCTGTCATCGCGCAGGAGATTCTTCGATCGTAGTTCCACTGGGTCCATCCCTAGCGCTTGGGCGAGCTTGTTCATCTGCATCTCTGCAGCGAAGATGCCCTGCGGCGCGCCGAAGCCCCGGAACGCCCCACTGGGCACGTTGTTCGTGTAGACCCCGTCCACGTCTATCTTGACGTTGGGTATCTCATAGGGGCCGGTGCAGGTCACGGTGGTGTTGCCCAGCACCTTGTTGGTCGTGTAGCAGTATGCCCCGCCATCGGCCACGACCCGCACTTCTGCCGCAATCAGTTTCCCCTCGCGGGTGGCCCCCCATTTGCACTCGATCCACATTGGGTGGCGCTTGCAATGGCCGATGATGGACTCCTCCCGGCTCCACGTGATCTTGACCGGACGGCGCACGCCGCGCTGATCGAGCCGCCATGCTGCCAACGCCAGCACAATCTGGACCGACATATCCTCCCGTCCACCGAAGGCTCCGCCGATCGCTGGATAGATCACCCTCACTTGTTCGGACGGAAGGCCCAGCGCGTGAGCGATCTCCTGTTGGTCCTCCCACGTCCACTGCCCGCTCACTACGACCGTGACCCGACCTTCGGTGTCAATATACGATAGCCCTGCCTCGGGCTGAAGGTAGGCGTGCTCCTGTGCTGGGGTCCGGTAGGTGCCCTCAACGATCACGTCGGCCTCGGCCCAGGCCGCCTCCACGTCCCCCTTGCGGATCTGGTGATGGCAGATGAGGTTCCCCTCTGTGCGCAGTTCTGGGTGAATCTCGCTGGGTTTCCGGTGCGGGTTGAGCTGGGGTGCGTCGGGTTCTAGCGCTTCGAAAGGATCGGTGACGATAGGCAGATTCTCGTACTCGACGTGGATGAGGTCGCGGGCGTGTGCTGCTGCCTGCTCTGTCTCGGCTACGACGATCGCCACCTGGTCGCCGGTGAAGCGTACCACGTCGGCGCCAGGCTGGGACGATCCAGGGCCGCACAGCACTGGCTGGTCCGTCGTCTGCAGGCCATACTCGTTGACCGGTACGTCCCTGGCGGTGAAGATGGCGACGACCCCGGGCACAGCTTCGGCGTCGGCCGTGTCTAGGCTCAGGATACGGGCATGGGGCCGCCCGGCAAAGAGAATCTTCGCGTGAAGCGCGTCCGGCGTCGTGAAGTCACCTGGGTATTTTGCCTCCCCGGTGACCTTGGCGCGGGCGTCCACGCGGGTGATGGATTGACCGACCATATGCGTCATAGTCTTGTCCTCGCTCAGGTGATGTTGACCTCCAGCGACAGGATACGCCGCAGGAGGGCGACGGTCCCCGCATACGTGGGGTCCACGCCGAAGTAGGAAAGGTGCTGCGCCCCCAGGCTCTTGCCCTTGCTGATCGGCGTATCGGAGGCATAGTGGATGATGCCAATGTCAAACGGGATCGGGTAGAGATTGACGACTTCATCGGTCGGGTAGCGCCGTGGCCGCATCGCCTCGTACGCCGCAGACAGATATGGTCCTCCCTCCATCTCGATGTCGGTGTATCCCTCGCGGTAGAACACATCCATATAGCGCCGGTTCTGCAAGAACGTGCCGTGCACGCTGATGGCCTTCTGGTTGTCGAGCGCTGTGCCGTACACCAGGTGGGGGCGTATGTCCGCAGCCGCGAACGCGTTGTTGAACAGGTACGTGTTCCGCGAATGCTCGTCGTGGACGACGTTGGGGATCATCACGTCGCCGATGCGTCCATTCAGCGTGGCCGCCTTACCCAGCACGTAGACGCCCCGGAACGCGTACACGCTGGCGGCGACCTGCGACAGGATGTGATAGGCTCCCATACCTAGTGGATAGTCGATGTTGATGATGATCGCGTCGCTGTCGGAGAGGCGCTCGATGCCAGGGATGCGGAGGCGGGGGTCGAGCCAGTCAAGACGCAGCGCCCGCAGCTCGACGATCTGTGCTGCGACGTCAAACACGTGGCGGCTGTCGATGTGCCGTATGCCGCACAGTGGTTCTTCTTTCTCCCGTTCCTCCCACGCGGTCCGCCCTTGTGGGGTTTCCAGATATTTCTTGAGCACGTAGTACAGAAAGTTCTCGCGGCTGCTGGGCACCTGTTGAGCCTGTATGTCGGCGTATTCGGCCTGTAGCTCTGTGTCCCCGCTGTTTTGCACGAAAGTGGACAGTTCCTCTTCCCGCCGCAGCGCGAAACCCGAGAGCATGTTGACTACGCTATGTGTGTTGCTTGAGATGAAGTAGATGGGACGTTCCCCCGGGTCAAAGGGGACGTTCGCAGCGACGTTCTCCCACCAGCGCTGCGTTGCTTTCCGATATTCGACCTGGGACCCAGCCAGGAGCCGGACGGCCATCCGCTTTCGCCGCTGGCCCATATCGATGAGCAGGCCGGGACAATCCTCTCTCCAGACCGCCTGCAACCGGCTCAGGTCCTCGCGGGACAGGCCCAGCGTCTCGCACAGACGGGCGCCCAGTTCTGCGTCCATGGGCCGGCCTTCGGCCCTACAGGTCTCCAGATCGCGCAACACCGGCGCGGCGTGCAGCCGTCGGTGGATCTTGTTCCATTCAATCTGGAAAGCGGTCACCATCGGTACCAGATCGTCGATGTCGGAGAGGCTGGCGATGTAGACGGCGAGAGTCTCCTGTCCATCGAAAAATGTACGGCGCCGGCGGCCAGGCGCGGCCACCGGTTGCCACTGCTCCACGTTGGGGTAGCCGCGCCGGGCGAAGACCCGCTCCGACTGTCCCATCACGACCAACCGCGTCTGCCGGATGCAGGTAGGCAGCCGCAGTGAGCTGTAGACCAGGGCTGGCACGTCGGGCGTGTCATCGCGGGCGTGGATGTGCAGAAGCGAGTCCATCCCCAGGTGTGTTTCGACCAGCGTTTGGATCTGAACCTCGTCGGTCGTGCGCAGCAGCGAGTAGTACGTGCGCATATAGAGCTGGATCTCCTCGCTGCCGGTTGTGGGGACTGTACGTTCCATTGGATTCCTCTGACGTAGTCTTATGCGCTCCACAAGCTCTTTAATTTCTGTGACGCTCTCCTCAACGCTCCATCCCTTTTCAGAAGGCGCCATTCCGATGGCGCGCGCCATCATTCATCAGCTAGCCACCAGAGTCTGAAGTTTGTCATTTGCTCATTTGTCATTTGTCATTCGTCCCCGCTGCCCTCTCAATCGCCCGCACGATCTTATAATACCCCGTACACCGGCACAAGTTCCCCGTCAGCCCGGCCATGATCTGCTCGCGTGTAGGATGCGGTATTTCGTCCAGCAGGCTCGCGCTGGCCATGATGAACCCGGGTGTGCAGTATCCACACTGGACCGCTCCTTCGTCGATAAACGCCTGCTGCACCGGGTGGAGATCACCGTCGCCCGCCAGTCCCTCGACGGTGACGACCTGCGTACCGTGGGCACGGGGCGCGGGGGTCAGGCAAGCCAGCACGGCGATCCCGTCCATCCACACCGTGCAGGCCCCGCACTCTCCCTCGGCGCAGCCTTCCTTGGTGCCGGTCAGCCCCAGGTCGTCGCGCAACATGTCCAGCAGCGTCTTGCCGCCTGCTCCCTGTACGACGACGTTCTCCCCGTTGACTGTGAATTCGATCGGCTCGAGGCCGCCGTCGCGATGGCACACCGTCTTGCCGGCCAGGCGGGGGTAGCGACCCTCTGTGTGTCCCCATAACATCGGCCGGTTGGGGGGTAGCTCGGTTTGCTCGGTCCCGTCCCGCAGCGAGGTCAGCGCCCGTTGCACCAGCACGCCCACTGTCTGGCGGCGGTAGTCGGCGCCAGCCCGGATGTCGTCGATGCAGGCCGTGGCCTGGGCGGCCAGCTCGGCCGCTTCGGCCATGCGTTCATCGCTCAGCGTCGCTCCGACCAATGCCGCTTCCGCCTCTGGCGCGCGGATGATCGTGGGGGCCACGCTACCCAGCGTGATGCGTGCTCGCGTGACGATGTCGTTGTTCGACCGGTCGAAGGTGAGCACGGCGGCGGCGTTGATCAGCGATATCGCGTGTGTGCGCCGCAGCGCCAGTTTGGAGAAGGTGCCGCGTTGGTCTGGCCCCAGCGCCGGGAAGGCGATATCGGTCACCATTTCGTCGGGGGCCAGCGCAGTCTGGCGCACCCCCTGGTAGAATTCGGCAAAGGAGACTGTGCGCTCGCCACGGGTGCTGCGCAGCGTAAGCTGGCCGTCCAGCGCCCATAGCGCAGTGATCGTGTCATTGGCGGGCGAGGCCGTGATTACGTTGCCTGCGATGGTGCCCCGGTTGCGCAGTTGAGGCGTGCCGACCCGCCAGCATGCCAACGCCAGCGGAAACGCCCGCTCGACCAACGTGTCTGATGCGTAGGCCAGGTTGTGTGTCACCGTCGGGCCGATGTGGAAGATTTCATTCTCATCCAGTTGCACCCGGTCCAGGTTGCTGATGCGGGTGACGTCGATCAACACACGCGCCCGCCGGGTTCCGCGCTGCAGCTCGATCAGCAGATCGGTGCCACCCGCGATGATGCGGGCCTCAGGGCCGTGCTCCGCCAGGAGGCGTAGCGCATCGTCAACAGTAGTGGGCGTGTAGTAGGTTTGCCACATAGCCAATGCTCCTGATGGGTTCTGCCGACTCCGGCCACAGATGTCGGCCCAATTTGGAATTTGGAGTTTTGAGTTTGGAATTTTGAATTCGTCATTCCCCCATCGAGTATACCCGCTTTTGCAGCGTTAGGCAACTGGATCCAGCACTTTCGCTGCGAAAGCCCGTTTGGTGCTCACGTCAAACGACCAGGGCCTTCAAAAGGACCCTGGTCGTCTGTCATTGGTCATTGGTCATTTGCAATTTGCTACTTCAGCAACCCCGTCATTTCATTGAACTGCTCGATCAGCGCGTCGATTTCCTCGACCTGGCCGTGAATGCTGCTCCAGTAGTCGGGATCGTACCACTGGGCCTGGATCTCCTCGTAGGTTTTGCCCTGCTGCTCGACCCAGGTGTAGTACTTGAGGTTGTGGATCCGCCGCTGGTCCCAGTAGCCGAGTTCCTCCACGTAGTCGGTCGCGCAGCCCATCAGATAGCGGTGATAGTCGCCCGCCGCGTCCACTTCGGTGTACTCTCCATGCTCCTCGTGCAGTTCCCGCAGGCGGCTCTGGTACAGCTCCATCGAGTCGGTGAAGACGGTGAGGACGATGTCGTGCTCGCCCATCTCATACCACTTGGCCAGCTTGATGCTGGAGAGCACGTTGGCGATGCTGGAGATCCCCAGCAGATCCAATTGACCTACCAGTTCCTCCGGGACTCCCTGCTTCAGCAGGTAGGCCCGGCCGGCCGGCTCGTTGAACAGGCGGGTCAGGTTCATGCAAGCCTCGTCGTCGATGGACATCACCATGTCGGTGTTCTGTAGGTTGTGGATCCAGGGGACGTGCTTGTCGCCGATGCCCTCGATGCGATGCCCGCCGAAGCCGTTCAGCAGCAGGGTGGGGCACTGGAGCGCCTCGCTGGCGGCCACTTTGCTGGTGGGGAAGATCTCCTTCATGTAGTCACCGCAGCCGATGGTGCCCGCCGACCCCGTCGTCAGCGCCACGCCCCGGTAGGCGTCCTGCGATCCCATCTCCAGCTCCAGCACTTCCTCCATTGCGTGGCCGGTGACGTCGTAGTGCCACAGATGGTTGCCAAACTCGTCGAACTGATTGAAGACCACGACATCCTCACGGGTGGCCCGCAGCTCCCAGGTTTTGTCGAATATCTCCTTGACGTTGCTCTCGCATCCGGGGGTGGCGATGACCTCGCCAGATACCGTGGAGAGCCACTCGAAGCGCTCGCGGCTCATCTCCTCGGGCAGGATAGCGATGGACTCGCAGGCCAGCAGCGTCGCGTCGTAGGCCCCGCCCCGGCAGTAGTTGCCGGTCGAGGGCCAGACTGCCTTCTGGTAGGTGGGGTCGAACTGGCCGGTGACCAGGCGCGGCACCAGACAGCCAAAGGTGGCGCCCACTTTGTGGGAGCCGGTGGGGAACCATTTGCCCACCAGGCAGATGATGCGTGCGGGCACACCGGTCAGCGACGGCGGGAGCTCCAGGTAGTTGACACCGTTGTAGCCACCCCCGTGGGCCGTAGGCTCGTTCTTCCAGGTGATGCGGTACAAGTTGAGCGAATCCACGTCCCACAGGCCGATGTTCTGGAGTTGCGCCTTGACTTGGTCGGGCATCAGCGTTGGATCCTTCATCTGCGCGAAGGTAGGGATCGTGATGTTGCGTTCCCGTGCTCTTTGCACACTTCTTTTCAGTTGTTCTTCATGTATCGTCAGGTCAATCATAATCGGTTATTCCTCCACAAGATATTATCTCACTTCGTCCACGCCAGCGCCACCATCGCCCGGAACACCTTGTAGACCGCCGGCATGTCCTCTCCGGTCCACGTGACGGCACAACCGCCGGTCCGTTGGCTTCCGGGCACCAGACTGGCCATATCCGCATAGGATGCTTGCTGGAAGGCAACACGCAGCGTGATCGGCGGCGGAAGGACAAACGGCGGGGTGGTCTGCCCCAAGGCGCGCTTGGCAGCCTCACGAATGCGCTCTCGCGCGACCTCCGGATGCAGGCATCGCGCCGCGGTACGAGCGATCCCGTCCTTGACTGCCACGGTCTCGATCTCGCCCAACAGTGCCCGTGCCTCCTCGGTCACGGCCCGGTCCCCGGTGACCAGGACGACCGGCGCGCTGTACGCGCCGGCCAGTGCTGCGTTGAGCCCGGTCTCGCCGACAGACTGGGCGTTGAGTTGTACTTGGGCCACGACGCGGTTGTTCCAGGTGTGGTCCAGCACCGCCGCGCCCGTGCCCGCCGCGGCGTGGTAGCCGACAAAGAAAACGGCATCCACGTCTGGGCCGATGCCTTCCATCATACCAAAGGTCTTGGGACTGCCGCTGATCAACTCTGCCGCCGGGGCCAGTTCTTCGATCAAGATATTTGTCATGCTGCCGTGGCTGTCGTTGATAATGATCCGGCTCGCTCCGCCGGCCAGTGCCCCCTCAATCGCAGCGTTGGCCTCGGCTGTCATCAGTTTGCGAAAGCGCTCGTATTCCTTGTGATTGGACGTGACGTGATTGCCCGTTACCACACCGGCGATGCCTTCCATGTCCACGGATATCAACACATTCACAGTGATTGCTCCTTTACCATATTTCCAGAAGAGGCTGTTCTTGTTCGTAGTAGGCGCATTCAGCGCCGTCTGGCCTTCACAGGCATATGCGTTCACCGTCCTCGGGGACGACTACCTGCAAGTCGGTACCGGCGCGTGCTTCTTCGATGAGTACGTCAGGGCGATGGCTGATCTCCGGGCCCAGGTGCACCAGCGCCAACCGCAGGCAGCCAGCCTGGCGTGCGATCTCGCCCGCTTCTCGAGCTGTGCTATGAAAGTGTGCCGCGGGGGCGGCGTCAGGTTGCAGCGTGGCGCTGAACGAGGCCTCGTGGATCAGCAGATCGCTACCGCGTGCCAGTTCTGCTGTGGCGTCGCATGGAAAGGTATCGGTAGCCACCGTGACCGACTGCCCGCTCAGGTCCCAGCGGGCGGCCAGCGTCGGTATGCCGCGGGGGTGGGGGACCATGGCCGTGCGCAGCGTGACGCTCGGTGCCAGCACTACGTCATCGGTTCCCTCTTCCGAGAGCTCGTGCCACTGCAGGTTGAAGCGATGGGCAAAGTTGGGATAGGCCAGTGCGCAAAGCTTCTCCAATGTGGCGATTGTGTTGCGCCCGGCGTACACGCGTAACGGGGACGATGCTCCCAGCCGGTTGAGGGCCAACACGGGGAATCCCAGCGTGTGATCGCCGTGCGAGTGGGTGACGAAAATCCGCTCGATTCCGGCGCCCGAGATGTGGGCACGCGCCAGTTGTTCCATGATCGCAGGCCCGGCCTCGACCAGCGTGCGGAGATCAGAGCCCTCAATCAGCAGCGCCAGATTGCTTCTTCGCCCGGCGGAGAAAGCCCCACCAGTTCCAAGGAACGTCACACCGCCCATATCCCCAATCCACCAATCCACCAATCTACCGGTCTACCAATCTCCCAATCTACCGATCTACCGCCTCCCTGACCGCCTCCAGCGTCGGCTCGACCACGACTGGCTTCTCCTTCACCGCCTTCATTGCACTGGCGACGTCCTTGAGCCCGGAGCCGGTGGACAGAACGACTACGCGGTCGTGGGACGTGACTATGCCCGCTTCCACGGCCTGGATCAGTCCAGCGTAGGCGGCAGCCGCGGCGGGCTCGGCGAAGACCCCACATCCCTGAGCCAAGGCAGGGATCGCAGCCAGGATAGCATCGTCGTCCACGCGGATAAACGCTCCACCGGTCTGGCGCACGGCCCGCAAGGCCTTGATCCGGTCGCGCGGGAGCCCGGCTACGATACTGTCAGCGATCGATTGGGCCTCCACCGGCTCCATCTCCCACCCTTCCAGCCCTCGCTCCCACGCGTCCACCAGGGGGGACGACCCGGCCGCCTGCACGCCGATGATCCGTGGCATATGGTCGATCCAACCCAGTTCCATCAGATCGCGCAGTCCTTTGTGAACGCCGCCGATGATGCATCCGTCACCGACGGAGACCAAGACGACATCGGGGGCCTGCCATCCGAGTTGTTCGCAGAATTCATAGGATACGGTCTTCTTCCCCTCGGACATGTAGGGATTGTAGGCCGTGTTGCGATTGTACCAGCCGAATGCTCGCGCTGCCTCCAGGCACAGTTCGAAGGCCTGGTCGTAGGTGCCATCCACGAGCATCACGGTGGAGCCATAGGCCAGCAGTTGCGCCACCTTGGCCTGCGGCGCGGTCCGTGGGACGAAGATGACATTTGGCTGTTGGACCGCTGCGCAGAGTCCCGATAGCGCAGCCGCCGCGTTGCCGGTGCTGGCGGTCGTGACCACCTCGTAGTCCAGTTCTCGGGTCTTGATCACGGCAATCGCCGAGGCGCGGTCCTTGAAGGAGGCAGTAGGTTGGCGGCCGTCATCCTTGACCCACAGATGCTTCAGGCCCAGTTGAGCTGCCAGACGCGGCGCAGGGTACAGAGGAGTCCAACCGACGCTACCGATCAGGGTGCCTTCCGCCAACCGTCGCGCCACCTGCGCATCTACCGGTAGCAGCGGCAGGTAGCGCCAGATCGAAGGGGTGGAGTCATTGGCCAGGCTATCTGGGCTGATGTGGTGTGCGATGCGATCGTAGTCGTAGATGACGTCCAGAATGCCGTCATCCCCGTGCTCTGGACAGACATATGCCACCTCGCCCAGCCCGTACTCCGCTCCACAGATCGTGCATTTGAGACCGAGAATATGATCCATAATGGTTATCCGGTGTTCGTTTCCTATGGTGCACTGGACCTTTCCCGAGTGTGCTCCCTTCCGAGGGCGTATCCTTCTCGGGAAAGGTCCGTAACCACTCGCTGGGCGTCAGGGAACGATACGCGTACCCGTCTCGCCCCGGAGTGCTCGGGCGATGTTCTCCGGGTTGGTGATGAGTGCCTCCTTGCCGCCGCCTTCCAGGAACCAGATGATGGCCTGAATCTTGGGCAGCATACTCCCCTTGGCGAAGTGGCCTTCCTCCACGTACCGCTTTGCTTCCGCCACGGTCATCACGTCGATCGCTCGCTGATCGGGCTTGTTGAAGTTGAGGTAGACCTGCTCCACGGCAGTGGAGATCAGCAGCAGATCGGCGTTGATCGAGCGTGCCAACAGCGAGGAGGCATAATCCTTGTCGATGACCGCCGCCACGCCCTGGAGGTCTCCGTCCTCGTTGCGAATGACGGGGATGCCCCCACCACCGACAGTGATGGTGATAATTCCTGCTTTCAGCAGTTCCCGCACTGCCGCCAGTTCAACGATCTCCTGGGGGAGTGGCGAGGGGACGACCCGACGCCAGCCGCGGCCAGCGTCATCCACTACAGTCCAGCCCTCCTTGGCTGCCCGATCCTTGGCTTCGGTTTCCTCCATGAAGCCGCCGATGGGCTTCGTCGGGTTCTGGAAAGCCTGATCGTTCGTATCCACCACCACCTGGGTGATGACGGTAGCGGCGCGCTTCTGCATACCGCGCCGCTTGAACTCGTTGGCCAGATTCTGCTGGAGCGCGTAGCCAATCGCCCCTTGTGAGTCTGCCCCGCAGGCATCCAGCGGCACCTCGTGCATCCCGGCTACCTTGGCCGCGATCTCGGAGCGGCGCAGGATGAAGCCCACCTGGGGGCCGTTCCCGTGGCCAATGGCCACGTCCCAGCCTTGTTCGATCATGTCGGCGATATGGTGGCTGGTCTCCTTCGCTGCCAGGTACTGATCCAGCACCGTCTGGTGTTGTTTGTCTTTGATCAACGAGTTGCCGCCGATGGCGACGACCGCCGTTTTGTTCTTTGCCATAAACCTGTCCTTTCGATTGCTGGTTAGAGATATTGTTGGTTAGAAACAACAGTCATTTGCCATTTGTCATTTGTCATTGGTCATTTCCTACTACCACATACTCAGGGCCATCACGCCTTTCTGGGCGTGGAGACGGTTCTCGGCCTGATCGAATACGACAGAGTGGGGGCCATCCATGACCTTGCTCGTGACCTCGATGTCACGGTCTGCAGGCAGCGGGTGCATATAGATCGCGTCTTCCTTGGCAAGCGCCATCCGGCGTTCGTCCGTGATCCAATCCTGGTACATATCCTGCAGTTGCTTGCCCTCATCGGGATCGGTCGTGGTCACCATCGGGCCCCATGACTTGGCGTAGACAATGTCGGCATCCTCGAAGGCTTCGTCCATGTCGTGTACGATCTCGAAGCCGGTGCCGTACTTGCGCGCCTGATCCTTGGCCTGATTCACGACGTCAGGGATAAGCCCGAACTCCTCCGGATAGGCCAGCGTGATGTCGAGCCCGAAGCGTGGCATCTGCAGGATCAGGGACTGTGGCACCGACAGTGGCTTAAGGTAGGAAGACGCGTATGCCCAGGAGACGACCATCTTCTTCCTGCGCAGGTCGCGCCCTTTCTTCTCGATGATGGTCATCAGGTCGGCCAGGCACTGGAAGGGATGATACAGATCACACTGCATATTGAACACGGGCGCGCGGGACGCTTCGGCCACCAGGTTGATGTACTTGTTGCCGACGCCCCAGTCACACTGGCGGATGGCGATGCCGTCGAAGTAGCGGCCCAGGATTTCGCCGATTTCCTTGTCTGTGTCGCCGTGCGAGATCTGGGTCGTGCGTGAGTCGATGAAAGCGCCGTGCCCACCCAATTGGGCGATGCCGGCCTCGAACGAGCAGCGGGTGCGGGTGCTGCTGAAGAAGAAGAGCATACCCAGCACCTTGTCCCGCAGATATGGGTGGGGCTCGCCTACAGCGCGCTTGCGCTTCAGGTCCCAGGCCATATCCAGGACGGTTTCGACCTCTTCCTTGGAGAAGTCCAGGTCGCCGATCAGATCGCGACCGCGAAGATTCGTTTGCATCTCAATCGCTCCTTTCTGGTTTGTTCTACCTTCATCCCGCGAGTACGGCTGAGACGATGGCAGCGTACCCCTCCGTTGCAGCGGTAAGCTGGGCGATTTCGACGTACTCGTCAAGAATGTGTGCGTGGCGGACCGACCCTGGTCCGTACAGGATGGTTGGAATATGGGCCACACCAGCGGTGTAGCTGGCGTTTGTGCAGTAAGGCAAGTAGCAGTTCTCTACCGGGTGACCGACGCTCTGCAGGCCGCGGCGGGCGGCGACAACAAACGGTGCATCCGGGGCGATCGTCCAGGCCGGGTAATGCTCTTCGATCTCGATCTGTGCATCGGTGTAGCACGTGATTGTCTGACGCTGTATGCTGGTGGAAACTTCCTCTCCGGCGACCGCCTGCAGACGGGCCAAGAACTTGTCCGGCGGCTCCTGACGGACCAGGCGGCAGTCATATCGGGCCAGACAATGATAAGGCACTATGGCGGTGGATGGATAGGGCGTTGAGATTAGTTCAACGAGCTCAACGATCTCTTCGCCGAGCAAGGGGTCTCCCCGTGTCTCCACGGATCTCAGACGTTGTATCGCTGGCACCATTTTGTAGACTGCGTTGACGCCATCCGAGGGACGTGACGAGTGGCTCGCCACGCCGGTGGCTTCGACACGTACGCCAGCACGTCCCTTTTGCCCGATGCCCAGTTTCAACTCGGTGGGTTCGCAGACGACGACAAAGTCGGGTCGAACGGCCTCGATAACCTTGGCCAGGCCGGCGCCCTCGGCAACTTCCTCGTGTATGCTGGCGCATACGTAGACGGTACCGGCCAGATGGTCCCGGTCAAGCAGCGGTGCCATCGACACAATGGCTGCAACCGAGGCCTTGTCGTCGACCGCGCCGCGGCCGTAGACCCGACCCTGCTCGACCTCGGCGCCGTATGGGTCGTGTTGCCAGCCGGTCAGGTCCCCCGGAGGGACGGTATCCATATGCGCGTCAAGCAGAATCTTCGGTGAGTCTGGTTGTGCGCGCCCGCCCTCGATCGTCCCGACCACGTTGCCCCACGCATCTACGACCACGTGGTCGTAGTTCAAGGAGTGCATGCGCGCTCGAACGGCTTCCGCAACCTCTTTCTCTTGTCCCGACAAGCTGGGCAATCGAACCAACTCTCGACAGAAATCAACGGTAGCTTCGACTTCAGTGGCCATGATTGCTCCTAAACTCAACCCTTATCAGACCGAAAACCCCACCCGTGGACGGGACGAAAGCCCTATCCACGGGTGGAGTTGCTCTCGCCTCTTTCAACACACTCAATGCCAGCCCCTACTCACCGGGGCAGGCTTTCCGTCCGGTGCTTGAAGACCTATGTTCGAAGAACTACTCCATCGCTCCCAAGATCAGCGCCAGGAGCGCCATGCGCATGACCACGCCGTTGAAAGCCTCGGTCCAGTAGCGAGCGTGGCGCGTATCGTCTACCTCCTCCAATAGCTCGTCCATCCTGGGCAGTGAGTGCAGGACGATGGCGTCCGGCTTGGCCTTGCGCATCAATGCCTTGGTTACCTGGTAGTTCGATGGCGTGAGGCCCTCGTCACCCGTGCGCTCGTCCCGTGACTTGGTGTAGTCGGGCTGAACGACAGGCTCCATGTAGATCACGTCGACGTCGGCGATGATCTGTTCTATGTGTTCGACCTCGCGGTAGTTCAGGTTGAGTTCGTCGATCTCTTTCTTGAATTCCTCTGTCAGCGACATCTCGGGCGGGGAGATGTACGTGGCTTCGATGTCGAATTGGCTCATAGCGTAGCTCATCGAATGCATGGTCCGCATACGCATATCACCGACGAGCACGAAGTGCAGTCCGTCCAGTTGTCCTTTCTGCCCGAGGATGGTGTACATATCCGTCAGTACCTGGGTGGGATGCTCCCCCCAGCCATCGCCGCAGTTGATCACGGGCACACTAGCCCACCGCGCGGCCTCCGCTGGTGCACCCTGCTGGAAGTGGCGCATCGCGATCACGTCACCGTAGAACTCGAGCATATGGACGGTATCCTTGATCGATTCCTGGTAGAAGTCCCCCGCTCGGGTCATCTTGGCGTCAGAGAAGCCGAGCACGTGACCCCCCAAGCGATGCATAGCGGCCTCGGTTGCCAGCCGGGTGCGGGTGCTGGGCTGGTAAAAAGCTGTAACCAAGGACTTGTTTGCCAGCAAATCGCTGTTTCGGCGGTCGCGGGCGATCGGCGCCAGACGATCGCAAACCTCAAACACACGGAAAAACTCGTTTCTTTCGAAACCCTTTAGCGACAGAATGTCGCGCCCTGCGAAACTTCTCATGGGAACATTACCTCCTTATACGAATTTCTTCTAGTAGCGTGCTTCACAGCCCTCCACGCCTGGATAGGCTGCTTGCACGACGACTCAGCGTCGTGATGTCACGGTGTCATCCAACCCAACTCGTCACGCCCCGATTTTGGATTCTCATTGATGCCCGCCGCATTTCCTGTAGTATAAGCCCCCATCAATAGGTTGTCAAACATAGGCTGGCGCAGATCCTTACTCCCCTTGGGCACCACAGTGATTCCTTATTCGACTCTATACGAGACCCTCAGTCTCTTGTTCTTCTGTCAAGATATTCATCCAACAATATTCTGGGAGAGGCTGTCCTAATCCAACAAAACGAAACAGCAAGTCCTTGACAGGGTCGGCGTTATATGATATAAGGTGATCTTGCAGGATGTGCAGGTTTGCCGCGCACCATTGAGGTACGTTCTATCTCAACTGAAATGCCAAGGAGGGCACTCATGACGACGTTTCTGCTGGGTATTGACGTGGGCACAACTGGCAGCAAGGCGCTCCTGGTTGACGCAGATGGCGCTGTGAAGGCCAGTGCCACGACCGAGTATCCCATGTTTACCCCTCAACCGATGTGGGCTGAACAGAACCCGACCGACTGGTGGGCGGCTACTGCGACCAGCATCCGGCGGGTGCTGGACGAGGGCGGCGCGCGGCCCGAAGAGGTGGCTGGCGTGGGCCTTACCGGCCAGATGCACGGCCTGGTGTTGCTCGACGCCCAGGGCGAGGTGTTGCGGCCGTGCATTATGTGGAACGACCAGCGTACCGCACCACAGTGTGCGGCGATCACCGAGCAGGTCGGCGCAGACGAAGTGTTGCGGCTGACGGGTAACCCGGTCTTGCCTGGGTTCACCGCGCCCAAGATCGTGTGGGTGCGGGAACACGAGCCTGAGGTGTACGCCCAGGTCGCCAAAGTGCTTCTGCCCAAGGACTACGTGCGCTACTGCCTGACGGGTGGCTTCTTCAGCGAGGTCTCGGACGCGTCGGGGACCTCGATGTTCGACGTGGGCCGGCGTCAGTGGTCGGAGGAGATGACCAGGGCCCTGGAAGTGCCGTCCGAATGGCTACCGGAGGTGACCGAGTCGCCGGTGGTGAGCGCCCGCGTGAGTGGTTCCGCTGCCGGGGAGACGGGACTGTTGGAGGGCACCCCGGTCGTGGGCGGCGGTGGCGACCAGGCGGCTCAGGCTGTCGGCACGGGGATCGTTGCGGAGGGAGTGGTCTCAGCCACGCTGGGGACCTCGGGCGTCGTGTTCGCTGCGTCGGACACGTACCGCGTGGAGCCGGAGGGGCGGTTGCACGCCTTTTGCCACGCCGTCCCTGAGATGTGGCATCTGATGGGCGTGATGCTCTCGGCGGCTGGCAGCTTCCGCTGGTACCGGGATACGTTGGGCGACCTGGAGCGCATCAAGGCCGAGAAGTCCGGGCGTGATCCCTACGACCTGCTGACCGAGGCAGCCGAGGAAGTGGTGCCCGGTTGTGAGCGGCTGCTCTTCCTCCCGTCCCTGACCGGCGAGCGGACGCCCTATCCCGATCCGAATGCGCGCGGCGTGTTCTTCGGCCTGACATTGCGGCACGGCAAAGCCCACATGACGCGTGCCGTGCTTGAGGGCGTGAGCTACGGCCTGCTTGATTCGCTGGAGTTGATGCGCAAGCTGGGGCTCTCGATCCAGCAGGTCCGCGCATCGGGCGGGGGGGCGCGCAGCCGGCTGTGGCGCCAGATCCTGGCCGACGTATTTGACACACAGATCGTCACGGTGGAGGTGACCGAGGGCGCGGCGTATGGCGCGGCACTGCTGGCAGGCGTGGGCGCGGGTGTGTATCCCAACGTCACCGCGGCCTGTGATAGTGTGATCCGGATGACGGGCCGCACGGAACCTGGCCCGGCTGCATCGATATATGCTGACTACTACCCGCGCTACCGCGCGCTCTACCCGGCGCTTGCACCTGAGTTCGAGGCCATTGCCCAAGTCGTGAGCGAACACCTAGGGACGTAACTGTTCTCCGGGGCTCCCAGCCCCCGTCCACAGGGGGCGTCGTGGGCAAGAACACTGTCTCCGATGAAGAACGAGTCGAAACCAGCTTGGACGGTGTTGGCACCTTATGCAGGCCGTTGGGTCGCATTGGTGCGCGGGCGCGTGGCCGGTGTGGGTTGGACGGCCGAGGAGGCCCGCCGTGCCGCCAGGCGCAGCCGGTTCAAGGAGGAACCCCGCGTGATCTTCGTCCCGGCCGTGGAGGTGTCCGATGGCGACAGTTCCCTTGCCTGACCAGGTATGGCAGGTCGTCCGCCGGTCCGCCCGAGCGCGCGGGGCGCGCGTGTGGCTCGTCGGCGGCGCGGTGCGGGACGTGCTGCTGGGGCGGCCCGTCCACGACTGGGACTTCGCTCTGGACGGGGATGCGCTGGGGCTGGCGCGCGCCGTCGCCAATGGGCTGGAGGGCGCCTACTTCCCGCTGGACGAAGAGCGATGCGCCGGCCGGGTCATCGTGGCACCCGCGGACGGACCGCGGCTGGAGTTGGATTTCGCCACGCTGCGTGGCCCTGACCTGGAGACGGATCTGCGGGGGCGCGACTTCACGGTCAACGCGCTGGCGCTGGACGAATCCGGCGCGTTGGTGGACCCGACGGGTGGCCGGGCCGACCTGGATGCTGGTCGGGTCCGCGCGACGGGCATCCAGGCCTTTCGAGACGACCCGGTGCGGCTGCTGCGCGCGGTGCGGGTGGAAGCTGAGCTGGGATTCGAGATTGAGCCCCGGACAGCGGCCTGGATCCGGCGCGACGCGTCGCTCCTGGCCTGCCCATCGGCCGAACGCGTGCGTGACGAGTTCGTGCGTGTGCTTGCTCTCCAGGGTGCCGCGACCCATCTGCAGCGGCTGGATGAGTTCTACCTTCTTTCCCCCGTGGTGCCGGAGCTGGAATCCCTCAAGTGTGTGACCCAGTCACCACCCCACCGCTTCGACGCCTGGCGGCACACGCTGTTGACGGTGGACGCGCTGGAGGGCGTCGTCGCCGCTGCCACCGGTCAGGAGGTCGGCCCGCGTAAGTTGGCAGACGTCCCGCCCGCTACCTGGGGGGACCTGGCGCGCACGCTTGGACAGTTCGCCACCGACGTAGCCGACCACCTGGCCGTCGAGGTCAGCGGTGGGCGCGACCGGGCACTGTTGCTCAAACTGGCGGCGCTGCTGCACGACGTCGGCAAGCCCAAGACGTGTTCGCAAGACGAGGACGGCCACATCCACTTCTACAACCACGAGCCGGTCGGGGCGCGGATCGCGGCCGATCGGCTCCACGCGCTGCGCTTCAGCCGCGACGAGATCGACCGAGCCTGGGTGATGATCGGGCAGCACCTGCGTCCGGCCCATCTGGCGCGCGCCGAGCGGGTCACCCGCCGCGCCATCTACCGCTACTTCCGCGCCACGAGCTGCGCCGGGGTCGACGTCGTACTTCTCAGCCTGGCCGACCACCTGGCGACCTGGGTCCGAACCTCGACGAGCGGCGCTGGGCCAGGCGGCTGGACACGGCCGAGACGTTGCTGGCGCATTGGTTCGAGCGTTACGACGAGACAGTGGCTCCACCGGCGTTGGTCAATGGGAATGACCTGATGTCCGAGTTCGGGCTCGAACCTGGACCGGAGATCGGGCGGCTGCTCGATGCGGTGCGGGAGGCCCAGGCGGCCGGCGAGGTAGCGAACCGCGATGACGCGTTGACACTGGCCAGGCGGCTCGCTGAGGCGGCTTGACAATCCTGGCAGATGGGATAAAATACCGTTGCGCCGAGGTAGCTCAGCCTGGTAGAGCACCTGACTGAAAATCAGG
>Ga0180437_10002785_pt1 | contig 27075 bp, 27 predicted proteins | sample SS_ome_4_FD_132410 | JGI IMG/M metagenome (GOLD analysis project Ga0180437, IMG submission 132410) | Hypersaline lake sediment archaeal communities from the Salton Sea, California, USA - SS_3_D_1 metaG | ecosystem: Environmental > Aquatic > Non-marine Saline and Alkaline > Hypersaline >...
AATTGACGGAAGATGTGGATCTGATTTTCTCCTGACTCGTGAAAACAAATACCCCCAGTAATTATATTTTAAAACAAATCGAGCAATTAAATTTTTAAGCCTCTCGGAGGTATCCTGCATATGTCCTCCTTATATTTTGCCTTCGCCGGCCTTCACGATGGGATCGTAGAAATCCCTTTTGTAGACTGACGATTTTTTCAGGAGTGCCAAATGAATCTGAGTCATATATTTGAATGGCTTGGATGCACGGTCAATTCCGTCGATCTGTGAAATAAACAGAGCGGCTGTTTCAATCGGCATCATCAACAGAAAGTCAAGCACATTCTTCAATTTTGCTTCATCATAATTTGGCATTGAGGTTGTCATGAAGGTACAATACCCTGTCATTAACTCGCCCAATTTGGACATATTGTTTTCTTTCAATAGTGCTTCAATCTGCGGTTTCACTTTCCTGAAGTCATAGAAAACATCTTTTGGATTGATATCCTTTTGATCTCGAGCAAACTCGACAAACAACTGGGTCATGTTGGTGTTCAACAGACCTGATGCTTTGAACTCGATTTCATTGAAGTCAATCGTTTTTCTGCGGATTTGCATTTTCCACAGATGGTCGGAAAGTTTTTCATAACTCGCTGGGTTTGCATACACCGAACCCAATTTTTGTGCTTGAAAATCATACAGACGTTCTGGACGTGCCTGAATCCACTCGATTACATATGGATGAAAATCTTGAGCGATTGCATATTCCAAAAAGTCTCTAGCACTTACTTCTACATAGAGATGAAGCTGACGGCGTAGCCCTGCAGCATCCTCAAGGTTGTCCATCGAGTATTCGGAATCATCCGGGTTATCGGTCGATACAACAAACCAATTTTTCGGGAACTCCATGCGGTGAACGGCATACTCATTTTGGACCTGCCAAAGCAATTGCTGTAATTGATGGTCACCACGTGAAAATTCATCAATGACAAATAATCCGTAGCTATCCTTTTTCTTCGGAACGAAATCCGAATATAACATTTTGAATGATGGGTCATGTTGTTCTTCCATGACCGGGAAGGGAATGATAAAATCATCTCTGGCAAGCACAGGTGCTTTAACCATGATCACTTCAAACTCTTTGCGATCTTTGGGATTTTTCTCATTCCATTCCCCAAACATTTCATCTGTCAGTTCGGCCGCTAACTGCCAGCATATTTGCGTTTTTCCAACACCGGCTGGACCAATGACGTGGTAACATTGTTTATCAACATCTCGCCCTTTATTCCATGTGAATAGAGTATCTTTTATGTCGTCTTTCAACAACTGTTTGATCTTACCAATGGACAGGACGGAAATGTTTAATCTCTCATGATACTTTAACTCTTGTTCTTTACTTTCATCGGTCATGACAAATCCTTTCAAACGTAATTGTTAGAAATTAATATCATCGAAACTAAAGGTTTTCCCACTTGCCGCATCTCCTGATGGGGAATCGTTTTCATTTTCCTGAGGTGCAGATGATTCTTTATTTTCATCTTCAATGGTCATAACTCCCTCAGGTGCCTTCTGGCCGTATCCAACAGCTTCTTTCCCCTTTGACCAATCAAATTTGGTGTTGAATTTTTCAACTGTCTGTTTGGACAATTTCAAAATGCTCATGACTGAGTCGTTGGGAAGTTGTGTGCCTTTTTCTAATACGAATACATTGACCATGCTGCCGTATCCTGATTGCTCTTCACCCTTTGTGATTTCGGTTACGCATCGCTTGTTATTCACAACACGTTTCTCGAACTCTTTGCTTTGATCTGTTGCAGGCTCGAACAATGGAGGAAATTCATCTTGATAACATTCGCTGAGGTAATTTGATACATTGGAGTATCTCATACCCTTTCCTCTGATGAATACGAAGATGGGTTTCTTCTCTTCGGTGAGAATGGGTGTACCGTCTTCTTTACAATAGATTCCGGCAACAATGATCTGTGCCCGACATGGATTACAGAAGTCGACCATCGCCCGTTCGGCTGATGTTTGTGGACATTGTCTTTGACTTCCATCGCCCAAACGGTTGGTTCCATACCAGGGCGGTGCTCCATCTTTGAATGAAAAACATTGAATTGTTTCACGTCCTTTCTCATTCTTGACGTTGCACAGAACTTCTTTTGTGTGAGTTATAATCATGTGAACCTTGTCCAAATTATACTGGACGCCACGAATCTGTAGCTTGCCGGCCTCTTCCGTAACATTGATATGATTCTTTCTTGATTTACCGGCTACATAAACACTGTGGTAGAACTCTTCTTCCGGAGCGACTTTCTCTCCGCTGCCACCCTGAAATCCGGTTCCTGCCAAATCAGCATATTCTTCAAAACTCATAATGGTGTTCCTCCTGACGATTTTATCTATTTGGTACCAAGCACCAATTTTGCCCATTCCGATCAACAGGCAGTGTTACAACTGAAAATTCATAATTGAACCAACATCTTAGATTCTGATCAAGTAAATCAGACGAAATAAATTCTCTGATATTTGCATACTTGGGCAGCTCTGTCAATGCAGGATCCTCAATCGTGATAGGATTGATTTTTCTAACTTTTGAATCTGTTATTTCGCCCGTGATAAGTTTCGGGTGTGGGCAATAGACGACTACCAACCGATTCCCGACCATGCGAAATATCTCATTCTTGTAGAAATATGCATTTGTGTCGAGGTCATATCCGACGTCGGTGGCATTGATGACTCGATGGATTGATGTGTGTTGTCTGCAAAGAACTCCATCTGATTCTTTTTCTTTACAAATTTTGCAATCGGAATGATCAGTCGTGTATTTGACCCTGATCTCAAAATCCTTTTCCGTTGCTTTTTTGAAATACGATAGTATCCTCTTTTTGTTCAAGAGAAATTTCACGATAGTAATCGGGTATACTTCTATCCCTAACTTGTCGATGAACTTTTCTGTTGATACCTGTTCCATGTAAATCTCCTCTTAAGGTAAAATGACGAAAAAAGGTTCAGGTCTTAATTTTATGGGGCACCCAATCACCAAAGACAAGTAGCCAGCCATCCTCTATTCAAAACCCTCGTTGTGAGGATTTTATGAATAGAGGATAACCAGCTACCGCCTAAGGCAATAGGGTGTCCCTTCGATTCTTGACCTAAATTTACACAGATGAATTAAGACTCAGAGTCGAAATCCTTTGACGTAAATTTATTGAGTAAATTTTTGGGAATGTGAATTCCCACCACTAGACAAAGTTCGATAATTCGCTTCGCTGGAGCTTCCCATACAAACGCTACCAGCTTTCGTTTAATGTTTTTAAGTTGTTTCTCTGTAACTTCATCGTATGCCATTCTCGCTCCTTAAAGTACCAATGAAACATAAATTGGTTTTGAATCCTGGAGAATAACATCACCACCACCTGTATCGGTTGTGATAAGACGTGTCTCAAGGTTTCCGTCCGTTGAGATTTTGCGATCACCGTTGATAGCAATTCCCTTAATAACAGGAATTACTTCTTTTTGAAGGTTCTCGACAAATTCATCAAGGATTATTTTCACTTCATCAGGAGCAGCTTGTTCAGGAATGGCTGGTAACACCAGAGTGGAAGGAGCTACTTGCCCAAGCCTTTTCAAACGAACCAACTCGGATCCATAACACCCTCTCAATAGTTGCTGCCAGTATGCATCCCAGTGGGCTGTGGTTGGCATGATTTCCAGACCAACCGGTGTCCCTGAGAACATAATGATTGCACCTATTTGACCATCCACTGGCTCAAACTCTGCCGCAAATTCTTCTAATGCACTACGGATGTCCTTATCATCATAGAAGTCTCTCAAGTGAGCTGCATGTGTCCGAACACCAACACCTTGCAACCATCTCTTGATCGAACTCCACAATTTACCGTAATGGCGTTCAGTTCTCTTTCCATAATTGAGAAGCGAACGTCTTAAATCAACAGGCAACACATCTTCCTCGTTGCCTTGGGCAGATAGATAACCACCTTGAGTTTCCTCAATGCAGCATGCCGTGTCGAAGGTTTTTCTCTGGCCAGCCGTTACAACACCCGAACCGGCCATTGCATGATCCTGCGCACCTCTACCACGAACCATATAGTTTGTTGGTACAATTGCAGGTTTGGAGTCTTCGTTTTTGAAAACCATGGATCCGTAGTTTGTCGTAGCTTCAAATACTAATGATTCCGGACTCGCTACATCACCACTGTCTTCTCCAACCAACGGGATCACCGTCATTTCATCGACGCTTTGAACTGGACCGATGCCGACTCCTTTCCCTGAAAAGTTTAAAATGTCAAATATTGATGCCATTGTGTCATCCTCCTATAAGTTTATTGTATTTGCCAACTAGTAACTGTTTCACCATATCCTTATTTTCGATCATACGGTTGAAGATGATCTCTGTCTCCAAGTATTTGTAACTGGAAACTGGAAGGGGTTTGGTGTCTTCTGTCAGCCTTCTGACAGACCCTTGCTGTGCATCAGCTGAAAACACTGGGTTGATATGAAGCAACTCGAACTCATAACCTGAGTCTTTGAAGTGCTTGTACACATGCTCGAACATTCCTTTTGGCGAATTTTCGTATCCATCGGAAATAACGAGAATTTTCTCAGCACCTGTTAGAACTGCATCAACTAACCCTCTCCATAAATCACTTCCACCGCTGGGGATGACCGCACTCAATGTATCAGCAACACGGACATTTTTTCCACCAACATAATGAACGGACTCGATATTGTCCAATATTGATAGAATGGATAGAGATGTTAAGAATGGATGCATTGGTCGTTTGTCGCTGCCCTGCATGGATCTGGATGCATCAATAACAACGGCTACCTTGCCGATGTTAAGTTTTTCCTTGCGTTCGCTTTGGTGACCGATTGCATCAACAATCTTGTCACTGTTTTCCAAATCACCGCTTTGCAGTTTGTGATACAATGCTTTCCATAAATCATAGATGTCTTGCTTTTTGTAATTAACTTCCAGCTTGACACCTTGCCGTTTAGCAGCTGTTTCCATTTGCAGTGCTTGACGGCCACTTACTTTGGACTTCTTGAATACTTGGTCAAGGTCAACAGGAATCTTATATGTGTTTCTGTATCCCATGACTGTCAGCCGTGGCAACCCTTTCATTTGTTTGGTAAATTCTTCCACATCACCTGCTTGTGCTGCGGCCTTCAATCTTAAGACCTGGTCGATTTTTGGGAAGTATGCGTGGACTTCATCCTTTGCCAATTCCCGATCGAACAAATAGCACAATACTGGCATTGCGTTGGCGTGATAACGACCAATCCATTTATCAAACAACTTTTGATCACCATTCAGAATTTTAAATAAATCCTGTTTTCCAAGAGCATGCCGAACTAACTTCTTCAGCTTACCCTTGTAATTGATGGCCAGGTTGTCGAGTGCAACGTGATCTCTATCGAATATATATTGTAATATGATCCGACGAGTTCTGGCGTTGTTCACACGACGATGTTTCTCACCACCAGCTAACATAAGAAGGTTTTTGAGAGCCCTTGGTGTTCTCTCTTTGTCAAGGTTGTATAGAATTACCTTGCTTTCATAATCGAATGCTAACCCTTCGGGGACCAACTCCGTACCTGTGATTGTCTGTGGTGAAGACAATAGCATATGAGCCATGGCACCTTTGGAGAAACCTGTGCCACCCAGCAGAGAGGTCAAACAAAAAAGAGTTCGGTCATGTGTAAATAAATCTGACCACATTGCCATTACCTGATTGAATTGCTCATCTGCACCCTCATAGTATGCACCCTTTGGTACATATTGTAACATTCCTGAATCTAACTGAAGTTGATCTGTCATTCGCTTTATCCTCCTTTGTTAAAGTAAAATTCTCAAGAACGTAAAGTATTGATATGCTCTTTTTTAGTGTGAAGTGAGTGGGATTGGGTGTGGTTCATAAACTACTCGCCAGTCTGAAACCACACCCAGTCCACTCGGGTATGTAAAAGGAAGCCGGATATGTAATAGTTGTTATGCAATCACCCATTGATTTAAAAACTGAAATTACATAAAGTCTTCCCGTGAAAAAACGAAAACTCGAAAGTGTATCAGTGACTATGGTTTTGGCTTGAAAACCAGGAATTGAACCTGGGACCTTTTGCGTCCAATGCAAATGCTCTACCAACAGAGCTTTTTTCAATAATCTGAAGTCATCGAAAGTCTTTCGAGTTTAATTGTTAGCAAGAGTGATAAATATGATTATGCGTTGGCTTCCCAATTTACGCCTTGGGAAATGGCGGATATGACATCCCATTGTCATTGTATGCTGGAATCATATTAAGTCTCTTGCAACGCCTTATAAAATGTAACAGAAGTAGTAATGTAATTTTACATAAACACACGTTTTGGAGTGTGAGTAAGGATTCGAACCTTATTCTATTGATTTACAAGTCAATTGCTGAACCAATCAGCGCTCTGGAATTACATAAAGTCTTCTGTTAAAAATCGAAAAAATTAGAAGTGTTATATGCAGATCGTGATTTCGCCTGTAATCTGAAACTGCACATAGTCTTCTAATTTTAATAAACCAACAATTCCCATTCAGTAATTTATATATATAGATGGTTTTGTTATAAATGAATTATGTTGCGTCAATCATGGCAGGTCGTTTTGCGTTGTCGAGTTCAAAGATCAATTTCTGTTCTTTAATCTGATCCGCTGTATTCTTAACAATCTGCTTTGCACTTGATGGCATATAAGGATTTGTGTAAAGAACTTGCATCCCACCTTTAAAAGAAAATGATACTCCATCTGGAGTTTCATCAACAGAAATCAAATCTGATCTTGAAGCCTCAACTTTTACTTTTCCCGCTTTCAATGTAATCTCGGCCATTCGTTTTATTCTCCTTCTTCAAAAATTTTGATTGTGATGTTGATCTTATAACGCTCTGTCCGATCAACAAACCACTCGATTAATTTCTCTTTATAGTATGTTCTGAGAAATAAGTCAATCAACCCACTTTGTGGGTGGACTTCCAACTGTTCATCAATTTCACGAATGACCTTTTTGTAATTTGCATTACAAAATGCTGCAATATTAAATCTCATTAAATTTACAGGTTTTAAAAACTTCCAAACGTTCCCGATAAATTCTTCATTGTTATATTCCAAGAATTCCAAAAATTCGTAGAAATCGTTTATTTCATATTGAGAATCTAATGAAATCTTCTCTGGAAAACTGAAATCATAAATTTCAAATATTTTATCTAATGTTTGTTCTGAAAAAATTCTTTGAAGATCCAGAGTTTCATTCTCAATATCAGGACGTAGAATTAACCATGTATCCTTAAAATCATCCGTGTTTAATTGATCTTGAATATCAATTTTGCTGGATTGATAAACCGCAAGTTCATATCTTCTTTCCAAATCTTCCGCATCTGAATCAAACTCAGGTGGTTCGTCTATTATAGAAAGAAATATTTCTTGTGATTTTTCACTCATTGTATTTTATCCTTTCAGCATCATTGATGTAAAGTATGCATTTAGTAAATCTCTTGTTGGTGATGCTTTCGGTTTTTTCCAATCCGTACTTCCTGTTTGAATGATCTCTGTTAGCATTTCATTTTTTGTTACTATATCATCAGACATTGGACCGAAAAATTCAGCAAGCAATTTTGGACAATTGTATGATGCAAGTGCCCATGTATCACCCTCACCCATACGTTGGCCACCTTCACGACTCTTACCTCCAGTTGGTTGTCCGATTTTTCCAACCATTGGACCTGTAGATCTTGAGTGTGCTTTAGCTTCACCAATGTGCTCCAATTTAGCCATATACAAATAACCAAAAGGAACATCTGTTTTTGTTTTTGTATTGAACTCAGGAAGTTTTAATTTATAACCTGATTTCAATTTTAGTTTTTTCAGCAACGGTAATATATGTTTATATGTTGGTGCTTGAAATGGAGGCATGACCATTGGAACAAAACCTGATTGTTTTATCTGATCTACCATTTTATTATATTGTGCTGCTGAAAGATTCTTTAAATTATTTATAAATTGTGTACTAAATTTTGCATTTGAAGATGTATCAAGTGCTTTCATTACAGTACTAAATAATGCAACTGATTGGGTTTTTGTTAACCCTCCCGCTATCTGATCAGCCATATAACGAGAAATTAAACCACAGTACATCTCGTATATCTGACCCATGTTCATACGACTGATAACACCGAGAGGGTTCAGAATGATATCTAATGACTCTCCCCACGGAGTTTTTGGCATCAATTCATCTTTTTCAATTAAAGAGATAATGCCTTTATTTCCGTATCGGTTACATAATTTATCACCAAGACCAATTTTCAGTTCCTGCTCAATTTTAAATACAATTCTTATACCTTTAACTGATATACCGCGATGTGTATATTTCTCATTAGAAGGTTTCTTTGTCTTTTTGTTTGTTCGTTCAATTAAATCTTTTAATTTTGGAAATCTGTCAGCTTTAACATTTGCGTAAACTTCAATATCGACAACCCTTCCTCCCGGACTCTTGATAACAATTTGTCCGTCATATGTATCAACTTCTGGATCATCTGCATCGAAACCAAGAAGTTCATCAATATCACCAGGGAATTTTCTAAACAACGGTTCGCCCTTTTGAGTCTCTGCTCCAATATTAACAATATAAGCAACCCTGTCTTTTGAGTCGACTTCTGCTTCAATGTCCATTCCATGTAATGATGTTAGGGAATCATTGTCAACTAACTTTTCATTGATAACAAGACCGTCCTCAAAATTATATCCTTTATAAGGCATATATGCAACAGCAAGATTTCTTCCCAATGAAATTGTTCCACCAGAGATACAACTTCCCTCAGCAATGATTTGTTTATCTTTTACAGTTTGCCCTTGCTTAACAACAGGTGTGAATGTACTCAATGTATTTTTACCAACACCCGATTTCAATTGTACAGGTGTAATATCAACTTTTTGATTACGTCCACCTTTACATTGAACAGTTATATATAGGTCTGTTATTGATGCAATCTTACCAGCACACGGAGATCTTTTGATGAAACTGTCTGATAATGAGTTTGCTAATAGAGATTCATATCCTGATTGAATGATTGGCGGTTCAGGATTCTTTAATGGCAACATCTGTTTTGCCTGGTTACAGCTCATGATAATACGAGCACCTTCATTGTTTTCAATAAAAGGAACCATTGATGCAGATGTTGAAAGAATACCTGCTCTTTCTTTGTCGTCCATTTTCTTTTGACCGAACAATCCACGTGCGGTTGTTACATAAGCATCAACTGTCAATTGCTGTGTAATACCAATGTTTCCACCTTCTGCTGTATCAAGGGGATCAATGTTTCCATAGTATGTTGGATGCACATTTCTGGCATCAAGTTGTACAGCTTGTTTATCAGGGATACCACCAACTGTTTTTCCAACAGGAGATACTTTTGTGATTGTTGCCATTTCTTCCAATGGATTTGCATATTCCATATCTTGTACAATTTCAAGATTCGAGAACTGAGACATAACAACACCTTCTGGCACATTCAATGTTGCATCCTTGTTTCCTGCTAAATACTGCTCACGATACTCTGTGTACGCTTTAAGTAGCTGTTTTTGAGCAAGGTGAACAAGCAACTCTGAATTTCTGATTCGTTGATGTGTAATGTCATTTCTATCTTGAATATATCCAGTAACACATTTGCTTGCCATATATTGCATGATCTGTGGTAATTCAAATGGAAGTTGTTGATTGACCAAAACTTGTCTAACAATCGGATCAACAATATTTTCCAAGTTGTTTGTAATTAGATATGTAGAATCAACACGTCCGGTCATTGCAATAATAAGATCATTGAAATAATCCTTGGATAAGAACTTGTTTTTCTCCATGTCAACTTCATGTTGATTGACTTTTGCATTAATAAATGATGTAACAAGTTCTTGTTTTAGGTCTGTGTTCACATTTTCAAAAACAAGATATGAACTTGGCACAGGAGTAGAATATTCATCTTTTCCTGGTTTTTCTTCAACAATTTTATATTTTATACCATACTGTTTACATGTTTCTTCAAATCCAAAACTGAATGATAATAGAATCATGAATGGTAATTTGAATGATCCCATGTAACATTCAAGAGAGCTGAATCTTTTTGTGCGCTTGCTATAAATATGAAAACTTGAATATGAACTTTCAAATTTTGAGTCGTATTCTTTTGGAAAGCTGATCGGATTCAATACAATCTGATTGATCAAACATTTACGTTTTCCGTTTACACGAAATGTTCCTGTATCAGGATCGATTCTTGGGATGTCAAGTCGAACTTCTTGCTTTCTTCCCTTTTTATCTTTCAATGTAATAATAACAGTTGCCTGATCTGATTGTGCCAATTCGCCCGCTTTTTGAGGTTTTGGTTTAATTGAAATTGAGTCAAACTTAAGAGGAATATCTCTACCCTCTAATACCTTAAACGCATTGGTCATATCTTTTCTTAAGTTTGTTTCAAAATCAACTCTACGTTTATCAAATATATGCTCTGGAGTTTTTCCATCAACTCTCTGTGGAACATTTTGACTTTGTACAACAACAGAGTCACTTAAATCAACCGATGGTTGTTTTTGAAGTAAGTCATCATGATATTGTTTACTGACTTTCTTCACTGCTGTTTTAACACTTGCCGTCGGAATTTGTTTTGCAAGTCTATTAGATTTTTCAAGATCACCATTTGCTTTATATAAAATTGATGCAACTGTTAATCTATCAATATCCTCTGCACTCAATTCGTCATTCTGTATTTGCTCTGCTTTCTTTGGATTCTTTTTTAGATAATCATTTACAGCATATTTAACTGCATCTGGTTTGTCAACATTTGCAGAAATTTTCTTTGCAACCTTCAATGTTGCTTGATTGATTTCAGCCTTTTGCTCTTCTTCTGAACTTCTTATTTTTACATTTTTCAGGTATTGCATAACACGAGCAAATTTATACTCTTTATCTTTGATCAATTGTCTATATCTTGCACCGCCCTCATCCACGGTTACAAATAACATATCATCAAAGTATAACTCATTTGCTTTTAGCTGCTTCAATAAAGGAAATGATTTTCTATTAACAAATGAATTTAAAGGCTTTGTTATATCAATTGAATAAACTAGAACCTTTTTGTAATTAGGCGGAAAATCCTGAAATGATGCACGAAGCATATTCTGAATTAATGCACCTGCTCTTTGTCTATACGTTGTTGGTTCATACGTTTTATCAATTGTCTGTGTATAATATGTTGTGTCATATAAAAGGTTTTTATTGCTCGGATATTTCATATTAGAATTATACACTAACATTTGAATTTGTTTATATGCATTTCTTAATTCAGGAGTTAATCTTGTTAAGGGGATTCTTGTAACCGGAATAACTGCATGTCTCAAATCAGGCTTTCTGATATTTAGCTTTCGATAGTCAGCAACAAATGAAGAGTTTTCAGAAAAATATACAAGTAGAAAAGGTTCGTCTAAATTTTGCGGAAACCTTACACCATCAACAACTCTTGTATATTGAACTAACGATTTATATTGAATCATCCGATTTCTTCTCCTGTCACCAGCTTACCAAGAATTGAAGGTTCGAGTTCACCTTCAGCAATTAATCCTGTTTCAATGGCTTTATTTACATTTTCAAATGCAAGACCTTGTACAAATCCTGATGCAAATACAGCATTCTTAATATTCATCATTACAGGATCCCAAGTCTTTCCTAATCTTGCAGGCAACGCTTGATTCGTTTTATCTCTCAATACCTGTGAGATCAAAACCTCAAAGTGACACAGGTCAAGATTTGATACACCCCCACCATACACTTTCATAACCTTATTGACCATGTGTGATGGATCTTTAAATACAACTTTACCGCCAAGCAAACGATTGACATAATTTACTTGTTCCTTGATCTCTGATGTTTGTAAAGGAACTTCAAGTAATATATCATTTGCAATATACTCAAATGTCAGAACCTCTTTTCCAATTTCTTGCATACGCACTTTTTTAATATGGACTGGATAATCAAGAATGATATTAAATATTGTATCTTGAAACTCAATTCTTGATAGCAAATGGTTAACCCATATATGGTCATCATTTATTTGAATATTATTATTCATCTCATAATTGGATAAATCAATTGTCAATTTTGCTGGTTTATTCACAAGCAAATTAGCATCCGTCTGTGTTAAATATGTTTTTAAGTTCACATCAATCAATGGATCATTATCTAAAATTTCTTGGAGAATGTCATGTTCTACTAATGTTGCGGCACCGCCTGTATGGAAGGTCTGCATGATCAACTGTGTTCCACGTTCACCGATCAATGAACCAGCTAAAATTCCTACATATGGAGTCTTGTGTCTTTGAAGCATTTTACCATAGCATGTATGACAAAACTTTTTGGATTCACAATAAATAGGACTTCTTAATCTTATCGTGTCACCTGGTTTAAATTTTGATGGCTCAAATAGACTTAATTTTCCACCAGCATTAGCTACGTATCTTCCACTCAATCTGCCGATTAAATCTTTTGTCAATCTCAAATTTATATATCTTTTTGTTTTACAATCCTTTACAGTTGCACTTGCTTCAGCCGGACCTAATACATAAACAAGCTGTCTTGTAAAATATCCAGTTGTTGCTGTATTCAAGGCACGGTCTGCCATACCCTTACGAGCACCAGATGCAGCTGAAAAGTATTCTGTTGTTTTCAAACCGTCTGCAAAAGAACCTTCAATCGGTGGCAATAGATTTCCTTTCGGATCTGCAATAACACCTTTTGCAATCAATATCTGGCTTGGCTGACTCCAACCTTTACCTGCACCCGATTCCATTAAATCGTAAAGACCTGTATCTTTTAAATGTTTGACCATTAACACTTTGGCCTCTTCAATTAATTTTGCAGCTTCTTCCGGAGACGATCCTGGAATTTTCTTTTTGATTCTCATGATGCTTTCAGGCATTTCAATCATATCAAGTGTAATTGTTGGTGACATGATCGTTGCAAATTTGAAACCAATCTTCTCCAATTTTGAAAAGACCTTAATCCCAACATCATCGCCATATTTTTTAATAACGACAGGTATTAAACCATTCACAACTTTCTTTGTTACAAGTTCATCAACAAACGGAAAACTTGATGGAAAAGCATCATTGAATATTGCACGACCAAGTGTTGTTCTTTTACCCTTGAATTTAACAGGCAAATATGGATCAGTTCCGTTGTCCAACATCTCTTGTGTGACTGCAACAGGCGATTTTGCTATCTTTACATTTTTTGTCATTGTGTAAAGTCCAGCAACCATTTCTTTTGATAAATCATAGTTTACATAATTTGTATGTTTACTACCTTCACCGCGCATCATTTTATCTTTTGCTTCTTGTTGTGCCTGTTTTGATAACGGATGAAAGATTGCCATTTGATCACCATCAAAGTCGGCGTTAAATGTTCCTACTTGAAGTGTACAAATTTGAATTGTATCTCCATCAACCAATACAGGATGAAACGCTCTATATGAACCGTCTTGAAGAGCAGGGTCACGTTTCAATATAACAACTCTATCTTTCATTACAATTTCACATGCATCCCACATTAATCTTTTCAAGGCAGGAGGAATTTTATCTCCTGATTTTACGGACTTGATTAACCGCTTAATTGTATCAACCGATACTTCTGCATCCATAAATTGTTTTATTTCAATTTCTAATTGTTCTTTGTGTGGATACTTCTTACTGAATAATATATAATGAAGAAGAAATGGTTCAAATAATGTTACAGCCATTCGCATCGGTACACCCACCTGATTCACATCAAGTTTAGGACCAGGCGTGATAACACCACGTGCTGAAAAGTCAATACGTTTACCCAACATATTTGAACGGATCAGTCCACTCTTTTTTGCAATTTTAGTTCTTACGAATTTATCATGATCGTTTACAGCAGTTTGAAGATAGAAATTCAACAAAGAAAATAATGCACTCCCTTTTCCAACACTCTTTACCTGTGATGCTTTACGCATAATATTCAGATAAATGTTATTGATTTCATCCAAAACCAATTGACCGGCCTCATCCTCATACATCGGTCTTAATTCGGGAGGTATAATTGGAAGTTTATCAATAAACAATGCATCTTGTTTATATGCATCTTTTATAACTTTGATGATCTTTTCTCGGGCAGATGTTCCTGCTTTGAATTTAAACTGAGGGAATAACTTAATAAACTCTTGGATTCCTGAAACTCCATTGTCCTCATCTACAACAAGCTCTCCTTGTGAATTAAGAGAAAACGATTGTTCTGTATTAAAGAATTTTTCAAGTTTTCTGTTAATCCTTATTAATAGCTTGTATGCTGCTGGATGCACAACTTTCGTATTCAATTTGATATAGGAGTATTTTTTACTTCGAGTCAATGTACCCTCAACCCCAAATATCTTTTCGCTAAATAGTCCTTCTGGATGCAGCTCGCCTGATCTTGTTTTTAATTCTGTGCTTGTAACTGGCGTCAAACTGGCTGCAAATCTATTTACATCCAAGAGTTGTAATTTCATTAATCGTCATCCTTCGGTCCAACGGTCACTGTTTTTAAATGAGATTTGATGTTTTTGAACATTCTTGTCACAACAGCTTTTCTTCCTGCTGCTTGTGGTGGTTTTGGAACAGCTTTGCTGTATCGTGATTTCATTCTATCCAATTTGTCGAGAATGGATTGTAGTTGATTTACATCGTACATTCCACTTGGATCACTTAGCAATTTGCCAACTGCTGCGTATGATATTTTAATAACTTCGGGATCGATAATCCCGGCTCTATTGCATAGTGGAAGTAAGTATGCTGACGTATCTCTACCCATTCTTTTTAGAGAAATAAAGCACTCCGGAAACTTTCCATATAGGCGTTGTTTCAGCTCCGGGTTCATTAAATAACCCACTTTTTCCTCTTTGGTTAGTAAATGATTGCTGGCTGTTCTTATTAATTCTTCAAGGTGTTGTAATCCTTTTTCTTCTGACATTTGAAAATCCTCCAAGCAATTGGCACACTATATTTACATTTTGTTCTAAATATTTATAAGGCAAAAAAATAATTCGGGGGTAGAAAGGATACAAAGATTCCCCCGAATTATTTATGTGCTAGAAGTCTGCGTTCATCAGCAGAGTCATCTCATCTACCTTTGACTGCAGCTTTCCAGCAAACAAGAGCGTGTAAAAGTGAACCATATCGGTTTCAACTTTGCTCAATGGAATACCTGAAAGTTTCTGCCCTGTCAATAGATTTTTGAAATTTATTCTCGACACACGACCAACGAAATGACAAATGACCTTATGTGGTGGAATCTTTGTATTGAATCCGAAGAAGTCTTTTGTCTTATCCTGAATGTCGATAAATTCATGAATAGATTTGATCTTGTATGTTGTGCTCAACGATGGTTGCGACTCAGGATAAAAGTCCAATAATGCAAATAGACTCTTATACTCTGTTTTAAATACTTTCTCCAACAACCTGTTGAGGTAATATGATAAGACCGCAGCATGCTCAGGAGAGATTGTTTTAAAATGCACATATGATATCTGTGTTATCTGTGATAGCAACGGAAATACTAAACACGAACACAAAGGTGAAATGTGCTGGATTGAAGACAACCGTCCGTTGAAATCAATGATATATTGATCTGTTTTGTCATTAATTGTCATGACATTTTCCTGATCCAACTTCTCGTATATCTTCTCAAAAGCGATGCCTTTTAATCGACCGAGTGTATCATTGAAGCTATATGTCCGTAAGTTGTTGATGTGGATTCCATGAATGTCCTCAGTTGAAATCTCATCATCATATACAATGGTTCCTTTGTAAACAGAACGCAAGAACCACTTAACGGATTCATCAATAACTCCAACAAAATAGGTGATCGGATTTTTATCTTCCTCGCAAAGAATGATGATATTGTTCATAATAAAGTTAAAGATCTCAATTATGTGAATACCAATATCCTTGCATTGAATAGTTCTGATATAATCCCACATGAACCGGTCTGTAAGATTGTACCTGAATGTTTTTGTTTTGACAACATCGAAAATCTTTGATGCTATCTCTGTTTCAATTACATTGGCTGCAAATTTATTATAAACGGTTCTGTGCAGCTTTTCTCCCAACTTCAATGACTCGCTGTTTGAAATGAGTGAATAAATCTTCAGATAACATGATAACCTGATGATTTGCTCAATCTCATCCGCGAGAAAAAGGATGGAATTTTTCTTTGCTTTAGTCACATCAACAAACTGACCATAATCAAATGCAACCGAATCAATATATGCATCCGAATATTCTTTGATTTTATCAACGTTGCTTGTGACTGCGTTTGCCCTCTTTTGAGGGTCGGTACATTGTTCCAGTAGGTCAATGAGCCAATCGCTGAACGGCTGTCCATGAAATTCAGCGACTCGTTTTACATAATCTGTTACGATGTGAAATTTGTTTGTAACAGAGGAAGCTCCGAGTCTGAGAAGAAAAGGTTCATTGTCCCCGTTAATAATGTTCCACTCTTTGTTACTAAGTTGTTCAAATGTTAAAGCCAAAAAGTTCCTCCTACATGATATCTAAGATGAATAAAAATGCTAACTTTCCTAAAATTCCATTCCATGCCACATGTAATATCCATGCGCTTAACAATGTTATAATAATGTATCCTTTCCAATCTGTTTTATTATACAGGGTAAATCCTACCATTTGAATCGACAAATAAACCAGGTGTGAGAATATACAAACTAACCTGATCAGAATAAATTCATTTGTCGGTTCAAATAAAAACATATAATGGATAAATTCAATAATTGCAAATGTTAATGTGAAAATAATTGCAAAATGAAAACTAAATGTCAATGCTAAAAATTTTGATAATTCCTCAATGAGTGGGGGCATTATCATCATCTCACCCCAAAAGGCCATTGACATAAACGTGAGACACCCAACAATTACTGTTAAAAAAATTGATGAAAAGATATAGGTTGGTTTTAAATATGAAAAATATTTTTTGATGTTATCCTCCTTCCAAAAAATAAACGCAAGTCATCCCTATCAGTAATTTATATATATAGACAATGGTTATTAAATTTTTCTGAGTGGCGTGTTGTGTTTCATTTTTCGCTTCGCCATTTCTTTCACAATTTTATCATGCAAGTCTACAATTGAGTTTATGAATTGTTTATTGACAGGTCTATTTTTCATGTTACCGCCATACAACATATGACACTTACGATGGTAATCAAGTAATTGCTTATTCGTTTTTTCCGAAAGATTTGCATCTTTCATTCTTGTTGCTTCTACTAAAGAGCGTTTAAAAAATTTGGTGTCCATAACTACTTTTTTATTTTTACCTCTTTTCTGACAACATGGCATTATACATTACCTTTAAAATAATCCTCATAAATAGATTTGAATTTATCTTTGGGAATAACACATGTTTGTGGTTGTGTGACAGCATATCCAGCACATTTATTTGCAATATAAGCTGAATCCAAAACATTCAATCCATGAGATAAACATACTGCCATCATTGCAACCACAACATCTCCTGCTCCAGTTACATTATAAACCGGCACATCTTCTGCTTCAATGTCCCATCTTTCATTAACAAGATTGTCCAATAAAGACATTCCTTTGTTTCCCTTTGTTTGTAGAATGTAATGTACATGCTTTAATGTGTATGGAGATGCAAATAACATCTTTGCCCATTCTTTTTGATTTGGTGTAATCATAAAGACATTATCATACATTTCAGCATGGTCTGGTTTTGGGTCAACAATGATCGGGGCATTTTGCTCGGACTTCAAGAAATCCAATAATCCTTTTGTAATCATCCCTTTTGCATAATCTGAAATAACAATCATATCATAAGGTTCACGGCATTGTACTTGAAATTTCTTGATTGTGTTTATTGCATCCACATCTTTAATACATTCACGATCAACACGAAGCATTTGTATTTTACGATGGTCTGCAATAACTCTTTCTTTTACAGTTGTTAATTTTGATCCGTGAAGGAAAATTGGCCTTGCTCCAATACTTTGAAGCTCTGACTCAATTGTGATTCCGTCATTGTCTGGTCCAACTGATGCCATACAATCGACAACTGCTCCTAACTCAGCTATGTTTCTAACAACATTTCCACACCCACCCAATGTATGATATTCGTCTGTTACATTAACAATTGGTACGGGTGCTTCTGGCGATATTCTTTCAGCATTGCCGACTACATATTTGTCGAGCATAATATCACCAATGACTAATATTCGAGTTTCTTCAATAGGTTTCATATGTTATCCTTTCAAAAAAATTTGGCAAAAAAATCAGGAGGAGCGAACCCCTCCTGATTTTCATTATGTTCTAACTATCCGAACAGTTGTCCCAATTACGATCCCTGAGTGGTACCGTATTTGGTGTGGTTCCCGGTCTGCGGGGTGTTGTCCTCAACCTGAGCGGCTTCGGTGGTTTCCGGTTTCGGAGTAATCTTGGCTTCCTTGTCGTCAGCCTTCACCGGAAGATCCAGAGCAGGGTAGACCAGGTCATTGTCGACCAGGCCGAAACCTTGCAGCCAAGGCAGGTCACGAACACCAGCACGAGCACTGGAGTAACCCATACCACCGCTGGACACGTTGGACTTGGTCAGATCACCACTGTAAACCTGGGCCTGTGTGGTATTGAAACCGATTCCCCAACCACTGGACATAACGTCACGGACGGCGCCCTGAGCGGTGAAGTGAATCACGTTACAACCATTCTGCAATGCGGTCAGAGCAGCTTTTGCCATAACCTCGGTCATGGTGGTTTTCTTGTGGTCCGAACGGGCCGTGATGAAACCGCGGAAGCCAACATTCTGGCCTTCGTATTTGGAGCGACTGATCACGATCTTGATCCATTTGGTTTCCCCATCTTCGGCGGCAGGAGCGGCCAGAGCGATACGAGCGTTGGCGATTTTAAATTCCGCCTCGGCATCCTCGACGCCCTTCAGCATGGATTCCAGGCTTCCCTCGGTGAAAAAGCAGGTATACATGATCAGCTGCTCAATCGGCTGGAAACCTTCGGAAGGCAACGGCTGCCCGAAGTAGTTCAGGACGGGGCCATACTGTACGCTGCCAGGCTGTGCGAATTGGCGACCATCGTTCAAGTCGGATGCTTCGTATGTGTTGTTCGATCCCACATCTCCGGTATACCCGGTGGCCTGGGCGCCCACATCGGTAACGGTTGCTGTTGCGGTTTGATCTGCATTGGCGAAAGTTGCGACAAAGATGAAACAAATTGCTACTGCACTGATAAGAAACTTCTTCATGATATTTTATCCTTTCACTTGAAGAGTAAAGTTAAAATGTGCAACCTCACGAAATTGCAAGGTTGCACGAGTCAATCAGTTGTAGTTAAAGAATGGATTAATCGGCGACGTTGATGGGGCCGTTGGTTGCGGTAACCGACATGCCAGCACCAGAGTAAACCACCGTACCATTCATGGTATTGTTGTTGTAAACCTCAACTGTACTGAAACCATTCACAGCACCGTTGAAATCACAACGAGGATTGCTGGAGGCACCAACGTAGAAACCAGATGCATTGGCAGTCCCGAACCCAGTTGGTGTGGACAGTTTGGAAGCTGTCATTGCACCACCGGCAGCAATGTAACCACCGCGAAGACCGTTGTCGGCACCTGCAAGACCATTACTGTACTCGTAGTCATGCTGCCAATCAAGACGCTCGCTGGCGGAAACTTGTGTTGATGCGGCAACATCTGTGCGGACACCTTCACCACGGTAGCCTTCACCGTCGATTAGATAACGTTGTGAGATGGACTCGCTGTGACCACGCATTTGCAGGCGAGCACCGATTCCGGCACCTGCCAGTGAATCGACCTCATAAGGTACCAGGTCATAGTCAGGCCAGCAACCGAACCGACCGCAATTCCAACCAACGAATTCCCATTCGTAGCTGGTGTAATCGGGTCCGGAAATGGCTCCAGCTTCACCGGCAACATAACCAACAGACCCCTGAGCGGCGATACCAAATGTACCACCTTCGGAATCCATCAGATACGGATTTGCACTGAGTGCAGAACCATCGGCAGTGATTTGTCCACCAACCGCAAAGAAACGAGCATGAGCACCAGCGATTCCGTTTTCACCATCTGCAGCTACATGTGCCTGACCAGAAACTGGGGCATAAGTATAGCTGGAACTTCCAACGGCTACACCACGGGTATCACCATCTTTAAAGAAATCACGGAAGGCATCCGTACTGGCATAACCGCCTGCAACTCCGTGGGTCTCCCCTTCTGCGGATCCGCCGATTGCAAATGCTTCGAACTCACCCATTGAAATACTACCGGCAGCGGAGAGGCCTCCTGCAACACCGAACGGGATGAACTGGTAATCATAATCGAAACCGTAACCGGCTGCGAAATGACCACCTTCGGCCTGACCAACTGCAATGCCGCAATCTCCGTCACAGAGACGCCACTGGCTCGGCTCACCCGGATGGGAATCGAAATATTTCACCTGTCCGGTCACGCTGTGAATAAACAGGCCGGGTCCTTCTTTGTCTTTGGCGATCGAAACACCGGCGGCTCCGACCATAAGAAATGCTGCGATTGTAAGAATACTGAAAAACTTCTTCATGATTGAAAATCCTTTCACTTTAAGATTGTTGATTTTTACTACTTTGGTACTAGACATTAGCTAATGCCCACTACATGTGGACCGTGCGAGGTTGTGATATTCAACCATGCATTAAGATCAGTTCCCACTCGGCTGCACTACCGACTGGGTCGTCCGTTGTTGCTCAGCTGCTTGAATCACGCCTTGATCCATCAGCTTTTGGGAGGTCTCTGATAATTGTCCTTTCTCCCCTGGTTTTGGTAGGTCCTCATGATTGATGTACCGATTTTGCATAACAGGACCGACAATGGTTGATTCCTGTTTCTGCTCGTCAGCAGCGAACACAATCCCACTGAGGACCAATGACAACATTGCAACACAAATAATGAGTTGCTTCAAAATTTTCTCACCCCCTTTCAATGATATAAGTGGTATCGGAAATGACCGATTCGTGCAACTTCCATGTCCTTTACATAAAAGCTTACCCGATGATCGACATCCCGAACTTGCTCCCCAAAGGGAAGGTCATATACAAATTGGCGGTATTTCATTTTGCTTCGATTGATTTCACCGCCTGTTTGCATCTTGGTTGTGTTTACCTGCCCCCTTGCAATCGTAAGATCTACTTCTTGATATAATCCATATTCTTTTTCCATTGGATTATTTACCTCAATGATCAACTGTACTGCTTTGACTTTCTTTGTGTTGAACTCGTGATGCTTGAGGAAATCAAGATAGATTGGTTTGGGAACTTGTGAACCATCAACATCTTCTACCACTTCATATGCGGTATAATAAAACACGATCCTGATTGGCTCGCCAATTACATTGAGAGTATAACTGGGGTTAGGTAACATTCTTCCTGTTGGATCAACATAGGGTGATTCGATTGTTGCACATCCAACAAGCGCCATTGCCATTACAATTAATAATGTAACATGTTTGAACTTCTTCATATTGGTTTCCTTTCGTTTAAAAAAGTGACCGTATCATCTTCATTCAGTAATTTATATATATAGACATGTTAATTATAAATGGTTAATTTTATTTAATGACGTAACGCCTTACGAGTGCTTCCACTCTTGCCATTTCCATAAAGTCTCCCGGGCAGGACAATTCCTTATCCGTTGAAACATCACGGTGGAATTTAATTTTTGCTAAGTTGAGATAGAACATCTTCAACATGGGGTTTAATAGTCGATATGCAAGCACCTCATATAGTCTTTTATCTGGAACTTTAAAATCATATGATCCTAATAGTGCAACATGAATTGCTCGCTTGTTAATATCGGGTGGAATGTCTGGCCAATCACATAAATATACAAATGGCCTTGTTACAACTGGATGATAATCTTCTTTAATCTTTTCAACAACATAGTGATAATTTATATCACCCGTTTTATCTTCTAAGACTCCTTTATACAAATTAGGAATTTGAAATTGTGCATTGTCAATCCGTGCCGCAGGTTGTGGATACAATTCTGCCGTATGATGGATGATAATCCATTTAACCGATTGTCTTCTAACTTTTAATAAAGAAGGTCTTAATTGTAATTTCATATTTTTATATCCTAATTAGTATCGTGTTTTGGAGCTCCTGTTATTACTTTTCCTGTGATACAAGATGATGCCACTTTACTTGTTATTCTTCCAACCTTTGGTCCACCAGTAGTATGTGTTGCAGCTCCTGTTACTATTTTAGTAAAATGACCACAATCTCCAAGACATAACGATGTAATGCGACCAGCCTTTTGACCTGTTGATTCATGAGTAGGTGTCGCTTTTGAGATTATTCTTCCTCCTGTTCCAATACAGGGAATGGGTGGATGGCAACAACAAACCCCAACAAATCTATCAGTTACCCTTGAAAATTTTGGCATTATTTATAATCCTCAAATATTGCTTTCGATGCTGTTATTTTATTTTTATCTTGTGTCAATAATGACTTTGCTGAGTTCAAACCTGAAAGATTGTCATATAAGCCATAACTTGCTCCGCTTGTCAATGGTCTTGTTAAATAATCATTTCCAAACGCATAGTCTCCTATCCACTTTGTAATGTCAGGATCACTATCCCAATTAGTACCGAGATATTCGTACATGACGGTTCCTGAAACATCCAATATTGTGAAATCTGAAATTCCACCAGTCGTGTAATCAATCGTTCCATAGTTAGGTCCATAGTTCATTGAAAATGGTGTGTTAAAAGGATCGCCATACAGAGCTTCAATTTCTGCAAGCTTTGTATTGTTAAGGTAATCAGTCATGTCAGTTTCAGCAACACCACATAACCCATTTTCAACTCCGTCTATTTCTTCCTCAACTCCATCAATTTGTTCATCGACTTGACCAATACTCGATGTAAGACCATTTATTTGCTCGTCTGCTCTCGCTTGCATATATCCGAGAATATCAGAAGGACTTGGCATTAGAATAATCCTCCTTTAATAGCAGTCTTGATAGCGGTTACAGAGTTTTCAATTCCTCTTGTAGCTTCACCTGCTACTTCTCCAAGACCTGCAATTGTGCTTTCCATATTCACAATAGCTTGTTGACTCATACCTGCTGCAGTCCATATTTCATCATATTTGATTTTTCCATAATTCGGACTTGCTGGATTATCGTCAAGTCTTAATATATTATACAATTCCTGAAGATCATTTAATATCAATTGAAATTCAGGTGCGGCTGCGGTTGCCGGACACAATGCTTGCATACATTCAACCATACAGTCTGCTCTCTTTAACAGGTCTGCAATCTTGTTACTGTATGGGAGGCCCAGTCCCGCTCCATCTAATATTTTATTTAGTGTGTCGGCAACTGCTCCCGCTCTAAACTCTGGATAAACAATTTGCCCAACATAGTCATCAATTTGATCATAGATACCCAATAGACCACCAAGGACAACTCCAACTGCGCTTTCTTCACCACCTTCTGTTCCAAAGAAACAATCACACCCATCAACAAAATTTTTGACTTCTCTAACTGCATCAATTGTATCTTCGGGAATCAAATCCTTTGTTGTATTCTCCAAATCATTTAATTGATCAGCAATCTCTTGTGTTGTTGAAAATACCATGCTTGCTAATTCAACTTCAAGTTCATTCAACTTTGTTTGAAATGCATCCTTGATTTTATGTACTGGTTCTACTAAAGACCAATACTTTTGTACAAACGAGTTGCACATTGATGTTAATGTTGCTGTTGCTTCAAAGGCCATTTTAGTCTCTATCTCCTTCTGTTATTGCATCTATCGCAGCAGGTCCTAATGCTGCACTCTGAGATGCGCCCTGTTGTTCTTGCAATTCTGATCCATCATGAGCCATTGTACCGCCAGCTTGGCCACTAATTTTTGCACCTGATGAATATTTAAGATCATTCTGTGCTAAGATATCCAATGTATCTCCTGCTGATTGAGACATCTTATCACCCGATCTAACGCTCATTTTTCCAGTTACTGCTTGAGCGTAAAAGTCGCCCGTATGTGTTTTTATATTTATATCATCTTGTGCTGTAAGACTAAATGCTCCTTTTGTATTTATTTCAATATCGCTTGCAAAATCAATCATTAACTTTCTATTTTCAATATCAATATTTATGTAATCGCCTTTGTATGTTCTAATTAAAAGTTTTTCTTTGCCTGTTCTTTCATCAAGCAGTATTGTTGTTTGGTTATCATCAATTGTATAAACAGAATCTGTATCTCCTGCTGGAGGGTCTTTCAGCTTTCTTTTCTTTCCTGTTATCTCAACTCTTTCATCGTCTGGATCATCAGACACTACAATTGTTCTTCCAGAATTAGCTTTGAATATTACCCATTTATCTTGATATTGTTTACCAAGTCTATTCTCTGGCAATGTTTGTGAACCTTCAATATCAAGAGCTCCAAAATAATAAGGTCTGTTTATATTACCTGTTTCAAAAAAGACCCAAACCCAAGATCCTTTTCTGGGAATATATGATGTTCCCATATAGTAGTTTTCTGTTTCACCGCTTTGTTTATTACGTCCACCAACAGGATTGTTTGCAGGTCTTGCCCATATACCCTTCTTATCGTCCACACCTTGCATCAGGTCAGGTATCCAAACAAGGACTCTTCCATAATTCTCTTTGTCTTTGTTGTTTACCACCTTAGCACGATAATTCCCATAGAGTTGGCTTGTTAGACCTTTATCCATTCTGTTTAAATACTCCCGTTACAAAGTTTTCAATTGCTTTATATCCACCAGTCATTGCCTGACCTAACTCTTTTTGTTTACGAAGTATAATTTCAATTCTTTTCTTAACAGGTGGATGCTCATCTATTTCTTCACTTATTTTTCTTTCAAGCTGACAAACTTTTCCACAAGGCTGGCCTTGCATTTGCTTTTTTGCCCAACCTTCAATTTTCTTTAGAGCAGAAATGAGTTCACTTCCGTATCCATATTTAACCGCAAACTCATCTGATTTTATTTCAAATTGTCTTCCTCTAAATCTTGCATAAATTGTTCTGAATGACAATCTCATTATATGAAACATGATTATTGCCAATGGCCAAATAACAGCACCGGACATCATTGCAGTTGCAGCAATAAAAGCACACAAATAAAGAAACGAAGATTCTGCTGCCACGTTTCTCCAAACATGCATGTCTTTATTGTGATAAACCTCATGTAACAATACAGCTTCAACTTCTCTCTCTGTCAAGATTTTAAGAAGCCCGGTTGTTATATACACATGTCTTCCACCGATTGCAAATGCGTTTGGACCAGCATCAGGAAAAATATGAACAATCCATTTACTTCCCGAACTCAAGATTTCATTCACACGTTTTGTTAATTTTGCATCAACCTTAACAGATCTTCTATACACGGATGTTGCAAGAAGAAATTGAACAACCATAGCAACTGTCCAAACAGTTCCTGCGGCCAGAGCATATGTAGCAGCCCCACCAATAACAGGATCAATTTCGGTTAAACTTTCATCTTCTTTTAATTGATCCATATAATGATCAAGATAATAATCTTCAATTTCCATTAAAACATCCTCCGTGTAACTTCGATCAATTGAAAGTATTCAGTTTGGTTGAACTTGAATAGATATTTCGGAACGATTCTGTTTCCAGGAACACTTGATGTTAAAATAGCAGAGAAGAATCGTGAGCAATCTTCCATTGCAGGTAGAATTTCAACACCGAAAAATCTATATAACTTTGATGTAAATTTTGTGACTGTCAAACCAGGCATCACCTTCAAATCAGATACAGCCTGAATGAAATCTTCAATTAAGGAAAAATCATATTTTGATAACTCATCAATTTCATTCTTATACATATAAGGAGCAATTGCTGTTGCTTTTGAGAAAAGCTTGCTTCCTTTAACTCCGAAAAATGCAGAGTAAATATAACAAGCAGTTAAGAATTTTAACTTTGGAATACCTGAAGCATATATTCCAACTAATCCATACTCTTTCCCAAATATTTGAACAAAGAATGAAAGCAGATAATTAACAATTACCTTTGAATATTCTTCTTTGATTTTATACTTTTTAGTGACAAGTTTTTCAAATGCATATGCATAGACCAATGCAGCATATAAATCATTGGGACTCATACTTGAAACTTCATCAACTGAGAAGGGTTTTAAATTTATAATGTTGCCTTTTGTAGGTGGGTTATATGTTACACGCAATGGATAATCATCCACCTTAACAATTTGAATTGATTCACGTTTCTTTTTATCAGATACCCAATCCATTATTTTTTTGTTTGTAAAATGAACTATACTTTTCTTTTTAAGTTCTAATATTGCAAAAACGTGACGAGGACTGTTTTCTTCACTTGAATATTTTTCAATGACTGAAGACGGCACACGGATTACATTTTCTGCTGAACTCACTAATCTAAACTTATCTTTAATGACCATGCTTATGTCCTCTTACCAATCAATTGATTCTAAGTCTTCTGGGTCAGGAATTTGAAAACTGTCTTGTATTACAAAGTTTACAGCATCCAGCGTAGGAATCACAACAGTATCCAAAACAAAATCTTCAATTGAAAATACATTATTTACATAAAGCAACATTTCCCAAAGAATTGTGGTTCCATAATAATCGTAACTCAAGTAATCTGGTCTGTAACTATATTGTCTTTCAAATGGAACTTCTTCTGAATACCTTAATAAATAATATAAGTTCTTGTCTAATGTCAACAAATTTGGGTCAGGAAATGTAAATAGATTATTTTCTGTTTTCCATCTCGGTCCAAATTTTTCGATGTCTAACGGGGATTGAATGTTCTGAACTGTTTCTGTTGTTATCAATTCTGTCATTTATTATCCCTCCGCTGCTAATGGATATTCATCACGTGCCCATGTGCAATTACTTTCATTGACTGCAAGGCGTGATTGAATTGTATCAAGATCCTGCTCATCAATATATCTTG
>Ga0180437_10002786_pt1 | contig 27066 bp, 21 predicted proteins | sample SS_ome_4_FD_132410 | JGI IMG/M metagenome (GOLD analysis project Ga0180437, IMG submission 132410) | Hypersaline lake sediment archaeal communities from the Salton Sea, California, USA - SS_3_D_1 metaG | ecosystem: Environmental > Aquatic > Non-marine Saline and Alkaline > Hypersaline >...
ACCGACCTCAAGACAAACTCGCCCCGTTCCGTTTTGCTTCGTGCCCGAGAAAGATCGCGCGACGGTGACGAGTTCGTCTACGACCTGGAGGTCACCTCGCCGGACGGCGTCGTGCAAGAGCGTTGGGAGGGCCTGCACTTGCGGCGAGTGGGCGACGTGGCCGTGAGCCGGACGTGGGCCGAACCGCTGCTGGGCCCTTACGTCGAGCGCCGCGTCGGCGAGTTGGTGCCCGGGACGACCGCTGCGATTGTGGTGGAACGCAACGGGGCTTCCGACCGCCGCGGCCGCAGCGACGCGGCCATCCGCCGGGTCGCCGACACGGCCGGCGGAGTCCATCGGCGGCCGGACGGCAAGCCGGAGGTGTGCTGCGACGTGGAGGTCTCGGTGGCCCACGCGGGCGACCTGACGATGGCCGTGGCGGGGCCCCGGACGGTCGCCTGCGACGCCGAGCCGGTCACGCCTCGACCGGCCGACGTGTGGCGGGACTTGTTGGGGCCCGACCGGAACGCGCTGGCCGAACTGATCGCCGGCCAGTCGGCCGACGACCGTGATACGGCCGCCAGCCGGGTCTGGGCCGCCGGCGAATGCTTGAAAAAAGCCGGTGTCGCCGGGGACGCGGCGCTGGTATTTCGTTCCGCCACCGACGATAATTGGATTCTGTTGACGGCAGGGTCATTGTGTATCGCCACCTGGGTCGCTCCGATTCGCAACACTGAGGAAAACCTGGCCCTTGCGGTGCTGGTTGGGGGTGAAAACGCAGGGAGTTGAGTTGCTTGGTACAGGACGCGCCAGATGAGAGGAGACCTACGATGAAGACTCGCTTTTCGTGTTTCCGACTGCCATGGAACATCATCCGTTGCGGCGTGGTACTGGCCGGCGTGGCCGCAGCGGGCAAGGCGCCCCCCGCGGCCGGGCAGGAAGTTATCGCCGTTCCGGCGATCGACGTGGGACACCACGTGCTTCAGCCCGAGATGGCCGATCAGAAGATCCCCATTCTTGTGTCGGGTGGACTGGAGGTGGAAGGCGTGAATTTCTACATCCAGGTCGCCGACGGCGGGCCCGAAGCGGCCGACTTCGGATTCATCGATCCGCCCGGCATCTCCGGTCCGCATATCACCGACGTGGACCTGATTACGGGGACCATCTTCGCCCCGAACAACGCCGGGCATATCCCCGGAGGCGGGAGCCCGGAAATACCCCAGTTCTTCGACTGCAGCATTCTGACCGCGGACGGCCCGGTCGATACCGACGGGCTGTTGGCCACCGTGACGATCGACACCACGGGCTTCAGCGGCGGAAGGTGGGACCTGTTCGTGGACGACAACACGATTGAGACCAAGCCCACGCACTTCATCGCCCTGGAAGTCGGCGGCGAGGTGGTAGAAGTCACCCCGGACTCCAACATCGGGTCGATCACCGTCATCCCGGAACCGTCGACCTTTGGGCTGCTTGCCGCCGGTCTCGCCCTGCCGTTGGTCCGGCGGCTCCGGCGAAAGAAAGGGTGACCCGTTGCCCCATGGCGACAGACCGAGCCTATGAATATCGGCACGTGGTCGGCTTCGAGGAAACCAACCTGGTCGGTAACGTGTACTACGTGAATCATCTTCGCTGGCAGGGCCGCTGCCGGGAGATGTTCCTGCGGGACCACGCGCCGAGCGTGCTTGAGGATCTCGAAGGCGACCTCGCCCTGGCCACCGTCCGTTGTTCTTGCGAGTATCTCGGCGAGTTGCGGGCCCTGGACGAAATCGTGGTTCGGATGCGTCTGGCCTCGCTGGCACAGAACCGGATCGGCCTGGACTTCGAGTACTGGCGACCGGCCGGCGAGGCGGAAGAGTTGGTCGCCCGCGGACAGCAGGAGGTCGCCTGCATGCGTCGCGAGGGGGAGAACATGGTCCCCGCCCCGATTCCCGAAGCACTCCGGGAGGCCTTGCGGCCCTACGCCGGCCCGTAGCGGCCCGTGGGAGTTCCTGCGGGCTGATATTTCTGACACCGGGCGGCGGGCGAACTATAATAGCGGTATGCGATGGTCCTGCTCCTTCCCCTGGCTGGGGCTGGTGATCCTGGCCGTGAACGGCTGCTACCCGCAGACCGGTACGGGTCCGGAAGAGGTGACGGTGCGCCCGGTCACCGTCCTCAAAGTGCAGGCCGGGCAAGTTCCCGAAACGCTCACCTTGATCGGGTCGATCGAACCGTGGCAGGAGGCGACGCTCTACTTCGAGGTCGCGGGAGTCGTCGCCGAAGTGTTCGTAGAGGAGGGCGACTGGGTCAAGCAGGGCGACCCGATCGCCCAACTGGTGCTCGACGACTACCAGCTGGCCCTCTCCGAGGCCGACGCACAACTCGAGGCCGCCCAAGCCCGATTGAACCTCCTCAACGAGGGGACCCGCAAGGAAGACCTGGCAGCGGCCGAGGCCAACCACGCTCGCACCAGTGCCCGCGCCGCGTATTGGACCGGCGAGTTGACGCGCAACCGGAAGCTGTTTGAGAGAGGCGTGATCTCCGCCTCGGAACTGGAGCAGATACGGCGAGAGCACAACGCGGCCGTCGAGGAAGAGCGCTGGGCCAAGGCCCGGCTGGAACGGGCGGTCGCCGGGCCGCGAACGGAAGAAATCGAAGCGGCCAACGCCGAGGTCATCGCCCGTACCCAGGCCGTCGCGCTGGCCAAACGGCAATTGGGCAAGGCGACCTTGAAGGCGCCGTTCGATGGCTACGTGGAAAAACGCCTCTTGGACGTGGGCGCGTACGTCAACGTCTTTCCGACCGGCGGCGTGCCGGTGGTCCACCTGGTAGACCTGGAGAAGGTCGACGCCGTAGTCGCCGTGCCCGAGGCGCTCCTCGCGCGCTTCGCCCTCAAACAGCCCATCGAAATCTCCTCGGCGGTCGATCCGCAGCTCCGGGCCGAAGGTGAGGTCAGTTCGTTGGGCCGGGTGGCCGACCGCGATTCGGGAACGTACCGTTTGCGAGCCCGGCTGGACAATCCCGACAACGCCGACGGCCGCTTTACCGCCCGGATGGTGATCACCGCCAAGACGACCAGCGCCGAATCTCGTCGCGCCGTGCGGATTCCGCTGGGTGCGCTCCATCAGGCCTACGGCCAGCCGCCCCACGTGCTGTTGGTCAACCCGAAAACCGGCCGCGTGGTCGCCCGGCAGGTGCGCTTGGGCCCCGTCGCAGGCGAGAAGGTCGAGATTGCCGCCGGGCTGGCCCCAGGCGCATTGCTGATCGTGGGCGGCCAGGATCGGGTCGTCGTCGGAGATCGGGTCAAGTACTGAACCACATGGCGCGAACTTCGCGAGATCGTTTAGCCGCCGCGGCCACGCGGCGACATCGTACAACGCAGCGTCGCTCAAGAATCAACTGCCTCCGTGAACCTCTCCGCCCTATCCATTCGATATCCTCGCATCCTCATCGTCGCGCTGCTGACGGCGATCGTATGGGGCGGCGCTGCGCTGGTGCTCCTGCCGCGGCAGGAGGAGCCCGTGTTGACCTGGCGGCTGGCCAACGTGATCACCCGTCTGCCGGGCGCGTCGGTCGAGCGGATGGAATCGCTGATCACCGACGTGCTGGAGCAGTACGTCGAAGAGGTCGACGAGGTCGAGCACATTTACAGCGTATCCCGGGCCGGCGTCTCACTGCTGCAAATAGAGCTCAGCGACGAAGTCACCGAGGCCGCCCCCGTTTGGCAGAAGGTCCGCCACAAGCTGGCTGAGGCGGCCCTCGAACTGCCGCCCGGCGTGATCGGCCCCGATCTGGACGACGAGATCATGGGCACGTTCGCCCAGTTGATTGCCGTCAGCAGCGACTCGGCCACGTACCGGCAACTGAAGGATCACGCCCAACGGCTCGAAGACCGGCTCCGCTATCTGCCCATGACGGCCTCCACGTCGCTGTTCGGACTGCAGCACGAAGTGATCCAAGTCGAACTCGAGCCGGCCAAACTGGCGGCCTACGACCTTTCCTTTCCGAAGGTCGCCGACGCGTTGCGCAATCGCAACACCCGGCGCCCGTCGGGACGGCTGCGAGTGGGTGAGAACGAGCTGCTGGTGGAAGCCAGCGGGGAATTCGAAACGGAATCCCACCTGCGCGAAATGGTGCTGATGGTGACTCCCGACGGCCGTACCGTGCACCTGGGCGACGTCGGCACCGTAGTACGCACCTTCCGAGAACCGTCCGAACCGTTGGCCCGGGTCAACGGCCGGCCGGGCGTGGTGGTCGGCGTTCGGGCCCGGCAGGATCTGCGCATCGACCGGTTTGGGGCGCAGCTCGACGGGATCGTCGAATCCTTCCGGCAAAAGCTGCCCAGGAACGTCGAGTGCCGCGTGTTTCACGACCTGGCCCGCTATACCCGCGAGCGGGCGAATCAGCTCTCGCGGACGCTGCTGCTCAGTGTGACGTTCGTGTTTCTCTCCACGGCCCTTTTCATGGGCTGGCGCGGGGCTTCCGTGATCACGGCCGCCATTCCGCTGACCGGGTTGATCGTGCTGGTGCTCTTCCTGGCCATCGGCCTGCCGCTGAACCAGATGTCGGTGATGGCGATCATCATGGCCTTCGGCCTGCTGGTCGACGACGCGATCGTGGTGACCGAGCAGATTCATCGCCGGGTGGAGCAGGGAGCGAGCGTGCGGGTAGCGGCGTCGGAGGAACCGCACCGGCTCTTCGCCCCGGTGCTGGTCACGACCCTGACCACCATCGCCGCCTTTCTGCCGATCTTTCTGCTGCCCGGCGGCGTGGGTGAATTCGTGCGCGCCATACCGGTCGCCCTGGCCATCTGCCTGTTGACGGCCCAGTTCGTCGCCGTGACGGTCATCCCCTGGCTTTGTACGCGGCTGCTGGCGAGCCCCCCGCGGGCGGACGGCGAGAGCGGTCGTCTGTCGTTTTCCCCGCCGCTGGTGCCGCGTTTGGTCGAGGCGTTCAAAGGGTTCTATCGAGCGGTGCTCGATCGGGCCGTGGCCCGGCCGGCCGCGGCGCTGCTGCTGGTCGTGGTCGTCTTGTCGTCGCTGGCTGCGCTGGGGCTCACGCTCCGGCGGGACTTCTTCTCGCCGGTCCAGCGCGATCAGTTCGTGATCGACGTCTTCTGTCCCCAGGGCAGCGCGGTGTCGTACACGGCCGAAATCGTCGCGAAGATCGAAAGCATCCTCGACGAGGAAGAAGAAATCCAAAGCACGGCTTCCTTTATCGGCCGCAACGCGCCGCTGATCTTCTACAACTTGGAGAGCCAGGAGACCTACGCCAATCACTTCGCCCAGTTGATCGTCCAAGTGACCGACTGGGGCCAGACCGCCCGAATCGCGCAGGCGGTCCAACGCAAGCTGCAGGCGAGTATTGCCCAGGCCGAGTGCTGCGTGCACGTCCTGGAGCACGGCGCCCCGTTCGTCGCCCCGTTCGAAATTCGCATCAGCGGGCCGTCGCTCGACACGCTGCGCGAATTGGGCCGTCGGGCGACGGCACAGTTGAAGCAGACCCCGGGCGTACGCAACGTCCGCACCAACTACGGCGATGATGTGCTCAAGCTGGTGGCCGAAGTGAACGAGCCGGTGGCCCGGCGAATCGGCGTCGACCAGGGCATGGTCGCCGACGAACTGCGATACCGCTTGGATGGTCTGGCCGCCGGCTATCTCCAGGAAGGCGATGAGCGGATCGACATCCTCTTGCGATTCCCCGAGTCCGGGCGGAAGGACGTCCACGACTTGGAATCGATCTATCTGAAGCCTCCGCGTGTGGAAACGGAAATGATCCCCTTGGCGAGCGTGGCCACGCTGGTCCCCGCCTGGGAGGCCTCGAGCATCTACCGCCGCGACGGCCGGCGCACGCTCTCGGTGCTGGGCTACCCGCAGTTCGGCCTGACACCGGCCGAGGTGTCGAAACAATTCTCTCCGTGGATAACGGCGTTGGAGCGTCAGTTGCCGCCGGGCTACGGGATCGAACTCGGCGGCGAGAACGAACAACGCCGCGAGGCGGAAACAAACCTGTTGAAGAACGCCGTCTACGCCGTCTTCCTGATCCTGCTGTTTCTGATGGCCGAATTTCGCTCCTTCCGCCTCACGGCCATGATCCTGGCCCTGATTCCGCTTTCCCTGGGCGGCGCGATGCTGGGCCTGTGCTTGACCGGATGGCCGCTGAATTTCATGGCCCTGATGGGCACCATGATCCTCATCGGCGTGGTCGTCAACGATGCGTTAATCCTGGTCGACGGATTCGAGAAACGACGCCGGGCCGGCGAACCCATGCCTTCGCTCGTCGTGGCCGGCACCCTGGAGCGGTCCCGCCACGTGGTCATCACCACCGTGACCACGATTGCGGGATTCCTCCCGCTGGCGATTTCTCCATCGCTGCTCTGGCCGCCGCTGGCGATCGTGATCATCGGCGGACTGGCGCTCTCGACGCTGGTCACCCTGGTAGGAATTCCCGCCGCCTACGCCATTCTGCGTAGGTAATACCGCTCGGATGAATGGACCGCCGGCGGCTTGGTGGGAGGGATTTCTATTGCCAGTCCGCCTGGTCCCGTTTAACATACATGGCTCAGGCCGCATGCCTCACTCCTCAGGGACAGTTTTTGGCGGTATGTCATTGCTTCGCGGAAGCAGTGCCCGCAGCAAGTCCCCGCAGAGACCTGCTTCTGCGAAGCAGTGGCACATTCTGATGAGAAATGCGCGCCACCCCTCTTGGCAACAAGAACACTGAACGCGAGCGAGGCCCCCTACGCGATGTCGAAAGATCCCCATCCCGAGGTTCACTGGCACGAACATGCCGTCTCGCGCCGGCGACGAGAGCAGCTCAACGGGCACACGGGTTCTGTGGTGTGGTTCACGGGGCTGAGTGCGTCCGGCAAGAGCACCGTGGCCAACCTGGTCGACCACAGACTCCACTCCATGGGGGTGCGCAGCTTTGTGCTCGACGGCGACAACATCCGCCACGGATTCGGGCTCAACGCGGCTCCGGCCATGCTCAAACAGCACCACAGCGAGGAGTTTGCCCAGCGCTTCGGACTGGGATTCTCGGCCCAGGATCGCGAAGAGAACATTCGCCGCATCGGCGCCGCCGCCAAGCTGTTTTGCGACGCCGGCCTGATCGCCCTGACGGCCTTCATCAGCCCCTACCGGATCGATCGCGATCGGGTCCGAGCCACACTGAAGAATGGAGACTTCGTGGAGATCTTTGTCGATGCCCCGCTGGAGGTGTGCGAAGCCCGCGATCCCAAAGGCCTCTACAAGAAGGTCCGGGCCGGCGAGTTGAAGGGTTTCACCGGCATCGACGCCCCCTACGAAGCGCCCGAGAAGCCCGAACTGGTGCTCGATGCCGGCGCCAAATCGGCCGAGACCCTTGCCGAAGAAGTGATCGAGTACTTGAGGCAGTCGGGCCGGATTGGCTAAGAGCGTTTCCCAGCGCGCGTTGATGGTAGCCCGACTCATCCGGTTTTCCCGCGGTTAAGGTCGTGTGTGTTTTTCGAGAAATCGCCCAAATCGGCCGAAAGGGGTTGACTGAGACCGGGCCTTGGTACTAAATTCGTGGTTGAGAGATGCCGTGAGGGATGGCTCGGCTTTCTCGACTCTCTTCTCACGGCGGTTCGCTCGGGCAGCACGATTGACCGGCTTACGACGAACGGTCTTGTTCAGGGAAGAATATTTCACTTATCACGGAAGGCACCCGGTTTCTCATGACCACCACACCGATCCACGACGTGCAACCGCGAGCGCAAACGGCGTTGGCCAGCAGCCCCATCTATGAGCTGCGCGATCTGCAAGTGGAGCAACGCGACGAGGCCCTGCTGATCTGCGGCATCGTCTCCAGCTTTTACCATAAACAGTTGGCCCAGGAAGTGGTCCGCTCGGTTTGCGAGGGAATTGAAGTCGTCAATTCGATCCGCGTCAAACGACCCGAGATTTAAGCTCCGAAGACGACCAGAAGCAGCAATCGCGAGCGGCCGGAAATATCGAAATCGGGAAAGGAACACGGAAGTTCCTCGGGATGATCCGCTGCTGCCGATGAAAGGACGCACCGATCCGGCGGCAGTCAAGGAGGAACTCATGGAAGACCTGCCAACCGGGGTCGGATTTGGCCCGCAGACCGTTGAGGAGGGACCGCCGGAGACGCTGGAGGAAGCTGAGCAGTTGGCCGCGTCGATTGAAAAGGCCGTACAACAAGAGACCGGTCGTCAGGTCCGCAATCTCTCGGTCGAGGTCCATCCGGACGGCGTCCTGTTGAAAGGCCGTTGCGACACCTACTACTGCAAGCAACTGGCCCAGCACGCCGCCATGGGGATGACCGGAGGCGATCAACTGACCAACTCGATCGAAGTCTCCTGATCATTGCCTCGTCCTACCTCCTCCCCCGTTCCCGACCATCGGTTGCTAGCACTGGCAGCGTCGACTCAGCCATACCGGCCAGCAAAAAGGGCCGCCGGAAACCCGACGGCCCTGAGCCCTTCGTTCTGTTCTGTAAGTGATACCGCTCTTTCTTACGCCGCTTTTCGTCTCCGCCGCCACCATCCGGCAGCGATGGCCAAGCCCACCAGCAGCGCCGAGACGATCAAGGTGGAGGGTTCCGGCACGGGCTTCAGTCCCATCGTGCCGTCGAAGCCCTCGCTCGACCACTCGCCGGCCGGATTAAGCGCGTTTCCGCCAAACCAGATTCGCAGACTATCGTCTTCTTCAAACGGGTCGCCGTCGGGAAGCTCCTCCAACGGGGTCGGATACTCACCCGCGATGTCCACCGCGAACTCGAAGACGTAGTCTTCCACGCCGTCGCCGTAGGCCTCGTAGAGAATCCGGTCCTCGTAGCTGTCCGCCTGCCAGACCGGGAAATACATCTCGTCGCCGAACGCCGGGTCCGGCCAGGGGTTCAATACAATCTCGCCGCTCCAGCCCGCCGGGGACAACAGAATCTCCCATGCCGCTGCGCCCACGTCGGCCAACTTGAAACGCTCGGCCCAAGCGTATTGGCCGTTCGGATAGCCCGCGCCCCAGAGCTGAACCTCCGTAAAGCCGAAAGCATTTCCGAGGTTGTCTTCCGGGCCGGCCGCCAGCCAGTTGGTGTAAGTGTCGCTTTGCCGCCAGCCGTTGGTGCCCATGCCGAGTTGTCGGGCATACTCGCTCTGATTCGGTTGGGCTGCATCGGTGGTTTGCACGTCGCTTTTCCAGGTCGTGTGGTGTCGGCGCGGCGCGTCCTGATCGTACAGCGCCGAGTCGGCGCTGGGGGTGTGGTTCCAGAGATCCTCCTCAGTAAACCGGAACCGGTATACCGAGGCCGAAGCCGTTTCGGTCGCGGTCAACAACAGACCCACGACTGCCAGACTGATGAGTGAGTTTCTCATCGCTCTCCTCCCATGTGTTGCGGTTCGGCCCGGGGGGTGCGTCCCGCGGCAAGCCGACTAGACCCGTGATGGAAAAGACGCCGCTCGCTGATGTGAACGGTCCGATAGGTTGGTGAATTTCGCCTTGCACAGAGCTGAGCAAGGCGTTGATCGCACGAGCAGAATTGCTCGCGATGGTGGATTACCCAAAGCCTCTAGATTACCCAGGCTTCTGGAAGTCAGCAAGGGTCAGGCCCTCGACCGGCCAGGAACTTGGGGCGAAAGGGGTGGCGACTGGTGGGATTTTTCCGGATGAGCGAAAAGAAAGGGCCGCCGGAACCGTCCGACGACCCTTGGAGCAGGATGGGCATCGCCCACCAATGTCTTCTGCCATCGCTCAGTTCGCGAAATGGTTTGCCGCAGGCGGCACAGACTTCGAGCAGCCCGAAGGGCCAAGATTTGAGCGCTTCGGACCTACGACTCGGCCGCGCCGAAATCCTCGGGCAGCCCGGCCACGATGCGGACGGTCTCCAGACTGACGTGGACCACTTGGCCGACGAGGCGGACGATGTACTCGGGGTCGTCGGGTCGGTTGGGGTCGGAGGTGATGCCGCTGCGTTTGTCGGTCTTGCGGCGGTACTGGTCGATCACCCAGTCCAGGGCCGAGCGGTTGCCCAGCCGATATTGAAAGACCTCCGGTGGGATACCCTCCCACACCGGGTAGGAGAAGTAGGGCACACCCAGCCGGATCAAGCCGGGCACTCCGGTGCACGCTGTTCGAGGGCGCGCCGTATCCGCCTGATACAAATGTCAGGGGCACAACGAAGCCGGCATTCCCATATTCGAAGCACGGACCAACCTCTTCGGCGAAGTTGGCCAGCTACCCTTCTGTCCCTCTTCTTGTTGTTCTCTATCTTCTCTCGCCACTCTTGCGCGTTGGTTCGTGGGCTGACGTTCTTACCACAGTTGTGGCCGTGCCAAAAGCAGCCGTCGACGAATACGACCACCTTTTGGGCGGGCCACGCGAAATCCGGCTTTCCGGGCAACGGCAGATGCCGTCTCCAACCCTTGACCCCGGCCTTGCGCAGCAAGTGCGCCATTCGGACCTCCGTCGTCTTGTTGCCCGAACTCTTGACGCGCGTCATAAGCTGGGAACGGGTCAGGTTGCCGAACGTGGTCGCTCTATGTTTTCCCTTTTTGGGCCAACGCCTCATGATGCTCCTCCAGCGTCTTCCGTATTACTCTGCCGGCGAGTTTGGCGAACAGCGGAGGGACGGCGTTGCCGATCATTTCGCAAGCCACGTCCATGTAGTCCGTCTTAAAGCGGTACGACTCTGGAAAGGTCTGCAAGAGGGCGGCCTCGCGCACGGAGATCGTAGTTCGCCGGCGGTCAGGATGGCCGAATCGACCCTTACACGGAGTCGTGCAGCCCGCCGTGATCGTGGGCGAAACGTCGTCCCAAGTCATTCGACCGTAGGTGTTGGTAAATCCGCTGTATCCGTTCTGATGGCATTTTGGTCGGATGGATTCCTTCACCTCCTGCCACGTCTTGCCCGGCACGGCGGCCTTCAGGCGGGCTTTCGTCTGAGGTTGAAGATCCCGCACCACGTGCCAATTGTATTCTTGCGGTCCCCCATTCTTTGATGCTTGGCTAAGCCGCACCGGTGCTCTCATGTGGTAGATGGCCTCTTCTACGGTGACCCGCGGCAATACGTGCTCGCTAGGCTTCGGCTCGTGTGCGTGCGTATTCTTGGGCAGGGTGATGGCGAATCCTCTTCCCGCTAGCAGAACCAGACGCCGGCGCGATTGCGGCACCCCATAGTCGGCCATCTGGACTATACTGGACGTAGGAAGGTATCCCAACCGTCGCAGTGTGGCCAGAAAGCGCTGAAATATGCGTTTCCCACGCGCCGCAAGCCCCGGCACGTTCTCCATCATGACGGCTTCGGGCCGAACTTCGTCAATCAGCCGCGCCATCTCCAGAAGTAGTGAATTTCGGGGATCCTCGCGTGCGAATTTCGCGGTCAAAGAACAGAACCCTTGGCAAGGCGCACATCCCATCAGCAGGTCCACTTTGCCACCCGGTACGGCCGACAGCAACTCGCCGCCATCGACATCTCGCAGGTCCTTTTCGATGAGATTTGTTTTTCGATGATTGTGTTCATACGTTCTCGCGGCGGTAAAATCAATCTCCACCGCGGCCGCCACGTGGAACCCCGCGTCACGCAGACCGCGCGTCAGACCGCCGCAGCCCGCGAACAGATCTATCGCTATCGGACGCATGTTTACGGCTTTCGTCATTTCTTCTTTCGGCTCTTCTTCCTCTGGCCACGGGTAGCCTTCTTACCTGTGGCCTTGGTCGTTCGACTTTGCTTCCTTCTGCGAGCTCGCTTCATCCGCCGCGAGTATTCTGGCGCCACGGCCTGCAAGCGACGATCAAGCTCATCGTAAAAGTTCCGCGCCGCAACGTGAAGATCCCGATAGGTCTCAACCCGGATGTCCTCGCCGGCCAGATTCCCACGTTTGTCGGCAACTGCGCGATTTCTGCTTTGACTACCAACGACAAGCAGCCCATTTATGTATCTCGGGGCGTGCGGCCCAGTACCTTGAATGTTAGTCCGAGCCCACCTCACGTACTGTTCGATCTGATCCAGATCCTCCCAAGAGAGAGTCTTTTTGGGGCGCTTCAGTTCGACGACCGTGACCGTAGCGAGTGACCTAACCCCCCAAATGTCTATCCGCCTGTCCTTTTCAGGAAGATCTTTCGGTTCTTTGCAGTTCTTCTTAAGGAGCTTGGTGTACGTTTGCTCGATATGAGTCTCTGTCCACGCCTCGTCGATGATCCACGGGTTCTGGGCTAGCAGAGGTTGCATCTGCTGAACCTCGAGGGCCCCCTCCTCAATGAACTGTTCCAACTGATCCAACGCCTCCAACCGTCCATGGGCCAGTTTGAGATGTTCTCTTGCCTCTATGACCTTCCATTCATCGAATAGCCTCAAGAGGGTAGTTGTCGTCCCACCCTCGGTTTCGATCGCGTCCACTAGGTCGTGAAACGCAACTGTTTCGACGCTACTCTTGACTATCTCAAGAAGTGGTTTGGCCGAATCCGCGTCCAGATCCTCTGTGTTCTGGACGAGAAGCTTCACCATCCTACTTGCGACCTTTTTCTCTCGCGAATTCCGCCCTTTCATCCACTCCTCGAAACCGGTCTCGACGACCACTTTTTGTTCCCTTTTTTTTCGTCGTTCGGACAACCACTCCTCAAAAGCCCACCTCAACACTCCATGTCCCCAGTTCTCAAGATCCTGTTCACGTTCCCAGACAACCGAGTTCCTTGCCGTAGCAATGTGGTCGGCCTTTGGGCCGTCCAGGAAATCAGCATGGATCTGCCCTACCAAGTGGGCTCGAGCAAACTGAGCATGGGTGCTGGGATAGTTGAAGAAACTCCCGAGTTCCACGGCCTTTCCGGACGCATAGATGTCAATCCCTCGGCCTTTCTGGGAACTCTCGTCAAGGAATCCGATCCACCCCTTCAGACGCCGTCCGGTTCCTGCCCGCCCTCCTCCGGGCATATCGTCGATATCCCAAGATTGCGTGCATTCTCTCCGAGTCAGCCTGTCCTTTGGGGCGATTTTCTTGCCGTTAACGTTCACTTCAAAGCCTCGGCCAATGAATGACAACCGCGTTGCCAACCCACGGCGGACTACATCTTCTGAAATCGCATTTGTCCGATGGAACTGCCTGAGTGTAATCTCGACGCCATCCTTTTCATCCGTGGTCCCCGTCTTATCGTTCACGACATCCGGCTGATAATGCGAACCTGAACCATGCTTTTCGAACCACTCCTTCATGTCATTGTAGTTAAGCCGGAGGCAGACGGACTCTTTGTCCTTGATGGAACGGACCTCAATTTCCGTCGCGATCCCAAACGCGGACAACTTGCCAAGACCTTTGCGTCCCGTAACGTGCCGCTTGTCGTTCTTGGACCTGATGTTCTTCGAGTCGGGTCCTCTACGATTTCGGCCGATCGGCAGGAATTCGGCCTGGATTTCACGCGCGGTCATCCCATGACCAAAATCGCGAATGATCACTTCCGAATCCTTGGTAATCCTGCCAACGGGAAGTTGAACTTCGACTTTTGGAGATTCCGCGTCGTAAGCGTTGGAGACGAATTCGCTGATTACAGGGGGTAGCGTGCTGTAGAGCCTGAGGCCCAAGTGCTCGATCGTCATGGGCTCAAATCGCATTTCAAACTTAGGCAACCTTGGCATTATGGTTCTCCTAATCTGTGGTGGGGGTATCACCGCGGAACGCAAAGCGTTCCATTACCGTCAAGGCGAGCGTCATGTGATTCCGCCTGCCTCTGCAACTCCTCGATCTGCCGCACGGTAATTCGGATAGCCCCGGGCGATCTTCTTGCGGATCTCTGCTTCGAGGTCGGCGGTGTCCTTGGCCTCCCAGTAGCCGCGGCGCATCTGGAAATCGTCGCGGAACGTGCCGTCGGGGCGGACCGTCCCCTTGCGGCCGTCGACGGACAACTCCGGGATCAGCGTCCAGCCGGCCTTGCGGCCCGTCTCCTCCAAGAGGTGCTGGAACGCCGAGCGGACCGCCATCTCGTGCCCGACCCCCTGGGCGGCAAACTCCTCCAGGGCCTGGTAGTACTGCTTGACGGCCTTGTGCGTGGGTTTGACGGTGGCTGATTTCATGGTTCGGCAGCAGAGAGTGCTCGGTAATTGCCCCGAATCCAGGTCTCGACGCAGACGCCCCTCGGGGGCGCACGGCCGGCGGCTGGTCGGTCGTCGCGGGCCATTGTACACTTTCCGCCCGGATGCCACACCCCCAGCTTGATCGGTGGCGCGTCGGTGCAAAACACCCAGCGGCAACGTGGCGGTACGGCAGGACGGAGTGAAGAGGGGGTTCAGGACTCCGGGATAACGGCTTGGGTTGGAGAAAAGGGGGCGGGAGTCTTATTTCAGTCAGGGCGCGTGCTTGCACGCACGAATCCGCTTTCTGCCATTATGCTCTCTGCCATTGTGCTGACGTGCGTGCAAGCACGCACCCTACCTGTCAGGTCAAGTGGCCAAGTTTTGCTCTTGCGGCCGAAAGCGAGAGAGTATACATTAGTGTAGGTATCGTTGCGTACCGACCGCTCATTGACAACTTGAATCTGACGCCTCCGCCGAGCCAATCGGACGGCTTGCCAGCGCGGTCGGCGTGGCCCGGGGAACGGCCGTCTGGAATTCTTTCCTCCGGAAACCTCGAAATCAGCGGAAAACGGGGAACAATTTCCCAACTCGGTGGCAGGAGGCGACTTACAAAATCCCCGCGCTTGCACACTGTACGACTGTCAACCTATCGTGTCAAGCCCCGGCAACGCGGCCTAACGTGGCCGGCCGCAACGACTTGGGCAAAACGCCCCGGTCGGACGTCGGCGAGCGGGTAGGCGTGGGGCGGAGAACAATTGGTTTTTGCCACTTCAATCACACGGGCCGCCGCCACGCAAACCCTTGAAGCCAAACGGCTTCGGGTCTACTTAAGATCACCTTGATTTGGACCCTTTGTGCCGATCGGCCGAAAAAGTGTGGAACAATAGACGCCCCCGGCGCGGGTTGGCCAACTTGGCTGGTCCAACAAACTAGAAAAGGGCCGTCGGACCCGACCGACGACCCTTGAAAGCGGTGTGCGGAAGGGGACAGTCCCATTTTCGCCGCGCGAAAATCGGGACAGTCCCAAGTTATTCACGCTAAGCCGCCGACCGCTTCCGGCGCCGCCAGACGCAGGTGACGCTGACCAGTGCGATCAGCGACCAGACGATGATCGACGCGGGCTCCGGGACCACGGTGGCCGCCAGCGCCTCGCCGGTCACCTCATTGTTGATCGGCGGATACATATAGGCCGGACCGTAAAAGAAGCCGCCCGTGGTGTCGTCTTGCATGCTCAACAGCCACGCCCGGCCGGCGGCCAATTCGTCGGCGTAGTCGGCCGTGGCCAACACGTCCGCGACGGCCTCCAGGGCGAGTACCGCATAGGCGGTGACTTGCGTATCTTTGCTGCTCTCGCTGGTGGCTGCTGAATGGTCGAACCACGATCCGTCGGCGTTCTGTTGGCCGGCCAAATAATCGGCCAGATCCACGAGCGTGCTGATGCCGTCGATGCCGGCATGATGGGGGCTATTGATGGGGTCGAAGCTGGTCACGCCCTCCAACGCCAGTCCGCGGACCCCGCCCGCAACGCCGATCAGGTCGGTATAGATGCTTGCCGGCGCCGTGCTGTCCAGCGTGTCCAGCCCGTCCAGGATGGCGCCCAAGAACGCGTCGGCCTGCGAACTGCTGCCGATGTTTCGGGCGGTCACTGCAATCGTGGAAAACTCCCAAGGCCGCAGGTTGTTCCAGGTGCCCGTGCGTGCCGTCTGCACGGCGCCGATCCACCCGGCCGTGTCGTAGTCCGCCGGGCCGTAGGTGCCGGCGGCAAGCTCGCCAAAGAAATCGGCGGCCGCGAAATTACTCCACGTGTTGTCTCCGGCGGCCAGCGAGAGCTGCCAGCAGTAGTACGGGTCGTACGTGGAGAACCGGGTTTCGCCGTTGTCGTAGGTGTGATTCTGGAGGAATCCTCCGCCCGCCTTGGCGGCGTCGAGGTATTGGCTGCCGCCGGCCACGTTGTAGTAGCGAATCAGACCGATGCCGGTGGCCCCCGTGATGTTGCTGGCGCTGGCACCCCCGTTTACCCACGACCATCCGCCGTCGCTCGACTGGATGTTGACCAGGTAGTCCGCCGCGTCCTGGACGGTCGCTTCCGCCGGCGCGACCAAGGCCATCGCAAGACATGCCACCGTGCAAACCGCTGTCAATTTTCTCATCTTCCCGTTCCTCTCCACAAGTTGAAAACCACAGAACCAGACCATCAGCGGTGAAGCAGCCGCTCTGCTTCACAATATGCCGATAAAATCGATTATATCATCTGGGCGGACTGTTTACAACCAACTGGTGGCACAGCTGCGGCATTGTGACTATAGCCCGGCCCGGAGGGTGTAAGCTCTGATCGTGAGGGCAATCCAGCGAAATGCCTTGATACTCTTGCACTTAGCGAACCTTGATCCGATTTCGGGCAGCTGGCCGACTGATCTCTGTGTGCCGAGAAAGAACATCGGCCGGCGGGAAAACATGATCCCTCGGGCGGGTGGGGCATCGCGCGGGCGTGGTGCGGCAACTTGGGAACACCCGGCCTCTTGGCTATACTGACGACCTGAGGTTCCATGTTCCACCAGCCACGAGAGGACGATGCTCATGAGCGACCCATCCCGCCGCGATTTTCTCAGGCAATCGATCACCTTCGGCGCGGCGGCCATGGCCGCCGGTCCGCTGAGCCGGACGATGGCCCAGGCCGCCGCCGTGCCGGGGTCGAAAATGAAACTCGGACTGGTGACGTATCTTTGGGGTCAGGACTGGGATCTGCCCACGTTGATCGCCAACTGCGAGAAGACCAAGGTGCTGGGCGTGGAACCGCGAACCACGCACAAGCATGGTGTGGAGCCGAGCCTCAACGCCGCGCAGCGCAAGGAAGTGAAGAAGCGTTTCGACGACAGTCCGGTGGTGCACGTCGGCCCGGGCAGCAACGAGTGCTTCGACCATCCCGACCCGGCGGCGCTTAAGCGGGCCATCGAGGCCACCAAGGCCTTCTTGAAGCTCAGCCACGACACGGGCGGCAGCGGCGTGAAGGTCAAGCCCAACAGCTTCCATAAGGGCGTGGAGCCGCAGAAGACGATCGAACAGATCGGCAGGTCGTTGAACGTGGTGGGCAAGTTCGCCGGCGACTACGGCCAGCAGGTCCGTCTGGAGGTGCACGGCTCCTGCGGCCCGCTGCCGGTGATCAAGCAGATCATGGACTTCGTCGACGATCCCAACGTGGGCGTCTGCTGGAACTGCAACGGCGACGAGCTTCGCGACCAAGGTCTGGAGTATCACTTCAACCTGGTCAAGGACCGCTTCGGCGCCACCTGCCACGTCCGCGAACTGAACGTCGGCAGCTATCCCTATCAGGACTTGATCGGCCTGTTCGTGAGAATGGACTACGACGGCTGGATCCTGCTGGAATGCCGCACCAAGCAGCAGGACCGCATCGCGGCCCTGATCGAGCAGCGCGAGGTGTTCGAGAAGATGGTGGCCAAGGCCCAGGGCTGACGCGGCGACGAGTTGGGGACTGTCCCGATTTTCGCGAAGCGAAAATGGGACTGTCCCCCTCGGAACACATGGCGCAGCTGGTGGCCACAACCACGGTAGGGTCCGGGGTTCAGGGTTCAGGACTTTGGGGTAACGCTTGGAGCCGGAGTGCTGAACCCTGAACCCTGGCCACTGAACGCTGACCACCGAACCCCTGCTCCGTCTCATCAAGGCCGTGCAAATATGCGCACACCGTCTGTATCAGACTTCAGCGTGCACGCCCGGCGCGGATCCCCAGACCGCAACGGATCATTCTACAGGCCGGCCGGTATCCTTTGCGGAAATCCGGTTTTCTCTCCTCCCGCCGCGTCGGCCGACTTAGGGTTTTGCGATGAGCGAAGCTCTTCGCGACGAGGAATCAGACTACCGGGCGGGTGCCCGGGGCTTTCCCAACGACGAAAGGGGGCATGACGATGGAATTGGTCCGAATCATCGAGTGTGATGCAACCGAGTGCGCCTACAACGAAGGCATGCAGTGTCACGCCGGCGCGATCACGGTCGGCGGAGGCGTCGACCACAAGTGCGACACCTTCTGTACCTCCAGTGCCAAAGGGGGGTTTCCCGAAACCACCGCCGGCGTGGGCGCCTGCAAGGCCGACCCCTGCCGATTCAACAGCAACCTGGAATGCACGTCGCCCGGCGTCCGGATGGGTCACGAGGCCGGTATGATCGACTGCCTGACGTTCGAAGAGGGCTGACGCCGGCACGCTCCGTCAAATTCGAACCGTCGCACAGCGCCGTTCACGCGCAACCGAAACACCCGGACCGCGCGCCTGCCAGGTTCGCTGCAGCAGCCTCGGTGCGTCCGCCGGCCAACGTGCTCGCCCACAAGAACAGGGGAATCTACCGCAGGCCCCGGCTCCAAAAGCTTGACAGGCCGGAGTCCGCAACCCACAATCCGAAGTGTCGGCGGCGGCCGTCAAGGAGCCTGCCGGGGGACTGTCCCGATTTTCCCGCAGGGAAAATGGGACTGTCCCCTTCGGAATCCGGGAAGTTGTTTCTGTACGAGTTCTCCGCACCGCGAGGGCTGCAAGAGGCCGTCCGCTTCACGCGTTTCGTTCCTGTACCAGAAAGGAGAGTCAGATGATCCGAGTTCGAAGTTCCATGCTATTGATGGTGGCGCTGTTGTTGGGAGCGCCGCTGCTCCAGGCCGCCCAGCCCCAAGCGCCCCGGTCGAGCCGAAGGGGGGCAATGATGCGCGGCAGCATCATCGGGCTGCTCAGCGTCGAAGCCGTCCAGAAGGAGTTGAAGCTCAGCGACGACCAGGTCGCCAAGATCCGGGAGATCGGCCAGAAGCTCCGCGCGGAATCACGCGAGCAATACGCCGGCCTGCGCGACATCGAGGACGCCCAGAAGCGTCGGGCCAAGATGACGGAGCTGAGAGACCAGGCCGACCAGAAAGCCCGCGAGCAGATCCGCGAGGTGCTCCAGCGAGAGCAGATCATGCGGCTGTACCAGATCCGCCTGCAGGTTCGCGGGGCGGTCTACGGGCTGAACAACCGGTACGTAGCCGGCCGGCTGGAGCTTACCGACGAGCAGAAGAAGAAGGCCGCCGAGATCGAGAAGGCCACTACCGAGAAGGTTTTCGCGGCCTACCGTGGGCTACGCGATCTCGGCGACGAGCAGCGCCGCCAGGCGTTCGCCGAGGCCCGCGAGAAGATCGGCAAGATCCACGCCGACGCCGAGAAGCAAGCCCTGGGCCTGTTGACCGCCGAGCAGAAAGAGGCCTTCGAGAAAATGAAGGGCGAGAAGTTCGAGTTCTAAGCGCCCTGCGGCTGAGATCTCGCGGTGGGGCACGGTGGCTGCGTGCCCGGAACGACGCCATCGTGCCCCACTTCTGCACTGGCAGTCCTTCGCGCGCTGCGAGGGCGTCTATTGTTCCACACTTTTTCAGTCGATCGGCATAAAGGGCCCAAGTTAATGCGGGCTTAAGTAGACCGAAAGCCGTTTGGCGACAGAGGTTTGCGCAACGGCGGTCCGTTTTCCGGCGGAGTCAAAAACCAATTGTTCTCCGCCCCACGCCTACCCGACCGCCGGCGCCCGACCGGTGTGTTTTACCCAAGCCATTGTCGCCGGCCGGGTTAGGTCGTCTCGTTGGCACTTGACACGCCCGGTCGTCTCCGGTGTCATGTGCCGGGCGCGGAATTTGTAAGTCGTGTCCTGCCGGGGAGTTGCGGAATTGTTCCCCGGTTTTTGCTGATTTCGAGACTCGCGGAAGTAACAATTCCAGACGCCCGATCACAGGGCCGGGCCAACCGCCGTGTTGAGGCGCCCGTCGGCTCGACGGCGGCCTCAGATCCAAGTTGTCAAAGAACACTGCATACGCAAGGGTGCATATACAAATGTACAACACCTCGCCTTCGGCCGCAAGAGCAAGATTTGGCCACTTGACCCGTGAGAGGCTCTGAAACCATGGATGTGGAGTGCGGCGACTCGTCGCCGCTTTCTGTTTCGCTTTCTCGGTAGCATCTCAGCCATGTGAAGTTGCGTCTATTTGCGATGGGAAACGGAAAGAGTGGAAACAGGGAAAAGAAGACAAGATCATGTTTCCCCCTTTCCCCTTTTCCCGAAACCTGCCGCCTTTTCTGCGAGAAGACGTCCCCACTTCAGATGGCTGAACAGGTGCCTTCTTTTCGTAGCGTTTTCCAAAGACGAGACCCCGCTGTCTCCGGCCGGTTTGGAGAAGGAAAGTCATAGGGCATTGACGGCACAAGCTTCGGCCCCTACGTTGTGAGAATACTCACGCCGTGCGTACCGTAGCCCCTCGGGCGCAACTCCGCTTACCGCGTGGGCCGAAGGGGAGACCGAGACGATGACGCTGATCGAGACTCTCACGCTGGGCGTCGGGGCGGGTATCGCCAAGGGGATCTTCAAGATCTGGTTCGACGACCGCCTGGTCCTCGGATCCGCCGCCGACGGGGTCGTCGACGCCTTGAAGTCGTGTACCAAAGACTTCTTGGCCCGGCGGTCGGCACAGCGGCTCTTCGACCAGATCGCCGAAGGCGTCGCCGGAAACCTGCTGGAGGTCGTCGAGTCGGAGGGGGCCGGCTTGTCCGACCGGCAGCAGCGGGTGGTGGTCGATGCCGCGAACGTGACCCTCGATGATACCGATTTCACCGCCAAGTGGCTGATCGAGCGGAACCTCCAGCCCGATCCGCTCCTGAAACGTCTGCTGCAACAGCCGCAGCAGACGGGGCGGCCCATCCTCTCGGGGTTCTCCGAGCTTCAACACGACCTCTACCGTCGGATCCTCTCCGAGGCCTCGCAGTATATCGTCGACATCGCCCCCCAGATGCCCGCGTTCACCGAGCAGACGCTCACCGAGATGCTGCGGCGCGACGCGCAGCTTCTGCGCAAGGCCGACCTGATCCTGGCGGAGGTCCGCCGGATTCGCCGCGAGTCGGCCACCGGCGACCTGGCCGAGGCACGGTTCGAAAACGACTACCGCCGGGCCGTGGTCCGCCGGCTCGACCAACTGCAACTGTTCGGCGTCGATCTGGACACGGCCAGCAAACGCTATCGGCTCAGCGTGGCGTACGTCACCTTGCTGGTCGAGCGGAAGGCTTTGCCTACGCCGCACGAGGGGCGGGCGGAAGGGGACAGTCCCATTTTCGCTTCGCGAAAATCGGGACAGTCCCCGAGTGGTTCCCTTGCGAGTCCCGAGGCGCTCGAGGAGGAAGAAGAAGCGGAACTGCAGGAGACGCTGCCGGTCGATCGGGCCCTGGCCGGCGGGCGGCGGCTGTTCGTGCGGGGGCCGGCCGGGTCGGGCAAAACGACGCTGCTGCAATGGGTGGCCGTGACGGCGGCCTCGCGGATGCTCACGGACGATCTGGCCGCGTGGAACGACTGCGTGCCGTTTCTGATCCGGCTCCGCGAGTTCAGCGACCGGCCGCTGCCGAAGCCCAGCGAGTTCGTGGAGCTGATCTCTCGGCCCCGGGCCGACGACATGCCCGGCGGCTGGGTGCAGCGGAGGTTGAAATCGGGGCAGGCCGTGGTGCTGGTCGACGGGCTGGACGAGGTTCCAGAGGAGCGGCGCGACGAGGTCCGCTCGTGGCTGGCCGATCTGACCGACGAGCAGCTATACCCTGATGCCCGATTCGTGCTCACGTCGCGGCCCCACGCCGCCGAGGAGGGCTGGCTGGAAGAGCTGGGTTTCGCCGACGCCGAGCTGCAGGAGATGGACGCCGACGACGTCGACGCCTTCATCGACCACTGGCACGAGGCGGTGGCCGAGGGGCTGCAGTCGGAGGACCAACGGGAACAACTCCGCGAGTTGCAGGCGGAACTGAAGCCCAAGGTCCGCGCGAATCGGGCCGTCCGCCGGCTGGTCACCAGCCCGTTGTTGTGCGCCCTGATCTGCGCGTTGCACCGCGAACACGTCCAGGAGCTGCCGTCCGATCGGATCGAGCTTTACCGGTTGTGCCTGGAGATGTTTTTTCGCCTCGATCGGGAGCGCCGCATCCGGCTGCCCGACTATCCGGAGATCGGCGATCGCCAGAAGCGGGCCTTGCTGGCCGACCTGGCCTATTGGCTGATCGGCAACGGCTGGTCGCAGGTGGCCGAGGCGCGGGCGGACGAGCGGTTGGAGCGGGCGCTTCGGCGGCTGGAGGGGATTCCCTCCGAGACGACTGGCCGGGCCGTGCGGCGGCTGTTTGTGGAGCGGACGGGCATCCTGCGGCAGCCCGATCCGGGCCAGGTCGACTTTCCCCACCGCAGCTTCCAGGAATACCTGGCGGCGGTCGCCGCCGTGGAAGAGGGCGACCTGGGCGTGCTGCTGCAAAACGCCCACGACGACCAGTGGCACGAGGTCGTCGTGCTGGCGGCCGGGCTGGGCAAACCGGCCGAGGCGGAAGAGATCATCGCCGGCCTCCTGAAGCGGGGCGACAAGACAAAGAAGCACCGCTCCCGGCTGCACCTGCTGGCCGTCGGCTGCCTGGAGACGGTGGTCGAGCTGCCGGAGTACTCGCCGGTGAAACAGGAGGTCCGGCGGCGGCTGGCGGAGATCGTTCCGCCGAAGAACCTCACCGAGGCCAAGGAGCTAGCGGCGGCCGGCGAGCTGGTCGTTCCGCACTTGGTCTACGAGCCGCGCCGCAGGGTGAAAGAAACTGTGGCGTGTGTGCGTACGCTGGCGCTGATCGGCGGGGAATTGGCGTACGCGGCCTTGGCTCGCTATGCGGAGGACCCGCGCCTTGGTGTTCTTCTGGAACTACTCAGGTCGCGCGATCTGACCCGCGACGGCGAGGAGTACGACCGGTGTTTCTTGGGTCGCGTAACGGGCGGCCCAAAGAGTCTGAGTCTGGCCGGTAGGGCCAATTTGACCCATGTCTCGCCCCTGGCGGGACTCACCAACCTGCGATCGCTCGACCTGCGCCTCACGCAAGTGTCGGACGTCTCGCCCCTGGATGCGTTGAAACGCAAGGGCCTGAGTATCCATCGGTAGTGGTATTGCAGCGAGTCCGAAGGGTTCCGGTTCACCAGCCCGGGGCAACGCCTCGGGAAATGGGGCGATGGCATGGCGGGGCCGGATGATCTATAGGCCGTTTGTAGTGACCGCATTCATGCGGTCTTGCCCCGGTGTCGCGTGCTACGATCCGAGGAATCTGTCGTTGACCCGATGAATCGGAGCACTGCCTTTGACCTGATGAATCGGGTCACTACAAACGGCCTGGCCCGCTTCTGTGCTTATACCAAGGCTTGTTGGCAGAACCGCACGCACTTGGCGACTTCCTTCACCGCGTCGGAGCCTTGCGGGATCTTGTACTCCAACTCGATGTCGCCGGGGAAGGTCAGCTTGTGCTTCTTCATGTATTGCAGCACTTCCGCCACCGGCGTGTCGCCCTGGCCGAACGGCATGTTGGGGCCGTTGTCCTTCTTGCGGTCCTTCAGGTGGAGGCTGAGGATTCGGTCGCTGTGCTTTTCGATCAGCTCAATGGGGCACTGGTTGGTGCCGGCGACGTAGTGGCCGATGTCGAGGTTGATGCCCAGGTACTTGCCGTGCGAGAGGATCGGGCCGTCGTACAAGGTCGGCGTGAGTTGCGTGTGGTTGTGGAAACCGATCATGATCTGGTGCTTGTCGGCCAGCGGGCCCAGCCGCTTGGCGGCCGCTTCGGAGATCTCGCGGGTGATGCCCCGGGCGCCGAGGGCCTTGGCCACGTTGAAGTAGTGTTCGATCTGCTCGTCGGACATGCCGGGATTGCCGATGTCGCCGAACTTGACGATGTGGATGTTCACACCGGCGTCGTTGTACAGTTTGCGCAGGGCCTTGAAGCCATCCAGGGAATCTGCCTGGCCGCCCTTGGCCCGGGCGAACTGCTGGGCCGGGCCGCCCATCAGCTCCACCGAGCTGATGCCGCATTGGGTGATGTACTTGAGCAGGTCTTCGGCGCTGCCGGGCAAGGAGCGATAGCTGTAGGTGATCGCACCGATTTGCACGCCGCCGAATTTCGAGTCGGGTTTGGCGGCCGAGGCGGCGCAGCCGAGGCTGGGCATCAGGGAGGAGGCGGCCAACGCGGCGGTGCCGCCGAGAAACGTTCTTCTGGACAGGGTCGGGTTCTGGTTTTGCATGGTTCTTCTCGCGAACGATGTTTTGGTTGGGCAGGAACTCGTACCCAAACAACTTCCCGGATTCCGAAGGGGACAGTCCCATTTTCCCGGCGGGAAAATCGGGACTGTCCCCAGGTCGTTCACGTACGAGTTCTAAGTGTTTCGAGGCTATCTGGCCTGGCGCCGGTTGTCAACTCTCGCCCGGCTTCCCTGGTGAACGCTGCGGTTGACACAGCGCGGGAAACGGCCCACGGGACAGGCAACTTCGGGAGCCCCTGGAATACGCTCGTCTCCTTTTCGCCGACTCCCACCAATTCCTGGTCGGCCAAGCCCGAAAGTGGGGGTCGGCCGCAAGCTTCCCGTGTTCAGGGCGACCAGCTTTGTCGGCGTATTCTCGCCGAACTTCGCCAAACGGCAGGTTTTTCGTTTGGGCGGGCCGTCACCGGCTTGGAGGCCGAGGTTCCCTTGTTTTTGCGAGGCACTCCAGGAGGCGGGAGCACGGGAAACGGGGCGGAAAAATCGGCCAGGTATCGACACGGGCCCGGCAATCGATTAACCTAAGTAGTTAGATTGACAATTCAATCCACGATAGTCCTACCTGCGCCGGCTTGACCCTACCTGCCTCCGATTGACCAAGGAGTCGTTCCACCGGCAGCGTTGTTTTGTCAAATCCTCCTGGGCCGCCCGGACCCGCCGCACCAGGAAACGCAACAAGGAAAGCGTATGATCCAGAACATGCTCAGAAAAGAATCGAGCGAGGGCGTGGGGTACTCGATCGTCGAGCTGAACGGTACACGACACGTGGTGGTGGCCGCCGTGCCCCGGCAAGACGGCACCTTGCATGAGCAGGCACACGACGCGCTGCAGACGATCAAAGCGGTGATGGAGGAAGAGGGCACGCTGGGATCGATCGTGCGGCAGGCCGTCTTCGTAAGAGACATCGAAGAGATCCCGACCCTCCGCAAGATCATCAACGATTTCTACGGAGACCAGTTGCCGGCGACGATCTATATTCCGCAGCCGCCGTGCGGCGGGAAGCTGCTGGAGATCGAGGCCCTGGGGGTGGGCGGAAAAGGCGAGGTCGAAATCCAGCGGCATTCCGAACGGATGGTCGTTTCCCGGCACGACGGCGTCGCCTGGGTCCACCTGGCCAACGTCTTTCCCGAAACGTCGGCCACCAGCGTCTACGACCGCTCGCTGGACATCTTTCAGAGGACCGCCGACGGGCTGGCCGTGCGTGGGTTCTCGTACGAGCAGGTGATCCGCACGTGGCTTTACTTGGGCGACATCGTCGGACCCGAGGGAGAGACGCAACGCTACAAGGAATTGAATCGGGCACGGACCGATTTTTACGAGAACATCCGTTTCTCGACGCACCTCACGCCGCGGGGATGGAACGGGGCGTTCTATCCGGCCAGCACGGGCATCGGCACCAACGGCAAGGACGTGGTGATGAGCAGCATGGCGCTGGTCACCTACCGCAACGATCTGACGGTGGTCCCGCTGGAGAACCCTCAACAGACTTCCGCCTTCGACTACGGGCGGAAATTCGGCCGCAAGAGCCCCAAGTTTGCCCGGGCCATGGCCATCGCGTCGCGTGATCTGGCGACGATCTTCGTCTCCGGCACCGCCAGCATCACCGAAGCGGAGACGCGGTTCGTGGGCGACGTGGAAGGGCAGACGGGCCAGACGCTGGACAACATTGCGGCGCTGATTTCCGCGGACAACCTTCGGCAACACAAACTGTCGGGCCTGGGCGCCACGTTGAAGGATATGTCGTTGGTTCGAGTCTATATCAAGCGGCAGGAAGACTACACCAAGACGCGGGCGGTTTGCGAAGCCCGACTCGGGGAAGTGCCTACCATCTACGCGGTAGCCGACGTGTGTCGCCCCGAACTGCTGGTGGAGATCGAAGGCATCGCGTTCGCGTACCCCAACGTGTGCTGATGGTCGGCCGAGCCGCCGGCCGCCGGCTCCACAACCTCAATGGTCGCCGATCCGCCGACGGATTTTGGCAACGGAAACGATTTCCACAAGCCGCGAACTCCGTTCGCGCCTGCCCAGCAACGCGGCAACCGCGGCCGTCTCCGATGGCGCACGACCGCCGGTTGCCGCTTGGTGCGGGTGTCCCGCCATCCGTCGGCGGAAGCAGAGGCTGCAGCGAGCCCGCTAATTCCAGCCGTCTTGCTTGCGACCGCTGCGGCGCTTCTCGGCCATGGACAGCTTGTCTTTGAGACTGCTGATCCGCAACTTGATGGCCAAGCGGGTCACCAGGGCCGTTTTATCCGTGCCGAGCTTCCCCATCGCTCGGGTCTTGTGGTTGTCGACCGTGCTGGGCGCCAGCCGCAGAATGGCCGCTGCTTCCTTTACGGTACATCCGAGGCTGATCAGCCGGACTACTTCTTTTTCTCTCGGTGTCAGGTGCACCTTCATGTCTGTGCTCCAGGAGTGAGGGGGAAAGGACCGCCACAACAGTACGGGTGATTGCTCCTATTGTAGCTTATGTCGCCGTCGATTCAAGGCTGTATTTGCCGGGCAAACCCCACTCGCTACGGGTGAATGCCCCCCAACGACGGGCCGGAAAAGCCACGGCGGGACGTGGTTTGGCTCAGGAAAACGTCTCTCCCATCTCGAATTCACCCCAAGTTTTCAGCGAAATAGGGTATTGTCCGTACATTCGGCAGGTATTCCACATGGCCAGATAGTTGCCCGGTTTGACCGCCGAGTGGATGCTATTACTGGAGGAGAGGATGAACCCTCCTCCTTCGGCCGCCTTGGCAATCACCGCTTTGGTCTCCTCGACAGTTTCGCGTTCGGTGCCGAAGGTGAGCGTGTGGGCGCAATCGACGTTGCCCTTCAGCGCCACCCGGTCACCGTATTGCCGCTTGATTTCCCCGATGTCCAATCCGGCGATCGGATCGATCGGATCCAGGCAATCGATGCCGGAGTCGAGAATCATCTCCAGCAACGCAGTGACGTTGCCGTCCGTATGCTTGATCACCGGCAGACCTGCTTCGT
>Ga0180437_10002787_pt1 | contig 27063 bp, 27 predicted proteins | sample SS_ome_4_FD_132410 | JGI IMG/M metagenome (GOLD analysis project Ga0180437, IMG submission 132410) | Hypersaline lake sediment archaeal communities from the Salton Sea, California, USA - SS_3_D_1 metaG | ecosystem: Environmental > Aquatic > Non-marine Saline and Alkaline > Hypersaline >...
GCGGTCGAGGCTGGGGTCGCGGTCGAGGCTGGGGTCGCGGCTGGGGCTGGCGCAGACCTTGGCGTAGAGGCTGGGGCTGGGGTTGGAGACGACCTTGGCGTCGCTGGGGTTGGGGTTACCCATACTGGGGCGGCAGCTGGGGGAGTCCAAGATGGACCACAGGCTACTATCGTTGTGTAGACCGTGCAGGAGAATCATTCTGGGAGATCACAAACAATACTGATGATGTCATCTACGTAAAAAGCCGTAGAGGACCACGAGTCAAAATTCGTCCAGCAGACACGAGATCTCTTGATCATCCAAGTTGCATATTTAGAGTAGACACCCCATATGGCAGCCAAGCATTCGAAACACGTGACCATTACATTAGTATTGAAATTGATGAAGATGGAGAATTGATAGCAGAAACATCATAACGACATTTAAAAAAAGAGCCTCGTAAAAAAATGCGGGGCTCTTTTTATGCCCAAAAAAGGAATAACCATGAATAAAAAATTATCAATAATTATCTGTACTCTTTTATTATCACTCGGCATATCTTCATCGAATTTTGCAAAAAGAGGAAGCGGCAGAGGATTTCATGGAGGCCACGGGCATTACAAAGGGTACCCACATCATAACGGTTGGCATAGACATCATGACAATGGAAAAGCCACTTTTGCAATACCTGCAATCATAGGAACTGTAGCTGCAACTGCAGCCGCTGTAAGCGAAGCGGCTGCAGAAAAAAAGCTTACGAGGATGCATACTACGACAATGTTTATGTTGACAATGATTACGAAGTAGAAGATCAAAATACTGAATAATAATTATTGTGTACCCTGAACCAAAACTGCTCGCGCAGGTGCCGCTTCTAGCCCTATTACATCAAGAGGTAAGCAACAGAGGAAATATGAGCCGGGTTCTGCTGAGTTTAAGCGAAGGCCTTCTATTATCGTAATATTATTCGTAAATAACTCCCAATGAGTAGGATGCCCTTGTTGGTCTCGCTCAATACCAAGATAATCAATACCAACAGCGGCAACTTTTTTTTCAACCAGGTAATGAGCACCGGAAGCATTAAGATATACAAAATCTTTATTAAAACTACCAAGAGAAGGGAGTTCACTATTAGTTGTCTTTAAAAGTATTATATCACCCTCATTAATTTGGCATTTTGCAAGATGTTTATCTGTAATGCTTTCACCAACATTGGTCATATCAAGAACTAAACACTCACCTACACATGTTGGTAGTTTAATCTTCTCTACAGTCTCACCATCTTTTATAAAATGAGCAGGCGCATCAACATGAGTTCCTGAATGTGTAGAGAGACGAATACGTGTTGTCCGTATGTCATCACTATCAAACTTATTGACCTTTTCAAATTCAATAGTTTTTTTATCGCCATACCCAACAGTTTCTTTACAAAGTGCCCAACTGATATCAATTATTTTCATGACAGCCTCTATTTGTTAGCAAGTTCGTTTCCAATCTCTTCGCTCACATCAAGAAGAACCGCACGAGCTGGTGCAGCTTCTATACCTATTACATTGAGTGGCAAGCAAAAAAAGAAATAAATCCCCGGAGCTGCGCTGAAAAGGCGTAAACCCTCAATTACCGTTATTTCGTTATGCAACAGTATGCGATGTGCACGGTCAAATTCTTTTTCTGGCTCCATCGTTATATAATCAAAACCAACTGTTTTTACCTTTCGTTCGACTAAAAATTCAGCGGCTGAATGATCAAGGTATACAAACGAAGGATTGTATGCAGACGTTGAAGACAGTGAGCTATTTTTTGTTTTTAACAGAATAATATCAGCTTCACGAATATCTTGGTTGTCGAGATGTTCCTTTTTTATACAAACGTCAACATCGGTCAAATCAATAACGTGCGCAGGCCCTGCACAGGTATGTAAATCTATCTGATCAACAGTTTTCCCATCCCTGAAAAGATACGAAGGAGCATCAAGGTGAGTTCCTGTATGAGCATTGAGGTGAATAATATGTTCCCGCACTTCATCTTTTGAAAACGTTTTAGTTGGCTCAAAAAGAACCGCCTGCTCACCCGGTTGAACAGGTGTGGTCGGTTCAACCGGCCAACTTATATCTATAATTTTCATAGGTTTGCCCCCATAACAAAAAAATGTTGCTTCATAACCTCCATTTCATTATTCTTATTTTACAAGAAAATCATAAAGCCAGGCAAAAACTAAGCCGCCAATATAAATTGGAAGAAATATTACCATTACAGCAATAATCGCCCATTTAACCAAAAGAAAAATACCGGTCATAACACCAATAAATTCCATAAAATAAATTGCTGAAAAGTTAAATACTTGATAGAGAAAATAACCTACTGCAACGCCTACTGCTAAAGCAAAGGCCATTTTAAAAAAATTGAACATTACTTCTCCTTCTGAAAAAGATTAAAAAAACACATCGGTTCTATTTTTACATGTATATGTTTAATAACACAACAGTTTTTTTAGTCACAAATCATTCGTCAAAATATATTATTTCTTTTTCTTTACTTCATGACCGCCAAATTGATGTCGTAACATAGCGACCAATTTAGTAGCATAATCACCCCCTGTTTCTCGTGACCATTCGCGAACCTTGAGAGACTCTTCGATTACTTGTACCGGAACGTCATGTTCTTTAGCATCGTCAACGGCCCAGCGTCCTGTGCCACCTTCAGCAATTTCTCCGCTTATATCTTCGAATTTTTGTCCATATTCTTCAAACACATCATGAGCCAATTCCAATATCCAAGATCTAATAACACTACCATTCATCCATATATCACTGATATGTTCCAAATCAAAGACGATATCTTTAAAACTGCCTTGTTTTAATAGCTGAAAACCTTCAGCGTATGCCTGCAACAATGCATACTCAATTGCATTATGCACCATTTTTACATAATGCCCTGCTCCTGAAGGCCCTACATACCCAACTCCACCTGGTGCTGCAATATCTACCAATAATGGATGAATCTTTGTATAGGTAGCCTCATCACCACCAACCATTAAAGAAAAACCGATAGCACGGCCCTGCAAACCACCAGATGTTCCGCAATCCAAGAAAAAAATATCTTGACCTTTGAGCATCTCGGCTCGTCTAATGGAATCATGAAAATTACTATTTCCGCCGTCTACAATTATGTCTCCACCTTTCATATGTGGAATAAGTTGCCCTATTGTATCATCAACGGCTTTGCCAACCGGAACCATAAGCCATATAACGCGTGTAGCAAAAGCCAAATCCTCAAGTGATGGAACCGTTTCCACACCAATTTCATGAGCTTTTTTAAGCGTTTCTTTGTCAAGATCAAATCCCACAACTTGATGCCCCGCCGTTATAAGCCGCTGAGCAATAGCATTTCCCATTCTGCCTAAACCAACTATTCCCATATTCATGATTGCCACCTCATACCATGGTTATGTTCAAATTCTTCACATTCTTTTGGACCTTTAGATCCTTTTTTATAATAATAAAGCTTAGAGTCCATCCTATTCAATTCATCAATAACCTTCCATGAATATTCAATTTCATCAAAGCGTACAGATATTGATTGCTCGCCACGAATAACCTCTTCAAGCAGAACCTCATATGATTCTGCAACTTTTTCCTCAGTAAGTGCATCATGACAAAACTCCATATCAACCGGAACAACTTCATACAATGATCGTGGCTTTTTTACGTTAAGGGATAAATAAAAACGTGCTTCTGGAGCAATCTCCATCGTCAAATAATTGGAAACCAACGGACAGCCCTGTGTTAACAAACACTGTATTTTTTTGAATTTGATATGAATTACCGTCTGTTTTTTGTTTAAACATTTACCGGTCTTTAAATAGAAAGGCACACCTGCCCATCGTGGATTATCAACCATAAGTTTTGCCACCGCAAACGTTTCAGAATCAGAATTAGACGCTACACCAGGACTTTCAGTATAACCTTCAAATTGTCCTCTGCACACATCAACCGCACAAACATTTTTCAAAACTGCCGCACGCTCCTGACGAATATACTCTCCAGTCAGCCATTTAGGCATCTCCATAGCAGTAAGCGCCAACAGTTCAAGCATATGATTTTGCATAACATCTGCAATAGCGCCATACTTATCGTAATATTGCCCTCGCCCTTCCAAACATATTTTTTCACTTAAAATGATTTGAACCTGATCGATATAACGATTATTCCATAAAGGCTCAAATACGCAGTTGGTAAATCTTACCAGAGCAATATTGCTTACAAGTTCTTTTGTTAAGTAATGGTCAACACGATAAATCTGATGCTCGTATAATAATTTTGCGGTACATTCATTGATCTGGTGAGCAGATTCTAAATTATGGCCAAATGGCTTTTCGTAAACAATACGATTCCATGGCTTTTGTTCCTGTGTACATGCATGAAGAATTCCTGAAGAACATAATCGTTCAGTGACCAAACAGAAAAAATCTGATGCAACACCACAGTAGGCAAGTCTGTTTCCATTGAGATTATACTCTTTTTCAACCGAAGAGATGAGGGAAGAAAGACGATCAAAGTCCTTCTCGTTGTGAAAATCAACTTGTTGATAAAATGAATGTTCTTCTAAGTTAGCCCATACATCATGATCAAGATTATTGATAAATTTTTGTGCAGGGGCAAGCATTTCTTGCACTGAAACATCTTCACGAGCTGCACCAACCAACAAGAATTTCTTAAGTTTTTTTAATTTTATTAAGGTATAAAGAGCTGGTATAATTTTTCGCTTAGCCAAGTCCCCTGTAGCCCCAAGTAGAACAATAATACATTCATTCATGAGCTAAATTCTTTCTGGTCTTAAGTTTATATAATTCAACCGCTGGTTGATCAAATGGATTGACCTGTAAAAGATAGCCTAGATACATCACCGCTACCATGTTCATCTGCATAAACTGTCCAATATGCCATGCACTTTTTTCAGGAATACTGATCGAAACAAATGGCCTTTTTTTCTCTTCATAAGCCTGCTGAACTCCCTGCAAAATTGCGTTCATAATAGAAGATAGCGGCTTACAATCAATATGTGCAACAAGTTGTTCAGATTTTTCAAGACATGGTACCGGAATATTCGATTTATTCTTTTCAATAGAGACAAATGTGGTGAAGGTATCATTCGCCCCACCCAAATGAAGCTCTACCATTGAATGGCAATCAGTACTGCCTATAGAGACTGTTGGGGTAATACCAATATGCACTACGCGTCCCTCAATGTCATGCTCTTTTCCTATACTTTCTGCCAATAGCTGTCGATACCACATTCCTAATGATTGTAAATCATTTGAAAAAAGAAACATATCATGAATTGAAATATTCTTCTGATAATAAGAATACGATAATGCAGCAGAAAGAGCAGCCGTGTTTTTGACGATATCGTCGGTGCAACAATTATCTACCATCTTTTCAGCTCCGGCAACCAGTTGTGTAATATCAACTCCTACTAGGGCAAGCGGAAACAAACCAGCGGCAGAAAGCACCGAATATCGGCCACCAACACGGTGAGGAACTGCCAATCGATCAAAACGTTCAATTTCAGCACGTTTCCATAAAGGAGATCCCTCATCGGTAGTAACCACGACAAAATCATGATAGGTATGAGGACGATTGCGCTTGAGAAGATCAAGAAGTATCTCAAAGTTTGCAATCGTCTCAGTAGTAGTTCCTGATTTACTAACAACATTAAGCAGTATTTCCTTGCCCGCTTCCAATTCCTGTTCAAGTAGAAGAATAATATCAAGGATATAGTCAGAATCTACGGTATCTGCCCAATAAACCTTTATGTCAGGTTGTTGTTCATTGTAAAACCTGCCAAAAAGTGCTTCATGAATCGCCATAGCTCCTAAGTTTGATCCACCAATGCCGATCACAACAAGGGCGGTAGGCTTTAACATGCGTTTTTTTTGAGCAAGTTCGATAACTTCTTTATGCATGTCAGAATCTGCAGGCAAATTAATAGAAGCATAAACCGTTTTATAACGATCATGACGAGCTTCTTTGATTCGCTCTATTTCAGGAGATAATTGCTGAACAATAGCGTGCAATTCATCCTCGGATATGAGAAATGTCTTTTGATAAGAGAACGCAAATGGCTTCATATTCTCTTCCTTTCATGCAGATGGCATAAAAACCTTATCTATAGATACTGTTTAATGAAATTTACCGCATGTTTATTGCTTTTTATAAAACCCGAGTAACAATGTAAAATTATAATTCAGTAATCTTTCATCTCAATAAGAAACATGAGTCTGTCTATTTCGGATTTATACTTTTGATAAGGCCTTATACAATGACAATCAATATAACTATCTTCGAATAATAATCTCTCTGCATCATATCCCCATTTTGCTCTATCGATTCGCGTATAAGCGCTAATTTTGTCTGATTCACCCAATTTCACTGTTTGTTTTTCAAAATTTCCCCACGCACGAAGATAACGATAGAGCAACTTTTCATCAGTTTCAAAACCCAATTTAATATCAGCCCATTTTTTGATCAACTTAGGAATATCTTCAACACAATAAATTCCGAAAATCTCTTTAAATAAAGAACCTTGTGCTGCAATGTAGCACATAGCATATCGTTTCATTTCGGGGGAATATGCAGTATCACGATACATAACCAACATATCTGGAGAGAAGCCTTTTACGCGATCTACATAATAACTTTTGCTTATCGGAATCAAGTCAATATCAGATAAAAGGCAGATCTCTTCGTCAAAACAGATTGGCAAAAGAAGCCTGACCATTTGGGCATATAACCCGTCAGAAACACCCGGAATTGAATTTAACCTAATAACATCGCCTAGGGTCTCATCTACTTCAATATCACCATCTCCAATAAGCGCTAATGTAGGCTTTATCCCCATGCGGTTCCATGCTTTGGCAACAATAGGCCAAAAATCGAGATACAAAGGATTTTTGTCTGATGAAACAATTGCCCTTTTAATGATAAACCGACTTTCCCTCGCGTTAAGATTGGTATAACAACTAATAACAAGTAATAAAAGAATTGATAAAAAATTGATATTATGTATCGAATATTGCTGCATTATGTCCTTTCTATGTAATCAAAACAGATAATGTCTCGATCGATAATAACAAATCGCTGCATTTATTTTAAGCACTCAAATTGCCCTTCATGTTATGGCACTACATAAGCAACACCAAGCAGTCATTTGCAAATAAAATTATTAAAAACAGCACTCAATAATTTAAAAACAGCCGAATTTTGATAATTTGTTGCAACCTGAAACTGCAATATTATATACTTTAAGTGATAAATGATTGGAAAAAAGGAGAGTAGTAATGAAGAATTGCAGATGGATTATAGTTCTGGTCTTTCTGTTGCTTTATCTTTTGATCGTATTCCGTTACATACAAAAAAGACCGGTTATACTAGAAACGGCTCCAAGCATTCCTGTAGAGCAGCCAATTTCGCCTGATATTGTAGTGGATATGACAACCACGAACACATAAATAAAATGTGGTTATTATCGTCGATGTCTTCGTGGAAGATCACGGGACTTTTTAAACGTGTCTCGTTTTTCTTTGGAAAGTAAGGAAACCAATGCTGCTGCAATTTTTATTGGTGTATGCCGATCGGTAACTAATGCCTCAACAGTTTTAATATGATCATCTATATTGTTGTGATCTAATGCTTTCTGAATCTTGAGGACAAGTTTTTGTTGACCATGAACATTATTTGCTTCAGGCTTTTTAGTTTGTTCAGAGTGTCCATTTAACACCGGAAGCTGCTGTCTTATCATATCAACATCTATGCATCTGTTAATATTTCTAAATGCCGGAATATCTCGTTTTGCCACAAAATTTAGTGCCAAGCCTGTTTTACCGGCTCGCCCTGTCCTTCCTACACGATGTACATATAATTTTTCATCGTTTGGAATTTCATAATTAATAATGATATCAATATTAGGAACATCAATTCCACGAGCTGCCACGTCAGTTGCTACCAGAACTTGTACGTTACCTGAACGGAATTTGTTCATAATCCGTGTACGCTTTGACTGATTAATATCACCATGAAGACCTTCAGCATTAAAACCATTTTGCCTTAATTTTCGCACAACGTCATCCACTCTATATTTGGTGTTACAAAATACGATTGCTAGATAGGGATTATGCTGAGAAAGCAAAGCTTTTAGCAAAGAAAGCTTCTTATGTGATTCGATTTCAAAATAATGCTGTTCTACCGTGGTAGCTGCTGCATTTTCATCAGAAACTTTGATAAGCTCAGGATTCTTTTGATATTTTTTAACTAAAATCAAAATTGCCGGTGGCATTGTTGCCGAAAAGGTAATGGTCTGGCGAGATGCCGGAGTTTTTTGCAATATTTTTTCGATATCTTGTCTAAACCCCATATTGAGCATTTCATCAGCTTCATCTAAAACCACCATAGATATAGAACCTAAGTTTATGGTCTTTCGATCAATATGGTCCATAAGTCTACCAGGTGTCCCTACAATAATCTGAACCCCTTTTTTAAGAGCCCTTATTTGTCCTTCAATAGGTTGTCCACCATAAACAGGCAATACTGATATGTTTCTTTTATATTTCAAGAACTTAGAAAGTTCACCTGAAACCTGGATTGCTAATTCTCGGGTTGGACAGACTATTAAAGCCTGGACTCTTCTATTATTCGGATCAACTTTTTCGATTAATGGCAGGCCAAATGAGGCTGTTTTGCCTGTACCTGTCATTGCAAGCCCTATAACATCTTTTCCCTGCAAAATGAGCGGAATAGTCTTGGCCTGAATTGGATAGGCCTGAATATAACCCATCTGATCAATAGCTTTTAGGGTTTCTTGTGATAAGGATAAATCTTTGAATTTAACTGTGTTATTCACTCTATTTTTCTTTATTTTCTTAGTTTTTTGCACGTTATTTTACTTCGATAAAGGATAAGACTATTTAAAGAAACGTGCTTCGTCTTTAATGCTTAGTTATTATCAAGAATATCATGATTTTTCTATTTGTCAAGAAGCTTTACCTCAGGTATAAATAAAGGCAACAATTCACAAAGGTTGTTTTGACAGAAAGCAAAAGGAAATGGAGCTCAAAAACAGGGTCAAAATCTTTACGAAGGCTAGGTATACTTAAAATAGACCCAGCCTTCATTATTAGACCTTGCTGAGTCCGCCCTTATTTAATCATTTGGCATGATACTTGCGTGTTTTTTTGCTTTTCTTACGCTTTTCAAATCGACCCGGTTTTCCTCGCTTAAAAGTTCTTCTTTTTGGAAAATCATCTTCAACCAGATAAATTTTGTATTTTTTTTGGATAATTGGTGCTTTGATCATTGCTTTTAGACAATCATGCAGTCGATTATCCGGAACCGAAATAAACGTTTTATTATTAAGAACACGTACTTTTCGAGCTTCTTGAGGAAGCACCTTGCAGGTTGGATAAACATAATTGCGTACTTTTTCTTCTGTGAGGCCTGCGTTTTTTCCTATTTCCATGCAAATTTCTCTCGGTTTTGTAATGCTGGGCTGAACAGCGAGAAGATCTTCATGAATAATATCTTTGAAGAATTTATCTTCTAATGCGATTACCAACGCATGGCGAATTTCATCTTGAGTAAATGAATCTATGAGAGTATTGAGAGATTTATGCACTATCGATAGTTCATCAGCAGGTTCTTTTTTTGATAACTCAACAAAATCAGATACAGCACCCATCTTTGCATTAACAATTGAATCAATAGATGGAATGGGAACTTCTTGTAATGTTGTATGAACAGCTTTTTCAAGGCGTTTTATGCGATAGCGTTCAGAGGGGGTTATGAATAAAATAGCTACGCCCTCTTTACCGGCTCGCCCTGTTCTTCCAATACGATGTATGTAACTTTCAGGCTCATCCGGCATGGAAAAATTGATAACATGAGTAAGATCAGAAACATCAATGCCACGTGCTGCAACATCGGTTGCTACTAAAATATTAAAATCTTTATTCTTAAAACCTTTAATTACTTGATTACGCAAAGCTTGACTCATATCGCCATGAAGACAATTTACCTTAAATCCCCTACTGGCCAACTGCTCCATAACTTCACTGGTAAGAAGTTTAGTTTTACAAAATATAATTCCATAAAAACCTGGCGTTGCTTCTATAAATCTTGCCGTTGCCGCTGTCCTACTACGCATCGGGACTACACAATAATATTGTTTAACTTGAGGGCTGAGAATTTCTTTTTTTGACGCCTTGACTGATATAACATCTTTCATGTGGGATTTGATAAGTTGTTTAATTCCTGGTTTAACAGTAGCTGAAAACAACCAAATAAGTCGATCTTGTGGAGCATATTTCAAGATACTGTCAATCTCTTCTTTAAATCCCATATCAAGCATAATATCTGCTTCATCCAAAACAAGCACCTTTAAAGACTCAAGAGACAAGGTTTTGCGACGCAGATGATCATTAAGCCGTCCAGGCGTTCCTACAATGATTTGAGCCCCTCGCTTAATATTGGCGATCTGTTTATTTATTGGCATACCACCATAAATAGGCTCTATGATAATTTTGGTATTTCGCGAAATATCTTTAAGACTTTCAAATATTTGTAGGACTAGCTCTCGCGTTGGGGCAACAATGAGGCCTTGAACAGCCTTGAGTGAGGTATTTATAGAATGAAGCAAAGGTATACCAAATGCGATGGTTTTACCTGTTCCGGTTTGTGCTTGGGCATGAATATCTCTTTTTGACTCCAACAGAATGGGAATTGTTTTTCCTTGAATTTCAGTTGGTTTTTTAAAACCAAGACTATTAAGAGATTGTTGGATCTCAGGAAGCAAGGGTAATTCGGTAAAGGTTTTCATAACACATCTTTCTTGTTAATAATTTTTTTTGAATCTAACAAATTGTATAGATCATTTTCAACTATAGGGATAAAACTTTAGAGTTCCGACTTATATGAAATAAAACAGCTAAGAAAAAGGCGTTTGCTCCATTAAATGAATCATCTACAGTATACCGATAAATACAATGGTTTCTATTTTTTATAGCTGGCTTTTAAATGTACACTCAGAAAGTTTTTTATCAGTTCTAAGCCGCAAAAAAACCGGCGTGCGCAAAATTCCAGCTTTTGTCATTTCAACAAATTTAACTTCTGCAACCAACTTGGGCTTAACACGTATAATGTCCTTGGGAACTTCTTCTTTGTTTGCCAACACAGTTTTAGAGACCTTCAAACGTTGCAATTTTTCATAAAGCTCGTCGATCATTGCCATAGTAAATCCAGTTCCCACGCTTCCGATATAATGTAGTTTGCCCTCATCATCATACAAGCCTAAAGCAAGCGCAGCTACAACTCTTTTTCCTTTAGAATAACCAACAATCACACAATCAATAGTTGTGAAAAATTTAATCTTCAGCCACAATGCACTCCGTTTGCCAGGATAATAAAGACCATCTTTGACCTTGGCCATAACCCCTTCATATCCCCTTTTTTTGGCAACTTTGTATAGCGCCTTGCCATCTTCTACAAAAATAACCTTTTCAATTTCATCTCCATCAACAACTGTTTGATCAAGTATTTTTTTCCGCTCCAACAAAGGCGAAGAGGTAAGTTTCTTTCTATTTTTCATCAAGATATCAAAAACAATATAAACTGCAGATTCTGACCGCTGCAATGCCTGAAATGAGGGTCGACCTTTACTATCAAAAGCTACAATTTCACCATCTAAAACTGCAGACTTTGCTTTAATATTGTGACGAACATCAAGTTCAGGATATTTTTTGGTAATATCTTTCTGATTGCGTGAAATAAATTTAAGTCTGGAATTAACGTAACACAACGCCCGATAGCCATCTAATTTGGGCTCAAAAATAAACTTTTTGTTTTCCAAGTCAGTAATATTGCCAATTTTTGCTTTCATTACATCAAACTTCATAACGATCCTTATAATTTTGCTGTACAGAGCAAATACCACCACTATCATATCGTTTTTAAAAATAAGACTGCAAGGAATAGAAAAGAGCGTTACATGAAAGCCTAAATTTACATAAATGGAGCAGATCCTTGAAATAAACAGTATGGACAACCTAATTTAAGAATGAATTTTTACAAAGAAGGAAAAAAATGAAGATATCATGGAAAGGCTCCATAAGTTTTGGCTTAGTCAATATCAATGTTGAACTCTATTCTGCCATTGCACATCATGCATTATGCTTTACCCTACTTCATAAAAAATGTAAAAAACCAATTGCCTATCACCGCTGGTGCCCGCACTGTAAAAAAGAGGTTGCTTGGGAAGATATCGTCAAAGGGATCAAGCTCTCAAACGGCAAATATTTTGTTATGACGCCTGAAGCGATCAAAAAACTCAAGCCGGAAAAAACCGACACCATTGATATTACCGAGTTTGTTAAAGCCGAAGCGATTGATCCATTGTTGCTTGATCAGCATTATTATGTAGCGCCTTCCAAAACTCCTTACAATGCTTTTTTCTTATTCGCTCAAGCACTTGAAGATCTCGGCATGGTCGCAATCGGTCAGATGGTCATGCGGGATAAACAGTATGTCTGCGCAATCAGACCATACAAAACCATATTGCTGCTGACCACCTTGAACTATGCATACGAAATTAGACAACTGCCCAAAATGGAAGAACTCAAAGAGCCCAAACTTCCAGCAAAGGAGCTTAAATTAGCAGAAAGCTTCATTAAAAAGCTTTCAAAAAAGAAATTCGATATTGAGCAGTATAAAGATACTTTTGCTCAAGAGATGAGAAAACGAATCAAAAAATTTGAAAAAGAAAAGAAAATACCTGCAGCAAAACCAAAACGAGTCAAAAAGCCTGAAGCAGCTTCCTTAATGAAAGCATTACAAGCAAGTTTACATCAGTTGAAAGAACCAGCTCCTGCAAGAACCCGATAAAGAGGAAAAAATCATGAACAGAAAAATACTATTCTTTTTGTTATTAACTTCATCATTGAACAATGCCTCTCAACTAAATGAAGGCATTGATTTTACACAAAAAAAAGAAACTCCTTCCTCGGGAAATATTTATGATCAAAAACATAAAAGATACCATCTCGGTTGGTTTGATAAACCATTTACAACAATCGATCTCGGCAACTGTTTTCAAGAGTTGAGAGAAAAAAAATGGCACTATTTTTCATGTGCATCTCAAGATTATGTTATCGGAATGGCTGTTGTTGAAGCGCAGTATTTCTCAAACTTCTTCTTATATGTATTTGATGTTCATACAAAACAACTTGTTGAATTTGATGACACAGACCTGTTGATCCAAACAGATGCACACATAAATGACAATTCTGTTATCGGAAAAACAACCTATTCAAGTAAAGGTTTTAATGTTGAAATCAAAAATGAACTTGCTGAGCATAAGCATACGATATTTTTGGAATGTTCAGACAAAAATAACAAGCTAACAGGATACGTAGAAGTTTTTGAAGAAGGCCAACCGCTGGTTAATTCTCGCCAAGTAGGATCCGATCGAATTGTATATACCCATCAAAATTCAATGTACAGGCCAAAAGGACTCGTTGTACTTAATAACAAACAAATACTATTTGATCCTCAAACTGATTTTGCCACGATGGATTTTACCAGAGGAATGCATGATTACAAAACTGCATGGAATTGGGCTGCAGCGGGAGGATTTGCAACAGATGGAGCACCAATCGCAATAAATATAGCCAAAGATATCGGAAAAGGTAGCAATACCGTTCCTGTTTACTGGATTGATGGCAACATTTACAGGACATCAAATGTTTTTTTTAGTTATACAAATATTAATAAGGTCTGGTTTATTACAAGTCCTGATGGAAAAATCAACTTGAAATTCAAACCTATTAGCAAAAGAGAAAAAGATATTAATGCGCTCCTCCTGCAGACTACCTATATCCAACCAATTGGCTACTTTTCAGGATCAGTAGCGGACGCTCAAGGTAAAAAATATTACATCACTGATATGATAGGTATTGCTGAAGAACATGTAGCCAAATGGTAGATGTTAAGATTTAGCATTGTTTACTTTTTTCGGTAGGCCCATTCTTCTGGCGGTAAATTGACTTTGTATTTGCCATCCTGCAAATATTCAAAGATAAGATCACCACTTTCTTTAAACTCGATGTTACGGTGGTAACAAAGGCCGGTCCTTCTATCAAACAAATAAACAAAAATGCATGTCCGTGGATTAGGATCATTATCAAACTCCACATGTCCAGGAATGGTAATACAAATATCTATCTGACCCTTTATTCGCCTGCTCGGCTCATACTGAACTATTCCTCGTTGGTCGATAAAACGATCAACATGCCTGCTAAAGCGGTGAATACGGATAGCATTAAAGCATTCTTTTTCATCTTCAAGCTTTGGTGCGAGAAATGGATCATTTCTTTTTAAGCTTAAAGCATCCTCCGTATTTCTGAACCATAAGTTAACATTATCCATATACTTAACCGGATAATCGAAATATAATCTTTGTTTCTCATTTTCCTTGTCACACGCGTATAAATAAAGTCTCATGTTGTTACATGGATCTGCAATAACGGCTATTTCATCGGATGATTCACTCTCACAAAATGTACCGTCATGATATCCATCAATGCTCTTTTTTGGTGATTTTTTATCAAGACGAAAACAGGGAACAAAATTACTGATATCAATGTGTTGCTGATATTCCTTTTCAAAATACGCACTCGAAAAAGAATCATCAATATTTTCTTTTTCTTGCTCATATTTATGTTTAATTAAAGAGCTTGCCGTTACTTTAGAGACAACAGCACGCCGTGATTTTTGCTTTCTTCTTTTTGATTTTCTCTTGCCAGCTGGTTTTTTATTTTCGATCGGCTGCTTCTGAAGCTGTTTTAGTAATTCCTGTGTTCTTTGATCAAGATGGGTACTAACTTTGTGAATCAAGTCTTCAAAAAACTCTTTATTATATGAATCACAAATCTTTTGTTGCTGATCACGCGTCCACGTATCAAGCATCATAATAAAATCACTTGTAAAACGAGAAGCGACCACAGATTCTCCAAGCTTGGTTATTTTACATTCAAGCTTTATTTGTTCATTACCAGCTGTAAAGTATGAACATACCTTATCAGGTAGAGATTTGATGAATCCTTTGAAACGAACTAGCATTTTGGCAGAAGAGGCAGATAAAACATCATGACGATCATTTTTGGCCCCCAATTGATAATTGTAAGAAAAATGTTTCCCCAAAAATTGAACTTCCTCATCAGGGCTCTTTAAAAGCCTTGTTATAATATGAAGTTTACCTTTTGGAAAATCAAAACTCTTAATATAATTTCGATGCATCAAAATGGTGGCAACTGAAAGCGGTGTGGTACCAATTATAGGAACAGTTCCTTTAGAAAAAAATTGAAGACTATCACAAGTTTCAAGATAACTTTTAACTCTTCCACGATTAACAGGATCAAGATACGGATTTTTCAACAAATTCTGTAAGTACCGTTTATAATATTCATTACGCTGATCTACTATTTCCTTTATTTCTAACTCAACAACAACCCGCTCCCGAACAGATTGAATAAGCTCTTCCTGAACAAGTAGCCCCTCCAAAAACCTTCTCAAAAACCCATAATACTCATCATCTGATACATATTGTGAAAGCCCAAAAAAGGATCTGTCGCAAACAGGCAACTCAGAAGATGTACTATTACCCGGCTTTGTTTCCATGGCATCGGTTTGTGTAGATCCAAAGAAAATAAATACACAAATTGATAATAAAAGAGATTTACTAATTTGATTGATCATGATTCATACCATTTTTTAAAGTTATCGACTCGACTGAAAATATTACATATAGAAATTATCACATTTTGTGAAATTTGTCAAAGAGAGGCATTCCAGAAGAGGGATACCTCTCTTTAGAATAATCTCTTTTACCTGGCAACCAAGTTTTTAGCAAACCATGAAATTGACAAATTGGACAAACAGCTTTTGCAATAAAACGAGGTATTTATGATAAATCTCAATGGCTAATTATCGCAGCGGTACTAGCATGATAGATTAAAATGGTGGCTTACCTATAAGATTCAGTATTCTGTAGGCATTTACATCATCATCAGGCTCAATTTTCACAGGTTGAATTTCATAGTTTTTTACTTTTTCTTCATAATCACTTAGATTTTTAGAAAATGGCAAAATTACTTCATAGCATGCACTTTTCTCACTATTTTTAGTACTAAAAATAGTGTTAATTTCTGAAAGCCAATATGCAATAACCGGTCCAACCATCTGATGATGAGTAGAATAATATTCTTTCTCATCCTCCCTATACTTAATGCGAATATTTACCGTTTTCTCAGGATAATCACACAGGTGATATCCTCCCACAAATGTTTTTAGCCAAAAAGTGTTCGTATAGATATTGAACCATCCCCCCTTAATAGTATGTGCGCGTGGGCCCCCTATCTGGCTCCCTATTGTTAGGCATATCCAACATATTGACCGTAAACTCTATGTTATCAAACTCATCAAACTCCTTTTTGTGCGTAGCTTTCCAAATAACATCCCCAGCACAACAATATCCAACCAAAATTATTTTAGTAAGAGCAGTATATTTCTTTTTAATATCTCTGATAAAATCAATAAGACAACTCGCTGCATAACTCTTTTCAAACTCGGTCACGCCAAAAATTTGCAGCCATTTGAACGTTTCAACAGGACAGCCTGACCTAGCATGTAAAACATCAGCAAATGTTCTATAATTATCACTAAAATAGGATATTATTCCACCAGATGCACCATTAATGCGATATTCACCCCACAAGTCAAGCAATTTTCTCCATTGTTCTCGTACAATTTTTGGCACGTACCGTACACAATCAAAAAGATAATTTGTACTTCGCCCCTCCCCAGAATTAGGACTAGTTTCACGTGAAGACTTTTCATCCCATCTTGAATCAAAATTGTTAAATCCCCCATGTATCAATATATATACGCCCCTCTCTTTTTTTTGTTGATTTATCATTCCCGCGATCTCAGTACTTACGACACAAAAACAAACAAAAGAACACAACATTAAATTCATTTTTTTGATCATTTTGTTCTCCTCAATATTTTTGAACAACTAAAACAAATAATGCCAAGTCTTGCACAACATAAACCTAGTCAGATCAAAAACAAATAAGTTTTGCCAAAACGTCACAAACAAATAGCACTTCTGACAATTGTTGCACAATTGTTCTTTTTATCGTAGCATTCAAATAGTACCTATTAAAAAATGGATAGTCTAATGATAAGGATGAAGCAACTTTTTTTGATCGTTTATCTTTTTGGCTCTGGGGTTTTATCTGCATGTTTCAAGCCAACAGATCATGTTATGGAATCTCCAAAACAGCTTTCTGTTGATGAAGCACTGAGCATAGCATTTCGTAACAGACCATCTCAACGAGCTTTTGATTACAACATAAAAGCAGGCAAAGAACATGAATGGTCCACCTTGTCAGGTTATTTTCCCCAGCTTGAAATACAATCGAGAGTAGGTACGGTCAACAAATCACTTTTACTCCCCCGCAAACAGGTCTTTATCGAAGGCAAACAGCTTCTGTTAAGTTTTGATGGTCCGATTGATCGATTCCGTATTGCACGCCAAGAAACGGATATTACCTATTCACGTAAGCTTTTAGATAGGGATGCTATCAGGCTTGAAACAGAGTCAACTATTCTTGGATTATGGGACGTGCAAGAAAAGTATGATTTTATCAATTCATTAGGAGTATCATCGCAGGTCGTTTTTGATAGAGATACACACCAAAATGAACTTGGACTTTTGGACACAAATATATGGCTTACTAGGGTCGCACAATATGCAGCTGCAACAGCTCAAGTCTCTCAATATACCGACGAGCTCAACACCGCTCTTGCAAATATTGAACGCAGCCTTGGTGTTCCTATCACGCATGATTTTAATGTTAATCAATCTACCGTTGAACATTTTATAGCAAATAGCATTCTTGCTGCATATGAGCATGATGCAGATTATTTTTATCAACTTGCTCTGAATAATCGAAAAGAACTTCTTGAACTTGACAGTCAGATTCTTCGTGAACAATATCAGAGCAATTCATATGCAAAAGCTTATCTTCCTGAAGTTTATCTCTTTGGCCAAGTACAATACTACGAATTTAAGCCACTAAAGCGTGCTATAGCTACAGCAGCTCGCGCCGGCAGCACTGATAGTAAATGGGTTGACTGGCGAGTTGGCCTCGAATTTGACTGGAAGTTTGATGGATTTGGAAACGTTTTCAATACCGAATCTTCATATGCTACTATGCTAGCATACCAAGTAACACGACTGGATACTACACAACAGATAAAAAAAGAAGTACATACTACCTATGATACATTGCAACGTTCATTAAAAGATCTGTATGCTCAAGAAGCTCAATTTAAACAAGCAGATAATGAACTTATGCTTCGTAAAAAGCAGTTTGAAATCGGTGAAATATCTGATGTAGAGATTGCTCAAGCTGAAACTACATGGAAACAGGCACGATATAATCTATTAACAGCTAAAAAACAATCAGCAATTTTATATCGTGAGTTACTTTCAAAAAGCGGCTATCCCGAAGGTTTATCATAAAAAGATGGACACAGTATGAAAACAAAAACAATCGTTATAGGTCTCATCATTCTCGGTGTTATAATAGGCGGATTTATAGTTTTGCGCCAACTATTCTTCCCGCCCAAGAAGGTTGAATGGTACGCTCTTGGCAAAGCACAAAAAAGAAACATATCCCAGGTAATTCTTGCAAGCGGCACCATTGAAGCTGAAGATACATTAAAGATCGGTAGTATTGTTCCCGGCGTCATTGAAAAAATGCTGAAAGAAGAGAATGACCCAGTCAAGAAAGGTGATTTGATCGCCATTATTGATGATGGTAAAGGAGATACCGACGTACGTGAAGCAAAAGGATATTTGGAACAAGCAAAATCAGATCTTGAATATCAAACGGCTTATTTTTACCGACAAAAAGCTCTGTATAAAGCAAAACAGTTATCACAAGATGGATTTGATAAAGTTAATCGGGATTATAAAGATGCACAAGCATTGGTCAATGCACGCCAGGCTGCTTATGATCGCGCTAAATTGATCTTTGATAACAAAAAAATTCGTGCACCCGAAGATGGCCTAATTCTCAAAAAAGTTTCGACCGAAGGCGAAACGGTCACTCTTGCATCTCCTGCAACAATCATTTATGAAATTGCAAAAAATATCAAAAAGATGGAAGTTAAACTTGAAGTCGACGAAAACAGTATTGGCAGTCTTAAACAAGGTGAAAAGGTATTTTTGACATTCGATACTTACCCATATAAACGCTTTGTCGGTAAAATACAAAAAATAAGCAATGCCCCTATTATCAAAAAAACGGCAGTAAGTTATGAAGCATCATTCTTACTTGATAATTCAGAACTCCTTCTTCGCCCCGGCATGACCGTTAATGCACGCATTATGGTTGGAGAAAAGGATGATGTATTGGCACTGCCAAGTCATGTATTTGCCATTAATCCTAACCTTCTTGAAAAAGTAGCTCAACTGCATAATGTTAGTTTCCAAAAAATCGATAAAAAGAAACGTCAAAAGCTCCACGAAAAAGGAAATTATAACACCATATGGGTCAAAGAAAATAACAGCTTCATTGAAAAGCCAGTTGAAATAGGCATTAATGATACTGCATACTTTGAAATTGTTTCAGGACTCAAAGGAGATGAACAGATAGTATTTGACATCTATGAGCCTGATACCATGGAAGAACTGTATTCAAAACTATTCGGCAAAGGATTATAAACACTATGAATACACTCATCTTATTAAGAACAGCGATTCGAGCCATTATCCGCCATAAAGGACGTTCATTTTTAACCGTTCTTGGCATCATGATCGGTATTGGCGCCATTGTAGTTACCTTCTCTATTGGCCGTGGAGCTGAAGAAAAAATCAAAGGCCAAATCATGGGCATGGGCGAAGGTGCAGTCTATATTATTCCCGGCAATGTAGTTACTCGTCGAGGTATACGTTCAAGCTCCGATAAGCCTGCGCGTCTTACAACACAAGATCTTGAAGCAATAAAAAAACAGATTCCTGAAATCAAAGAGGTATCACGCCTTACCTATTCCATAGAGGAATTTAATTATAAAGGCGTCACCGCCAATGAACAACTTTTGGGTGTTGACCCAAGCATTTTAAAAATCAACGACAACAAGCTCCAGTATGGCGAATTCTTTACCAAAGATCATGTGAAAAAAAGAATGAATGTCGTCGTTCTTTATAACGAGATAGCAAAACGATTGTTTGAAAATGAATATCCAATCGGAAAAACAATCAAGATTAATGGCACACCTTTCATTGTAATTGGCGTTATGGAACCAATAGGCCATTACTGGGGCCCGGAAGATCCAAATAGACGTGCCTTTATCCCCTATACTGTTGCCAAAAAATATGTAAAAAAACCTGACGAACTAGAAGAAGATCTTGGCGCAATGGCACTCGGCCTTTATAAGGTATCTGACAACAAAGAAGTACTGCGCAAAATAAAACGCATATTACGCTTCAGACATAATATAGAACATGGTGAAGAAGATGATTTTACCATATTTGATCAAGAATCAATAAGCCAAGCTGCAGAAGATGCAGCACGTGTGATTAAATTATTCGGTCTCATTGCAGCATCAATTTCTCTTATCGTAGGGGGTATTGGCGTCATGAATATCATGCTCGTCTCGGTGCAAGAGCGTACGCGTGAAATAGGTATCCGCATGGCAATAGGCGCAACACAATGGGTTGTTCAACTGCAATTTCTTATTGAAGCAATTGTTCTTTGTGCGCTGGGTGGCATCATCGGTATAGGACTCGGACTGTTAGGCATGTTTTTTATCAGTAACTTTACACAACTGCCGGGAATCATTGAAATCACTCCGTTAGTTGCATCGTTTCTTGTAACTATTATCATCGGTATCTTTTTTGGATATTATCCAGCCAGAAAAGCTTCATTGCTCAATCCGATAGATGCCTTACTTGAGCGTTAGTCTTATGAAACTAATAGAGATTAAAGATTTAACAAAAACATTTACCATGGCAGAATCCAAACTGACAGTACTGAAAGGTATCAGTTTCACCGTTAAGCAAGGAGAACTGCTATCGATCACTGGCCAATCAGGATCGGGCAAATCAACGTTAATGCATCTAATCGGCTGTCTTGACACACCTACCAGCGGAACCTATCTTCTAGAGGGAAATAATGTCTCGACCATGACACCCGATCAATTGGCCCATATTCGCAACAAATTGATCGGATTCGTATTTCAACGATTTTATCTATTGCCTGATTTGACTGCTTTGGATAACGTAGCCCTCCCTCAGCTATATGCTGGATCATCGGAAAAAAATGCCCGCACCCATGCCCGAGAAGTTCTCGAGTTGGTTGGCCTAGGTGATCGTATGTTTCACTTTCCAAATCAGCTATCAGGAGGGCAACAGCAGCGGGTAGCAATAGCACGCGCAATGGTCAATAATCCTCCGCTTATACTGGCAGATGAGCCAACAGGAAATCTTGATTCAAAAACAGGTGAAGATATTATGAAGGGTTTTATAGAACTTAACAGAACCAAAAAAGTAACCATTATTCTTGTTACTCATGATCTTGATCTGGCACAAAAAACAAACCGTATCATCAAACTTTTAGACGGCGTGATAGTTGAAGATATAGAAGTAACCTAATCTCGTTGTGAGTGGTTCTATTGATAAAGCTTTTCAATCAATAATTCAAGCTGGTTTTGGGGAATAAGTTCAGCAACGCGATCCAATTCTTCGCCTAATTTGTAAAAAATCAAGGTAGGAATTCGTTTTACCTGAAGCGTTATTGCAAGATGCCGCAATAGATCTGAATTTACTTTTATAAACTTGATCATCGGAAACTCTTTTTCAACTGTTTCTAACATGATCAACATATGCTGGCAGGGAGCTGACCAGGTTGTATAGAAATTGGCAATAACGTTCTCTTTTTGTTCAACCAATTGATAAAACTCTTCCTCGGTTTTTATATCTTGAATAGCTTTTAATTGAGATGAAAACAATACAAGAATACACGCAAGAAAACATGATCTAAAGAAGCAAAGTAGGTTCATAGCTCAATCCCATCATAATCAATAGTTATACTTATAAATCAAAGCCATAATATAATGCCTGGTTTATGACGTCAATAAAAAGATCCAATTCCTCACCAACTGCTGCTTATGTACTGTTGGCATAGTTTTGATTTTTGATCAACTCTCGTTCTGTTGACTTTTCACTTTTATAGACGTTGATTAAAAAAGCATGGATAACTATAGCCGCCGTTCGTGCTGAAGGTAGCCCGTAGGGCGAACTTGAAGCATTTGAACGTAATGAAAAATATTGCATTTCAATTCTTTAAGGATTACCCATAACTAACACGTATTTATCTTGCTGAAAGAAATTTCAATGCCGATATGTTTTTTATAAATGATTTTCTCCAATTGACCGTTCGTGCTGCCCTTCAACTAGCGTTCAGGACAGGCTCCAAGTTCGTTTCGCTTTGCTTCGCCCGATCACCCTGAGCGAAGTAAAACGTAGTCGAAGGGCAGCACGAACGGGGGTATAAAATTTGTAAAAATATGTTCTAAAAAGATTTTAATGACATTTTTGCTATTACTATGAAAAGTTCACACAACCTCGTTTTTTTCTTGCCAACATCACCAATCAGCATTCTTCTCATAGCCAAGTTCAACAAGAAGATTACCTGCTACCCGCTTGAAAAGTTTTTTGTGATTCTCACTAAAATGGGATTTCCATGAACCGATTTTTCCACGTCTAAACGTTAACCCTTTTCCAAATATTTTTTCAGTAATATCAGTGATACCATCTTCGGATAAATCAATGCCAAGGTGATGTGCAATTTTTTGTATTGAACTACGCTGTGCCTGTGCAGTCCCACCTCCCATCGGCCCTACAAGATCTTCAAAACGAACAGCACAGACGTGCTTACACATGCGCCATGGCAAAAAACAATTATAAAAATCATCAATTCTCTTGGCATACCAATATTTATAAAGCAGAAAATCTCCTGTCAAAAATGAGGTAAGTATCTGGTCAAATGAATTTTTTTTCACCCAGTCATGGACAAATAGAGGAGCACTGGGCCTTTGAACATAAAAGGCATATGAAACCATATGATCTCTTGGGTCACGATAAATATAAAAAGTAATAATACCCATCTTTTTCAAAAGTCTTTCTAACTTTGGATCATACGTAGTGTGCCCTAGCAAAAAAGTATTGTTTAGATTTTTAAGTTTTGATTTTATGGTAGTAACATCAGAACCACTTATTGAATAACTATTATCATCTGTACCTACCGACACATAATTTTTGCCAGTCAGTTCTTTTATAAGTTCTGCAAGTAGATGAGTCCCGCATTTAGGAATCGAGATAAGAAAAACTCTCTGTGAAGACAAAGAATTAACCCGTGGATATAAAGAATAATTACAAAGAAAAGATACTAACAAAACCTTGACTAAAACATTTTTCATCACCACCCCTAGACTTTGTTTTCCGCCCCAAAAAATCTCATTTTTTTCAGAATAGCACCTGCCTATTTATAAAAACAAGATTGAGAGCTTTTTATATCATTATGGGTGCACTGGATCTTTTTATTAAACACCTTACCCGAGAGAAAAAATTTTAAACCTGGAAACATCAAAAACATACTATTTTATTGCATTTTAATGCCTAAATAATCTAAACTGAAAGCAGAAGAATAAGGAGTTATAATCTAATTAAAAAAGGAGAGAAAGCATGAAGAAAACACTCTTATCCTTAACGTTACTTACAGCCTTAACGGTTGGCAGCTTTGCACAATTAGAAGCCAAACGAAGGGGAGCTCCTCGGAGACATGGCACTCAATACAAAGCACCGGGAATACCTGGTTATAAAGCTCCCGGAACACCTGAATACGAAGCACCAGGAGCACCTGAGTACGAAGCTCCAGGAGTGCCTCAGCCAGATAAAAAACCTGAGGTACCTGTAGTACCTAAAGAACTCATGATAGTAATCACATCTGATGTAAAAGATGCGCTCGGTTTAAAGACTAAATCGGTAAGTGTATATGACATTATTACAACTGCAGGTGAAAAGCCAATTAGCCAAAACTCATCAAAAGAAGATATATCATCAGCATTTAAAAAAGCGCAGCTTAGATGGCACCCAGACAAGGCTAAGGTACGAGGAATTGAAGCAGACATCGCAGGAAAAGTATCTCGAATTCTCAATGAAGCACGAGATAAACTTTTTAAAAACCGTGGTTGGTAAACAGTTCAAGATATTATAATTTTTGAGCATATCATATAACAAAAGAGGGCCGATTTTGGCCCTCTTTCATTTCGATATTTTTGTTTTTTTTAGCCATAAATAGCCTTTATCTTCTTCATTACTTTGGACATAGACTTTAAAGTGCAAATACATCCTGCCTCTTTACCGTCCTTGTAGAAAACAAGAGAAGGAACACTTACAATTCCAAACTCCTTGTTTAAAGAATCTTTCTTAAAAATATTGACATGAACCAAGGCAATATCCGAATCCTCCTTTAAAAGACTTGGTGAATTGTGTAAAGGATTCCACGAAAGTTCATTCTGTACTCCCTTCAATATTAACATCATATAGCGCGATACGGGTAATTCAGAAGTATAAAAATGAGCAATTACATTTTGTTCTTGAGAAATTGTTTTATCAAGTTTTTTTTTAGTTGATACATGAAGCTCAGACATACTATCTAAGGGAAAAAAAGAAATTACTGAAATAAGATACAGAAACCATAAACAAGTTGTATACATCGTGCCTCCGAGCCAAATTCACCATATTGATTAAGTAATAATCAGGCAATATGAGCTAAGGTATCAGAATATGATGTATGATTCAACAGCCCTGATCAACATCGGAAATATTGATTTAGAATTCAAAACGGTATAAATAGCGATTTAAAACTATTCATACCGTTTATTAAAATTTCCAGATGATGCTAGTTGACAATCAACAGCACTAAGCTATTAGCTTATTCACCTCAGCTTTAACATATGATGCTGGCTTTGAACCAACCCAACGGCTGAAAACCTGACCATCTTTGAATAAAATGACCACTGGAATACTTCTGACGCTGAATCGATTTGCCAATGAAGATAAACGGTCAATATTTACAGCCCTAAAAACGACATCTGAATATTGACTTTCAATTTGCCCCAAGGTGCTTTTCATTGCTTTGCAAGGGCCACACCAATCAGCATAAAAGTCAACAACAACATATTTATTATTTTTGATAAGATTATCAAAGTCATTAACAGAACTAACATCTTGCAATGCAAATGCGGAATGTGATGCGACAGTCAATACTGTTACCAGGCCTAACGCATGTAACGTCTTCATAAAAAACCCTTTTCTTTATAAAAGATGATACTAAAAACCTCAAACATTAGAGTAAGTAGTTTACTCCTACAACATTATTCAGTCAACCGGACCTAAAATCTCTTTTTGCATATTATTGTAGAATAAACTACAATAATAGAGAACGGCGATCGATTGTGTAGAGATTTATATTCTATTATAAACAATTAAGGGAAAGTATGAAAATAACAGCTGTAACTGGTCGAGAGATTTTTGACTCACGCGGTTATCCAACGCTAGAATGTGAAATTACATTAGAGAAAGGACAATCGGTTCGTGCATCAGTACCTTCAGGCATGTCACGAAGCAGTTACGAAGCTGTTGAACTCCGAGATGGCGATGATCGACTTTTAGGTCTTGGTGTAAGCAAAGCTATCGAAAAGCTGGAAGATGTCATAGCACCCGAGATTATGCTGGGCAAAGAACCAAGTGTTGTTGAAATGGACCTGAAAATGATCGAACTTGATGGCACCTCTGACAAACGTAACTTGGGCGCCAATACAATGATCGCAGCAAGTGTCGCCATTGCCAAAGCTCAAGCTCTGATCACGCAACAAAAACTGTATGAGCTCATTGCGCATCTTTGCGGATTGGAACAAGTATCCTTGCCATACCCTATGGTCAATATCATTAATGGAGGACTTCATGCGGATAACAAGCTCCAAATGCAGGAAATTATGGTTGTTCCTGTCGGATATGCAACATTCCGGGAAGCATTCCAAGAAACACTGGAACTCTACTATCAGTTAAAAGAAGTATTAAAACAGCACGGCAAATCGATCCTTGTAGGTGATGAGGGCGGATTGGCATCAGACTTTGATAATGATATTGAAGCGCTCGATATCCTGATAAAAGCAATTGAACTGCGTAAGAATAAAACAGAAGGAAATTTTGTTGTAGCGTTGGATGTAGCTGCTTCTCATTTTTATGATAAACGTACAAAAACATACCATTGGCATGATAAGGAATTAGATTCTGACGGTATGATCAGTATGTACAAAAAACTTTCAGAAAAATATCCGCTCTTTTCGATCGAAGATGGATTAAGCGAAGATGATTCTGAAGGTTGGAAAAAAATGATGACTGAGCTTGGTGATAATCTACAAATCGTTGGTGATGATATTTTTGCCACCGATCCTGCACGAATTGCTCAAGGTATAGAACATGAGATTGCAAACTCAGTCATAATAAAACCAAATCAAATCGGAACAGTTACCGAAACACTCCAATCAATAATTCTTTGTAAAGACTATCGCCTCAACACGATAGTGTCACATCGTTCTGGTGAAACAGAAGATACCTCCATTGTTGATATAGCAATCGGATCCAGTTCCGGACAAATGAAAATAGGTGGCTGTTCATGCGGTGAGCGTATTTCAAAATATAATCATATGTTACGGATTGAAGATTCTCTTCATCTTGCTATGCTTAATGGAGAATAATTAGGCCTATTGACTTTTCATTGTAGTAAAGACACCGGCCTAAAGGCCGGTGCTTAACATATAGGAATTACTGATTTTTAATATATTTTTTGATCATATCCCAATTTACTTGGCCAACTGTTTCTGAAAAATATCCATCACCCCA